>Ga0137372_10006812_pt1 | contig 11068 bp, 9 predicted proteins | sample SagtaG_6_FD_104911 | JGI IMG/M metagenome (GOLD analysis project Ga0137372, IMG submission 104911) | Vadose zone soil microbial communities from Sagehorn Ranch, Mendocino, California, USA - Sage1_R_60_16 metaG | ecosystem: Environmental > Terrestrial > Soil > Vadose zone | place: USA: California...
CTCGTGCACCGCCTCGGCGTCGAGGATCTCGAGCACCTTGGCCACCACGGCGTCACGGCCCGCGTAGGCGTACGCGCCCGCCAGCTCCATGGCCGCGACGTACGCGTCGCCGAGCTCCGAGCCGACCTCGAACAGCACCGGCGGCGAGTCCATCTCGCCCTCGCGTGCGCGGGCGTCGAACGCGAGGCCCTGCGCGAGCGCGAGAAAACCCGACGCGGTTTTGTGGCCGAAGCCGCGCGAGCCGAAGTGGACGCCGACCCAGATGCGGCCCTCCTCGTCCTCCATCAGGTTGACGTAGTGGTTGCCGGAGCCGACGGTGCCGAGCTGCGACTCGGCGAGCTGCGCGAGCTTGCGCTGCGGCGCAAAATCGGCGTTGCGGATCTCGTCGAGCACCGTGTGGTCGGCACGCTCCGTCGCGGGCACGCCCATGCCGAACGAGACGCGGCGCGTGATCTCGCGCATGACGAACTCGACGCCGCCGAGCGCGTCGAGGTCCGTTCGCGTCAGGTCCGTTCGGGCCGCCTTGTTTCCACACCCGATGTCGTACCCGACGCCGGACGGCGAGACGTACCCCTCGTAGGCGATGCCCCCGCCGATCGGTTGGCTGTAGCCCGGGTGGTGGTCAGCGCAGAGCACGCCGAACTCGGCGTCCCCGGCCTCCATGCAGCGCTCGAGCTGCTTCAGGCTCCGCTCGTCCACGGAGCCGAACGTCTTGATCGCGCTCACTGTCCGTTCCATTGTGTCGTGGCGGCCGCCTCTCCGCGCCGTGTTGACCCATGCTGCGCCGCCGACATTCGTACGCGGTGATGCCTCCGGCAGCGCGCCGGACAACACGATGGGTCACACTGCTGTCGTGAGCGATCCTGTTTCGTGGTTGTTGATCCGCCCGGGCTGGAAGGTTCTCGCGCTAGACGGAACCGAGGTCGGCGAAGTCGACGAAGTTGCCGGCGATGACACGGAGGACATCTTCGACGGCCTGGCGATCGCGACGACCGGATTCGGAAAGCCGCGCTACGTGCCGGCCGAGCAGGTCGCCGGGATCACCGAGGGGACGATCCGCGTGTCGCTCACACAAGAGCAGGTCGCGCAGTTGGACGAATACCTCGAACCCGCGACGACCGCAGAGATCGAGCCCAACAGCAAGGGCGGGATCGGCGAGAGCCTCGGCTCCGAGATCCGTGAGGTCGAGGGCGACCTGGTCGCACCGATCCAGCGACACGAACACCCGATGAACATCTGGCGCCGGATCGCCTTCTTCTTCCGCCGGCGCGTAGGCTGAAGAAATTGCGAATGGATCTCGGACGACCAATTAGATCCTGAAGCCGATCGGCGCGCGTGGCTTCACCACCACTCCCGAAAGCCGCGCGTAGAGATCCGCCAGTGTCTCAGCGCCCGCCGGGAGGGCAGCACCGTCGTGCGCGGCCAACCACTCGCGTGCCTCAACCGGCGGGAACGCCACGAACTCGATACTGGCCGCGCACCGTCCCGGCCGAGCCGCGGCAGGATGCAACGATCCCAGCGCCTCGTTGGTCGTCACGAGGACGACGACGCGAAGTCCCTGGCCGATCAGCCCGTCGACGACGTTTAGAAAACGCGACAGGCCCTGACCCGTCCGTGCTTTTGCGTCAGAGGTCAGCAGTTCTCCGGTGTCTTCGAGGACGAGCAGGCGCCACGTGTCGTCCTCCGCGCCCTCTTCATTCGTGAGCACGTCGAGCATGTACTCGGAGCTGCCGAAGAACTCCTCGGGATCGGTGATGTAGTGCGTCGCGCACCAGTCGCGCCACTCCCAGGCGAGCGCCCGCAGCGCGTGCGTCTTGCCGGTTCCCGGGACGCCGTGCCACAGCAACAGCCGACCGCCGGCGGACGGCCGCCAGTTCCCGTCGGCGAGGACGGCGAGCCCTGCACGGACCTCGCGTGGATAGTTTGCATCGATCTCGCTCCAGCAAGGCACGTCGATGCTGCGATGCACGGAGTACGGACCGCGGCGGCCTTGCGACCAGAACTCGATCGACACGCGCTGCTGGCCAGCCGGCTCGACCTCGGGCACATGCTCGCGCAACCATTCCTCCGCTCTGTCGAGCTCGTGGCGCTCGTGCGCTGCCGCAATCCCCTCGACGCCACCGCGGCCGAAGGCGACGTACAGGAGAGCGCCGCCGAGGTCGACGAAGGCCTGCTCGCCGTGGTGCGAGCGGGTTGTTGACAGCGCGACATCGCGGATCCGTTCGAGGCCTGCGTCGGACGGCCAGTCGAAATGCGCCGTGTGCGGAAGGGCCCGCTCCGTGACGAGTGCCGACCAGCGGTGATACGGCAACGACGACGCGCAGAACTCGCCTGTCAGCGTAAGCGGCAGCGCGGGCACGCCGCCGCGCTCGCCCGCGGCGAGCTGCTCGAGCCGCTCTTCGGTTGTCTGGACCATCGCTTCGCTTTCTAGGCCACGTTCGGTGGCGGAATGGGCGCCGGACGGCACCCGGGAGAATGGGAACTCGTACTCACCCCTGGCAGGGGTCATCCGCCCGCTATTGCGGGCATCGGTTTCGACGGAATCGCATGTGCGCCGTCGAGTTGAGCACGAGTTTCACCTCCATCACGAAATCGAACGACGATCGGCGCGCAACGATAGCGGACGCAGCTACTCGTCGCGCGGCACGGCGGGCTCCGCGGCGAACGCGAACGCCATAGCAAGCCCGACGAACGGCCAGACGAGGTACGACGGCTGGAAGACGCGGCCGAGGAAGACGAGCGCGAAGATCGAGACCGCGAAGCCGGCCGCAGCGAACCACAGGTCCCGGACACGGCGCTGCACCCACAGGAGCCACACCGTGAGCGGCAGCCAGACCACCGCGAGCAGCGGCAGGAACGGGTACGGGTCGGTGCGCTGGTCGATCAACCCGGCCTTGACGAGGAGACCGGAAAGGCCGTACCCCACGATCCGATACGTCTTGCCGCCGTACTCGATCGTGTCCGCCCAGAACGCGCTCGCGTCCCACGCGACGAAAGGCAGCACTCCGGCGGCCACGACTGCGGCGAACAGCGCAGCCGCCCGCAACACGTCACGTCGCGGATTGCGCTGCACCGCGGCCAGCGCGAGAAACGGCAGGGCGACGAACGCAAACTGCTTGAGCAGGACGGCGGCGGCAAGTGCGGCGGCGGCCCAGAGAAGACGTCGTCGCGGGACGAGCGCGAACGCGACCACGGTGAAGAGGACGCTGGGGGCGTCGGCCGTCCCGAACCAGGCGGCGCGCACCGCGAGCGGGCTACCCGCGACGACGGCGCCCAGCACAAGTCGCCGGACGAGCGGCGCAGGGAACAGCAACGCGGCAGCCAGTCCGCCGAGCGTCGTGAGGAGCACGAAGAATCGGTAGTCGGACCACGGCTTCGGAAGCGCCGACCACACCGCGGCGGTGATCGCCGTTCCCGGGAAGTACGCGAAGTGCCGCAGCGCAACCTGCTGCTCGCGGGTCTTCTCCGTGACGCTGCCGTCGAGCGAGTAGAACCGCTCGAGCCCCGAGTGCGAGTAGTCGTGCCCGTACGGGTTCTCACCGTCGCGCAGGAGGTCGCCTGCGAGCTCGATCTGGTACGTGGAGTCGTTCGTGAAGAACCACGGCTCGCTCGATTGACGTAGCCCCGCCTGGAGCACGACGGCCGGCACCGCGAGCAGGCAGACGACGGCCGCGGTCAACGCGAAGGCCCACCAGCGCGGCCAGACGGACCGCAGCGGCGCGGCGGCCGACGCGAGCGCGACGAGGACTCCGGCGAGCAGCGCCGGCGCGCGCACAGCCTCCGTATCCCAGGCGCCGTCGACGCCGCGCACGAACGCCGCGAAAGGTCCCGTCGCGTGCACCGTCCCGGGCCGGAAGTTCCAAGGCTCGGAACCGAGGCTGAGAACCGTCACGAGCACCAGCGCCCCGAGCGCGCCGAGCAGCAGCCAGACGTCGCGACGTGAAAGCACGACGCCAGCCTGCACTAACGAGCGGCCGGTGCGGGCGCCGATGCGACTCGAGGCGGCACACGTGAAGTCGACGCCGCGAGTCGCTCGCGCCCGAGCGCAGTCGCGGCGCCAACACCGAGCGCGGCCCAGAGAAGCGGATCCTCGAAGAAGACGCCGTATGACAGCGAGTGCACCACGAGGACCGCGAGCACGCCGAGCACTCCGAGTCCGAGCGGGTCGTCGCGCGCGCGCAACATGTAGCAGAGCCGGACGGCCGCCGCGAGGAAGGCGAGGTAGAGGAAGAGACCCGCTGCGCCCAGCTCGGCGGCGATCGTGAGCGGCGCCGTGTGGGATGTCGTGCGGCGCTCGGATTCTCGGCGTGATCCCACATCGCGACTGGCAGCCGGCTGCGACGCGATGCCGACTCCCGCAACAGGATGGTCGGCGAACACGACCCACGCGTCCTTGGCCAGCGTCCACCGCCCGCTCACGATACGGTCGGCCGAGTGCTCGCGCGCGACGATCGCGAACGCGGCGAAGCCCGCCACGAGCAGGACGACCACACCGGCGCCGAGCACCTGGCGGGTGCGCCGTCCACCCGCCACTGTGGTGACGAGCACGGCCGCCACCCCGAGCGCGGCCAAGCTCGACTGCGAATAGGAGAAGTAGAGGCCCGTCCAGATGAAGGCCGCGGCGACCGTGCAGAGGACGATCGGAGCTTTCGCGAGCAGCGCGACGACGACAACGATCGTCAGCACGACGACGAGGTGTCGTGCGTAGATGGACGGGTCCGAGAAGAGTGACGTGACGCGGAAGTAGCTCGTGTAGTTGTTGGCGACGGAGAGCTTGGGCTCGTAGAAGAGGAGCCGGTGTGTCCACTCCTCGGCGATTCCGACCGCGGCGAAGAGGCATCCCAGCGCAACCGCCTCGATCGCGAGCACGCGCGGGAGCCACGGACGAAACGGCGCGGCGGCGACGACCCTGAGCAGGACCGCGAACGGGAGCACGAAGAACGCGATGCGCGTCGCAGCCGCCGAGCCGTCGTACGCCCACAGCAGCGACAGGCTCATGAGCGCCGTGAGGAGTGCGGCCGGTGCGGCGAGGAACGTCGGCAGCGGCCGGGGCTCCTCCTCGCGCACGGCGCGCCAGGCGAGCGCGGCGCCCGCGGCGGCAAGCGCCGTGTAGAGCGGGATCAGGCGCCCGAGCGCACCTCCCTGTCCGAGGCCGACGAAGAACCGGTGCTCCGTCCCGATGTCGAACGGCAGCCGAAACGGAGCCAGCCCGACGACCGCCGGGGGGACTGCGGCGGGAAAACGAACGAACCCCCACGCCAGCGCCGCGAGCACCGGGACGCCGAGCACGACCGCGGCGGCTCCCTTCGGCGAGACGACGGAGTCGAATCCGCGCGGCAGGAGATCGCCGGCGAACAGCACCTCGGCCGCGGTGATCGTGACGAGCGCTGCAAGCAGAACGGCGCGCGGGCGGCCGAGCAGCAGCCCGAGCGCTCCGATCGCCCCGAGTACCGCAGCAGCATCCCTCACGGCTCGGGCTGCGTCGGGCGGCCTCCCCAGGCCCTGTGCGCGGCCGGCAGCAAGGCAGTGGTGACCGGCACGCGGGGTAACGTACCCTGAACGCAGGGTCGGCCGCCGGCAAGCCGCGGCTCGAGCGTCGACCCACGGCGTCCAGTGAGCTCTCGACGGATGAACAAGCGCATCGGCATCGCTGTGATCCTGGTCGCCCTGGTGGCGGCCGGCGTGCTGGCGGCGCTCTACTACCGGAGCCAGACGAGGGAGAGGACGGTGCGCGGATCGTCGACGGTGGAGTTCGTACCGACGCAGGTGCCCGGCGAGAAGAAACGGCCTCGTCGCGTCGTCGACAAGGTGCCCTGGCCGATGTACGGCTACGACGTCGCACGATCCCACGTCGCCGCGGACTTCCACCACCGGCCGCCGTTCAGGCGCGTGTGGACGGTCGAGACCGGCTGGTTCATCGAGTTTCCTCCTGCGATCGGCGACGGCCGCGTCTTCGTGGCGAACCTCAGGGGTCGTTTCCTCGCAATCGATGCGGACACCGGAAAAATCGCGTGGCGCAAGGAGTTTGGACGCTGTATCGCCGACGGTCCCGCAATCCAGGGCCGCATCGTCGTCGTGGCGGTGGGGAACCCGAACCCGTGCGCCAGGGACAACAGGGAGGCGCAGCCCGGCTTCGTGGTGGCGATGGACGCGCTGACAGGGCGTCAGCTCTGGCGTCACCACATGGGCGTGACGGAATCCTCGCCGCTCATCGTGGACAAGCTCGTCTACGTCGGGTCGTGGGACCACAAGATCTACGCGCTCGACCTGAACAGCGGCAAGACGCGGTGGGTGTACGACACCGGCGAGGAGGTCGACAGCTCCGCCGCCTACGCGGACGGCATCATCTACATCGGCGCGAACGACGGCCACGTCTACGCACTCAATGCCTGGAACGGCAAGCTCGTCTGGCGGGCGAGCTCGTTCTCGCGCTTCGGCCGGCGCGAGTACTTCTACGCGACGCCCACCGTCGCGTACGGCCGCGTGTACATCGGCAACACCGACGGGACGCTCTACGCCTTCGGCGCGAAGACGGGCGACCTGCTCTGGGCGCGGAAGGCGGGGACGTACGTGTACACCGCGGCGGCGGTCTGGCGCCATCGCGTCTTCGTCGGCACGTACGACGGCTACTTCAAGGCTTTCGACGCGGCGACGGGAGATCCGGTCTGGAGCTGGACAGCGCCCGCGAAGGTGCACGCCGCGCCGACCTTGATGGCGGGGCTCGTCTACTTCAGCACCGCCTCGACCGGGCCGTACGCACACCCGTCGCGCTACATCAAGCGCGGCCCGCGCGGGATCTACGCGCTCAGCGCGCGGACGGGCAAGCTCGTCTGGCAGCACCTCGGGATCGGCCAGTACTCGCCGGTCGTGGCCGACGAGGACCGGGTCTACGTGATCGGCTCCACGCGCGTGTACGCGGTCGAGTCGCGGAAGGAGCGCAGGCACCGCCGCTGACGCGTTTCCGGTGCCTGGACAAGAGCAGAGCCTCCGCGTACCTTGTCCGCAGGTCGCGCGTGGACATCTTCGGCCGCCGGCACGCTCGCCGGTCGGTGCGTCGGCACCGGCTGCTTCTGCTCGGACCGCTCGTCGTGGTGTCTGTGCTCGTGGGTCTGGCCGTCACGGCCGGCACCAGCGATCCGTGGACCGGACATACCGTTCCCTTCGCGGTCCAGCCGGCCGTGCCGCCGTTCGACCTGGAGGAGCTGAACGGCGCGCGCGAGGGGCGGCTGCCTTCCTCACACAGGCCGACGGTGCAGGCCGCGTTCGCCGCGGAAAGCTACCGGCCGAACACGCTTGCGACGCTCGCCCTGTTCGACTCGGCGCCGCGACTGTCCCTTCGCTTCTACGCCGTCGGCGTGGGCGCGGGCAAGGTCGGTAACCGCCCTCTGGTCCGCAATGACGTGATGCGGGGGATGCCGGTCGGCCCCGAGCGCCGCCTCGGCGCTGTCCGTCCCGGCTCGAGGGCCCGCCTCCGGATCGGGAACTGGCCCACCGGTCTGTACTTCGCCGAGCTCCGAGCGCCCGGCGGCCGCGTCGGGTACGCGCCGTTCGTCCTCGCCCCGAGCAAGCTCGGCCAACACCGGATTGCCGTCGTGATCCCGACGCAGACCTGGCAGGCCTATAACTTCCGGGACGACGACGGTGACGGCCTGGCCGATACGTGGTACGCCGATCCCGACCACCGCACGACGGCGCGGCTCTACCGTCCGTTCGAGAACCGCGGCGTCCCGCGGCGCTACAAGTCGTACAACGAGCCCTTTCTGCGGTGGCTCGTGCACGAGAAGATCGGCGTCGACGTTCTCTCCGATGCGGAGCTCAAGACGACGAGCGGATCCGCGCTCGCCCACGCCTACCACCTCATCATCTTCCCCGGCCACCACGAGTACGTGACGCAGCACGAGTTCACGGCGGTGACGCGTTACCGCGACCTCGGCGGCGATCTGATCTTCCTCTCGGCGAACAACTTCTACTCGCAGATCACGATCCACGGCGGGGTGATGCATCGCGTCGCCTGGTACCGGTACCTCCACGAGCCGGAGTCGGCGGTGGTCGGCGTGCAGTACTACTTCAACGACGACGGCGAGCACCGTGGGCCCTGGACGATCCGCCCGACCGCCGCAGGCCGCTGGCTGTTCGCCGGAACCGGCCTGAAGCCCGGTGACCGGCTGTCGAGCGGCGGGATCGAGGGCGACGAGGTGACGACCGCGTCACCCGCGGGCGTGCAGGTCGTCGCCGAGATCGTGAACCTCTTCGGCGACGGGCACAACGCGCAGATGACCTACTACGAAACCGCCGGCGGCGCCAAGGTCTTCGCGGCCGGGGCGTTCGCGCTCGGCTGCGCGGACTGGAAGTCGCCGGTCAGCCGGATGGTGGGGAACCTGATCGCGCACATGATGCGAGACGATTCCGCGAAGACGGCGAGGCACAAGCCGCGCGGCCACCCCTAGCCCACGCGTCGCGCCTGCGCACGCTGCGTCACGACGACGGCGACGGCGTGGGCGCGGCCGTCCTGCGTGATCACCAGCCTGTACCGGCCGGGCCGCTTCGGCGCGCGGAGCCGGAAACTGCGCGCCTTGCGCGAGCCCGCGCGCCCCGCGAGCCTCCAGCGGTAAGCCCGCCCGTCGCTTCGCAGCCGCACGTCGAAGCGGGCCCCTGCGCGTACGCGCACGTGCCGCGTCACGATCCGCAGAGGAGCGACGATCCCGACCGGAGGCGACGCATCGGACACGTTTCCCGCGACGTCGCGTGCCGTGAGCGTCAAGCGGTACCTGCCGGGCCGTAGCCGCGGAGACCATTCCAGCTTCCACGTGAGCCGCGTCGACTTGCCGAGAAGCGCGCGCCTGCCGTTGAGGAAGACGATCACCTGCGCAGGCTCGTTCACGGCATACCGCACCTTCAGCTGCCCGCCCGGCACGAGGACGCGCGGCCCGACGTGCCGCACCTTCACCACCGGCGGCGTCGTGTCGACGTTGATCCGGCTCGGGACGTAGATCGTGCGGTCCCCCAGCCGCACGCGCAGGCGGTAGGCGCCGTCGGTGACGACTGTGCCGTTCTCGTTCCGTCCGTCCCACGTTGCCGTCACCCGGCCGCGCCGTTGCGTCACCGGCCCGATGAGCGTGCGGACCGGGTGACGGCTCGAGTCCACGATCGTCAGCGTCAAACGGCCCGACTCTCGCAGCCGGAACGCGATGAACGCGACGTCGTCGTCGCACTCGCAGGTCGGCGAGAAGATCTTCGTCACCGAGACCTTCGTGACCGGGCTCGGCCTGAGCTTCAGCCGCTCGGTCTGGACGAACGCGACAGCAGTGGCCGCGAGCAGGGCGAGGACGAGAACCGTCGAGAGCGTGCGCGGCACGACGACTGCGAGTGTAGTGGGGTGACGGCTACCGGTTCGGCGCGGCCGCGACCTCGCGCGCCAGCCACTGGCGCACGACGTAGACGCCGAGCGCCACCGACCCGAGGCCCAGCGCGATCACGATGATCAGCGAAGCCTGCGGGACGCCGACGAGCTTGATGCCGCTCAGCACGAGAACGAAGGCGAAGGCAAATCGGAGCGACCGCTCGGGGATCTTGATCGACATCTGGCTCCCGAGCAGGATTCCCGGGATCGACCCGACGAGCAGCCATGCCATCGCGTGCAGGTTCACGTTTCCGTGCACCAGGTGGCCGAGCCCCGCGACCCAGAGAAGCGCCGCCGCGTGCAGGATGTCCGTGCCGACGATCTTCTGCGCCGTGAGCGGGTAGACGAGGAGCATCGCGAGGCCGAAGAACGTTCCGGAGCCGACGGACGTGAGGCCGACGACGAAGCCGCACGTCGCGCCGATCAGGATCGCGATGATCCGGTCACGCGGCTGCAGGAGGAACGGCGCGTCGTCCGCCCTCCCCGAGAGGAACGTCTTCGCGACGAAGCCGAGACCGCCGAGGATCAACGCGCCGCCGACGAGCCGGCTCATCGTGGAGTCGGTCCCCTCGCCAAAGCCGCTCGCGATCTGCACGCCGACGAGCGACAGCGGCGCCGAGCCGAGCAGCATCCAGAGCGCCAGCCGCGCGTGGACCGTGCCGAGCATCCGGTGGCGGATCGCGCCGAACGACTTGAAGATCGCGCCGTGAAGGATGTCCGTTCCGACGGCGACCTTCGCGTCGAAGCCGAAGAGGAGGATCAGGATCGGCGTCATCAAGCTGCCGCCGCCCATCCCGGTCATGCCGACCAGGATCCCGACGAGCAGTCCCGCAAGCGCGAGCTGCCAGGTCATCGCGACCCGGGGATGGGGCAGGAGACGAACGGCCTGCCCGTGACGCGGCACGCGAGCTTGTACGCCTCACAGCCCGTGCAGAAGCCGGTCACGGCCGCCAGGAGCGCGAGGCCGCTGACGAGCAACCCGAGCGCCGCTCCCGTGACGTCGGATCCGAGCGCGTAGCCGAGCGTCGACGCGGACAGCACAGCGGCGCCGACCATGTTCGCCGCCCGCGGCGGCCTGCTGTCCTCGAGCGGTCCTTCGCCGAACCGCGGCTGCACGAGGTCGAAGTAGGCCAGGCACGGCAGGCAGAAGCGCCGCCCGAAGACCAGCCCGACGACGAGCTGCAGCGCGAGCAGCCCGAGGAGCCAGTGCCAGCCGGTGAGCACCGCCAAGAGGGCGAGCACGCCGATCGTCGCCTGGTTGAAGCGCGGCGCGCGGGAGTCGATCACGTCCGTGTCGCGGTACGGGTCCGCGAGGCGGTGCATTACGTCCTGTATGCCTCCATCAGTACCTTCGCTACCTCCGGTCGCGAAAACTCGACAGGTGGCAGGTCGCCCGCCGCGAGTAGCTCGCGCACCTTCGTCCCGCTGAGGAAGACGTGGTGGTCGGACGGGTGCGGGCACGTCTTCGCGCTCGCCATCGAGCCGCAGGTCTTGCACCAGAAGGAGTGCTCGAAGAACATCGGCTCGATGTCGAGCTCGTGCGGCTCGAACTCGTCGAAGATGACCTGCGCGTCGTAGGTGCCGTAGTAGTCGCCGACGCCGGCGTGGTCGCGGCCGACGATGAAGTGCGAGCAGCCGTAGTTCTTGCGGCAGATCGCGTGCCAGATC
>Ga0137372_10006814_pt1 | contig 11067 bp, 10 predicted proteins | sample SagtaG_6_FD_104911 | JGI IMG/M metagenome (GOLD analysis project Ga0137372, IMG submission 104911) | Vadose zone soil microbial communities from Sagehorn Ranch, Mendocino, California, USA - Sage1_R_60_16 metaG | ecosystem: Environmental > Terrestrial > Soil > Vadose zone | place: USA...
GTCTCCCGGTCGACGACCGGGTTGGAGTAGCCGCTGTCGTTCTGCGAGCCCTTCGTGTTGACGAATTGGTAGAAGTTGCCGTCCGGGTCGATCCGTCCCGACCAGCCGATCGCGAACGTCTGGTAGTTGCCGGCGTCCTCGTGGTTGAGCGAGGTCACGAACTCCGTCGGGTCGAGGATGACGTTGAAGCCGATCGGCTTCTCCATCTGCTGGATCACCGCTCCGAGCCGAGCCGCGATCAGATCGGTCCCGAGCATCAGATGAACGTCGACCGGCGCCTGCACCCCGGCTCGGGCGAAGGCGGCCTTCGCAGCCTTGACGTTCGCCGCGAGATGGCAGGGGATGCCCTTCGTCGCCGCAAACCACGGAGTCGACGGCGCCCACGGGAAGCAGTCGGGCAGGACGGTGTTGTTGAACACGACCTTGTTGATGACGTTGCGGTCGAGAGCCAGCTCGAAGGCCTGTCGCAGGTCGGGGGACTTCGCGATCGGCGTTCCGACGTTCGAGAACGGTTTGGTCAGCCCGTTCGCGCTGCCGATGTTGATCGTGATGCCCTGGTATCCGATCGAGGTTGACGTGATCACCCGCAGTGACTTGTCGTTCTGCACGCCGCTCAGCTCGGTCGACGCGAGACCCTCGACGATGTCGACGTCGTGCGAGCGGAGGTTCGCTGCGCGTGCGGCCGGGTCGACGATGATCTTGAAGACGATCGAGCTGAAGTGGACGTCCTTCTTGTCGTAGTAGAACGGCGACTTCACGAGCGTGATGTGGTCGCCGGCGACGCGCTCCTTGAACATGAACGGGCCGACGCAGACCGGATTGGTTCCGAAGTTGTCGCCGAGCGCGGCGAGCTGCTTCGGCGACATGATCATTCCGGCCCTGTCCGCCAGCTGCGCTGTCAGCGGCGAGTAGCGGTCGCTCAGATGCAGCACGACCGTGTACTTGCCGACCGCGTCGACCTGCGTCACGAGCGAGAGCTCGCTCGCCCGTGTCGAGCGTGGCAGTGTGCGGTGGCGGTCGAGTGACTCCTTGACGGCGGCCGCGTTGAAGGGCGTGCCGTCATTGAAGAGGATGCCCCTGCGGAGCTTGATCGTCACGGTCTTCTTGTCCGCCGACAGCGTCGGCAGGGCCGCCGCGAGCTGCGGGACGATCTGCAGCTTGCGATTCAGGTCGTAGAGCTTCTCGCACATGTGCGCGAAGACGATGCGACCGACGAACGTGCGCGCAAGCGTCGGATCGAGGACGTCCGGATCCGAGTCGAGCGCGATCGTGAGCGTCCCGCCGTTCTTGATCTTGGGCGGGGACGCCGAGGTTGCGGCAGCGACGACGGCGAGCGAGGCGGCCGCCGCTGCGAGGACGAGAAGTGCGCTGCGCGCACGAAGCCCGAACATTCCTTCCCCCCGGTGGTGCGTGGACGATTCTGCTCGTTCGTTCTCCCAGGGCGCCGAACCGGTTTCCGGCCGCCGTCCGAAGGAGGCCGCGGAGCCTACACGAGTTGGATCCATTCTGCGTCGATATGGATCCACCGTGCTAGGCTCCCGCGCCGGTGGCCACGCTCGAACATGGAGGCGCCCTCGTCGACCGCCTCGCGGCGGCGATCCGCGCCCGCGTGCTCGCAGGCGAGTTCGCGTCCGGCTCCCGCCTCCGCCAGGAGACCCTCGCGAGCGAGTTCGGCGTCTCCCGTACGCCCGTGCGCGAGGCGCTCCGCAAGCTCCAGGCGAGTGGGCTCGTCCAGCTGGAGCCGCACCGCGGCGCTGTCGTGCGCGGCCCGAGCGCACGTGAGGTGCGCGAGGCATACGAGGTTCGCGCCGAGCTCGAGAGCCTCGCCGCAGAGCTCGCGGTGAGCCGGATCCGCGACGAAGAGCTCCAGCGCCTCGGCGCGGCGCAGCGCCTGTTCCGCAGCGCCCTCCAGACGCTCCTTGCGTGGAAGCGGGACGGCGGCGAAGCCTCCCCACCCGACCAGGCTCACAGGGATTGGATCGCCGGCAACGACCTCTTCCATCTCGCGATCCTGGACGCGGCCGGCAACGAGCGCTTGCGCGCGACCCTCGACGACTTGCACGCCAGCTTTCCCCGCGACCTGACCTGGATCGTGCTCGGCGAGAGCTCTCATCTGCTCGAGCAGAACGTCGCCGAGCACGAGGCGATCCTGGCTGCGATCGAGGCGCGCGACCCCGGCGAGGCACGCCGGCTGATGAAGGAGCACGTGACGGGTGCAGGGGCGCTCGTCACGCTCCGGTTCGAGGATCGCTCGATTCGCTGACGCCGGATACGGGGAAAACCCGATGCCACCCGGCCGGGCCGGACACACGCTGTCTACGTGACGACCGCCCTCCTGGCCGAGTTGCACCCACCCCTCAACGACGCCGAGGCCATCGTCGAGGCCGATCGTTGCCTCGAGTGCGGAGGCGCCGCGGGCGCACCGTGCGTGCACAGCTGCCCCGCCGACGTCGACGTGCCGAGCTTCGTGGCGGCGATCGCCGCCGGCGACCCCGGTGCCGCGGCGCGCACCATCTTCGAGGCGAACCTCCTCGGCGGCAGCTGCGCGCGGGTCTGTCCCGTCGAGGAGCTCTGTCAGAGCGGCTGTGTGCTCCTGCACGAGGGCCGCGAGCCGGTGCCGATCGGCCGGCTCCAGCGCTACGCGACCGAGTGGGCGTTCGCGCGCCCCGTGACCCTGCGGGAGCGCTCGGCGTCGACCGGCCGCCAGGTCGCCGTGATCGGCGCGGGCCCCGCCGGCCTCGCCGCCGCCGGCGAGCTCGCCGCCCGCGGCCACGAGGTCACGGTCTACGACGAGCGCAGGGAGCCGGGTGGCCTCCTGCGCTACGCGATCGCGCCCTACCGGCAGCTCAAGGAGCCGCTCCCTGACGAGGTACTCGTCCTGGGCACGCTCGGGGTCAAGCTGCGGCTCGGCGTCACGGTCGACGAGGAGCTGCTCCGGACGCTCGAGGAATCCTCCGACGCCATCGTGCTCGCGGTCGGCATGGGCGGCGACGTCGACTCGGGACTGCCGGGCGACGAGCTCGAGGGAGTGTGGGACTCCCTTCCGTTCATCGAGGCGCTGAAGACGGGCAACCCACCCGAGGTCGGCAGGCTGACCGTGGTCATCGGCGGCGGCAACACCGCGGTCGACTGCGCCGTCGAGCTCCGCCGCCTCGGCGCGACGCATGTGACCATGCTCTACCGCCGTACCGAGGCGGAGATGCCGGCGTATGCGCACGAGGTCGAGCTCGCGCGCGCCGAGGGCGTCGAGTTCGAGTGGTTGACGGCGCCGATTCGCTTTCTCGGCGACACGCGCGTGCGGGCGGTGCAGTGCCTGCGGATGCGGCTCGGCGCGCCCGACGAGAGCGGGCGGCGGCGCCCCGAGGAGATTCCCGGCAGCGCCTTCGTGATCGACGCCGACACGGTCGTGAAGGCGATCGGCCAGCATCCCCGCGAGTCGTTCCTGTCGCTGATCGCAGGCGTGCAGCTCGAGCGTGGACGCATCGCCGTCGACGCGGACGGCCGCACCTCTGCGCCGCGCTACTACGCGGCCGGCGACGCGGTCAACGGCGGGTCGACCGTGGTCGAGGCGGTCGGCGGCGCGAAGCGCGTCGCCGTCGCCGTCGACGAGGCGCTCCGATGATCGAGGTTCGCTGGCACGCACGCGCCGGACAGGGCGCGAAGACGGCGGCGCAGCTGCTCGCCGAGGCGATGCTGCGCGCCGGCAAGAGCGTCCAGGCCTTTCCCGAGTACGGCCCCGAGCGCCGCGGCGCCCCAATGCGTGCCTACACGCGGATCGACGACAAGCCGATCCGCCGTCACGACTCCGTCACCGAACCGGACATGGTCGTCGTCCTCGATGGTTCGCTCGTTCGTGAAGGCGACGTCACCGACGGTCTGGCGGAGGACGGCCTCGTCCTCCTCAACGCAGCGCAGATTCCACCCGAGCTCTCCGGGCGTCGAGTCGCGTGCGTGCCGGTCGACGAGAACGTGAACGTGGCGATGCTGGGTGCAATCGCCGCGGCGCTCGGTGAGCCGAGCGTCGACGACGTCACCGCCGCGGTCGTCGCGCTGCTCGGCCGGAAGGCCGACGCGGCGGCGTTGCGCGCCTCGGTCGAGGAGGGCTACGCGTGTCTGGCCTGACCCTGAAGACGTGGCAGGAGCTGCCGACGGCCGGCGTCGTCACGCGGCACGAGGAGCTGCGGCCACGCACGGGCGCCTACCGCACGGGCTTGAGGCCGGAGGCTGACCTCACGGCGTGCGTCGACTGCCTGCTCTGCTGGCTCTACTGCCCCGACAACGCGGTCCTTCTCGACGGTACCGCGTTCGCCGGCATCGACCTCGAGGTGTGCAAGGGCTGCGAGATCTGCGCGGAGGTCTGTCCCACCGGCGCGATCGAGATGGTGGCGGAGTGATCACCCGGCTCCTCACGGGTGGCGAGGCGGTCGCGCATGCGATGCGGCAGATCGACCCGGACGTGGTGCCGGTCTATCCGATCACGCCGCAGACGCCGATCATCCAGACCTTCGCCAAGCTCGTTGCCGACGGCGGCGCGCATACCCAGATCGTCAACGTCGAGTCCGAGCATTCCGCGATGAGCGCCGCGGTCGGTTCGGCGCTCGCCGGCGCGCGCACGATCACTGCCACCAGCTCGCAGGGACTGGCGTTGATGGCGGAGATCGTCTACATCGCCGCGGCGATGCGTGCACCCGTCGTGGTCGCGCTCGGCAACCGCGCTTTGTCGGGGCCGATCAACATCCATTGCGACCATTCCGACTCGATGCTGATCCGCGACTCCGGCGCGATCCAGCTGTTCGTCGAGAACGCGCAGGAGGCCTATGACGTGATGCTGCTCGCGACCCGGCTCGCAGAGCGGCCGGACGTCCTGTTGCCTGTGTTCGTCTGCCAGGACGGGTTCACGATCACGCACTCGGCCGAGCCGGTGCGGCTCCTCGACGACGACGACGTGCACGCGTGGATCGGCGCGTACGAGATCCCGTTCCCGCTGCTCGACACGGCCCACCCCACCACTCAGGGGCCGTTCGCCATGCCGGACTACTACTACGAGCTGCGCCACCAGCAGGTGGACGCGATGGCGCATGCGCTCGACGCGATCGAGGAGCTCGGCGCCGAGCTCGAACAGCTGAACGGACGGCGCTACGGGCTCGTCGAGGAATACCGCCTCGACGGCGCCGAGCACGTGCTCGTGTGCATGGGCTCGACCGCGGGTACGGCGAAAGACGTCGTCGACCAGCTGCGCGACGAAGGCGAGCCGGTCGGGCTCCTGCGCATCTGCTCCTACCGCCCGTTCCCCGAGGCGCGCGTCCGGGACGCGCTGGCGTCGGCCGACGAGGTGATCGTGCTCGACCGCGCCGATGCGCCGGGCGCGCGCGGACCGCTCGCGACCGAGCTCGCGGCTGCGCTCTATGGGAGTGGGATGGAGCTGCGCGGGCACGTCTACGGGCTCGGCGGGCGCGAGCTGCACCCGGACGACCTTCGCGAGATCTTCGCCGGAGACGTGGGGCGGTTCGTCGGACTGAGGGGCGCGGCATGTCTCGTCTGAAGACGCTGGTCCGCAACGAGGCCGGCGTGCCGCCGCTCGGCGCAGGCCACTCGCTCTGCCAGGGCTGCGGCATCCCGCTGGTCGTCCGCACGGTGCTCGACTCGATTCCCGGGCGGAAGGTCGTCGTCAATGCAACGGGCTGCCTCGAGGTCGCCACGACCCGCTTCCCGACCACGGCCTGGAACGTGCCGTGGCTGCACGTCGCCTTCGAGAACGGCGCCGCGGTCGCGAGCGGCGTCGAAAGCGCCTACCGCGCGCTCCGCGCGCGTGGCGCCATCGAGGAGGAGATCACCTTCGTCGCGTTCGCAGGCGACGGCGGCACCTACGACATCGGCATGCAGGCACTCTCCGGCGCGCTCGAGCGCGGCCATCGCTTCGTGTTCTGCTGCTACGACAACGAGGCGTACATGAACACGGGCGTGCAGCGCTCCGGCGCGACGCCGTTCGGTGCCTCAACGACGACGTCGCCGTCCGGCTCGGTCGGCCTCGGCAAGCTGCAGGAGCGCAAGGACATGACGGCGATCGCCGTCGCGCACCACGTGCCGTACGTGGCGCAGGCTGCGGCGTCCCACTGGCAGGACCTGTCGATCAAGGCGCAACATGCGGGCGCGGCGTTCGGGCCGGCGTTCCTGAACGTCCTCTCCGACTGCCCGGTCGGCTGGGGCCACGAGCCGCGCGAGTTCAAGCGGATCCTGGACGCTGCCGTCGAGACGCGATTCTGGCCTTTGTACGAGGTCGTCGACGGCGCGTACCGCCTCACCTACGAGCCCGCGGAGCGCGTGCCGGTGGAGCGGTGGCTCGAAGGCCAGAAGCGGTTCGCCCATCTACTGCACCCAGAGAACGCCGACCTCGTGCGGCACATCCAGCGGCGGATCGACGCGGACTGGGAGCGGTTGCTCGCGCTCTGTTAGTTCCGCTAGTTCCGCGCTGTGGCCCAGTCGGCCGCGACGTGCTCGAGGATCGTCTGCAGCAGCACGAACGAGTGCATCACGTGCTCGTGCGCGAGCTCGCGCGCGCCCTTGACGGAGCCAGCGGCGAGCGCCTGACGGATCGCGCGATGCTCGGCCTGGTTCCGTTCGTAGAGGCGGTCGAGCTCCTCGTCGACCGGAGCCCAGACCGCGGGGCCCGAGAAGGTGCGCCGGGCGGCCTTCGCGACCGACTCGATGTACGGCATGTCCGCGACGCGGTAGAGGACGTCGTGGAAGGCGTGGTTCGCGCGCATCCACTGCGCCATCAGCGATCGCCGGTCGCCGCCGGGCTCGCGCGAGCGGATCTCCTTCGTCAGGCGCGCGAAACGCTTCTCGCATTCCTCGAGCTCGTGCAGGTCGTCGGCGGTCAGCTTCTCGGCGGCGAGCTCGGTGACGAGCGCCTCGAGCTCGGCGCGCACGAGGAAAGCCTCGTACAGCTCTTCGTGCGAGAGCGTGCGCACACGCACGCCGCGGTTCGGCACGAACGAGACGAGCCCGAGCGCTGCCAGCCGCCGCAACGCCTCGCGCACCGGCGTCCGGGAGACGCCGAACCGTTCCGACAGCTGCTCCTGCCGGAGAACCGACCCAGGCGCGAGCTCCCCGGAGACGATCGCCTCCTCGATCACGACCGCGATGTCGTCGGCCTTCGTGCTCTCGAGCGTCACGCCGCCTCCACCCTCCCTTCGGGCCACGGCTCGTGCTCGGAGCAGGGTGACAGAAGCGAACGGAAGGCGAACGAAAGCGTCAAATCGCTGCTCAGGACGCAGGCCTTCCGGCCACGTCCCGACGCCCGACGAGGGTTACAGAAGTGCAACGAACCGTTCACGGGAGGTGTTGATACGCGGTCGGGGTGAGGAAGTCCATGAACGGCACCGTGAGGGCGACCTCGGCGAACAGTTCCTTCGCCTCGGCGGAGGCTTCGACTGCGTCGATCTCGCGGCGGGCGCGTTCCTCGTCGAAGCGGCCCGCCTGCACCCACGACCACACCTGGGCGCGCGAGATCTCGGCCGTCGCAGCGTCCTCCATCAGGTTGTCGATCGCCGCGGCGCCGACGCCCTGCAGCCACGCGTCGACATAGCGAACGCCGACGCTGCAATTGACGCGTAGCCCCTCGTCTGTGATCTCGCCGCCGGGCACGCGGAAGTCGAGCAGGTCGTCCTCAGTGACCGCGACGTCGGCGCGGTTGCGGTCGATCTGGTTCGGCCGGTCGCCGAGCACCGCGTCGAACTCGGCCATCGCAACCGGCACGAGGTCGGGATGCGCGACCCACGTGCCGTCGAAGCCGTCGCCCGCCTCGCGCTGCTTGTCCTCGGTGACCTTCGCCAGCGCGATCGCGTTCACGTCGGGGTCGCGCCGCGACGGGATGAACGCCGCCATGCCGCCGATCGCATGCGCCTCGCGGCAGTGGCACGTCTTCACGAGCAGCAGCGCGTACGCGCGCATGAACGGCACCGTCATCGTGACCTGTGCACGGTCGGGCAGCAGCGCGTCCATCTTCTTGATGCAGCTGAAGATGTAGTCCCAGCGGCCGGCGTTGAGCGAACAGGAGTGGTCGCGCAGCTCGTAGAGGATCGCGTCCATCTCGAACGCCGCGAGGATCGTCTCGATCAGCACCGTGCACTTGATCGAGCCGTGCGGCAACCCGAGCTCCTCCTCGGCCAGCGCGAACGCCTGCGCCCAGAGCCGCGCCTCGAGATGCGACTCGAGCTTCGGCAGGTAGAAGTACGGCCCCGTGCCGCGCTCGAGCTGCTCGCGCGCGTTGTGGAACACGGTCAGCCCGAAGTCGAACAGCGAGCCGCTGACCGGCTTGCCGTCGACGTCATGGTGGCGCTCCAGGAGATGCCAGCCGCGGGGCCTGATCATCAGCGTCGCGATCTGGTCGTTCAGGCGGTACTGCCTCTCGCCCGTGTCGAGCTCGATCGTGCGGCGCACGGCGTCATGCACGTTGCGCTGCCCGTCGACGACGTTCTGCCACGTCGGCGAGTTCGCGTCTTCGAAGTCGGCCATGAAGACCTTCGCGCCCGAGTTGAGCGCGTTGATCATCATCTTCCGGTCGACCGGCCCGGTGATCTCGACGCGCCGGTCCTGCAGATCCGCAGGCGCAGGTGCCACGGTGTAGTCCTCGGGCGCCGGGACAAACGACGGCCGCTGCCCGCGCCGCTCGTCACGCGCCGCGAGCAGCCGCTCCCGCTCCGGGTTCAGCTCGCCGTGGAGGCGCTCGACGAAGCCGAGCGCCTCCCGCGAGAGAACGTCCAGCTCTACGCGAATTGGTCCTCCTCGGTCGACCCCTTGAGGGCCAGCGTCGACGAGTCCTTCGCCACGGCCTGCATCACCCGGTCGAAGTATCCCGCACCGACCTCGCGCTGGTGCTTGGTGGCCGTGTAGCCGTCGTCCTCGAGGTCGAATTCTCGCTGCTGGAGCTCGACGTACGCGCTCATGCCGCGCTCGCGGTAGCCGAGCGCGAGCTCGAACATGCTCTCGTTGAGAGCGTGGAAGCCGGCCAGGGTGATGAACTGGAAGCGATACCCCCACTCCCCGAGCTGCTGCTGGAAACCTGCGATCTCGTCGTCCGAGAGCGCCTTCTTCCAGTTGAAGGACGGTGAGCAGTTGTACGCCAGCAGCTTGCGCGGGTGCCGCTCGTGAATAGCCTGCGCGAACTCCTTCGCCTCGCCGAGATCGGGCGTCGACGTCTCGAACCAAAGGACGTCGGCGTACGGCGCGTACGCGAGTCCTCTCGCGATCGCCGCGTCGAGACCGTCGGTGACGCGGTAGAAGCCCTCCGCGGTCCGCTCGCCCGTGACGAACGGGGAGTCAACGTCGTCGACGTCCGAGGTGAGCAGCGTCGCGCTGAGCGCATCGGTGCGCGCGACGAGCACCGTCGGCACGTTGAGCACGTCCGCCGCGAGGCGCGCCGCCGTGAGCGTGCGGATGAACTGCGCGGTCGGCACGAGCACCTTGCCGCCGAGGTGGCCGCACTTCTTCTCGGCCGCGAGCTGGTCCTCGAAGTGGACGCCGGCAGCGCCCGCTTCGACCATCGCGCGCATCAGCTCGTACGCGTTCAGCGCGCCGCCGAAGCCGGCCTCGGCGTCGGCGACGATCGGCGCGAACCAGTCGGTCCCGTTTCGGCCTTCGGACCAGTCGATCTGGTCGGCTCGCATCAAGGCGTTGTTGAGACGCCGCACGACCTGCGGCACGGAGTTCGCCGGGTAGAGGCTCTGGTCGGGATACGTCGCACCCGCCACGTTGGCGTCGGCGGCGACCTGCCAGCCCGAGAGATAGATCGCCTCGAGGCCGGCCTTCACCATCTGCACCGCCTGGCCGCCGGTGAGCGCGCCGAGCGCGTTCACGTAGCCGCCTTGCGTCAAGAGTCGCCAGAGCCGTTCGGCGCCGATGCGAGCGAGCGTGCACTCGGGCGTGACGGAGCCACGCAGCCGCACGACCTCGTCCGCGCCGTACAACCGGCTGATGCCGGCCCAGCGCTCGTCCTGCTCCCACTGTTCCGTGAGCTGCTGTGTCTGCTCCTGAATCCGAGCTTGCACGTCCATTCCCGCCTCCTGTGTCCGAGATCGCAGTTTTCGGATCCTAAATTACCACTCGGACACCAGTCAAACGCTGTTTCTGGCGATCCTGGATCCACTTGTTGCTATTTGGGATCCCCACACCGCCGAAGGGGCGGAGTACGATCGGCGGGTGCTGCGCCTTGCTCTGCCCGCTCTCGCGGCCGTGCTGGCCGCCGCCCCCTCGGCGCAGATCCGCACGACGCTGCACGTGTACTCGCCCTGGGCGGGCTCGATCCCGGCGCGCGGCGTGACCATCGACCGCACGCTGAGAGGCGCCTGCAGCCACGGCTCCGAGGTGCTCACGCGGGCCGACGCCTGGCATTGCCGCGTCGGCAGCGGCCGCGTCTTTGACCCGTGCTTCTCGAACGATCGAGGAAGGGTCGGCGCGCACGTGCTCTGCGCCAACTCGCCCTGGGAGAGCGTCGTTTCGATCGAGCTGACGAAGGCGCTGCCGTTCGACCTCGCGAATCCGGAGGGCAGCCCGAAACGCTTTGCCCCGTGGGCGATGGTCACCGCGGCCCGCCAGGAGTGCGAGCAGCTGCACGGATCGACCGGGAAGGTCGCCGGGCTGCGGATCAACTACGCGTGCGCCGGCAGCGGCGTGCTACTCGACCTGCCGAAGCGCGGCACGACCTGGACGCAGGCGTATGCAAGCTCGTTCACCGCGAAGACGTACAAGCGCGTCGCCCTCCGCCAGGTCTGGTGGTAGCTACCGCGCGGTCCAGCCGAGGTCGATCGGCAGCGCGACGCCGGTGAAGCCGCGGCCGTCCGGCCCAAGGAGGAAGGCAACCGTGGCCGCCACCTCGGACGGCTCCAGCATCCGCTTGATCGCGTGGCGCTCGATCACCGCCTCCAGGCCCCGCTCCTCGACCTGACGCTCCGCCAGCGGAGTGCGCACGAACGCGGGGCAGACAGCCGTCGCGCAGATGCCGGCGTCCGCCCCTTCGAGCGCGAGCGTCTTCACGAGCCCAAGCACGCCGTGCTTTGCCGAGACGTA
>Ga0137372_10006817_pt1 | contig 11063 bp, 10 predicted proteins | sample SagtaG_6_FD_104911 | JGI IMG/M metagenome (GOLD analysis project Ga0137372, IMG submission 104911) | Vadose zone soil microbial communities from Sagehorn Ranch, Mendocino, California, USA - Sage1_R_60_16 metaG | ecosystem: Environmental > Terrestrial > Soil > Vadose zone | place: USA...
CGGAGTATCCCAGCTCTTTGAAGGTGGGAACCTCGGGCAGCGCGGCGACCCGCTTGTCCCCCCAGCCGGCGAGCGCGCGGAGCTTGCCCGCCTTGATCTGGGGCAACACCACCGCGGGCCCCGAGGCGAGAGCGTCCACGTGACCCCCGAGGAGAGCGGTCAGGGCGGGGCCGGCGCCGGCATAGGGCACGTGACGGAGCTTGATCCCCGCCGCATTCGACAGGAGCTCCATCGCCATGTGCAGCGTGCCGTAGATTCCCGATGAGCTGTACGAGATCTGCCCCGGCCGCTTCTTCGCGTCCTCGATGAACTCCTTGGCCGTTTTCCATGGGCTCTCGGCGCGCACCACGAGGATGGTCGGATCGGCGGAGATCAACGCCACGGGAGCGAACTGGTCCACGGTGAAGGTGGGCGGGCGGCCGAAGATCTTGTCGGCCTCGGGGATGATCGAGATGCTCGACAGGGCGAGGAGCAGGGTGTAGCCGTCCGGCTTGCTCGTGGCGACGAACTGCATGCCGACGGCGCCCGCCGCGCCCGTCTTGTTGACCACGCCCACCGGCTGCTTCAGCACCTTCTCCATCGCGGTGGCGACGGGGCGCGCGGTGAGGTCGGCCACCCCGCCCGGCGGGAAAGGCACGACGAGGCTGATGGGCCGCGACGGATAGGCCTCCTGGGCCGCCGCGGGTTGGGCTGACGCCGAGGCGATGAGAGCCGCGAGGAGCAGTCGCTTCACAGGTTCTCTCCCTTTTCGTCGAGGGGGATGCGCCGACGCCAGTCGCGGGCGCGCACCATCCACGAGACGAGGTTGAGGAGCACGAGGGCGGCCCCGAAGGCCAGAAGAGTACCGGAGATCGGGCGCGAGAAGAAGATCGCGTACTGGCCGTCCGACATCGCCAGTGATTGTCTCAAGGCCAGCTCGATCATGGGAGCGAGGATGGCGCCGAGCACGATGGGCGCCGTCTCGAAGCCGAGCTTCCTCAGGCCGTAGCCAAGGGCGCCCATGACCATGGCGATCCAGACGTCCACCACGCTGCCATTGACCGCGTAGACGCCTACCACGCAGAACATGATGATGGACGGGTAGAGGAGGGAGTAGGGAATGCGCAGCACGTTCACAAAGATGCCCACCATGGGCAGGTTGAGAGCGAGCAGGATGAGGTTGCCCACGTACATGGAGGCGATGAAGCCCCAGAAGAGCGCGGGCTGCTCCTTGATCAGGAGCGGCCCCGGGGAGACGCCGTGCACCATGAGGGCGGCCAGCATCACGGCCGGGATGGGCCCGGAGGGGACGCCGAGGGCGAGCATGGGCACGAAGGCGCCGGACGTCGCGGCGTTGTTCGCCGACTCCGGGCCGGCCACGCCGGCCACGGCGCCCTCGCCGAACTCCTCGGGGTGACGGCTCAGCCGGCGCTCGACGGCGTACGAGACGAAGCTCGAGATGATATGGGCGGAGCCCGGAATGACGCCGATGAGGAAGCCTAGAACAGTCCCGCGCCCGATGGGCATCAGTGACTCGCGCCATTCCCGGCGCGACGGCAGGAGCTCGCGCAGCTTCGGCTTGAGCACCTGGGGAGGCACCTCCTGGCCCGCGGTCGCCAGCACCTCCGCGATGCCGAAGAGCCCCACGGCGATCGGGACCACGCCCAAGCCGTCGCCGAGCTCGACGATGCCATAGGAGAAGCGGAAGTACCCGCTCATCTGGTCGATGCCGATCATCCCCAGAAGCAGCCCCAGCACGGCCATGGCCAGCGACTTGACCATGGAGCCGCCGCTCATGTACGCGAGCACGAGGAGCCCAAGCAGGAGCAGCGCGAAGTACTCGGGCGGGCCGAAGCGGAGGGCGAAGCCGGCGAGGGGGGGCGCGAGCAGCATGAGCGCGACCACGCTCACGGTACCCGCGATGAAGGAGCCGACGGCCGCGATGGCCAGCGCCGCGCCCGCGCGACCCTTGCGGGCCATGGCATAGCCGTCGATGCACGTCATCACCGACGCCGCCTCGCCCGGAATCCGCATCAGGATGGACGTGGTCGAGCCGCCGTACATGGCGCCGTAGTAGATGCCCGCCAGCATCACGATGGCGTTGGTCGCGGTGAGGCCGAAGGTAGCGGGGAGGAGCAGGCTGATGCCGGCGAGCGGCCCCACGCCCGGCAGGACGCCCACGAGGGTCCCCACCACGCAACCGACGAAGGCATAGAGAAGAACGGCGGGCTGGAGCGCTACCGAGAAGCCCAGGCCGAGGTTCTGGAGCGTCTCCGCCATCTAGATGCCGAACGGACCGCGGGGCAGGGGCACGCGCAGCAGGGTATCGAAGAGATAGAAGGAGCCCACGGCCAGCGCGAGGGCGAAGGCGATGGCGGTGACGACGCTCCGCCGCTCCACGAGCCAGACCAGAAAGAGGAGCGCCGCGAGCATGGTGAGGCGATAGCCGAGTCGCTCGAGGGCGAAACAGATGAAGGCGCCCACGGCCAGGATGACGAGAGCCTGGCGCGCCTCGCTCCAGCCCACGGTGGCGACGGGCGCGGCGTGCTTGCCCATGGCGCAGACGAGGCCACCGAGCACGAACAGGATCACCGCGAGGAGGACGGGGAAGTATCCCGGACCCGGATTGTGCCAGGTACCGAGGGGCAGCCGGCGACTCTCCCACATGACGAAGACGGCAAGCAGGCAGAGCGCGCTTCCACCAAGTCGGTCTGTCGTCAGCATGGGGTATGGGGTGGAGGCGAGGACAGGCCTCGCAGCCGCGCAACAATATCACACAGGCACCCGCGGCCAGGATTCCGCTAGAATCTGGCGGCGTGCAAGACAGGGCCTCGGGCCCCAGGGGGATGGCATGGACAAGCTGACGATCGGCGACGCGATCCTTTCACGGATCGAGGAGACAGCGGACACGAGCTTCACCGCCGAGGGCTTCTTCCCCGCTTTCGACCTCGAGCAGAGTCCCATCCGGCGCAACGCCTTCAATGACAGCGTGCTCTCCATGGTGGAGGCGGTGAACGGCGCGGGCTTCACTCCGCCATGGCTCGGAGGGGGCTGGTGACCGCGCGGGCGCTCCGCGGGGAGCGTGCGACATGAAAGTGGCCACGTGGCGGGGGGAGAGCCGCTTCACCATCGACGACGCGTCCGATCCCGCCGCGGGGCCGGGCCAGGTCGTGGTGTCGGTTCGTGCTGCGGGCATCTGTGGCACCGATATCCACGCGACCCAGGGACTTTTCCCGTGGACACCGCCTCTCGTGATGGGTCACGAGTATTCCGGGGTGGTGCGCGAAGTGGGGCGCGGGGTGAGCAAGCGGCTGCTCGGGCGAACGGTGGCGTGCGAGCCGTCGTATGGCTGCGGAGAATGCTCCGCCTGCGAGGCGGGACGCATCTCCCAGTGCCCGCGGGCTTCGCGCATCGGGGGCTTCGCCGAGCGCGTCGCTCTGCCCGCGAGCTGCGTGCATCCGCTCCCGGACGGACTCGACCCGGTCACCGCGGCCATGACGGAGCCGGCCGCGTGCTGCCTGGCCGGGCTCGAGACCTTCTCCATGCCGCGGGGTGCCACCGTCCTCGTCATCGGTGGCGGCATCATGGGACTCCTCACCATGGCCCTCGCCCGCCGCCGGGGGGCCAAGCGCCTCGTCCTCTCCGATCCGCTGGAAGAGCGTCGCCGCATCGCGCGCCGCCTGGGCGCCCACGTGGTGGTCGATCCGTCGAAGGAAAGCCTCCGCGAGCGGGTCATGTCGCTCACCAAGGATCGCGGTGCGGATGTGGTCTGCGAAGCCGTGGGCAAGCCCGAGCTGGTCGCGGAAGCGCTCGCGCTGACTCGGGCCGCCGGCTACCTCCAGCTCGTGGGCGTGAATCCGAAGGGGAGCACGCTGCCCCTGGATCTCTGGGACGTGCACTACCGCGAGATCAGGATCGGCGGCGCCTTCGGTCGCGGCACCGCCTTCCGGCGCGCCTTGGCCATGATGCCCAAGCTCGGCGTCAGCAAGCTGGTCACCGCGCACTTCCCGCTGTCCCGCATCGCGGAGGCCTTCGCCCACGCCTCGGCCGGCCACGGCGCCAAGACGGTCATCACCCCGTCGTAGACGCAGGAGAGCCGGCGGCGGCTACTTCGTGCCGTCCGGGAGCAGAGGGATGCAGGCGGCGGCGGGTATGCGCAGGCTGACGCGCTCGCCGGGGCGAGCCCGGAGTGGAGTGGGACCGGCCACGCGGAGCACGGCGTCTCCTTCCGCGAGCCGGACCTGATAGTCCACGGCATCGCCCAGATAGCTTGCGCGGAGCACGGTGCCGCGAAGGAGATTGTCGCTGTCGTCGCCCATGGGCGGGTTGGCAAGGGGCAGCAGCTCGATCTGATGGGGGCGGATGGAGATGACGGCGGCCTCGCCCGGTCTCAGCGCTTCCGCGGCGACCCGCAGGCGAAGCGCTCCGCGGGCGATCGTGTTCGCGGTCGCGGCGACGCCGTCGATGAGATTGGTGCGCCCGATGAATTCCGCGACGAAGCGGGTCCGCGGGCGGTCGAAGAGCTCTTCGGCGGTGCCGATCTGCACGACCCGCCCGTGCTGGAGCACGGCCACGCGATCCGAGATGACCATGGCCTCCCCCTGGTCATGGGTGACGTAGAGCGTGGTGATGCCGAAGGTCTCGTGGAGCCGGCGGATCTCGAAGCGCATCTCCTCGCGGAGATTCGCGTCCAGATTGCTCAGGGGCTCGTCGAGGAGCAGGATCTCCGGCTCCACCACGAGGGCCCGCGCCACGGCCACCCGCTGCTGCTGGCCGCCTGAGAGCTCGCCGGGATAGCGGTCTCCGTAGCCTTCGAGCTGCACCGCGCGCAGGATGTCCCGCACGCGTCGCGCCCTGTCCGCCTTCGGCGCTCCCCCGAAGCGCAGCCCGTACGTCACGTTCTGATCGACGGTCATGTGCGGCCAGAGCGCGTAGCTCTGGAAGATCATGGCCATCCGTCGCCGCTCGGGAGGGATGACGGTGGCCGGCGACGAGAGGCAGCGATTTCCGACCCAGATCTCGCCCGCCTCGGGCTTGAGGAATCCCGCCACGAGTCGCAACGTCGTCGTCTTGCCGCAGCCGGAGGGCCCGAGGAGCGCCACGAGCTCGCCGGGCTCGACGCGGAGATCCAGTCCCTTCACCGCGCCCACGTCGCCGTAGTGCTTGGTCAGGCCGGTGATGGTCACCCCGGGCATTCGGTCGGCTATCCCGCGCCGGATGGCCGCGCGCCCATGACGTCGCGGCCGAGGAGGGTCTGCATGAGCACGACGACGGCGAAGGTCATGACGAGCATGAAGAGGCCGAGGACGGCGATGGCGCCGAACTGGCCTTCTTCCTTAAGGTCGAAGATCACCACCGACATGACCTTGGTGTTCGGCGTGAAGAGGATGATGGAGGCGGAGAGCTCGCGGATGACGCCGATGAAGATGAAGCACCAGGTCGCGATGATGCCGCTCTTCGCGAGGGGGGCGGTGATCTCGCGGAGAACGCGCAGGCGCCCCGCGCCCAGGATGCGCCCCGCCTCTTCCAGCTCGGGATGGATGCCGCGGAAGGTGGCGTCGGATTGCGAATAGCCGACGGGCATTTCCTTGGTGAGGTAGGCGATGAAGAGAATCCAGAGCGTGCCGTAGAGCAGGAAGGGCGGGCGCGTATACGCGATGAAGAGGGCGACGGCGAGCACGATGCCGGGAATCACCACGGGGGCCAGGGTGAGGAAGGCGAGGACCTGGTGGCCCACGATGAGCTTGCGCGTGGTGACGTAGGCGAGCAGCGCGGCCAGTCCCGCCCCGACACAGGCGGTGAGCACGCCCAGTTCCAGGGTGTTGATGATGGCGCCCTGGGTCGAGCTGTAGAGGAAGGTGAACGACCAGTTCGCGAGCGTGAAGTTCTCCCAGGTGAGCGGCTGGGCCCACGCGCGGGCAAAGGCGGCCTTGGCGAGGATGCCGTAGGGAAGGAATACCGCGCAGGCGAGGACGGCGAGACATCCGAGGAGCGCGGGATAGCGCCACCGGCCGAGGGGGATCTGCCGGCGCTGCGCGCCCTTGCCGCCGACCGACGCGTAGCCGCGCCGGCCCAGCAGCCTCTTTTGCACGAGCAGGAGCAGGGCGGTCGAGAGGAGGAGGGGCACCGAGAAGGCGGCTGCCATCTCCACCTTGGGCGGGTACTGGAAAAGCGCCCACACCTGGGTGGTGATGGTGTGAAAGCCCGCGGGCAGGGCGAGGATGGCGGGTGAGCCAAAGAGGGCGAGGGCCTGCAGCACGGCGAGGATGAAGCCGCTCAGTATGGCAGGCAGGACCATGGGCAACGTCACGGTCAGGGCCACGTGCAGGCGGTTGGCGCCAAGTATCGAGGCGGCTTCTTCGAGATCGGAGGCGATGAGCCCCAGGGTGTTGGCGATCATGATGTACACGTAGGGGAAGGTGTAGATGGCCACCACGAAGATCAGGCCCGTCATGGTGAAGATGTTCAGGAGCGGGTCTTCAGCGCCGGTGAGGCTCCGGTAGAGCTTGTTGAGATATCCGGCATTCGGACCGGCGAGCATGACCCACGCGAAGGCGCCCAGGCAGGGCGGCGTCACGAAGGACGCCATGACGAGGCTCCGTATGGCGCGCGACCACGGCAGGTCGGTGCGGGCGGAGAGCCACGCCATGGGGGCGCCGATGGCCACCGCGGCCAGTCCCGACCAGAAGGCGAGCACCACCGTGTTCCAGAGCGCCTTCTGCAATCGCGGGTCGGTGAAGACGCGGGCGTAGTGGCCCAGGGTGAAGCCGCGCTCGCTGCTCACACTCATGTAGCCGAGCCACCCCAGCGGGAGAAGAATGAGGAGGGCGAGGGCGGCGGCCGCGAGCACCCACACGGGAGCGGAGCGATCGAGCCCTTCCCGCCACGAGGGATGACCCCCGGCCACCGCCTCGTCTGCCATGTCTGGGGCTCAGGCCCCGAAGAACTCGACGAAGCGCGTCTTGATCTCCTCGTTGCGCTTCTCCAGCTCCTCGGCGTCGACCTGGAGGAGCTTGAGCTCGGAGAGCTTGGGCTGGTCGGCGGGGTACGTCACGTCGGGATGGCCGGTGTAGAGCCCTTCGCTGTCGGCCATCACCTGCTGGGTGACGCGGCTGAAGATGAAGTCGGTGAAGAGCTTGGCCGCGTTCGGATGGGGGGCGAAGACGGCGATGGCCGTGGGCGAAACGACGAGGGGGACGCCTTCCTTGGGGAAGACGATCTCGACGGGATTCCCCTTCTTCTTCACCTGGTAGAAGCTGTAGTCGCCACCGTTCGCCGCGACCGGGCGCTCTCCGGACGCCACCACCCCCGACGGATCGACCGCCGACTGCACGAGCATGGGCTTGTTCTGCGCGAGCTGCTTGAAGTAGTCCCAGCCGTAGAGATGCACGAGAGCCAGCACGTGGGTGGAGATGACGCCGCTGTATCCGGGATGGGCGGTGACGAGCTTGCCCTTCCACTTCGGATCGAGGAGGTCCTTCCAGGTCCGGGGAGCGTCCGCGGCGGAGACGCTCTTGGTGTTGTAGGCGATCACGTTGACGGTGGCGCGGAGACCGTAGTGATAGCCGTCCTTGTCCTTGAAGGCGGCAGGGAAGCGCTCAACGCCGGCCGGCGTGTACTTCATCAGGAGCTTCTTGTCCTTCAGCAGGACGTAGTGGCCGGCGTCGGAGGTGTGGATGACGTCCACGTTCTTGATATTGGCCTGGAGCTCCTGCATGACGCGCTGAAGGATGCGCTGCGAGCCCGTGCGGTGCACTTCGACCTTGATGCCCGGGTAGGCGGCTTCGAAGAGCTTGGCCACCTTCTCCGCGCTCGACAGGGCCAGCGAGGTATACCAGACGACCTTGCCTTCCTTCTTGGCCGCCTCGAGGCGTGCATCCTGGGCGGACGCGGGGAAGGGCGAGAGAGTGGAAACGGCGAGGAGGAGAGCCGCTAGGCCCGCGACGAGGCGAAGACGTGTCATGGTGCCACCTCTAGGCTCTGAGTGAGCGCATCAGTGCGTGCAGGTCCGGCTGCCCCTCGATATCGCCCACGAGGCTGATCACGCGGCTCGCCTGCGCCTCGGGGACGGCGAGGGAGGCATTGCCGCGAAACTTCGCTTCGACTTCATCCCGCGACATGGGAGAGTCGGGCCCGCCCCTTGGATGATCCTGACCCTCCTCGAGGAGACGGCCGTCGTGCAGACGAACGGCGACATGGCCGATGAACTGGCGCGGATAATCGATGGTGGAATCGAGCTCGTAGCCGACCTTGCCCGCCACCTCCAGCACCGAGTCGTCCCGCACCGCCTCGTCCGTGAACTCCGCGGGGGAGGCCCGCCCCTTGACGAACATCACGGCGAGGAGATAGGGCAGGCTGAACTTCGCCGCATAGCCATTGGCGGGACGGTGCTTGGCCGCGAGCGGCTCCCACAGGCGCGGCACAGGTCCCTCCGCGGTGCGGCAGCCGATACTCGCGATGTCCTCGGGCCGGATCTGGTGCTTCTCGCGGAGTCTCAGCGCGCAATCCATGTAGGGTTGGGCGATGGAGCCGCAGGGGTAGGGCTTCAAGGTGAGCTGCTCGAGCTCCCACTGGCGCCCGAGCGTGGCGAGCAGGGCATCGAGCGTCGCCTCCGCAGAGGCGCCGGCGAAGGCCTGATAGAAGCCGTGCGCGCCTTCGAAGACAGTCTCCGGTCCGGTGAAGCCGGCGCGGGCGAGGATGACTGCGGCCACGCCGGCATGGGCCGCCCATCCCGGATGCAGCCGCTTGGTCCACGACCCGTCGGCGAGGTACTCGATGATCCCGCCCGCCTGGCTGCCGCAGATGCCGAAGGCGTGGACGAGCTGGTCCTCGGTGAGGCGGTAGAGCTTGCCCGCCACCGCCGCGGCCGCGAAGCTTCCCGTGAGAGAGGTCGGGTGGAAGTGGCGCGCGTGGAAGCGGCCCGGGACGGCGAGGCCGACCCGGCACATCACCTCCACGCCGGCTATCGCCGCCTCGAGAACCGCCTGGCCTGAGGCGCCCACGGCCTCTCCGACGGCCAGCGCGGTGGCGACGGCGACGCATCCCGTGTGGACGATGGCATCCTCGCGCGTGTCGTCGAAGTCGAGGCCGTGGGCGAGGGTGGCGTTGGCCAGGACCGCGCTCGCCGCTCCCGCTTTCGCCCTGGTGCCGATGAGCGTGCTTTCCTGGGGCCCGCCCAGTCGCTCCGCGCCCCCCAGCACGGCACGGCCGAAGTCTTCTCGCGACGAGGCAAGACAACTCCCGATCGTGTCGAGCATGAGCACGGCTGCCTTCGCGGTTACGGGCGCAGGGATGTCTCGACGGGCGAGGCCGCGCACGAAGCGCGCGTAGCGCCGGGAAACCGAAGGACGGGGCACGTGAGCTCTCCTGTCAGGATCCGCGTCGAGGAATGCCTGCGCGGCCGCGCAAGAATATCACGCGGTTGCATCGGAGTCGATGCGCGCGAAAGTTGACCGTGCTTCGGCGATCTGTCAGGCTCGCCGGCATGTTTTCCGCCCTCTCCGTCAATGCTCGGCGATTGATGACGGAGGCACTTCTCATGGCGGGACTGTGGGCACTGGGGACGACGCGGGCGGCCGCCGACGAGGCTCCGCCCGGGGCGTGGACCAAGCGATGGATAGCGGAGCCGCCCATGGCGGGCAACTGGTTCGGCGCGCGTGACGTGCTCAACGATTGGGGCATCAATCCCAGCGTCCGCTATGCGACCGATCTTCAGGCGAGCGTGGCGGGCGGCCAGCGTCGCGGCCAGGCCTATGCCGCCCTCCTGGATATCGGGATCGACGTGGACATGGGGAAGCTGGCCGGCCTCCGGGGGCTCCGATTCGACGTATCGGGCGACTGGGCGTCGGGAACCGACCTCTCCCTCGATATCGGGAATACGTTTACCGTCGGGCAGTACTTCGATGGACAGCGGGTACGCCTCGCCAATATGTATCTGGAGCAATCGCTGTTCGACGGCCGGCTCGAGCTCAAGGCGGGGCGTTTCTCGACCGGCGCGGACTTTCTCACCTCGCCCATCGACTTCTCCTTCGTCAACGATGCGCTGAACCCCATCCTGTTCGCCGTGCAGGAGAACGTCCCGGGCGTCACCGCCGATCCGAACGCCACGTGGGGTGGACGCATTGTGGGGCGGCCCACACCGGCCCTGTCGTTATCGGCGGGAGCCTTCTACTCGGATCCTACCCTCAATCAGCTCACGGCCGATGGCACGGAGTTCGGCATCAGCCGCGCCGCGGGTTACTTCGTAATCGGCGAAGTCGGTTATACCGTGCATGCTGAGAACGATGCCCCCGGCCTGCGCGGGCGCTACCGGCTGGGCGGGTACTACGACTCGAATCAGTACGCCTCCCTCAGCAATCCCGGCCGTCAGCAGACGGGGAACTACGGATTCTACGTGATCGGTGAGCAGATGGTGATCAGGGAAGGCGGTCCCGGCAGCTCCAAGGGTCTCTCGCTCTTCGGGACGCTCATCTACGCGCCCCAGGCGAGCATCAACCCGCTACCCTGGTTCGGTTCCGCCGGTGCGAGCTACCGCGGGCTGGTACCGGGGCGGGACCGGGACACCGCGGCTTTCGCCCTCTACTACGGCGGGTTCAGCCGCTACCTTCCCGGGCAAACCTACGAGATGGTGCTCGAATGGACGTATGCGATTGCCGTCGGGCGCCGGCTCACCGTTCAGCCGGACATCCAGTATGTGATCAATCCCGGTGGTGTCTCGAGCATCGGCAATGCCGTGGTGCTGGGAGTGCAGCTCGCCATCGAGTTCTGACCCGTGCAGCGCACACCGGACGAGACGAAGGAGACCACCCATGCGATGTCGCATCCTGCTCGCCGCGATGATCGTCGCGTCATCGGCCGGTCCAGGGAGTGACGCGGCCGACGGCAAGGTCAAGGACGCCGTGCAGGGTACGTGGGTGGCCGAGTCGTCGGAGCGAAGCGCCCACCAGATACTGATCACCTTCAAGCGCGTGAAGCGCTGACGGCTCGACCTATTGCCTGATGGTGCCGTTTACGCTGTTCGCGCAGTGCACTCTTCCCTGGGTGGTCTCCCCGATGGTCACCTCGTTGTTCGAGCAGAACCGACC
>Ga0137372_10006822_pt1 | contig 11055 bp, 7 predicted proteins | sample SagtaG_6_FD_104911 | JGI IMG/M metagenome (GOLD analysis project Ga0137372, IMG submission 104911) | Vadose zone soil microbial communities from Sagehorn Ranch, Mendocino, California, USA - Sage1_R_60_16 metaG | ecosystem: Environmental > Terrestrial > Soil > Vadose zone | place: USA: California...
CTGACCGCGGTCTTCTATCTCTACGACATGGCCGTCGTGAAGGTGATGTTCACGGCGATCGTCACCGCGATGGCCGGGTTGTTCGCGCTGTCGGCGGTCGGCGTCCTCGATCTCGGGGAGCTCTACGTCGAGCCGACGAGCCTCGTCGCGCAGGCGCTGGGCGGACTCGTCTTCGGCGCCGGCTTCATCGTCGGCGGCTACTGTCCCGGCACGTCGATCGCCGCGGTTGCGACCGGACGCAAGGACGGGATCGCGTTCGCGCTGGGGATGCTCGCCGGTGTCCTCGCCTATGCCGAGCTCACGCCCGGCATCGACGACTGGATAAAGGCCAACACGCAAGGCGAGATGACGCTGCCCTCGGTCACGGGCCTGTCGATGGGTTGGTTCGTGCTCGCGTTCGTCGCTTTCCTCGTCTTCGCGGGCTGGGGCATGAGCAAGCTGGAGCGGCGCTTCGGGTATCTGCGCCCGCGCGCTTAGGCTCTTGCACGGCGGTCGCGCGATACGGACCGCTGCGACCTCTTACCCGTCCCCGCGACCCGAAAGTTGTGGGCGGGCGGCTCGCATGCCGGAAATGTGATGCAGATCACAGATTTCTCCGGACCGGCGTCCTATCTTCACCGTTCGTCCTTCCCCTTGGATCGCGAGGTCGTCATGCAGCGCGACGTGGGTGGTATCGATCGTGGTGTGCGCATCGTCATCGGCGTTGCGCTGCTCGCCTGGGTCGCGCTCGGCCCGGGCGATGCCCGCTGGTGGGGACTTCTCGGCCTCGTTCCTCTGGGCACCGGCTTAGTCGGCTGGTGCCCGGCGTATCTGCCGTTCGGCATCCGCACCCGTCGCGCGAGCTAGGATGCTTCTCCGCTCGACAAGGATTCGGATTCGCGCCGTGCTGCGCGCGGGGGTCGTTGCCCTGGCTGCCGTTGCATTTTTGGTTGGCCCGGAAATCGCGGCCGCACAATCCGTGGCTGCCCCGGGCCAGGTTGCATTCCTGACCGTCGCCGTCCGCGACCTGCCGCAGACAATCACCGCCGAAGGTGTGGTCGAGGCGGTGAAGCAGGCGACGCTCGGTGCGCAGGTCGCCGGGCGCATCGTCGAGCTCAACGTCAAGGCCGGCGACACCGTCCGCGCGGGCCAGGTATTGGCGCGGATCGACGCGCGCGCGGCCGACCAAGCCGTCGCGGCGAGCTTCTCGCAGGTCGCCGAAGCCGAAGCGAATCTCGCCAACGCCAAACGCAAGCACGAACGCAACCGTGATCTCCTCGCACAGAAGTTCGTGAGCCAGGCGGCGGTCGACCAGTCGGAAGCCGAATACAAGGCCGCGCAGGCGCAGCTTGCGGCCGTCAAGGCCAACGCCGGGCAGGCGGTCGCGACGCAATCGTTCAATACGATCATGGCGCCGTATGCGGGCGTGGTTGGCGCCACGCACGCGCTCGTGGGCGACATGGCGCAGCCGGGACGGCCGCTCATCACGGTCTTCGATCCGCGTGAGCTGCGCGTCACGGCGACGCTGCCGCAGGCGGCGCTCTCGACGCTGAAGCTCTCGCTGCCGGTGCAAGTCGAGATCGCCTCGCTCGGCAGGAGCGTCACCGCGACCAAGGTGACGGTGATCCCGATGGCCGACGCCCGCACGCACACCACGCCCATCCGCCTCGACCTGCCTGCCGCGGACGGCGTGCTGCCCGGCCAATTCGCGCGCGCGCGCTTCGTCACCGGCACGATGCCGGCGCTCGCCATTCCCGCGGCCGCCGTGCTGAAGCGCGGCGAAGTGACCGCCGTCTACGTGATCGACCGCGAGGGTCGCGCGCAGCTGCGCCAGATCCGCATCGGCGAGTCGGTCGGCGACGGGCAGATCGAAGTTCTGTCGGGCTTGAACGATGGCGAGCGCATCGCGCAAAACCCGGTGCAGGCCGGCATGGCGACCGTGGCATTGAGCCCCGCGGCGGCGCCGAGATAGATCAGAGCAGCCCCGCTCGAGGGCAAGCATCCACGAGGAGGAAAGACCATGGCACACATCGTCGTTCTTGGTGCGGGACTCGGCGGCATGCCGATGGCCTACGAAATGAAGGAGCAGCTGCGCTCCGGCGACAAGCTCACGGTCGTAGGCAACGGGCCGAATTTCCATTTCGTCCCGTCGAACCCGTGGGTTGCCGTCAACTGGCGCAAGAGGAGCGAAATCGAATTTCCGGCGGCGCCCTACCTCGAGAAGAAGGGGATCGCCTACGACCCGCGCGGGGCCAAGCGGCTGCATCCGGACAAGAGCCAGCTCGAGCTCTCCGACGGCACGATGCTCGGCTACGACTACATCGTCATCGCCACCGGCCCGAAGCTCGCCTTCGACGAGGTCGAGGGCCTGGGGCCCAACGGGCACACCAATTCGATCTGCCACGTCGACCACGCCGAGCGCGCGGCAGGCGTGTGGGACGACTTCGTCAAGGAGCCGGGCGCGATCGTCGTCGGCGCGGTGCAGGGCGCCTCGTGCTTCGGCCCTGCGTACGAATTCGCGTTCATCATGGACAAGGATCTGCGCACGCGCAAGATCCGCGATCGCGTGCCGATGACGTTCGTCACCTCGGAACCCTACATCGGCCATCTCGGCCTGGGCGGTGTCGGCGACTCGAAGACGATGCTCGAATCGGCGATGCGCGAGCGGCACATCAAGTGGATCTGCAATGCGAAGGTCACGAAGGTCGAGACCGGCAAGATGCACGTCACCGAGCACGACGACGCCGGCCAGCCGAAAAAGCAGCACGAGCTGCCCTTCAAGTACTCGATGATGCTCCCCGCGTTCAAGGGAATCGATGCCGTGTTCGGAATCGAGGGCCTCACCAATCCGCGCGGCTTCATCCTCGTCGATGCGAACCAGCGCAACCCGAAGTTCAAGAACGTCTACGCCGTCGGCGTCTGCATCGCGATCCCGCCGGTCGAGGCAACCCCGGTGCCGACCGGCGCGCCGAAGACGGGCTTCATGATCGAATCGATGGTCACCGCGACCGCGCACAACATCCGCGCCGAGCTCGACGGCAAGGTGCCTGCCGAGAAGGCAACGTGGAACGCCGTGTGCCTGGCCGACATGGGCGACACCGGCATCGTCTTCGTCGCGCTGCCGCAGATTCCGCCGCGCAACGTCAACTGGTTCGCCGAAGGCAAATGGGTGCATCTGGCCAAGGTCGCCTTCGAAAAATACTTCATCCGCAAGATGAAGAGGGGAACCTCCGAGCCGTTCTACGAAAAGTACGTGATGAACATGCTCGGCATCGTCAAGCTCAAATCGAAGTGACGGGAGCGGCGTGAGCGCGAAGGGCCGCCCCGAGCGCGAACACCGGAGCGCCCAGCGCGCAGGTAATCCAATGCGCGAAGGGCCGCCCCGAGCGCGAACACCGGAGCGCCCAGCGCGCAGGTAATCCAATGGGCGACCGACCGCAAACTTCCCTCGGCATCTCGGGCCGGATCGCCCGCTTCTTTCTCTCGTCCCAGCTCACGCCGCTGATCGGGCTCGTGCTGGCGTTGGCCGGTGCGTTCGCGCTCATCGTGACGCCGCGCGAGGAAGAGCCGCAGATCGACGTCACGATGGCGGCCGTGTTCGTCCCGTTTCCGGGCGCCTCGGCCGCCGATGTCGAACGATTGGTCGCGGTTCCGGCCGAGCAGGTGCTCTCGCAGATCCAGGGGCTCGAGCACGTGTGGTCGGTGTCGCGTCCCGGCGAGGCGTTGATCACCGTCCAGTACAAGGTCGGCGTCAAGCGCAACGACGCAGTTGTCAGGCTGCACGAGACGATCCTGTCGCACAAGGACTGGCTGCCGCCCGCGCTCGGCGTCGGCGAGCCGCTGGTGAAGCCCAAAGGCATCGACGATGTCCCGATCGTCGCCGTGACGCTGTGGACGAAGGATCCGCAGCGCGGCGCCTTCGACCTCGAGCGCGTCGCCCACGCCGTCGAAGTCGAGCTGAAGCGCGTGCCCGGCACACGCGAGGTCACGACGATCGGGGGTCCGGGTCGCGTTGTGCAGGTCGAGCTCGATGTCGAAAAGCTGAACGCGCACGGACTCGCGGCGGCGGACCTGCGCCGGATGCTCGCCGCGGCGAACACCGCGCTGCCCGCCGGCGATCTCGTCCGCGGCAACGAGACGATCCTGGTCGAGACCGGCGCGTTCCTCGAATCCGCGAAGCAGGTCCGCGAGCTCACCGTCGGCGTCCACGACGGCGCGCCTGTCTATCTCGCCGACGTCGCGCGGGTGGTCGACGGTCCGCCGCCGCCCGCGCGCTATGCATGGCACGGCGTCGGCAAGGCGGGAATCGGTACTACGTCCGAGACCGACGCGGGCCGCACGTCTCCCGCCGTGACGATCGCGGTGACGAAAAAGGTCGGCGAAAACGCCGTCGACGTCGCCGCGCGCGTCGAGCAGCGGCTGGCGCAGCTCGCGAACACCGTGATCCCGGCCGGGATCGAGACGACGGTCACACGCGACTACGGCCAGACGGCGAACGACAAGGCGAAACTCCTGATTTCGAAGCTGTTGTTCGCGACACTGTCGGTCGTCGCGCTGGTGTTCGTCGCGCTCGGCCGGCGCGAGGCGGCGATCGTCGGCGTCGCCGTCATGCTGACGCTGGCCGCAACGCTGTTCGCCTCGTGGGCTTACGGCTTCACGTTGAACCGCGTGAGCCTGTTCGCGCTGATCTTCTCGATCGGCATCCTGGTCGACGACGCGATCGTCGTCGTCGAGAACATCCATCGTCACCGGATGCTCGAGCCCGACACGCCGCTCGCATCGCTCATTCCCGGCGCGGTCGACGAAGTCGGCGGACCGACGATCCTCGCGACGTTTACCGTGATCGCGGCGCTGCTGCCGATGGCGTTCGTCACCGGTCTCATGGGTCCGTACATGAGCCCGATCCCGATCAACGCGAGCATGGGGATGCTGATCTCGCTCGGCGTCGCGTTCATGATCACGCCGTGGCTCGCCCTGAAGCTGACGCAGGAGCACGGCCATGCCTCGAACGCCGAGAGCCGTCTCGACCGCTGGCTCGCGTCGACGTTCACCCCGCTGATGACACCGTTCGTCGACGCCGAGCGCGGCGGGCGGCGCCGGCGGTTGCTCGGCGTCGGCATCGTCGTGGCGATCCTGATTTCAGTGTCGCTTGCCTTCGTGCAGCTCGTCGTGCTGAAGATGTTGCCGTTCGACAACAAGAGCGAATTCCAGGTGATCGTCGACATGCCCGCGGGAACGCCCGTCGAGGCGACCGCGGCCGCGCTCGCCGATCTCGGCGCGTTGATTGCGACGGTCGACGAGGTCGTCGATTACCAGGCGTACGCGGGGACCGCGTCACCGATCAACTTCAACGGCCTCGTGCGCCAGTACGACCTGCGGCAGATGCCGGAGGAGGGCGATCTGCAGGTCAATCTCGCAGACCGCAAGCACCGGTCGCGCAAGAGCCACGAGATCGCGCTCGCGATCCGCCCGAAGCTGGAAGAGATTGCCGCGCGCCACAAGGCGAGGGTGAAGGTCGTCGAAGTGCCGCCGGGGCCGCCGGTGCTCTCGCCGATCGTCGCCGAAATCTACGGTCCGGACGAGGCCGGGCGGCATGCGCTGGCGAAGGGCGTGCGCGGCGCGTTCGAGGCGACGGCAGGCATCGTCGGCATCGACGATTCGATCGAGGACAGCGCACCGCGCGCGCTGGTGCGCATCGACCAGCGCAAGGCTGCGTTGTCGGGCGTGACTCCCGCCGACGTCGTCGCTGCGCTGAAGATGGCGCTCGCGGGCGACGACGTGACGGCGCTCCACGACGGACAGGCAAAATACGGCGTCCCCGTCCGTATCACGTTGCCGCCATCCCGCCAGGGCCGTCTCGATGTGCTGCTCACGATGACGGTGCGCGCCGCCGACGGCGCGAACGTGCCGCTCTCCGAGCTCACCGACGTGCGGCCGGCGTTCCGCGAGAAGACGATCTACCACAAGGACCTGCTGCCGGTGACCTACGTGATCGGCGACATGGCGGGCGGCGCCGACAGTCCGCTCTACGGGATGTTCGGCGCGCGCAGCCGGGTGGCCGATGTCGTCGTGCCCAACGGCGGCACGCTCGCCGAGCACTTCATCTCGCAGCCGGGGGAGCATTACCGAAGTTACGCGGTCAAGTGGGACGGCGAGTGGCAGGTCACCTACGAGACGTTCCGCGACATGGGCATCGCCTATGCGGTCGGGCTCGTGCTGATCTATCTGCTGGTCGTCGCGCAGTTCGGCTCGTACGTGACCCCGCTCGTGATCATGGCGCCGATCCCGCTCACGATTATCGGCGTGATGCCGGGCCATGCGCTCCTGCACCAGCCGTTCACCGCGACGTCGATGATCGGGATGATCGCGCTCGCCGGGATCATCGTGCGCAACTCGATCCTGCTCGTCGACTTCGTCAACCTGCAGCTTGGGATGAGCGTGCCCTTCGCTCAGGCGATCGTCGACGCTGCCGCGGCGCGCGCGAAGCCGATCGCGCTCACCGGTCTCGCCGCGATGGCCGGCGCGTTCTTCATCCTCGACGATCCGATCTTCAACGGCCTCGCGATCGCGCTGATCTTCGGGATCCTGGTTTCCACGCTGCTGACGCTCGTCGTGATCCCCGTTCTCTATTACGCGGTCAACCGGCGAAGAATCGGCGCGCGCAACGCCGTCATTCCAGCCGCGGCATAGTCGATCGCCGACGTCATCGCCTTCTTGCGTCGCAGTCGGAGGAATCCGGCCCGACCAGCACACCGGCGCCACTCGGGCCGGTCGCAACGACGCAGAACGCGAAGCCTTCGGGGACGGGATTTCCGCCCGTGAACTCGACCTCGACGTCGAAGCCGCTGTTGAGCAGGCTCTCGTCGCCGAGCACCTGCGCGACGTCGGGACGCGCTGCTCGCCGCGCGGAAACGACGACCAGTGGCACGTCGGTGTGGAGCGTCAGCGATTCCCCGCCGTCGGCCTTGTGCCATGGCGCCCATCCCGTGATCCTCATCCGCCGTCCGTCGATGCGAGCCTGGTCGACGTGGCCGCCGCGCTGCCCGAATGCGATTCCATCCGCCAGCGTGCGGACGAAGAACCATACCGGAGCAATCTCGCCAAACAGGCGTCGCGGCACGGCGACGACCTGGAAGGTGACGAGCTGCGGAGCCAAGAGATCCCGCACGACGATGTGCGTGTAGCGGTTGAAGATCGCGTTGCGCGCGTTCTCGTCCATGTCGGGCAGCAGCCGACGCCAGACGTCGGGCTGCGGCGCGAGCTGCACGTGCGCTGCGGAGCGGTATCCCCAGCCGTTGAGGGTGGCTCCGAACTGGTCGGAGACGAGGACGCCGAGCGGATTCGCCTTCTGCCGCGCATCGAGCTCCCGCGTCAGTGCCGTCGGCTCCCGGTTGAAGATCGGCCATGCCGACTGGATCGGATTGAACCGGCCGAATGCAGCAATGCCGAGGAGGGCGGAGGCTCCGGCGATCGCCGCCGCGCCGTGGCGGCGCAGCATCGCGCCGCCGAAGAGCGCGACGATTGCGAATGCGATCGCGATCTTGTCCGAAAGCGCCAGATAGCGTCCCCCGGCGAGCCACGCGCCGGCAGCTAGGACGACGCCGAATGCCGCGACGCGCCTGACCGTGAAGCGCGTTCCGGCGGCGTGGACCGCGAGTGCGGTCACGAGCAGCAGCAGGAACCCCGAAGCGAACATCGTCCGGGGCGGGGGAACCCGGTCGAACAGCAACCACTTCGCGACGTCCCTCGGGATCGGCAGCGTCTGCCAGCAGAGAAGTGCGAGCCATGCAGCGAGCGCGGCAACGATCGTCCTGCGAATCGGGGGCGATACCGACGACAGCGCCAGCTTCCGCCAATCGACGAAGCACGCCGCCATCAGGAAGTACCACGAACCGACGACGCTCGCCTCGCAGACGTTGAGCCCGGGGATGTCGGTCTCGAAGTCCGCCAGATGGAGCTTCGGCCACACCGTTTGCGCCAGCATCGCGAGCGGCACGCCGCCGCCGTGCACGCTGCGTCGTCCCGGGTAGAGCGAGTTCCACATCGCGGAAAGATAGTCCTGCAGGTAGAAGACGACGAGACCGCAGGCGGCGAGCCCGACGATGGCGTCGACGGCCAGTCCGGTCGCGCGGCGCTCGGGATAGTAGAGCGGGAAATAGACGGCGGCTGCGGCAAAGGCGAGCGGAATCAGCAGCGGCGGGTAGAAGTGCGCGAGCATCGCCGCGACCGCGCACGCGAAGAACGTCACGCCGCGCACGGCCGTGCGATGGATTCCGAGAGAGACGAGCACCCACGGGAACCAGGCGAGCGTTGGGCCGACCATTGTCCACCAGAACTGCGTGTACGCCGTGAAGAAGAGCACCGCGCTGAGCAGCGACGCAGTCCCGGCCGGGATCCCGACGCGGGCGAACAGCAGCGTGTACCCCGCGAGAAAGGCAACGACGTGGAACAGATGCTGGAACGAATACGCGTAGGCGGCATTGATGAACGGGTAGAGCCACTGGTCCGGCTTGAACAGCAGTCCCCAGTCGGCGATCGGCAGCGAGAAGAAGACGCGCAGGTCCTCTCCGTAGAACGATGTCGCGTTGTAGCGACGCAGACCGTTGTTGACGGTCGCCTGGATGAACGGCGTCACGACGCCCCATTCGTCGCTGCGGATCCCGCGCGGTTCGCCCAGCACGATGCCCGGCTCCGCGGTTCCGAACGCCTTCAGGACGAGCCCGTACGACGACAGCGACCAGGTATTGGCAACCCACACGACCGCCAGGAGCACGGCCGCGGCTGCGCAGGCCCATCGAAGGAAACGGCGGTTTCGCCCCGGCGCTGGTGCCGTCGCGTGCAGGGCCGGGTTAGGTGAGTCCAGGACGTGCTCTACGCGGCAGTTGACGGGCCTGCCGCGTGCTTGCGCAATCTGAATGCGAAGGCGACGAGCAGCGCGCCATAGACGACGGCGAAGGCGCCGATCAACCACAGCACCGCGAGCGCGCCGGCACCGGGGTTCGCGACCATCAGCACCCCGAATACGATCGACAGCGCGCCGGAGAGGATCAACAGCCATTCGTTGGCGATTTCCTTGCGCAGGCGGATCGCCGCAGCAACCTGCAACAAGCCGTTGACGATCGCCCACCCGGCGATCAGCAGCAGCAGCGCAATTGCGGTGACGCCGGGCGCGAGAAAGGTCACGATGCCGGCGGCGATCCCGAGCACGCCAATGAGCACGACCTGCCACAGTGGCTTGCCGTCGTCCTTCGCCTGCCAGCCCGCCCAGAGTGCCGCGACGCCGTCGACGAGCGCATAGGCGCCCCAGAACAGCACCAGGGTGACGAGCGTTGCGCCGGGCCATGCCCAGGCGAGCACGCCGAAGATGATCGCGGCGATTCCGCGCAGCAAGACCAGCCACCACGCCCGGCCGAGCGTTTGCAGCAGTCTGACGTCCATGGTTCCTCCCGTTGCGCGCGGCCGCCGCCGATGGAAATTGTACATTGTGGAAGGTCTTCCGGTCATCGCCGCGACACACCCGCGTCGTCTGCTGGGATGGGACCAAGCGCGATGGTGCCGCATGATGTCCCCACCGGAGGCGTCGTGCCCTTCGCCTTTGATAGAATTGTGGCCGCCGGAATGCTGCGCGAGTTTGCGCGGCAACCGGTTCCAATGCCATGACCCCGGAAACCGCAGCGTTGTTGTCCTCGAATACGGGGGGGCCGTCGATTGCGGTGGTCATTCCTTGTTACCGAGTGCGGGAGCATGTCCTTGGCGTCATCGAACGCATTGGGGCCGAGGTGCAGCACGTCTTCGTCGTCGACGATGCATGCCCCGATCAAACGGCCGCGTACGTCGCAGATCATTGTCGTGATCCGCGGGTCAGGATCATTCGCAACGAGCGCAATCTCGGCGTCGGCGGCGCCGTGACCCGCGGCTACCGGGCCGCTTTGGACGCCGAGGCGCAGATCATCGTGAAGATCGACGGCGACGGACAGATGGATCCCGCGCTGCTGCCCAGAATCGTCGCGCCGATCATCGCCGGGAAGGCTGACTACGCCAAGGGCAACCGATTCTTCTCGCCCGAAGACCTGCGCGGGATGCCGATGGTCCGCCTGATCGGCAATGCGATACTCTCCTTCGTCAGCAAGCTGGCATCGGGCTACTGGGATGTGATGGATCCCACCAACGGCTACACGGCCATTCACGCGGTGGCGCTGCGGATCCTTCCGCTGCAGAAAGTCGATCCGCGCTATTTCTTCGAATCGGACATGCTGTTCCGCCTCGGGACGCTGCGGGCCGTCGTCCGCGATGTGCCGATGGTGGCGGCGTACGCGGGCGAGCGCAGCGGCCTGCGCGTCCGGAAAGTGGCACTGCAGTTCCCGCTCAAATACGTATCGCGGTTCTTCAAGCGAATTTTCTATCTCTACTTCCTCAGGGACTTCAATGTCGGTTCGATCGAAATGCTAGGTGGTTCGTTGATGCTCGGCTTCGGTATCCTGTACGGCGGATATCACTGGCTCTATGCGATTTCGACCGGCCCGGCGCCGACCGGGGTCATCATGCTTGCCGCACTACCGGTGATCATCGGCTTCCAGCTGCTTCTTGCCGCAATAAGCTACGACGTCGGCAACATACCGCGGATTCCCCTGCAGGAGCTCTACCGGACAGCCCGAGAGGTACAAGGAATCGCTCGATGAGCGAAGTTCCGGAGCAGTTGCGTGCCGGCGACGACCGGACCGCGTGCGGCATGGAGGCCGTCGGAGCGATCGCTGCTGCCGACGACCCGGCGTGGCTGGACATGCGGCGCCGCTTCGCCGACGTGTACGACGAGTCGAATTATGCTGGCGGCGTCCAGGGGTTCGTCATGCGCTCGGGACACCGCTTGTCCGAGCGGCGCTTCGGGCCGACGCAGCGATTCGATCGTGTGCTGGAAATCGGTGCGGGCACGGGCGCGCATCTTCCGTTTGTCCGCCATGCTTACCGTGAATACTACGTGACCGATGCGGACGCGAAGGCGCTCGAGGTCGCCCGCGACCGTGCGGCGTCGATCGCGACGAACGGCAGGAAGGTTTTCGAGACGCAGAGCGCGACCGA
>Ga0137372_10006832_pt1 | contig 11047 bp, 11 predicted proteins | sample SagtaG_6_FD_104911 | JGI IMG/M metagenome (GOLD analysis project Ga0137372, IMG submission 104911) | Vadose zone soil microbial communities from Sagehorn Ranch, Mendocino, California, USA - Sage1_R_60_16 metaG | ecosystem: Environmental > Terrestrial > Soil > Vadose zone | place: USA...
AACAGCTCGTAGTTCGCCCGGGCTGGCGCCGCGACACGCACGCCCTCCCGATCGACGTCGGCGACGGAGCGGATGGACGAGCCGGCGGGCACGAGGTAGGTCGCCTGAAGCTCGACGTACGCCGCGGTGAACGTGATCAGGCCGGCGCGGGCCGGATCGCTCCCGAGGAACGCGATGTCCCACGCGCCGGCCTTCGCGCCGTCGACCATGGCGCCCACGGTGTCGAATCCAACGATCGTGATCGGCACGTCCAGTCTCCGGCTGAGCTCGCGCGCCAGATCGATGGCCACGCCGCCGAGCTCGCCGGTCGCGGGATCCTTTCTCGCGAGGATGACATTGCCGTAGTTGATCCCCGCGCGCAGCGTGCCCGTCGGCGTGAGCTCGGCGCGGGCGGAGGGAGGGACCTCGGGTGTGGATGGACCGGCGACCATGAGCAGCACAGTAGCAAATCCGAGGCTTTTTTGAACACGGGCGTTAGGATGGCAGCGGAGGCGGCCCATGCGTCATCGATCCCTGTCTGACCTCGCAATGCTCCTCCTCCTGGCCGCCGTCTACTTCGCCGCCGCCAAGATCGGGCTCGCGCTCGCATTCGTCCACGCGAGCGCGACGGCGGTGTGGCCGCCGACGGGGATAGCGCTGGCGGCCAACCTCGTGTGGGGCTACCGGGTCTGGCCCGGCATCCTGCTGGGCGCCTTCTTCGCGAACGTGACGACGGAGGGCACGATCGCCACGTCCCTGGGCATCGCCGTCGGCAACACGCTCGAGGGATTCGTAGGCGCCTACCTCGTCAACCGCTTCGCCGGGGGCCGGCACGTGTTCGACCGGCCCCAGGATGTGCTCCGGTTCGCCGTGCTCGCCGGAATGGTCAGCACGGCGGTGAGCGCCACCATCGGGGTGACGAGCCTGGCGCTCGGCGGTGTCGCGCGCTGGACCGACTACGGACCGATCTGGCTGACGTGGTGGATGGGCGATGCCGGGGGCGCGCTCGTCGTCGCCCCGCTGCTGGTGCTCTGGATAGGCCGCCCGCAGGTGCGGGTGGGTCCACGGCGGCTCGTCGAGGCGCTCCTCATGCTGGGCTGCCTGGTCGCAATCGTCCAGGTCGTATTCGGAGGATGGCTGGGGGCGAGCGTCAGGAACTATTCCATCGACTTCTTGTGCATTCCGATCCTGGTTCTGATGGCGTACCGGTTCGGTCAGCGCGAGACCGCGACGGGCGCGTTCGTGCTGTCGGCGCTGGCGACGTGGGGCACCCTGCGCGGCTTCGGACCTTTCGCCGAGGCGACCCCCAACGAATCCCTGCTTCTCCTGCAGGGCTTCATAGCGGTGACGACCGTGATGGCGATGCTGCTCGCCGCGGCGGTGGCGGAAAACCGGCGGGCCGAGGCCGACAGGTCTCGCCTCGCGTCGATCGTGCGGTCGTCGCAGGATGCCATCATTGGCAAGTCGCTCGACGGCACGATCCTCAGCTGGAACGCAGCGGCGACGTCGGTATACGGCTACACCGCGGAAGAGGCGATCGGCCGCCCGATCTCGATGCTGGCCCCGCCCCACCTCGTGGACGAGATGGCCAGGATCCTGGAGCGTGTGCGGCAGGGAGAGCGGGTCGACGCGTTCGAGACCACGCGGGTGACCAAGGACGGCCGAACGATCACCGTCACCCTCAGCATCTCGCCTGTCACCGGCGCCGGCGGCCGCATCGAGGGCGCCTCCGCGATTTCGCGCGACGTCACGGAGCGGAAGCGCGCCGAGGAGGCTCAGAGGCAGTCGGAGGTTCTGCTCTCGGTGGCGCGGCTGGCCAATGCGGCGGCTCACGAGATCAACAATCCCTTGACGGCCATCATGATCCCGCTCCAGCTCCTCGAAATAGAGCAGCCGATGGGGTCGGACTCGCATGCGCGCCTGACGGTGGCGCTCGAATCCGCCGAGCGCATCCGCCTGATCGTCGCGCGCATGCAAAAGGTCACGAAGCTCGAAGTCGCCGAGCAGGCCGAGGGCCTTCCGGAGAGGCTCGATCTCCTGAAGTCCGGACCGGCCGGCGGTCCCGGGCCGTAGTAGACTCACATCCCCATGGACTTTCAGTACACGCCGGCGCAGCAGGCCTTTCGTCGTGAGGTGCGCGGCTGGCTGGCGGACAACCTGCCGGGCGATCTCTGCGTGGACGATCCCTTCGACGAGCGCGTCGCGCCCGACCGCGGGATCTTCGAGCGGCGCGTCGCCTGGCAGAAAAAAATGTCCGCGGCCAGGTGGGTCGGCATTTCCTGGCCGGCGCAATACGGCGGCCGGGACGCCACGCTGATGGAGCAGATCATCTTCGACGAGGAGTACTTTCACGCCCGCGCCCCGGTTCTGCCCGGCTATTCGGGTGTGAACATGGCGGGACCGACCATCATCGAGTGGGGCACGGAGGAGCAGAAGCGGCGCTTCCTCCCGCGCATCCTGGCCGGCGACGACATCTGGTGCCAGGGGTACTCCGAGCCTGGTGCCGGCTCCGACCTGGCGAGCCTCTCCACCCGCGCCGAGGACAAGGGTGATCACTTCGTCGTCAACGGGCAGAAGGTGTGGACGTCCGGCGCGCAGTTCGCTGACTGGATCTACATGCTGGTGCGCACGGATCCCACGGCGCCCAAGCACCGCGGCATCAGCTACCTCCTCGTGGACATGAAAACGCCGGGGATCACGGTGCGGCCGCTCGTCCTCATGAACGGCCATCGCCACTTCAACGAAGTCTTCTTCGTCGACGTGCACGTGCCGAGGTCGGGCCTGATCGGCAAGCAGAACGAGGGCTGGAAGCCCGCCATGACCACGCTCATGTACGAGCGCAAATCAGGCGGCGGCCGCGGATACGCCGAGCAGCTCGGGCGGCTCAGGAGCCTGGCCGGGGAGCTGCGCGTCGCTGGCCGCACGGCGTGGGATGATCCGCTGGTGCGGCAGGGCTTCGCCCAGCTCTGGATCGAGGCGACGTGCCTGAGATACACGCGGCTCCGCAACATCACTCGCCAGCTCCGAGGCGAGCCGCCCGGGCCCGAAGGCTCCATCCTCAAGCTCTTTGGCTCGGAGCTGGGGGTGCGTATCGCGGATTTCGTGGGCGGGCTCCTCGGCCCTCACGTGCTCCTGAACCGGCCGAGCGACGCCGTGCCGGACGGCCCGCGCTGGTACAACCGCGTCGTCAGCGCCCGCCAGTACACGATCGCGGGGGGCACGAGCGAGATTCAGCGCAATATCATTGGCGAGCGGGTGTTAGGCCTTCCGAAAGACTAGCAGGTCGCCCAGCTAAATCTCCGAGTAGCCGCTGCCGCGCGTATCTACGCCGCGGCCGCGCGCTTCTTTGATCAGGCCGAACTCGCGCAGGAGCGGCTGGCTGTAGGTGACGCGGCCGGTGGTCTTGTCGAGGGGCTCGGTGGCGAGCAGAAGCGCGGCCTGGGCCATGAGCAGTGGCGGCTCGCCTCGCGGATCGTCCATGGACGTCACGAGGCGGTGATGCACGGTGCCGGGCGTCGGGACCACCTGCGAGGGCGCCACCGATGAGACCGAGATGCCGTAGCGGTACACCTCCGAGGCGAGGCCTTGCGTGAAGCGCTCGAGGGCCGCCTTCTCCGCGCCATAGCATGTGCCACCGCGGGCTCCCGGGGCGGGATCCGGATAGGGGCCGCGCCCGGGTCCGATCGCGGAGCCCGACGAGATGTTGACGATCGCGCCGCGCCCTCGAGGGATCATGTCGGCGAGCACCAGCTGGCTCAGGATGAACGGGGCGTGGAAGTTGACGTCCCATGACCGCTTCCACTTGTTGACTGGGTAGTCCTTGATCTGCACGTAATAGGTCAGCGCGGCATTGTTGACGAGCACGTCGACGGGCCCATGGAGATCGCGCGCCTCCTGCACCAGCCGCTCGCAGTCGGCGGGATCCGCGATGTTGGCGGTGACCGCGTCGGCGATGCCGCCGTCCGCGCGTATGCCCGCCACCGTCGTCTCGAGCGAGCCCGCGAGCGGATGGTCGCCCTCGCGCAGGGTGCGCGCGGCGCAGACGACCCGCCCGCCCTCGGCGGCGAAGAGCCGCGCGATCTCGGCGCCGATCCCGCGGCTCGCGCCCGTCACCAGCACCGCTTTTCCGTCCAGCTTTCCCATGAGGTCTCCTCGCGGATCGTGAGAGCAGCGGCGGCTATGTTAGCCCAACCCCGCCCGCCGCGGGCGATGCCTTGACACGTTGTCGGGTTTCTCTCATAGTCTGAGCCTCGCACGGGTCGCTGTCGTGAACCCCGCAGTCGCGCATCGGAGGCCGGTCATGGCGCAAGAGAAACCGTTGGGCTACGGCGTCGTCGAAGGGTGGGAGCAGCTGCCTGGTGGATACGTGCATCGCGACGTCGCCGGCGTGGCGGTGGACTCGGAGGACCGTGTCTACCTGATCTGCCGCGGCGACCACCCCATCATCGTCTACGATTCGGGCGGGAAGTTCCTGCGCTCGTGGGGACAGGGCGAGTTCACATACCGGACCCACGGCATCAGCGTCGGGCCGGACGAGATGCTGTACTGCACCGACGACGGCAACCACACCATCCGTAAGTTCACGCCGGACGGCAAGCTCCTGATGACGCTCGGGACGATGAACAAGCCGTCCGACACGGGCTACGACGGCAAGGATTCCGCCACCGTGACGCGGGCCGCTGGCCCGTTCAATCGCCCGACCAATATCGCGGTCGGACCCAAGGGCGATCTCTACGTCTCCGACGGCTACGGCAATGCCCGCGTGCACCAGTTCTCGCCGTCGGGCGAGCTCAGGCGGTCGTGGGGCACGCCGGGCCAGGGTCCCGGCCAGTTCTTCATCCCCCACGGCATCGCCGTGGCGGCGGATGGGCGCGTCTTCGTCTGCGACCGCGAGAATGACCGCATCCAGATCTTCAGCCCGGACGGCGAGTATCTCAGCGAGTGGACCGACACCCAGCGCCCGACGCATCTCGTCTTCGACCCGCAGGGCAGGGCCTACGTCTCCGAGCTGTGGTGGCACACGGGCCAGACCTCGCAGCGGTTGGGACCGGTGAAGGAGGCCCGATACGGCCGGGTCAGCGTCTTCGATCGTGACGGAAGGGTTCTCGCGCGCTGGGGCGGTCCCGTCGCGGAGGCGCCCGGCAGCTTCGCGGCGCCGCACGGCCTGGCCGTCGACTCGCGGGGAGACGTCTACGTGGCGGAGGTGACCTGGACGTTCGCGGTGAGCCGCGGCAAGGCCCGCGAGGACTGTCACACGTTCCAGAAATTCGCGCTCAAGGCCTGAGCGCGAAGGCGAGGTAAAAGTACGACGGCGGCCGGAATCACGGCCGCCGTTGTTATGTGACTTGGGTTACACCTTGGGGCTACGCCGTCGCGAGGCTACTCCAGCCCGGAGGTTCCGACCCAGCCCGTCTCGGATACGTCGACCGTGACGCCGTCGGGTCCCCTGTACTTCACCTCGACGTTGGAGTGCCGAGGCTCGCCCTGGCCGACACCGAGGGCCTGGTTGATATCCTCGCGGGGCGTCGAGCCGGCGGCCTTCAAGCGCTCGGTGATCGCTTCGAGGCTCTCGACCTGAAAGCCGATATGGTGGATGCCGCTCCAGCCCGCGCCGCGCTCAACACCGGCGACGGCGTCGTTCTTGAAGTTCAGGATCGCGAGATTGATGTCGCCGTCGCTCAGGTAGTATCCCCGCGCGCCCGGGCTGTCGATCTTGGCGATTTCCTTCATGCCGAACACTTCGACGTAGAACTTCGCGGTCGCGTCAACATCCTGGGTCGATAGCGCGATGTGCTTGATCTTCGGCATGTCGTCTCTCCTGTCGCGGTGGTTCGGGTTCGGCCTCTCTGCCTGTCCCGGCAGACTACGCCAGCAAGGGCCGAAATGCCAGAGTATTTGCGCAGCGAGACGCGGTCATCCGAAGTGCGTCACGGCCAGAAACGCGACCCCAACTACGCCCAGCAGGAGCGACCCAAGCCAAACCAGCCGGTTCCGGGTCAGCGCCGCCACGGCGCCCAGCGCGATCGCGACCTGGAAGAACGCGACGCTCTCGGCGAACCCATGGTGCCGGTGCATCAAGTGGTCCGCTTCCACTGACTTCGCGTCGCGCTCCTGCTCTCTCGTCTGGGCCTCTTTCTGGATCTCCGCCTGCTGCGCGGCGTAGCGCTTCGTCGTTTCCTCGATCTCTTTTGGCGGGGTCTTGCCGCTCGCCAGCCAGATCGCCCGTGAGGCCTCCTGGACGGCCGCCTTGATTCCCTTGGCCTGGTAGTACGCCCACTGGTTGGACGCCTCCGCCTGGAGACGTGCCGCCTCCGTCTTGAGCACCAGGGCTTCGTTCACGGTCGCTCCCGCCCTGAGAGCGGCGATCGCCGCCAGAGCCGCGAGGAGGGCCGTCGTCAGGGCGATCTTCCTGAGCAGCGCGCCGCCTTCCCGTTCGAGCTGATCGTGGATTGTCTCGTGGAGCTTGTCGGTGTCGATCTCAGGGCCTTCCGGCATGAGAGCACCTCCGCATGTTCGGCTCGAGAGGTCAAGCAAACGGGGCTACGGATCGCTCCGTAGCCCCGCAAGATTTTGGTGGAGCTGAGGGGGCTCGAACCCCTGACCCCAAGACTGCCAGCCTTGTGCTCTCCCAACTGAGCTACAGCCCCACCGCGAAATGAAGAATACTGCCGGGGTCAAAACTTGTCAAGATTGGCCGGTACTTGCGGCTCGTCGGCGCCCCTTGACGCGCCCCCGGGCCTCCTGCTAGCGTGGCGCCTCTGGAAGGCCGGATCGAAGCGCACCCAGCGGAGGACGACCGATGAAGCTCAAAAGCACGTGGCTGGCGGCACTGCTCTGCCTCGTCACCGTCAACTTCGTCTGGGCGCAGGCCCTGCCGATGGCCAAACCCGAGCAGGTCGGGCTGTCCTCCGACCGGCTCAATCGCCTCACGGCAACGCTCAAGGCGGATGTCGACAAGGGCATCATTCCCGGCGCGGTCCTGCTGGTCGCGCGTCACGGCAAGGTGGCGCTCTTCGAAGCGGTCGGCGTGCGCAATCCGGAGACCAAGGCGCCGATGACCAAGGACGCGATCTTCCGGATCTACTCCATGAGCAAGCCCATCACGTCGGTGTCGGCGATGATGCTCTTCGAGGAGGGCAGGTTCAGTCTCGCCGAGCCCGTGTCGAAATATATCCCAGAGCTGGGCGGCCTCAAGGTCGGTGTCGAGAAGCCCGATCCGAGCGGCAAGCCCACGCTCGAGCTTGTGCCGTCCCAGCGTGACATGACCATCCACGATCTTTTCCGCCATACCTCGGGACTGACGTACGGCTTCTTCGGCAATACCCTCGTGAAGAAGATGTACGTCGACGCGAAAGTCTGGAACGACTATCCCTCGAACGCCGAGCTGGTCGCCAGGCTCGCCAGGATGCCGCTCGCCTACCAGCCGGGCACCACCTGGGATTACAGCCATTCGACTGACGTGCTCGGACGGCTCGTCGAGGTGATCTCCCGCCAGACGCTTTACCAGTACGAAAGGGAGCGGGTGCTCGATCCGCTCGGCATGAAGGACACGAGCTTCTACGTCACCGACAAGAGCAAGCAGGGCCGGATCGTCGAGCCGTTCGCGAACGACCGGAGTATCGGCATCGACGCGGAGTTCAACGACCCGCGCGTGGCGCAGGCCTGGGAGTCGGGCGGCGGCGGCATGGTCGGCACCGCTATGGACTACGCGCGCTTCGTCCAGATGCTGCTCAACGGCGGCACGCTCGACGGCAAGCGCATCCTCGGCCCCAAGACGATCGCCTACATGACGTCCGACCACCTGGGCGCGTCGATCAATCCGGGCCCGCTCTATCTGCCGGGGGCCGGCTTCGGCTTCGGTCTCGGGTTCGCGGTGCGCAAGGACGCTGGCGTGTCGCCCTTCATCGGCTCGGTCGGGGAGATCAACTGGGGCGGTGCCGGCGGCACCTACTTCTGGGCCGACCCGAAGGAGGACCTGTTCGTCGTCTTCATGATGCAGTCGCCCAAGCAGCGGGTGCCCTATCGCGCCATGCTCAAAGAAATGGTCTACGCGGCGATCACGAAGCCCGCCACGAAGTGAGGCGCCGCGCGCTACACTGACACGCGGCCTACCCGGGCCGGGATGGCGGAACTGGCAGACGCGAAGGTCTCAAAAACCTTTGGGTGAAAGCCCGTGAGGGTTCGACCCCCTCTCCCGGCACCACGCGCGCGATAGCCCACGCCCGCTCTACTCGACCGAGCGGGCATGGGCCCGCGCCTTACGCCCTACCGGCACTAGCCGCGCCAGTACCGCCGGTGATGCCAGCTATCGTAGTAATACCAACCAGGGTGATACCCCGGCTCGACCACGACGGGAGGTGGCGCCACATAGACGCCGGCGCCCGGCGGGTCGACAGTCACCGCACATCCGCCGCACAACAGCGCGGCCAAGAGGAATCCCAAGCTCCACTTCATGGCTGCATCCTCCTTTGCGCTGCTGCGCCCCTTTCGCCCAAGGCGCGGCTTCACGCGTTGCGAAATAAGGGGAGCAAATGTTGTGCCGGGGTCGAAAAGCTGCGAAAATCGCCGAAATCCTGAGAGCTCCAATGAGCTTCCAACGTTGCGAGAAAAACATGCCGGGTAGTTGCTTCTCGATCCGGGAGCGGTGAAGCCAATGGCAATTCCAGAATTTCTCTACGGCACGGCGTGGAAAGAGGAACGGACGGCCGGGCTCGTTCGCTCAGCCCTACAGGCGGGATTTCGCGGGATCGACACGGCCAACCAGCGACGCCACTATTTCGAACAGGGCGTCGGCGATGCCCTGGAGGAGATCTATCAAGAGGGGCGGGTGACGCGCCGGGATCTTTTCCTTCAGACCAAGTTCACCTATGCGGGCGGCCAGGACCACCGGCTGCCGTACGATCCGCGGGCTGATGTTCCCACGCAGGTGCGCCAGTCCTTCGCCTCCTCGCTGCAGCATCTTCGCACCGACTTCCTCGACTCATACGTCCTTCACGGCCCGTCGGTTGCCCGCGGGCTCGGCGACGCGGACTATCTGGTCTGGAAGGAAATGGAAGCGCTGTGCCGCGAGGGGAAGACGACCGCCATCGGCGTCAGCAACATCAGCCTGGGCCAGCTCCGCATGCTCGTGCAGGCGGCCGAAGTCCCTCCGCGATTCGTGCAAAACCGCTGCTTCGCCGTGACGCAGTGGGATCGGGACGTGCGCGAATTCTGCGCCGGGCAGAACATCACCTATCAGGGATTTTCGCTCCTCACCGCCAATCCGCAGCTCTTCCGCGAGCCCGACATGGTCGGTCTGGCCAGGAGGCACAAGAAGACCGTCGCTCAGATCATCTTCCGCTTCGCCCAGCAGGCAGGCATGCTGCCGCTGACCGGCACCACCGACGGCGCCCACATGGCGGAGGACCTGGCCAGCTCGAAATTTCATCTGGCCGAGGACGAAGTCAGACTGGTGGAAACTCTGGGGGCTCGGTAAATCGTTCTCGTTCTTTTTACTCGCACGGGGCACGTGGAGCATGCTCTGCCTGCATGTTGTCGACTATTCGGCCCGGCGCAGTCTGCCCGAATGTGGCACGGTCAATGCTCGTCAAAGAAAGGAGAGTGCACTGCCGAGACAAGAGGAGGCTCGCGATGCAATTGTCCACAGCTGCTTTCACGTTCGGCCTGCTTCTCCTGGTGCCGGCGGGGTGGGCGACCGCGATGGAGAAGCATTCCGGAACCGTCGTTGCCGCGGACGAGACCAAGATCACGATCGACGAGATGGGGCCGTGGCATGGTCCCGCGACCCAGCCTACGCGGCGCACCTTCCAGCGCACCGGCGGCACGAGAGTCGTGCTGGCCGAGCGAACGATGGACGGCGCCAACGGGTATCCGTGGGCGTTCAACGACCAGCCGGCGTCGGTGTCTGACCCGCACCCCGGCGACTTTGTCACCGTGACGATCGAACCGCGAGGCGCGGGTCAGGTCGCGACCGAGGTGCTGATCGTGGCTCCTGGCACTCATCTCGAGATACCGGGCAGCTCGTAGACGCGAAGCACAGGGCATGCTCGGCCGGCGGGCTTTTGTCCTTTCGACGTTCGCAGCCCTGCTGGCCGGCCGCCGGCGGCTCGCCTGGGGTCAGTCGCTCGGGGTCGTCGAAGACTGGAGTGGCTTGACGCCAGGCGCTAGGGGAGTTCCCCCCGGTTGGCAGAAGTACGAGACGTTCGGCGGCCACGCCGCCTACGACTTTACCGTCGTGAGCGACGAGGGCCGCCGGGCTCTCGACATGAAAGCCTCCGGCGACCACTCCACGATCGCCAGGGAGGTGCAGGTCGATCTCGCGATCTCACCGGTCCTGGCGTGGCAGTGGAAGGTCGTCAGCTTTCCACAGGGGGCGAACCTGCAGGAGCGGGCGACCTCCGACGCCACCGGCCACCTTTTCGTCGCGTGGCCTCGATTCCCGGCGCTCCTTCGGACGCGCCTCATCGGCTACGTGTGGGATCCCGCACTGCCGGTGGGGACCATTGTGCCAAGCCGCAAGTCGGGGATGGTCACGTTCGTCGTCGTGCGGAGCGGGGAGGCCGGGCAGGGACAGTGGATCGGACAGACGCGCGACGTCGCCCTGGACTATCGGACGATCTACGGCGAGGAGCCGCCCAACCCTCACGCCATCGCTCTCTCGATCGACACGAACGACACGCGCTCGACGGCCGAAACGCTGTTCGGGCGAATCGGCTTCACGCCCCGCTGAAGCTAGCGCGCGCTGCCCTCGACGACCTCGGCGCGTGACATCTTCGCGTCGCGTCGGTCCTCCGGAAACGGCACGCCGTCGCGATAGGACACCCACTGTCCCAGCATGGCCGGCACGCGCGCACCGGGGGTGATGATGCCGGTGAGGTTCAGCGGATCGCAGGCAGAGAGCCGTATGGTCTGCCCTGAAGGCGCGTCCCGGCGCACGGCGCGGAGGGCGTCGAGGGCTTCGGGCAGGGCGAACTGCTCGCCCACGAAGCTGCTCACGATGCGCCCGCCACGAAGCTCTCCCCGCATCTCCAGGCGGCGGTAGACGCGCAGGAGGTCCCGCCAGGCGGGC
>Ga0137372_10006833_pt1 | contig 11045 bp, 7 predicted proteins | sample SagtaG_6_FD_104911 | JGI IMG/M metagenome (GOLD analysis project Ga0137372, IMG submission 104911) | Vadose zone soil microbial communities from Sagehorn Ranch, Mendocino, California, USA - Sage1_R_60_16 metaG | ecosystem: Environmental > Terrestrial > Soil > Vadose zone | place: USA: California...
AAGACGCAGTTCTACTCCATGCTCGGCTCCCGCGGCATCTGGCACGACGGCTGGAAAGCCGTCACCACGCACCCCACGATCAGCGGCTGGAGCGACTTCAACAGCGACACCTGGGAGCTGTACCACATCGACACCGATCGCGCCGAGCTGCACGACCTGGCCGCCGAGCACCCGGACAAGCTGCGTGAGCTGGTCAATCTGTGGTTCGCCGAGGCGGGGGCGAACGATGCCTTCCCGCTGGACGACCGGTCGCCGCTGGAGATCATCTTGACGCCGCGCCCGCAACTGGCCTCGCCCCGCGACCGCTATGTCTACTTCCCCGATACCGCCGAGGTGCCGGAAGCACAGGCGGTGAACGTTAGGAACCGGTCGTACACGATCGGGGCGCTGGTGGACATCCCCGCTCCCGGCGCGCAGGGCGTGCTGTTCGCGCAGGGGGCGCGGTTCGGCGGGCATGCCCTCTACCTGAAGGACAACCGGCTGCACTACGTCAACAACTTCGTCGGCATCGTGGAGCAGAAGATCGACGGGACCGAAGAGGTGCCCGTGGGGGAGAACCTGATCCTTTCGGCCTCGTTCGACAAGGACGGCGAGGATCCCCCCGGCGTGTCCACCGGGATCCTGTCCCTCTACCACGGCGACAAGAAGGTCGGCGAAGGTCGGATCAAGACTCAGCCAGGGATGTTCTCGGTCGCGGGCGAGGGCCTGTGCGTCGGCCGGGACAGCGGCGAGCCGGTCACAGGCGACTACCCAGGCGATCACCCGCACATATTCACCGGCGGCACGATCAAGCGCGTCGCCATCGACGTCGGCGGCGATCCCTACATCGACCTTGAGCGCGAGGCCGCAGCCATGCTCGCCCGCGAGTAGGTGATGGCTGGTCGATCCGCGGTACCGGTCATCCCGGCCGAGGGACCTTCGCGGGGTTCAGCCGCTTCGTCCTCGCCGTGTGTTCTAATGCGCGCCGGGACGGCCTCATCGAATGTCGATGGCGCTGTCGTCGCGGCCTGGCGCTGGCCCGAGCTTGTTGACCCGGCCAACCCAAGCTGTCCGGACCTGCCGCCCCAGGCCAGAGCGGGTTGGCCCTCCCGCCCGGGACCCAGGTCCCGTTCCCGGGCCGCCTCCCGGAGCCACGCGTACCTCGGCAACCTGCGCACCAAAGGTCTCAAGCGGGGCTAGAAGCCGGTAGGGGGCCGCCTAGTCGCGACGCGCCACCGCACCCGCGATGAGTGGACTAGGTCGGTTTTGAAGCGGCGCCCGGACGTCGCGCCGCGGCACCGGTATGGCGGATGAGCTTGCGTACTGGCAGGTCGGGCTGTTCGGCATGAGCTTGGCCGCCCACGGCCGGGGCGAGCACCGCTGCGTAGCGGTCCGCCAGCGGCTCGGCGGTCGCACCGTGGGCGATCACGCTGAGCAACACCGTAATGCCGATCACGGTCACTGCGGGCCCCACGGCCGTCTTGCCCAGTTCCTCCAGCGCAAGGAGAGCGAAGACCACCGATGCCAGGCCGCGGGGACCGAACCAGCCCACCAGCGCGACGGTTGGCCAGCCGAGCCGTGCGCCGGCCAGGGCGGCCGCCACCGGGACCATACGGATCACGGTGAGGCTGAGCACGGCGTACACGATGATCTGCCACGTCAGGCCGCTGAACGCCGACGCCACGGCGACTGCGCCGAACGCCAGCCAGACCAGCAGCGACGCCAGGGCACCCGCCTCCTCCACGAACGGCACGAGCGGCGCTCCGCGCCGGCCGCCGGTGGTGCCGAACGCGAGCCCGCCGGTGAACGCGGCGATGAAACCATTGCCGTGCAGCGCAAGTGCGCACGCGTACGCGCACAGCGCCAGCGCCAGCACCGCCGAACCGGCGAAGCCTTCGGCGGCCCAGCCACGCCGGCGCGTGGCGTTCACCAGCACGCCACCCGCGCCGCCCACGGCCACGCCGATCACAATGCCAAGTGCGAGCTCCGCGGCGGCCACGGCTGGAGTTATGCCGACGACATGCTCGGCGGTTCCCGCGCCCGCCAGGGCGACCGACACGAACGGCGTGGCGATGCCGTCATTGAGCCCGCTCTCGACGTTGATCAGCCGACGAATCCTGGCGGGCACTACGGGGTTGGCCATCATTCCCGCGCCAAGCGCTGCGTCCGTGGGCGCCAAGGCCGCGCCCACGATCAGGGCGAACCAAATGTTGGTGATCCCGGTCAGCGCCAGTGCGAGCAGCGTTCCCAGGGCGATCGTGAGCGGAAGCCCGATCCCGAGCAGCCGCAGGTACAAGCCGAGGTCGGCCCGCAGCCCATGCAGCCCGACCCGGGACGCGTCGCAGAACAACACCAGCACGAGGGTGATCTCCGCCAGCGCCTTGATCATCTCACGACTTGGCTGGACCCCGAGGGGCGCCAACGGTCCATGGGTAAGAACCAGCCCCGCGCCCACGAACGTGATCGGCGCGGTAACTTCGAACCGTTCCAGCCGCGCCGACAGTGCACCCCAGGCGAATATCAGCGCCGCCACGATCGCCAGGTCAGAATCGCTCATGATCTCGCCCAGCGCATCTGTGCGCGTACGGAGAGCATGCAGCTCCCTTCATAGCGCTCGCATGGACGCGGGTTCAGGCGGTGCCAGGCGATCTTCTTCCGAAAGTATCCCCGCCGCACACCTGCGTGCGCATCACCCCATGTGGAGGAGGCATAAGCCATTTGTGGAGGACGGCGATGAGGTCGATGACTTCGCGGAGGTCATCGGCCTGATCTTGATCCAGCACGAGGGTGGCGATCACCGGCCAGCGGGGTCATCGGCAGCAACTGCCGGACCAGGTCTACCCTGGACCCCCCGAGGCTGATCAAGCACCGGAGTTCCTTATATGAACCGGCGCGCGTATCGGGCGTGGCAGAAGGCGGAGATCCACCTGGGCGAAGGGCGCGTCGGTGACCCGGGTCGCGGGCGCCAGGCGTTCAGGAAGTACGTCGAGGAGCGGTGGCTGCCCAATCACATGCTGGAGCCGACGACCCGGGAGAAGCATACCTATTACCTCTACGCTCACATCATCCCTGAGCTGGGCCCGATACGGATGATCGACATCTTCCCTGAGCAGATCCGCGAGTGGATCTCCAAGATGCAGCGCAGCGGCCAATCAGCGTGGACCATCCAGTACTGCAAGAGCTCCATCCTCAACTCGATATTCACAACCGCCCTCAACGACCAGGTGACCTACATCCACCCGTGCCGTGGCGTGAAAACCCCCTCTGTCCCGGCCACGCCACGGACGATCGTCACCCCGGAACAGTTCAACGCGATCTACCAGGCGTTACCGGACGCCGATACGCGGCTTCTGATCGAGACCGCGATCGAAAGCGGGCTCCGATGGGGCGAGCTGACCGAAATGCGGGTAAAGGATCTCGACTTCGCCACCAGGATGCTGACGGTGTGCCGCAAGGTCGCCGAACTCAACACGCAGTTTCACCCCGACGGCAAGCGGTTCCTGGTCAAGGACTACCCCAAGGACAAGGAGTACCGGCGGCTGAAGCTCAGCCAGCAGACCGCCACCAAGCTCAAGGCTCACGTCGTTGCCAAGGGCCTGGGACCCGACGGGTTGCTGTTCGCGCGGCGGCAACTGGCGTCGCAACGCGGCCGGCTTGTTGTCGCCGATCCGGCGACGCTCGGGCTCACGGCGTCAAACGACTCCGGCCGAAAGTATCGGCATGGCACTCTCAGCGCCTACAACGCGGGTCGTTGCCGGTGCGAGTACTGCAGGGGTGCGTTCGCCGAGTACCGCAAGACGCCGCGCGGCGGCCAATAACGCGCCCTGGCACGCGCGCGTGGCCGATGACGACGAGCACATTGGGCGCAACTGGTTCCGCCGCAGCGTCTGGTACCCCGCGTGCGCGGCTGCGGATCTCGGCATGGCGCCACGCGTCCACGACCTCCGGCATGCGCACGCTTCGTGGCTATTGGCTGGAGGTGCCGACCTCCAGGTGGTCAAGGAGCGCCTTGGCCACGCTTCGATTGTGACTACCCAGCGCTGTCCGGCGTTTCAATGATCGCGGGCTCGAGAAGCGCGACGGTGGTGTCCTCCGCCGCCCCCTGTTCACTCGCCTCGGGTGAGGCAGTGGCGGTACCTGTGGCGAACCATGGGATAAATCCAGCAGCAAACGCGAGCGCGGGAAACCGTACAAGCGATCTTGAGCAGAGACCGTCGGATGTCTCACGGTCGGGAGGGAGCATCGTGGCCCGCTATCCCAACATCAGCGATCACGGGTTGATCGGGGACCTGCAGACAGCTGCACTAGTGACGACAGACGGCACGGTGGACTGGCTGTGTCTTCCCCGGTTCGACTCCCCGAGCGTATTCGCGTCGTTGCTCGATGCCGACCGCGGCGGCCATTTCCGGGTCGCTCCCGACCGGGACGACTACGTCAGCAAGCAGCTGTATCTCCCGGACACCGCTATCCTGATCACCAGGTTCATGACACCGGACGGGGTCGGTGAGGTCCACGACTTCATGCCGGTCGCCACGGGGGGAGCGACGGACCGGCACCGGCTGGTACGGCAATTTCGCGCGGTGCGCGGCACGATGCGTTTCGTGATGGAGGTTCAGCCGCGGTTCGACTACGCGCGCAAGCCGCAGAAGGTGGAGTTGTCCGAGGACGGGGCGGTATTCCAGGCGGATGGCCTGGAGCTGACACTGCATTCGGTCGGCGCGCCGGGCACCTCGCTGCGGGACCAGGGGGCCACGCTTGAGCGCCATGGTGACGGCGTGCGTGCGGCCCGGACGCTGCGCGCGGGCCAGACCGGCGGGGTCGTGCTCGAATCGATGGGCGGCCCGCCCCGGCGGCTGCCGCCCGAGGAGGTGCAGCGCCTCGCCGGCGAGACCGTGCAATTCTGGCGCGATTGGCTGGACCGCTCGACCTACACAGGCCGCTGGCGGGAGATGGTGGCGCGGTCGGCGATGACGCTCAAGCTGATGACCTACGCACCGACCGGCGCCGTCGTCGCCGCGCCGACCACCGGGCTGCCCGAGCAGGCCGGAGGCGAGCGGAACTGGGACTACCGGTATACCTGGATCAGGGACGGCTCGTTCTCCATCTACGCGCTGCTCGGGCTCGGCTACGTGGAGGAGGCCGCTGCTTTTGGCGGCTGGCTGCGCGACCGGGCCGGCGAGTACACGGGCGACGGCCGCCCGCTGAAGATCATGTACCGGGTCGATGGCAGGTCCGATCTCACCGAGGAGACCCTGGACCATTTCGAGGGCTGGCGCGGCTCGCGGCCCGTCCGCGTCGGCAACGGCGCAGCCGACCAGTTGCAGCTTGACATCTACGGCGAGGCGCTGGACGCCATCTACCTCGCCGACACCCAGGGCCTGCAGGCCGCCCACCAGGGCTGGCTGGATGTCGCCCGCATCATCGACTGGCTGTGCGACAACTGGGACCAGCCCGACGAGGGCATCTGGGAAACCCGCGGCGGCCGCAAGGACTTCACCTACGGCCGGTTCCAGGCCTGGGTGGCGCTCGACCGGGCCACCCGGATGGCAGCGCGCCGGGCCCGCCCGGCCAACGTGGCACGGTGGACCGCCGAACGCGACCGCGCCTACAACCAGATCATGGAACGGGGCTGGAACCCGAAGACCGGTGCCTTCACCCAGCACTACGGAACCGAGGTCCTGGACTCCTCGCTGCTGATGATGCCGCTGCAGGGGTTCGTCGCCCCCCGCGATCCCATGTGGCTTTCGACCCTGGCGGCTATGGACCGTGAGCTTGTCTCCGACAGCCTGGTGTACCGCTACAACCCGGGCGCCTCACCAGATGGGCTGGCCGGCGATGAGGGCACGTTCACCCTGTGCACGTTCTGGTATGTAGACGCGCTGGCCCGCGCCGGGCGGCTCGACGACGCGCGGCTCACCTTCGAGAAGATGCACACCTACGCCAACCACCTCGGCCTGTACTCAGAGGAAATCAGCAGCACCGGCGAACAGCTCGGGAATTTCCCGCAAGCCTTCAGCCACCTGGCCCTCATCAGCGCGGCGATCAACCTGGACTACCAGCTCGACCACGGCCCCGGCCGGGTCAGGGTGGTCAGGTGACATTCCGTTGCCGTCGGCGCGCTTGCCGATGGGGTGGCAGATGCGCTACGCGATCAAGGCGTCGGCTTCGCCCGCCCATGGCCTGCGGGGCGGCCCGGCCGCGCCGTCCTCGGCCCCGGACAACTCAGAGCTCCCCATCCGGCCATCTGAGGTTGCCCTGACCGAGGAACGGCAGGACGCGGAGACGCCAGCGCCTCATCCTGCGCGGGTGGTGCACGCACCGGCGCAGCACACGAACCATTGAGTAGATGCTGTTCGCGAGACCCGGCAGATTGGGGCAACGAGATGAAGACGGTGATTGTGGGAGGAGTTGCGGCCGGGGCTTCGACGGGGGCGCGCCTTCGGCGGCTCGACGAGTCAGCCGAGATCGTCGTGCTCGAGCGTTGACCATTAGGTCTCGTTCGCGAACTGCGGCTTGCCGTATCACATCGGTGGGGTCATCCCGGACCGGGACAGCCTGCTGCTGCAGACGCCGGAAAGTCTCGGCAAGAGCCTCGCGCTGGATGTGCGGACCGGGCAGGACGTGATCCGCATCGACCGCAGCGCCAAGGAAGTCGAGGTGCGCGACCTCGCGCAGGGGCGGACGTACCGGGAGCCCTACGACAAGCTCGTGCTGTGCCTGGGGGCCGAACCGGTCCGGCCGCCGATCCCGGGTGCCGACGACCCGCGAGTCGACGTGCTGCGCAACATCCCCGACATGGACCGGATCATCGCCCAGCTCGACAAGGACGCCACGAGCGCCGTCATCGTCGGCGGCAGCTACATCGGGCTGGAGCTCACCGAGGCCTTCCGGGCACGCGGGCTGCAGACCACCGTCGTCGAGCGGACCGAGCGGCTGATGCCGTGGCTGGACCCGGAGATGACCCGGATCCTGGACTACCACGTCGGCACCCATGAGGTGGACCTGCGGCTCGGCACGTCCGCGCAGGCAGTTCGCCGGGCGGAGGACGGCGGGCTCGTGATCGATCTTTCCGACGGCACGTCACTGGAGGCTGACGTCGTCGTCATGGCGGCCGGGGCGCGTCCCAACGTCGGCCTCGCCCGCGGCGCTGGCCTGGAGACCGGGCCGCGCGGGGGCATCGTGGTCGACGCGCAGATGCGCACCTCGGCACCGGACATCCTCGCGGCCGGCGACGCGGTGGAGACCGCTCACTTTTTGACCGGCGAGCCCACGCTGTCGATGCTGGCCGGCCCCGGCGAACCGGGAAGGCCGGATCGCCGCCGACACGATCGGCGGCCGCGACAGCGCCTACCGGGGTACCCAGGGCACCGCCGTGGTCCAGGTGTTCGACATGACCGCCGGTGGCACCGGCCTGACCGAGACCGAGCTGCGCGCCGCGGGCATGGACTACCGCAAGGTCTACACCCACCAGAACGGCCATGCCGCGTACTACCCCGGGACCGCGCCGCTGTTCCTGAAGGTGCTGTTCGACCCGGCCGAGGGGAAGCTGCTGGGCGCGCAGGTGCTCGGCTGGGACGGCGTCGACAAGCGCATCGACGTTCTGGCGGTCGCGCTGCGCGCCGGGATGACGGTGTATGACCTGGAGCACCTGGAGCTCGCCTATGCCCCGCCCTACGGTGCGGCGAAGGACCCGGTCAACATGGCCGGTTTCCTGGGCGCGAACCTGCTGCGCGGGGACATCGACCTGTGGTATCCGGAGGACTACCCGGGCTGCCGCGACCGGGTGACGATCCTCGACGTGCGCACGGCGGCCGAGTACGGGGCCTGGCACATCCCCGGGGCGGTCCTGCTGCCGTTCACCGAGCTGCGGCAACGGCTGGATGAGGTGCCGCGGGACAAGCCGGTGTACACCTACTGCCGGTCGGGTTTCCGCAGCTACATCGCCTACTGCGTGCTGAAGCAGAACGGGTGGGACGACGTGGCGTTCCTGGCCGGGGGGACGATGACCTACCACGGCTACCACCGGACACCGCTGACGGTGGGCAAGGGCGGCATGCCGATGGTGGCCCACGCCGAGGACGAGCTGGCCCAGCGCCCCGGCGCGCTCGAACACGTCTGACGAGCCACGAACCGATCGCAGGCCTGCGTCATGGGTGACACACCGGTAGAGGTCGCGTTGAGGATCCGGGCGGAGCACGCGGAGGGCCCGCTCTGGGACGCGGCAACCGCCCGCGTGTGGTGGGTGGACATCACCGCAGAACGGGTGCATTGCTTCGACCCGCAGTCGGGCAACGACAGCTCCTGGAGCACCTGCGGGCAGCCGGGTGGCGTGGTCCTCAACGCGGCGGGAGAGCCGGTCGTGGCCAGCCCCGACGGCCTGGCCGTGCTCGACCGCGGGACGGGCACGATGGACCTTCGCGTTCCGATCGAGCAGGACAGACCCGAGAACCGCGCGAACGACGTCCAGGTCGACGGCCGGGGCAGGGCCTGGGTCGGCACGATGGCCTTCGACAAGCGGCCACGGAACGCGGCGTTGTACCGGGTCGATGGCGGCAAGGTGACCTGCGTGGTCGATGGCCTCACGATCTCCAACGGACCCGCCTTCGACGAGCCGGCGGGGCGCCTGTACCTCGCCGACACCGCCCTCTTCGTGGTCGACGTGTTCGACCTGGACCCCGCAACGGGTGTCCTCACTAGCCGCCGGCGTTTCCTCGACCTCAATGATGCGCAGGTCTGGCCGGACGGCATGACCGTCGACGACGAGGGCATGCTGTGGGTCGCGCTCGGGCGGGCCGGGGCCGTCCACCGCTACCGCCCCGACGGCACACTCGACGGCGTCGTCGAGATACCGACGACGAACCCCACCTCGGTGGCCTTCGGCGGCATCGAGGGGCGCGACCTGTACATCACTACCTCATGGTTCGACTGCGAAGCAGACAGCCGCGCCGCCCAGCCCCTGGCCGGCGCGATCTTCCGGTGCCGCCCCGGGGTGACGGGGCGGCCCTCGCCGCGGTACGAGGGCCCCGTGCCAGCGCCGTTGCCAGAGCGCGACGCCGGCCCGCCATGACCGAAGAAAGGCGGCACCCCATGATCGAGCGAATGGTCCTGTTCGGAGCCTCTGGCGATCTGGCCAGCCGCTTGCTGATGCCGGCAGTTGCCCAGCTGGCCGAGGCCAAGCTCCTGCCATCAGGGTTCACGGTGCTCGGCTCGGCCAACACCGACTGGTCAACCGGCGAGTTCCGCCAGCACATAGCCGACAACCTGGACAAACACGCCAGCGTGACACCGGCGACCCGCGATGCGGTTGTGAGGATGCTCAGCTTCCAGCCCGCCGACGTCACCCGGGCGGAGGAGGTCAGCCGACTGATCGGCGAGGACCGCCTGGACACGCTGGTCTACCTCGCGCTGCCGCCGGGCCTGCTGGTGTCGGTGCTGCCAGCACTGGCGGCAGCAGGCCTGCGCACCTCGGACGCGGTCGCGATCGAGAAACCCTTCGGCACCGACCTGGCGTCAGCGCAACGGCTCAACGAGATCCTCCGCATCCAGCTGCCACGGCCGACGATCTTCCGGATCGACCACTTCCTGTCTAACGTGCTCGTCCGCCGGGTCGTCACCCTACGGTTCCTCAACCGGGTCTTCGAGCCGCTCTGGAACGCGGTACACGTCGAGAGTGTGGACATCAGCTGGCTGGAGAGCCTGACCCTCGAAGGCCGCGCGTCCTACTACGACAAGGCCGGCGCCATGAAAGACATGGTGCAGAACCATCTCATGGAGGCCATGGCGCTGGTCCTCATGGAACAGCCGGCCCGCATCGACGCCGACTCGTTCCGGGGGGTGCGTGTCGAGGGTCTGCGGGCAGTGGCCACGCCGACCGCAGAGCGGATGCGCAGCCGAACGGTCCGTGCCCAGTACACCGCGGGCACGATCGGGACCCGGCAGGTGCCGTCGTACGTCGACGAGCCCGGCGTCGACCCCAGCCGCAACACCGAGACCTACGCGTCCCTGCCGTGGAGGTGGACAACCCGCGGTGGGCGGGGGTTCCGTTCAATTTGCGTTCGGGCAAGGCTCTCGCGGCGGACTCGGCCGAGATCGCCATCCACTTCCGCCCGCTTCCCCGATACCTGCTCGACCAGTGGCCCGGCGTCGAACCGAACGTCCTCAGGCTCGGTCTCACACAGCCGTACGTGCGGCTGTCCACGACGCTCAACGGCCCGGAACGAACAGCCGAGACACAGCAGCTCGAAGCGCGCTCGACACCACCCCGGTTCACGGCCTACGCCCATCTGATCCTCGAAATGCTCAACAGCGACCCGACCCTGTTCATCCGCGGCGACGAGGCCGAGGAGGCATGGCGCATCATCGACCCCGTGATGAAGGCATGGACAGCCGGAGACGTACCAATGCAGGCGTACGCCGCCGGCGCAGCACCGCCAGGACCCGCCAGCTGACCGTCAACAGGTCGATACAGTCAACGACCTCGATGCTGTCTCGGGGGCCAGGACCGAACGCCAGCCAGTCGGCTGAGGCGGCACGGCGGCCACCTGGCACCATGCCCCCGGACGGCGCCTTCCGCTCGACGGCGTCGCGGGAGGTCGCAGGGACGGCGGCGGCTACAGTCGAGAGGTGACGTTGGTCACATCCGAGGCCCTGGAGATGCCGCGCGATGCCGCCTAATCCTGCGGTCACTGTGCGGTCAAAGAATCTTGAGGCCACCTCACCACAGCGGCGAAGTGGCCTCTGACCTGCTCGTTCTTTGTCGGGACGGCGGGACTTGAACCCGCGACCTCTGGGTTATGAGAGCACGTCGGGTCAGAACCGGTGTTGCGGGGCACTATGCCGTGCGCGCCTGGGCTCCGTTCGTGCACCTGGCCCTTCCGTCAGCGATTCTGCGCTGGTCCGTGCGCGCTTTCTGCGGTCAGCCACCACCGTTGTGCTCTGCTATACCGAAGTTCCGAGAGGTCTGGTAACCGATTATGGTGCTGACCTGCGGTTTCGGCGCCGGGCGCGGGTGGTTGTCCTGGCTACGTCAGCGCGAGCGGGATCGGGACGCCGATGAGGTCGAAGGC
>Ga0137372_10006836_pt1 | contig 11042 bp, 7 predicted proteins | sample SagtaG_6_FD_104911 | JGI IMG/M metagenome (GOLD analysis project Ga0137372, IMG submission 104911) | Vadose zone soil microbial communities from Sagehorn Ranch, Mendocino, California, USA - Sage1_R_60_16 metaG | ecosystem: Environmental > Terrestrial > Soil > Vadose zone | place: USA: California...
GACGCCCTATCAGCTCCGGTGAATCTGCGACGAACGGGTATGATGCAAGTTCCATGCTCACTCGGCCCGCTAGCTGGCTGACCGCAAAGCGCATTTGCATACACGGACTCCTGCTGGCCGTTTGCCTTTGGACCACCTATGCCGTCGACATCTCCACTCCAGGGTTGCGCGACCGCTACGGACTGGTTAAAGGCACCGATTTTTTGCATTTCTACACCTTGGGCAGCCTCGCCTTACGCGGCCGTGGCGACCTCCTCTATGACATGCGGGCGCAGGCCATCGTGATACGTGAGCGCGTCCCCCAGGCCGGCGGAGACGTCTATCTTCCTCTCTACGGTCCCCAAGTTTCCTTGTTGTTTGCTCCCCTCGCGCGATTGCCTTACGGATGGGCGTTGACCGCCTGGCTATCTTTCAATGTTGTGATCTATGCGCTGTGCTGCTACGCGATTTGGAAGCGCTGCGCCAATTTGCGATCTTATGGCTTGACGGTTCTGATCCTAGCGATGGCGTTTCCCGGATTCTTTCACCTAATCTTGTGGGGACAAACATCGGGCTTGGCGCTGCTCTGCTTTACGTTGGGGTTTCGGGCGGTAAATTCTGAGCGGTATTTTCTTGCTGGCCTGGCAATTGGATCGCTGATCTTCAAACCGCAATTGGCACTGGCAGCGGCTGCGATATTTCTCTTTTCAGGGGAATGGAGAACTGTGCTCGGCGCACTATCCGCTGCATCGGCGCAATTAGCGCTGGCTTGGGTACATTATGGAACTTCTGTGACGCAAAGCTATCTGCGGGCCTTGAGCAGAATTCGCGAGGTCGCCCCACTGCTCGAACCGCGTCTCTACCAAACACACTCCCTGCGCTCTTTCTGGTCGCTCTTGCTGCCCTGGCCGGGTATTGCGTTTGTTTTCTATGTGGTCTGCGCAATCGCGGTGCTGGTGATCGCCATCGAATGCTGGAGGAGCCGCGCGCCGCTCAATTTGCGCTACTCCGTCTTGCTGCTCGCGAGCGTGCTCGTCGCTCCGCATTTGACAGTTTATGATCTGGTGATCCTGGCCCCAGCATACCTCTTGCTTGGCGATTGGGCGTTACAAACGCCTGTGCATCCGCGCGCGCAAGCCGTGCAGGCGCTCCTCTATATCAGTTATCCATTGTTCCTGCTTGGACCAGTCTCGCGATTCACTCACGTCCAGTCGTCCGTGCTCGCAATGACCGTGCTGGTCTGGATCTGCCGGCAAGAAATTTTCAAACCAGCTTCAGCGAGCCCCGCTTAAGCCTCTCGGTCGAGCCCAGCGCAGTGACGTGCTGAGATACCTTGGCGAATCGCTCGCCCCCTGGGAACGATGGGCGCTCGCTTTCTTGTTCGACAAGCAGGCGTCTTCGATCAACTGACCGCGCGACTGTGGACCTGAACGTCAGCCATGTCCCGTCTCGTAAATAGCAGCAACGGCAAAATGAGGGGCACGAAGGACGCCACAAATGCCGGAAGAAGCGGAATCTGACTCGCGGGGTTCAGTGAAGGCCGCCACAGCAACAACGCCAGCGACGTGATCGAAGGCCAGCTCACGGTGGCAACGAAGGTCAGCCGCGAAAGTCTAGGCAGCGCCGTCCATTCACTCAAAACCAACAGTGCCGGCAGAATCAAAAGCGCCTGATTAAACGGCGTGAACAGCGGGAAGGTAAGCACGGTCGCCATCAAGAACGCCGCCACCACCAGAGTGAACTGCCGTGAACTTTCGAGAACGTTTCGATTCCTCCATCCAAATGTCAAAAGCCAAATGACAATGAGGACGGAGATGACAACTCCAAACTTGTCGCCCAGAAATAGCCGGAGCATGGAAGTGGCGGGGAAATATTTCCGGTACGCCGCTATACCCGCGAAGAAATAGCTCAACCATCCCGGAAGAAGCAATTCTCCAGCCCCGATCAACGCGGCAATGGCGACGCCAAAACCAGCCACCAAGCGCCATCTAGCGCGCCACTCGCCCGCCGCCCAAAGGATGAACCAAACCAGCGGCAGAACCGCCATCTGGGGCTTGATTGTCGAGAAGGCCAGGAGCACCCCGGCGGTCACGAGATAACCCTTATGCACGCACCACGCGCCGGCCGTGATCAAGCACGCGACCACCAGTGCCAATTGCTGGTGGCGCATTCCCTGTATGATCTGTGGGCTGCTGAGGGTAAACAGAATCAGAGCTGCGGTTATCGTCCAGGGCAGCCGCCAGTCGAGAAGCCCCAGACTGAAAGCGACCGTCAAACCCGCGAACGCACCCAAGACACACGGAGCCCAGAATTGGACCTTGACAAAGTCCGTGTAAATCGTAGGCGCCATCAGAAACACAACATAGAGTGGATACGCAAAGCGCTGCTCATCGACCACATGTTGCGCCGCTTCCTCCGGCGTGACGGCGTGGCCGTAGAAGACGATCTGGATCTCACGGCTTACCTCTGGCCCATAGGGATTGCGTCCGTTTAACAAAAGCTCCCGCGCCCCGACCCAGCGCGGATACAGATCCCACATTTGGGCCTTGAGCCCGCCCTTTTGCAGGTCCTTGGCATCCGCCCAGGGGCTCAGAATCTGGTGAACGTACAGCCATGTAGTTGCGCTGACGCACAAGCTCAACAGGAACCAGAGAGGAATCCGTTTTTGTCTTACCGATGTCACAGGATCAGAACAATCAGAACAGATGTGCGGAAGAAGTGTAACAAGCCTGGTAAGTCTGCGTGGGCGCAACGTATTGCCTCTACAAAATGCTCTACACTGCCGAGCACAATACCCGCCGCTCAGAACAGCGGATTGATAGTCCGCTGTTCCGACAGAGGCATGGCGGGAAACCGGCGGCAACTGAGACACAGAAGGCCACGGAGCGCGCAGGAACAGACCACAACCGAGCAAGAGCGGCTAAGAAGTGGTGTGCAAAGCGGCGAATTAAGGCGCAAGCACAGGGAGTGGAGGGTAATTTGGCACACGGCAAAGGGTTCCGGGCACAGGAGCTGTATGCAGGCGATGGTAGGTGTTGCCCAAGACGCCCGGATGCAACCGATGCCTCGGAAGTTTCGCTATATAGAGTTCATCGCCTACGAAGTGCCAGTAACGATCTCGGGCGAACTGGATGATACTGACAGATGGTGAGTGGTGCCCGAGAGAGGAGTCGAACCTCCACGCCTTGCGGCACACGGTCCTAAGCCGTGCGTGTCTGCCATTCCACCACTCGGGCTAGATTTCCTCTATCGTAGCACTCTGCTTGGGCTTTCTGTGGCGGTGATCGCGACCATTGCTCGGTCACGGGCCGCATATCTCAGCGCAATCTTGCTGATGTGCTGGAGACCGCCGTTTACCAGTTCGTTAATGGCCTTCCTATTTTGACTTCCCCTCCATGACGAAGCTAGGGTAAGCAGCCGCAAGTTTGCCGCTTCGACTTGTTCACAGGAAGTGTTCCGATGAAAACGCATTTCTCCGAACAACCGGTCGCAGTCCATCCGCGCGAGAACATTGCGCAAAATTCAAGCAATTCTTTTCGCAGCCGGCGCAGCTTCATCAGCAGCGCCGCCTGCGCCGCAGGCGCCATTGGACTGTCGCCGTTGCTGGGTTCCAGCGAGACAAAGGCCGAGGCGGCGACCGCATTCGGCCGGACACGGGCAGTTGAAGCGTTTGAGATCAGGCGAAATGCCGCTCTTGCCGAGTTCAACGCTCCAGCGGCCTTGCACACCAATAATGGCGACGAACAGCGATACAGCAACAAGATTGGCAACTACTCAAAGGGCCTTCCACACAATAGCCTTGGGGAGGTTGAATTAGCCCCCTACAACGGGTACCTGAATGCGATTCGAAGCGGTCAGCCTTCGGACTTCGAGAACATTACTCTGGGTGGCATTACCCGGCTCACTAACCCACAGGCCGGCGTGGCGTTTGGTCTGGAGGGCGCTGATTCCGGAAACTTATCCGAGCCGCCATCCCCCGCGGTTGCCAGCCAGGAGCGTGCGGACGAAGCGGTGGAGAACTACTGGATGGCGCTCTTGCGCGACATGCCGTTCACCGAGTATGCCACCGATCCCATGGTTAGCCATGCATGCTCTGAACTGAGCAACCTTTCGGCATTCACAGGGCCTCGCATTAATGGTCAGGTCACGCCACAAACCCTGTTTCGAGGTTTCACGGCGGGTGATGTAATTGGCCCGTATATCTCCCAATTCCTGCTGCAACAGGTTTCTTTCGGAGCCCTTCCGCTTCGTCAGCAGTACGCCACCTATCAGCCCAGTATGGACTACATGACTGATTTTCCATCCTGGCTTGCCGTCCAGAACGGACGGGGGCCATTTGCACTGAACGCGATCGACCAGCAGTTGCGTTACTTGCGCAATGGCCGCGATGTTAGCGCCTGGGTCCACGTGGATCTCTTGTACCAGGCTTATTTCATGGCCATGCTGTGGTTACTCAGGAATGCGGGTTTCAACACTGGCAATCCCTACAACAGCTCACGTACCCAGATCGGTTTTGGCACGTTCGGATCTCCACATATCAGTGCACTCATGACAGAGGTCTCCGAATACGCCCTGCGGGCGCAGTGGTTCCAGAAGTGGTGGGTGCATCGCGCCCTGCGGCCAGAAGCTTATGGCGGTCTTGTGCATAACATGAAAGCCGGCACGGCGCAGTATCCATTGCACGCGGATGTTCTGAATTCGCAAGCGGTAGCCGCGGTGTTTGTGAAGAATCGTGGCAGCTACCTTCTTCCCATGGCTTTTCCGGAAGGCTCGCCAACGCACCCCAGCTACGGTTCCGGACACGCCACCGTCGCCGGCGCCTGCGTAACCGCGTTGAAAGCATTCTTCAACACGGATAATGTGGTTTTTCCCGACCCCGTGGTTCCTACTGCAGATGGTCTCGCGCTGCAGCCCTACACAGGCGCGGATGCAGCGCAGATCACACTCACCGGCGAATTGAATAAGCTCGCCAGCAACATTGCTCAGGGGCGAAACATCGCCGGAGTACATTGGCGTTCGGATGCGACCCAGTCCATGCTGTTAGGGGAAGCCGTGACCATCAGTATCTTGCGGGATCAAAAACGCTGCTACAACGAATCTTTCGGCGGCTTCTCATTTACAAAATTCGACGGGACTGTAATCACTGTCTAGGAAAACGTTTCGGGCAGCCGTATTTCAGCGATCGCCGACTGAAGGCAAGTAAGCATTGATTTGACAAACAGCCTGCACAGAGAGCCGATCTTGCTTGAAAATTTCCCAAGCGGGGAAAACCATGGGGGCGAGTCCTCCTTTCGCACCATAACTCCGAGGCTACTGGCACTGCGATTTATTTCCCGCCTCAAAGCTAACCTCTTTCCCTCCCTTCCCACTCCCGCTACACTAATTGCCTTATGGCGATGCCAACTCAGCCCAACATCAAGCTCGTTAATACAAACGATTATCGCGAGAGCTATGCGAACAGCGTGCAGGTGCGCGTGAATGTCTGGGATTTTTTCCTGGTCTTCGGCACCCTCCAGCAGCAGAGCGAGACGCAGGTCGAGGTCCGCAATTTTCAGGGAATTTACCTCAGCCCACAGCAGGCCAAGGCGCTCATGGCAATTTTGCAGCAGAACATCGCGGGGTATGAGAGCACGTTTGGGGAGATCAAGCTCGATCCGCGCATGATGGGACAAGGCCAGGTGCAATAGGGCTGTTGTGAGGTCGCGGTCCAGGATTCATCTCGCATTCGACTTCGCCGAACGCATTGCAAATTGAAAACTGCTCGCCAATCGCTCGGAATCCACCCTGCTCTGGTTTTTGTCCTTATTTTCGCGGCGATTTTTGCGCTGCATGCGCCACTGCTGCGTTTGCCTTATTTCTGGGATGAAGCGGGTTACTACATTCCCGCCGCTCGCGATCTGCTGCTCACCGGATCGCTGATTCCGCGCTCCACGCCCTCAAACGCGCACCCTCCTCTGGTGATGGCTTATCTGGCGATATGGTGGAAGCTCGCCGGCTACACGCCTCTGGTGACACGCACCGCGATGTTATTGGTCGCGGCATTCTCGCTGTTGGGCGTGTTCCGTCTGGCGCAGCGCGTTGCCAATGAGGAAGTCGCGCTCGCCTCCGTGCTCTGCACCGCACTTTACCCCGTCTTCTTCGCACAAAGTTCTTTAGCTCATGTGGACCTCGCCGCGGCGGGCCTGATTTTTTGGGGACTCCATGCATACGTGGAAAACCGTCGCGCTGCAACGGCGCTTTGGTTTTCCTGCGCAGCTCTGGCCAAGGAGACTGCAATTCTGGGACCTCTTGCGCTGTTTGCGTGGGAATGCTGCGGCAGCTCTCGGCTTCGTTTGGCGGAGTCGTCCGAGAGACGGGGCGGGGGCGCTAAAGACAAGTTTCTGCTTCTTGTTCCGCTTATCCCACTCGGCGCATGGTACGGATTTCACTATTTCTGCACGAGATATGTCTTCGGCAATCCGGAATTTTTCCGCTACAACGTGCAGGCCACGCTGCATCCTTTGCGAGTCTTGCTGGCTTTGCTGATACGCCTCTGGCAGACCTTCGGATATCTGGGTCTTTCTCTGCTCACGCTGGGAGCACTGTTCGCGATGTGGCGCCCGCCACTGAAAGAGAACGGAGTCGAGCGGCCGAGGATCAGCCTGGAAGTGCAGTATGCGTTTCTCGCCGTAATCGCCGTTTATGTGGTGGCCATGGCTATCTTGGGGGGCGCGTTGCTGGCGCGTTACCTTCTGCCGGCGACTCCACTCGTGATCATCATCTGCATTTCGACTCTGTGGCGGCGCGCGCGCCTTTGGTTGGCGGTCGTAACCGTCGTAGCCCTGGCATTTATCTGGGGATGGTTCGTGAACCCTCCATACGGATTCTCCCCAGAAGATAACCTCGCCTATCGCGATTACATTCGGCTCCATCAGCGTGCGGAGAGTTTCCTGGAGGCGCGTTATCCAATGGCCCGAGTCCTGACCGCATGGCCGGTTACCGATGAACTGACGCGGCCCTATCTCGGCTACATCACGCGTCCCATGCGTGTAGTTCAGATTGAAAACTTCACTGCAGAGCAGATGATCTCCGCTACCGATCTTCGTTCCAACTTCGATGTCGCGATGGTGTTCTCAACAAAATACGAGCCTCGCCACTCTCTGCTCGAGCGATGGCGCACGTGGCAGCAATGGAAAACCCGCTACTTCGGCTACTACCGCGACGTTCCGCCCGCAGCCGCTGCGCAAATCTTAGGAGGACGACTCGTATATATAGAAGCTCGCAATGGCCAATGGGTGGGAATTATCGAGATGGAGCAAACGATCGAGGCTAACGCCCACGCTGAGAATCCGGCGATAAGACCGGAATCTCACAAGACAGATAAACAGCTTTGAAGAAGACCACTGTTCCCGTTCAGTAATGATTAGTGACGCTCGGATAGAGTGTCGCCATGCGAATTCATGATGGAGAGCTTCCCCGTACGGGTTAGCTGGCGCACACAGGGAAAGAGCCGGGCCGGGAGGCCCGGGTCCGCTTGGATTGGATGGGAATGAAAAGTGTCACCAATCACTGGACGAGTAGGTAGTGTCCTGATTTAGGACACCACCACGAAGTGCCTTGACCAACGGCCCATTTCAGGCTATAAATCGGCTCTCCCCCCACATTTACCATGTCCCACATCAAAGCCGTCCTCGCAGCCTGTGTACTATCCCTAGCCATCCCCATTGCCCATGCCGAAACCATCTATTTGAAAAATGGCATGTACATCAAGGTCTGGAAGGCGGAGGAGAAGGATGGACAAATCGAATACTGGGTGGGCAGCACGAAATACAGTATCTCCGAGAATGCAGTCGCGAAAATCGAGGCTGGCAACGGCCCCAAGGTAAGCATCCGTTCGGCGGCTCCCAATCCGGTGATGGGCGCTCCGCCGGCAATCCAAGATCTTACGCGCAGGGATCTCGCCCCGAGCGCGGGAGCCGCGAAGCACGACAAACTTGAGCTACCCCTCCCCAAGGGACCGAAGCAGGATGAAGCTTATTGGACCGCTTTGCGTACTCGCATCATGCAGGGAGACAGCGTCAACGAAATGCGGCTGGCAGAGATCGAGAGAGATCACGATGCCCGCACCACCTCAAACGCTTACTTCCTGGCGGGCGTACTTGAAATGCAGCGCGGCGATGCTCGCAAAGCCAGCGGATATTTTGAATGGGCGCTGCGGGCAACGCCGGATCAGGTGACCCTTCTGCAGTGGCACGCGATCGCACTGGCAACCCAAGGTAGGTATCCCGATGCGGCTTACGAACTGGAGCATGCCTCTACGTTGCAGCCGGATTCAGTCGATCTACTCCGCTTGTTGGGCCTGGCACGCTATGATGCCGACCGCACCGGCGATGCAATCCTCGCCTGGAAGCGAGCCATGGAGCTCTCGCCTGATCCGTACACAGAAAGATTGCTGCACAAGGCCGAACGCGAGCTGAAGGTCGAGGAGGAATCGAGGCGCAAGGAGAGCCGGCATTTTACCCTCCACTACGCGGGAGACAAAACCTCGCAGCAGCTCACGCAGGAACTGCTGGCGACGATGGAGAATCAATACCAGGATCTCGGTCGTCAACTCAGTTATGAACCGGCCGAGAACATCATCGTTATTCTTTACACGCAAAGAGAATTTGTTGACATCACGGAAGCGCCGTCGTGGGCGGGAGCACTTAATGATGGCAAGCTCCGCATTCCCATTGGCGGCGTAACCGCGATGAACCCGGAACTGGAACGGGTCCTCAAGCATGAGCTTACGCACTCATTCATCTCGTCTTTAGCAGGCGGCCGCTGTCCCGTGTGGCTGAACGAAGGTGTAGCACAATTGATGGAGCCGCGCAGCGCAAGCATGTATGCGCAAAGCCTCGCCCCTCTTTTCCAGCAGCGGAAAGCAATTCCGCTCTCCGTGCTCGAACATTCATTCACTCGGTTTAATTCCATACAAGCAGAGGTTGCGTACGCAGAATCATTATCCGCGACTGAGTATCTGCGCGACCGCTACGGCATGGGCGAGATCGTGCGAATGCTTAAGAGCATAGGTTCTGGAGTGGGGTCCGAAGAGGCGCTGCAGCACAGCACCGGAATGGACTACTCCACCCTCGAGCAGAGGATCGGCGATCACCTGGCGGAAGCGAGCAGGCGATAGCGGGAGCTAGATATCGGCCCGAGACATTCCTCGAGCCGTCTGGCTCGACACGCAGTCAGGATTCGTGCCTATTTCCACGCCGCTTTTGAGCTGATGAATCACCGCCGATCTGAAAGAGCACATTTCCACATCTCTAAGGCTTTTTACTTATTGCCGCCGCTAATGTATGCCCTTATATTCAGCCAACCTCCTTTGCGCAATCAAACTATCAAGCCCGATGCACCACAGGCAGACCCCACGCAGGCGGACTCCCGCTCGCCTTCAAATTCCGATCTGCTTGATGTATATGAGATTCTGCTGGCCCAGCAGCAACTGATCGCCCAACTGACGCAGTGTCTGCTTGCGGTTCTTCAGACCGAGGTGCAGTTCAGGGCTGAGTTTTTCGATGAATACCGGAAGAATCACCAAAAGATAAATGCAACCGAGCTAATTCAACAGTGCTCCGCAACGACTCGATTAATTGATGAGAAAGTTCATCGTTTGAAAGGTTCTTTAGGTCAGTAGTCGTTCCCGATTTGACAGCCCCCATTTCTTGGTCCTTTCCTCCCTTCGTTATCACTCAAATCTCCAAAGGCTTGTTTTTTGTCCGGCCACCGTTGCTGAGTTGTCTTTAGCCGCAGCGTGAAAGCATAAAGTGAATTGCTGCACGCTGAAAATGGCCCGATTGTGGAATGGCTTGGCACATCTGTGTTAAGGGTTGATCTGCGGCAAGAAGAAACCAATGCGTCCAAGCACGTTCAGAGACAATTGCACTCAGCCGCTGAGAGGCGGAGTGTGAAGGCCACAATCTCTAATTAAATGATAGGTTTACCCCGCCCAATCCTCAGGTCGAAACTCTGCCCACCCACAAACGCGTAGTGGCGTAAAGTCATCTAATACGAGAGTCCAAGATGCGAAAGCTAACGCCGCTCGTCTGGAGGCTGCCATGCGAAAAGTTGCCATCGTTATCGGGATCATTATTCTCATCATCATTGTTGCGGCTGTCGTGTTTGCGGCAACCTTCGATGTGAACAAGTATCGTGGCACTATCCAATCGGAACTCGAGAAGCGCCTCGGTCGGCAAGTCACGCTTGGTGACATGCACCTCAGTCTGCTTCCACCCAGTTTCCGGGTCCAGAGTCTTGCGATCGCCGACGATCCGCGACTCAGGTCAGAAAAACCATTTGTGCAGGCGCAAGAGCTAGATGTCACTGTGAAGCTGCTGCCCTTGCTCCACAAATCTGTCGAGGTCAGCTCGCTGAACTTGCAGCGGCCGACAGTGGAGTTGATCAAAAATCCGCAAGGCGTGTGGAACTTTGCATCTATTGGTCCGACGCAAGAGCGGAACGCCCCGGCAACTCCTACGCAGCAGCCATCCGCCAACAAACCTTCCCCCGAAAAGCAGGCCTCGCCGCCACAACCGAATCAGCCAAGTGCTGGCGCCAATCAGAAAACGCAGCAGTTCGCGCTCGACAGGCTCGTTATCCAGGATGGGCAAGTCGCTATTACCGACCAGCAGGCCAAGGCTCCACGGACTGTCTACGACCACATTGACGTCACGGTAAGGAATTTCTCCCCCGACCAACCGTTTACTGTCGATGCTGCTGCGCACTTGCCCGGTTCGGGAGCGCAAGAAGTCCGTCTGCAAGGCGATGGTGGACCGCTGGTGCAGGGTCAGCCCGCAGCTACGCCATTCCACGGTACTTTGAGCCTCAAGCAGGTTGGCATCGCCGATCTGTCAAAATTTCTTAACTCGCCGGCGCTAGTGAACACCGATGGCACGATTTCGGGTGAGACGAAAATCGTAAACGAAGGCGGGAAGCTAACCGCCAGCGGCCAGACGAATATTCAGAATGCGAAAATTCATGGCATCGACCTCGGATATCCCATCGCGGCGCAATACGACGTCACCGATGAGCTCCTGGCA
>Ga0137372_10006840_pt1 | contig 11037 bp, 9 predicted proteins | sample SagtaG_6_FD_104911 | JGI IMG/M metagenome (GOLD analysis project Ga0137372, IMG submission 104911) | Vadose zone soil microbial communities from Sagehorn Ranch, Mendocino, California, USA - Sage1_R_60_16 metaG | ecosystem: Environmental > Terrestrial > Soil > Vadose zone | place: USA: California...
AACTCCCCGATGTCCTTGAGTGCCTCGCCCAGATCGGGCAAGAGGGTGAGGCGGATGCGGTCGTCTTCGGGCAACAGTGAGGCCGCCCGATCCATCAAGTTCGCCGCCGCAGGCATGTCTCCTCGTGCGAACGCCCGCTGTCCGGCAGCTGAAAGGAGTTGCGCGGCTCGATGACTGACTGCGCGGCCGGCCTCGTCGATCGGCCCGAGCTCCTCGCGATATCGGTACGCCTGCTCCAGGTGATAACCCCGGATCTCCTCGTACTCCGTGATGCTCCCGGACATGTCCTCCATCCATTGCGCCACCGCCTCATGGAGCTCGATACGGGTCCGCTTCAGCAGGCCCTGGTAGGCGGTGTCCCGTATAAGAACGTGATGGAAGCGGAAGGCTTCCTCCCCGGCGAACTCGGAGTGGTGGGGACGGACCAGTTGTCTGGTCGTCAGGGAGGAAAGGCAGGCCGGGACCTCCGGTTTCAGCGGATCGGGCGAGAGTGCCACCACCGCCCCTTGATAGAAGATGGAGCCCACTACGCTTCCTCGCTCCAACACCGCGCGTTCTGTTCCGGGTAGTCGGTCCAGGCGGGCTCCCAGCAATGCGAAGATGCTCGGTGGGACCGAAAAGGACTCCACGTCAGACCGCACCGTCCATGTGCCATCGGGTGCCTGGCGGACGAGGCCCTCGTCGATGAGCATGGACAGGATCTGTTCCACGAAGAGGGGGTTTCCTTCGGCAGAGCTGATGATCCTGTTGCGAACCCGATCCGGAAGCGGAGCGTCGCCCAGGAGGTTCTCCACGATCAGGGCGCTCTCCTCGGCCGACAAGGGCTCGAGGACCAGGCGAGTAGCGTTCGGTCTCTCGGCCAGCCAGGCAGATCGGTCTTCCAGAAAATCGTGGCGCGCCGTGCACAGCAGCAAGACGGGCGCGTCGTTCGTGCCATCCAGGACGTGCTCGATCAAGTCGAGGAACGTCGGCTCGGCCCAGTGGATGTCGTCGATCACCACGATGAGCGGCTGAGTCTGGGACAGAGCTTCTAAGAGCTTCCGGGCTGCCCAGAATGTCTCCTGGATCGGAAATTCCTCCATGGAGAGGCCCGACACCGCGGCGAGGCGATCGGCGACATCGGCCCTACCAGCCAGTTCGGCGATCCTCGCTCTGACTTCGACAGGATCTTCAACGGTCAACTCCGCCGCGTCTCGGATCACCTCGACCAGTGGCCAGAAGGTGATCCCCTCACCGTATGGCAAGCACCGTCCGCGCAGGCTAAGGGTTGTCCCGGCCAGCTGGCTGACGAATTCGTGGATCAACCTCGACTTTCCTACGCCGGCTTGTCCGAAGATCGTGACGAGCTCGCAGGATCGACCCTCCACGGCCCGCTCGAACCGCTCCCCAAGCAGGGCGAGCTCGGCGGCGCGTCCGACCAGTGGCGTGTCGACGTGACGGGTGATGGCCTGGGTCCCGGTAACGGAGACAAGCCTGTACGCGGGGACACGCTCGGCTTTCCCCTTGAGCTCGAGAGGTTCGAGCGGCTCCACTTCCACCGCATCGCGGACCAGCCGGTAGGTGCTCTCGCCGAGCAGTACCTCGAACTCGGGCGCGGCCTGCTCCAGTCGTGCGGCCACGTTCACGGTGTCTCCGGTGACCAGCCGCTGCCCATGGGTGACATCGCCCGCCACGACCTCTCCGGTGTTGACCCCGGTTCGGTTGGCAAGCCGGACGCCCCACCTGCGCTCGAGCTCCTCGTTGATATCGTCCAGGGCGCTCTGCATGTCTGCCGCTGCTCGGACGGCCCGCAGCGCGTCGTCTTCGTGCGCTCTCGGGAGCCCGAACACCGCCATGATGGCGTCTCCGATGTATTTCTCGACCGTGGCGCCGTGGCCCTCCAAGATTGTTTTCATGCGGCCGAAGTAGTGCCCGAGGACCTCCCGCAGGGATTCAGTGTCCAGTCGCTCGCCCAGGCTCGTCGAGCCCTTGAGGTCGCAAAACACGACCGTGACCGACTTGCGAACGTCCTGAGGCGGCAGTTCGACGACGAGTTGGGTACCGCAGAACCCGCAGAGACGGAACCGATCGGGATTTTCCTCCCCGCAACTCGGACAAATTTGCATGTCTGCAGTGTACGGCCGCCCTCGAGAGCGATCTAGGGACGTGCTCTGGAGGGTGAACGAGCCAGATAGGCCCTAAGCGAGCGCCGCCGCCCCGACCGGGGCGGCGGCTTTGCTCCCTACTCGCCAGCTCTGATTGCTACCTGACGTGTCCGTTGTGTGAGGTCCAGATGATGATCGTCAAGACGCCGCCGCCCAGGAACATCTTGTTGACGCACCCGTCAACAGGGTCACCCTTGAACCCTCCACATTTGTTGGGCAGTGCCGGCGACCAGTACGGCGATTGCGCTTCTTCGTGGAACCTGTAGACCGAGATCCCTGAGGTGTTCTTCAGCCCCGGTGCGTACACAGTCACGGTCAACACGAGCTTCTGCGTCGGGAACTGCGCAGGGTTCGTGTCTGGCGCGGAGACCAGGACCTCGTTGACCAATACGCAGGCGTTCGAGCCCTCGCAGGGCGCGACGACTGAGGCAGCCAGGGGTGAAGACCCGGGTTTCACCTGCTGGATCGAGATGCTCCCGGCGGCCTGAATCTGGACGTCGACCCCCTGGGGCTTGTTCGGGTTGGCATGCCCCGTCGACGCGAACGTACCCACGGCGGCCAAGCTCTCGTTGTCGGACCCTTGATCGAAGCAAGGGAGGGGAACGGTGCAATCGGGGTCGGACTCGAGCGCCGAAACCACCGCATCGTTGGTGCCGTTTTCCCCGGGCGAGGGCGGTGTCGCATTGATCGTCACGGCCGCCCTCGAGGGGTTCCCCGGGTTGTTGGACGGCGCGAGGTTGCTCCCCAGAATCGCGGTTACCTTTTGGCCGTCGACTGAACACGACCAGGCTCCCTTCACGCTCACGCAACCGTTGAACGTGAAACCCACCGGAAGCAAGTCGGTGATCGTGGCGTTCGTGGCGCTACAGGGGCCAATGTTGTAGACCGTGAGCGCATAAGAGACATCCGACCCGACGACCGAGGCAGACTGGCTGAGAAACAGGTCGGCCACCGAATTCGGTGGCGGCTCGCACGGAGCCGAGTCAGCGCGCCCGAGCCCCGCAGTAGATATGAGTCCAGCGGTCAGCAAGACAAGGGCGACGCCAGTAACCAACATCCAACGAAATCGACCGAGCTTACGCATTGCATCCTCCCTTTTCCGAATACGACCGGCGGGTGCCCACACCGGTCTCCCCCCTGGCAAAGTCGAACGTGCGATTGTCCATCCCCCGTAGCTGAACAGTCAATGGACCACTTGAGGGAGACGGGTAGCCCAAGATGACTAGATCGACTCGCAATCGACTCGGGGTCTTGTCTGGTCATTCGCCCAGGGTGTAGAAGACTTCCGAAGGGAGGGACGCCCATGGACGCGAACGGACCGGCCGAGGCCGGCGGGGCCAAGGCGACCGGCCCCGGTCGTCGCCGAGCCCCGGTGATCCCGCTGCTCGTCCTGCTGGCGATCATCGGCGGGCTGGTGCTTCTGGTCGTCGCGCGATCCTCCCCCCAGCAACAGATCCGCCGGCTGATCGATCGCCAGATCAAGCTCGCGGTGGCCGGGAGAGTCGGCCAGCTCCACGCGACCCTGTCTCCCAGAGCCAAAGCGGCCTGTGGGCGGGCCGAGTTCGCCAGTGAGACCCTCCAGGTCACCAGCGGGGACCCGAACTTCTGGCATCTGATCGACATCCTGAACATCCGGATCGACGTGCAGGGTGCCCGCGCGGTCGTGACGTACACCGTCACCTACAACGGACGGGTGGTCGAGCAGGCTACCCGGCGGGACCCCGACGTCTACATCAGGTGGACCAAGCCAACCGTGCTGGGCCCCAAGGCCAACGTGGCTGCGCAACTCGCCACGCTCGCACAGCAGCAGACGCCGGGCCCCGCGGCCAACATCTTGTCCCCCAAGCAATACAAGGCGGCTCGGGATCGGATCATCGAAGAAGGGAAGAAGCGGCCCATCCTTTGGAAGAAAGGGCAGTGGTACGACGAAGTCGACAGCCACCTCCACTGTGCAGGTTGAGCGCACGATTCCGTCGCGCTGAGACCTACAGTCCTGCCAGACGCTTGAGCCCGCCAACGTCCTTCAACACATAGCGCCGCCCGTCTCGATCGACGAGTTCGCGTCGCTGGAACTCCGAGAGAATACGTGTGACATTCTCCCGGCTCCCGCCGCACAGGCTCGCCAAATCGGCATGGGTGACTACCGAGGGGAGCGTGGTGCCGTTGACAGGCAACTCATCCAGGCTGGGGGCGACCAGCTGGAGGAGGCGCTTCGCCACCCGGCCCTTCAAGTCCAGGAACAGCAGGTCCTCCACGAAGGACTCGTGGGCCTGGATCTGTTGGGCCATGCCGCGCAGTAGCGCCCGGGTCGCCTCGAAGTACTTTCCCAGGAACGTCAGGAACCGCTCCCCCTCGATCACCCACACCGTGGACTCCTCCAGGGCCAGGGCCGTCGCAGAACGCCGTTGGTCCCCCAGCACCCCGAGCTCCCCGAAGAACTGCGGCCGGTCGAGGGTGGTGAGGAGCTGGCGGTGGCCGGTGACGGAGATCGAACTCACCTCGATGCGACCCTGCCATAGGAAGAGCACGTGCTCGGAGGAGTCTCCCTGGTACCAGAGGTACGTGCCTCGCCGATACTGCCGGATGGTGCCCTGACCGATGAGCTGTTTGACCGCGGCAGCGGGAACTCCCTCGAGCACCGGGGAGGCAGCCATCTGCTGCTCGATCTGGGCACCCTCACGCTCGGTCGCAACCACCATGTGAGGAGCGTACTGAATCGCTTTGATTGGAGCCAGGGGTCCGGCCTCAACACATCACGAAGAGGCCGAACGCGAAGGAGGCGGGCCTTGGGCCCGCCTCCACCGAAGCTCTTGGTGGACCGCTGTCTACTGGAGAGCCTTGACGTCCTTGACGGACTTGATCGCCTTGATCGCCTTCGTGGCCTTGGTTACCCGCGTCGCCGCCGGCTTACGAGCCGCGCTCCCCTTCGCCTGTGGAGCCTTGGGCGTCACCTTCTTCGTCGCCATTCTGATTCACCTCCTCCCTCTAACCTGCAGGCGCATCATGCGCCCAAGCCTTACCGGAGTGCGGTGACACCCGTCACCCTTTTGCCAGTGACGTTGATCACCTCGGAAGGCGTGACGGGCATCACCACGCAGCATGTGACGGTCAACACATGTCCCTACGTGTTCCTCACATGAGCTCGGGCAAGCTCAATGGGTCCGGGCGGGGCGTGCAGGCCCCGCAGTGGAGGGCATCCTCGACGACGAGCGCCTTGGTGACCTCGCTCCCCCGGTAGATCTCCAGGATGTAGGGGTGATTCCGGGCGTGGTCCTCGCAGATGCCGCGGCCGCAGAAGCGGCAAACGCCCACGGCGGTCCTTCGACAGTGCCAGCAGTCCATGAGTGAGTGGCCTCCTTCGACCCGCGGCTCAGTGTTCTTCAACCCGGTCCAGGGCGATCACGGGGTTCAGTGTTCCCTTGTGGAACGAGTCCCTGATCACTCTGTCGAATCCATCACGCCCCAACCGGAAGGCGCGAACGGGCGTGATCGCCCGCACGGTCGCCGTTCGAGGGACGTCCAGGAGGAGTGCGATCTCCCCGAAGTGGGCCCCAGGTCCCATCGTCCGGATCGACGTACCATCTTGGGTCACCTCCACTTGCCCTGAGCTGATGGCATAGAAGGCATCTCCCTCCTGCCCCTGCTCCACGACCGTCTCGCCGGGTACGACGTTGACCCAATCCCCCTGCTCCACCAGCTCCACGAGCTCATCCGTTTCCAGATGGGAGAAGCAGGACATCCGTTGGAGATCGGCAACCGCTTGCATGGTGGGAGCGAACTGGGGGGCTCGCAGGGCGTCGGCGAGCAGCTCGCCGAAGGTGCCCTTGTCGATCTCGAAGACATCCACGTTGCCCGTCGCTCGGACGGTCGCCGTTCGCGTTCGAGCCTCTGCCAGTCCGACCTCGCCGAATGACTCCCCTCGGCCAAGCGATCGCAGTGTCCGGATCTCCTCGCCACTCTCGGGATCCTCTTCGACGACCCGGAGCACCCCCTTTCGTACCAGATAGAAGGACTCGGCCCGTTCCCCTTGGCGGACCAAGGGCTGCCCGCCCGAGAAGCTCCGGAGCCGGACCCGTCCTGCCAGCTCGCTGAGGACATCCTCCGGCAGGTCCTCGAACAGGGGCAGCTCATCGATCATCCTGGCCGCCTCCACCCTCCACCGATGTTGGAAGCGGAACCGGACCTTTCTCCAGACGGCCCGGATCCGACGCCCGATGGCTCCGACCACCCGGATCGAGCCCCGGATCAACGGGCTGAGGAGGAAGAGCCCGAGAAGGAGCAGGATGATCCTTGTTTCGATCCCGCCGTTCCACAGCGAGACGACCAACCCGCCGAACAGGATCTTCCAGAAGATGTAGCCGGAGATCAACAACAGGATGGAGCCGAAGACGCCGAGCACCCCGTAGATCAAGAGGCCCACGTCCTGACGGGTGAATCGCTCTCGCGCTCGCAGCTTGTACAGGAAGTCGTGTCGGATGAACTCGACGGATCGGGGCCGCAGATCTGGGATCCGGAGCCAGTCCGAGAGCATGTAGTACCCATCCAGCTCGAGGATGGGGATGAGATTGAGGAAGATGTTCAAGTAGGCGAGCACGGTGTAGCGGAACAGCGTCTCGGAGAGGACCCACTGCGGATACGCCCAGGCGATGATGGATGCCATGCCGGCACCGAGGCTCTGGCCGTACGGCCCGGCAAACGCCTGGAGGACCCGTTTTCGCGGCTCCATCATCAGGCTGTCGGACGACTCCACGTAGAAGGCAGGGCACCCGAAGTAGATCAGGAAACCAGCCCCCTTCAGCCGCCGCCCGTTTTGCACCAGGACCAGGGCGTGGCCCAACTCGTGGATCAGGATCATGAAGTACTGGATCCCCAGGAGCACCACGAACCCGGTAGCCAGGGATTTCCCTGTGAGCCCGAAAAGATCGGATCTGTAGTTGGCCACGAACGCGAAGATTCCGGCGATCGAGACCGAGAGTGAAAGGAGGACGAAGGGCTTCGTCAGGGCCCACCGGAGCCCGTGGTCGTACAACCATTTGACGGGGGCCTGGGGATTCTTCCATTCGATCCTGAGATTGGTGACGAACTTCCGAAGTTTCTCGTGGCGTTTCGCCGGGTTCATCGCTCGGTGAACGACCGCTTCGACGTCTTCATAGTGATCCTCGAAGAAATTCTCGCTCCGAAGCTGGTAGACAAAGTCGGCCACCCCGCCCAGGTCCATCTCGCCGGATTCCTGAAACCGGTCGATCACGATCTCCTTGACGGTTCGGTTGCCGTCCATCAGCCGCACCAATTCGTAGTCAGGAGCTTGGATCCGGAAATGGACGAGATCGCGCGGGTTCGCGATCATGTAGTAGTCATCGCCGGACCTCTGAGTAAATCGCTTGATCTCGATGTCGGGGGCAAGCTTGGGGCGGTATTCCCCGGGATCGACGAGTGTCCCGAGTCGGCCCCATACCGATTCCTCACCAGACCCCCCGGAGGCCAGACGCTCCTCCAGAAGGCCCCACACTCCCGAGCCCGTGGTCGCCGTGCTCACCGCCCTCCGCCGTTTCCCCCGACCCCGACCCCGACCAGGACTGGCGGGCGGGCCCGTTCCTCCCTCAAACGGCGCTCCAGGATGTCCCAGATCGAAGGCTGTCGTTCCCGGAGTCGCCGTGAAAGTCGGAGGTTGGTGACGAAGGCACCGAGCAGTAGCGCCAGGACGAACCCGATCGTGAAGGTGCCCCAGGTCAGGAACCCTCCGTAGACCCCCACGTTCTCCCTCGCGTAGGCGATGCCGCCCTCTTCACTGCGAGCTATCACCCGGAACGCGGTGCCCTTCGGGATGGGTTCTCGCACGCGGGCCCAGAGAGTCACCCGGAGGCCGAACGCCTGCCGGATCATACGAACAGACTGCGGATTGACCTTGAAGAAGCCGGCGCTCACCCGCGTGGAACTGTCGATGCTCACAGGAGGCCGGCTGCCCAAACGGAGCAGAGCCGTCTTCGGGAAAAAGGCGACCTCTTCCAGGACCTGTCCACGCAGTATCAGGACCAGCTTCACGCTGTGAACGTCCGCCCAACCCCCAGGGTTCGTGACCACGACACCGATCCTGATCAGGTCGCCCTTCGCCACACGACCGATGACGAACCCCGACACCGTGAGCTGTCGTGCCTCTGGTGGGTGCGGGAGGCTGAGCGCCAGCACGGGGGTTGCCGTCAGGGCCAGAGAAATAGCGACGACCGGCAGGACGAGGAACCCTCTTCGACGCATCTGCTCCCTCTTGGAATTCCAGCGCCAGCTGTGCCGACGGCGAGAATCCTGCGACATCGGCCATTCCGTGACAAGAGGCCCGTTGGAAGCGGTGGGAGGGTACTCCCTAGCGAGTGCGCTCGGCCATGGCTTCGATCAGGATCTGGGCAACCTCGGGGCGCGAGAACTCCTTCGGCGGCTTCTTGCCGGCGCGGAGCATCTCCCGGACCTTCGTGCCCGAGAGGATCACCCTGTCCTCGTCGCCGTGGGGGCAGGTCTTCGGCGTGGCCATCTGATCGCACCTCTTGCAGAAGAAGGAGTGTTCGAAGAAGAGAGGCATGATGCCCAGTTCCTCGGCATCGAACTCGTCGAAGATCTTCTGGGCGTCGTACGTGCCGTAGTAGGTCCCCACGCCCGCGTGGTCGCGGCCCACGATGAAGTGCGTGCACCCGTAGTTCTTGCGGGCGATGGCGTGCCAGATGGCTTCCTTCGGCCCCGCGTACCGCATGGCCGCTGGGAACACGGCCATCATTGCCCGGTCCGACGGGTAGTAGTGCTCCAACAGGATCTCGTAACAGCGCAACCGTACCTCCGCGGGAACGTCGTCTTCCTTCGTCTCCCCCACCAGCGGGTGCAGCAGCAGACCGTCCACGATCTCCAGAGCACACTTCTGGAGGTACTCATGGGCTCGGTGCACCGGATTGCGGGTCTGAAATCCCACCACGCGCCGCCAGCCCCGCTCGGCGAAGGCCGCCCTCGTCTCCGCCGGAGTCAGCCGATAGCTCTGGAACGACGCGTGCTTGGGCAAGTGGATGACCCGGACCGGGCCCGCCACCAGGAAGTCTCCCGCCGAGTGCAGCGCCTTCACCCCTGGATGGGCCGTATCGGTGGTGTTGAAGACGGACCGCGCCTCGAACTCCCGGTCCCGCCGGTACACCTGCTCCACCTCGACGATGGCGATGGCGTGTCCGCCGGACGTCAGCGCGATCCGGGACGCTCCCCCGATCCTCTTGGCCTCCTCCTGGTCGAGAGAGAGCGTCACGGGGATGGTCCACGGGAGGCCGGCGGACAGGTGCATCTCCTCCAGGACCGAGCGGTAGTCCTTCTCGGCCATGAAGCCACCGAGCGGGGACAACGCCCCCACGGCCATCATCTCCAGATCGGACAGCTCCCGACGACCGATCGCCACCTTCGGGAAGTGGTCCGCCTCGCTCGCAGCCCGCTCCGCCTCACCGGGGTCGAGCAGCAGATCTACCAGCGCCCCTCCGTGCGGGGGGATGGTCTCGGTCGTGGTCACGGAAGCTCCCTGTTCGATTCGTTGTGCGGGCGAAACGCACAGCGCCTGAGGATCGGCGGCCGGAACTCTCGTAGCATAGCGGGCCCTGTTGACGTTCCGTCCCGCCGACTGAGGGACCGGGCCTGCGTCAGAGCCAGTAGGCCGCCTGGCGGAGGTTGAACAGATTGGCCTCACGGGTATACTCCGGGAACTTCATTCCCCAGAGCCCGGACCCCTTCGAGGAGAACGATGCAGACGCTCCTAGCCGAAGAGGACGTTCGTCATCTCAATGCCCAGTTCGAAGAGGCTTCGCCGCCGGACATCGTCAGTTGGGCTCTGGAGGAATCGGGACTGGACCGGGTAGCCATCGCGTCTGCCTTCCAGGCGGAGGGAACCTGCCTTATCCACATGGCCACCCGAATCAGGGCTGACGTCCCCATCCTGTTCCTGGAAACCGGATTCCACTTCGCCGAGACCCTGGCGTTTAAGGAACGCTTCACCGAGCTCTTCGGCTTGAACGTGATCGACCTGGTCGGCGACTACACCGTGGAGGGCCAGGAACGCGAGTTCGGCCCCCGGCTGTACGAGCGGGATCCCAAGATGTGCTGCGAGCTCAACAAGGTCATCCCCTTCGACCGCGCCCTCCGTCATTACGACGCCTGGATGACCTCCATGCGCCGGGACTCGGCCTGGACGCGCACGAACACGCCGATCGTCTCTCAGACCGAGCTCGAAAGTGGTCGCCGCCTGATCCGGATCAACCCCATCGCGAACTGGACCCGCCGCGATGCCTGGAACTACCTCAAGGAACACGATCTGCCGCGGAACCCGCTGCACGACCTGGGCTACGCGTCCATCGGCTGCGCGCCTTGCACCCGCATCGTGTTCCCCGGCGAGGACGAGCGTGCCGGGCGGTGGTCCGGCCTGCTGAAGACAGAGTGTGGGATCCACGTTCGGGAGGCCCGTCTGCAGGACGCAGACGAGGACTCCGACTGCTAGGACGTCGTCAAGCCCTGATCGGGCGGGACTCTACAGAACGGCCTCGGCCGCGCGATCGACCTGGCTCAGATCTGCCAGGGTGGGGTCCACGAAGAGCTCGTCGAATCCCAAGTCCTCGAACTTCGCCACCGTCTCCTTGAGCGCTTGGGCCGACTTGGGGATCCTCTGGGCCAGCTGCGCGCCGTACTGTCCGTAGTAGCCGGTCAGGTACTGGTCGGCTTTCTCCGCGGCTCCGTCCCCGAGGGCGAAGTAGGTGAGGCCGACGATCTTGGGCTCTCCCTGCTTCGCGGCCTGCTTCCAGGCCTGGCGGACGCGTTCGGCGAACGGCCCGGCTCGCTCAGGCGGGGCGCCGCCGACGGTCCATCCGACCCCCCACCGGACGGTGCG
>Ga0137372_10006857_pt1 | contig 11026 bp, 12 predicted proteins | sample SagtaG_6_FD_104911 | JGI IMG/M metagenome (GOLD analysis project Ga0137372, IMG submission 104911) | Vadose zone soil microbial communities from Sagehorn Ranch, Mendocino, California, USA - Sage1_R_60_16 metaG | ecosystem: Environmental > Terrestrial > Soil > Vadose zone | place: USA...
CGACGAGCTGGTTCGCAAGCGCCGCCGACAATTTGTGCGTGGTGACCAGGCCCTGGCCTTGAGCTCCCGTCGCGACCGCGCCGGCTGCAAAAGCGAACGCGACGGCTTGCAGTCTCGCTGAAATTCGTGTCATCGGGTTTCTCCCTATCGGTTTGGTGGGGCTCCAACGATACGTCAAAACTCCCCGCCGCGGAAGCGTGGTGACCGAGACTTGGGGTTCGGCATGTCCCGCGCACCCGTCCGTGCCCGTCGTCGAGACCTAGCCCGGGTTGCCGGCGCAAGCGAGCGTGCTAGACTTTCGATTCCACAACTTCGAAAGGAGGTGATCCCGTGAGAGACCAACAAGGCAGGACCGGACTACCGAGCTCGCACAGCGGATCAATCCGCAGACTTGGGATTTCCGCCAGCCGTTAGGCCGGCGTGCCTTACAGCAGCACGACGCCCCGGGGAGAAATCTTCGGGGCGTTTTCGTTTCCCTGGAGGACTCCATGAGAACCGCAACGCTGATGCTTGTTCTGCTTGCCGCCTGTGCCGCCCCGGGCGGCGAGCTCACCGAAGCGAGGGACAGCTGGGACGGCGCCGCGTACGACGAGGTCGTGCTGCGCTGGGGGACGCCCGCCCGCAGCGCGAAGCTCACCGACGGCCGCGACGTGTATACGTGGGTGTCCGACAGCGTAGGCTCCCGGGGAAGCTCGTCGGTCGGCTTCGGGATCGGCGGCGGGCGCGGCGGCGGCGTAGGCATCGGCACCGGCATCATGTTCGGTTCCGGCGGCGGCGAGCCGGTGGCGCGCTGCGAGCGCTCGCTGATCTTCAAGGCCGGGCGCGTCGACGAGCAGAACTGGCAGGGGCCGGCGGAGTACTGCAGGAGCTTCGGCCGGCCGGCCCGCTAGAGTCCCGGGAAACCATGCCGTCCCGCACATGATCGCCATGCCCCGCGCCGGGCCGCATCCGGCGCATGATCCGGCGGTTTACGGGCGAGTGAGCGGGAACATATGAATCGCCTGATCGCGCAATACGGGCTGGCGTTCGTTTTCGCGAACGTGCTGCTGGAGCAGATTGGCCTGCCGATTCCCGCGGCCCCGACGCTGATCGTCGCCGGCGCGCTGGCGGCGGAAGGGAAGCTTTCTGCCTGGGCGATATTCGGCGTCGCGTTCGTTGCGTGCAGCGTCGGCGACGCGCTCTGGTACGTCGCCGGCCGGCGCTACGGCCGCCGCGTGATGAAGCTGCTGTGCCGCGTGTCGCTCTCGCCCGATTTCTGCGTGCGGCAGACGGAGGTTCGCTTTGAGCGCTGGGGGAGGCTGACGCTCGTGCTGTCGAAGTTCATCCCGGGCCTGTCGACCATCGCGCCGCCGCTCGCGGGCGCAATGCGGCTCGGCTGGCCTTCGTTTCTGCTGCTGAACAGCTTGGGCGTCGTGATCTGGTCCGGGATGGCGATAGCCGCGGGGATGGCGTTTCATGCCCGGATCAACGAGCTCATCCTGCGCCTTGAAGATCTCGGCACGCTGGCGGTCGAAATCGTCGGCGCGCTGCTCGGCGGCTACATCGCCCTCAAGTGGTGGGAGCGGCGGCGCTTCTACAAGATGCTGCGCATCGCGCGGATCGGCGTCGGTGAATTGCGCTCCCTGATGAAAGGCGGCAAGCGCCCGGTGGTCGTGGATGTGCGCGCGCCCGGCGCGCGCGATCTCGACCGGCGCTTCATTCCCGGCGCGCTGACGATGGACATCGCCGAAGTCGGCCGGCGGCTCGACGAGCTGCCGGCCGATCGCGACATCGTTTTCTACTGCACCTGCCCCAACGAAGCTTCGGCGGCGACGGTCGCAAGAAAATTGATCGGGCTCGGCTACACCCGGGTGCGCCCGCTGCACGGCGGGCTGGACGCCTGGATCGCGGCGGGCTTCGAGGTCGAGCGCCGGGCGGCGGCTTCAGCGGACCCCTGAGCGGCGCTCCTGCTCGCTCTTGTGAGGAATTCCCTGTAAGGGTATTCCCGACTATGGATTTTGAAAGGCAGGTGAGCCATGCTTCCCGGGGGATCCACGAAGATTTTCCGATAACAAGATGCCTGAAACGAATTTCTCGCATTACAGCGTGGCCGCCGACGATTCGGAGTTCCTTCTTGCCATCATCGGTTTCGACTTCAGCATGCACGTCCTCAACCGCACGTGGGAGAGGTCGCTCGGCTACCCGAGCGGAGTGCTGCTCGAAAAGCCGCTCCTGCAGCTCGTCGACAAGGACGAGCACGTCCTGGCGAGGATGCTCATCGACAAACGCATCGCAGGGGTCAGCGACAGGCCGATCGAATTCTCCCTGCACTGCCAGGACGGGAGCTACAGGTGCTTCGCGTGGATGTCCAGTCCTTCGTTGACGGGCCAGGAAATGTTCATCAGCGGACGGGACATCACCGAGCGCAAGAAGGCGGAGACCACGGACAATCTGCAGCGCTACCTGCAGGCGAAAAAGACCGACGCGATCTGATATCAAAAGCGGGATTTCGGCGCAATAAGCGGGGCGTGACATACAATTGAATTTTCCCGGTAACACGCCTGGACCATCCCGATGGACCGAACGATCGATCAGGGTGAGCTCGCGGGGCGCCCGCTGGACGAGGGCTTGCGCTTTGCGCAGCGGATGTATCTGCCGCGGACGCTGGGGCTCGCGCTGGGCGCGGTGTGCATCGGCGGAGCGCTGTGGCAGCAGGGCGCGCCTCCGCTCGTCTGGGCGGCGCTGATGGTGAATACGCTGGTCTGGCCGCACATCGCGTATCCGCTCGCCGGCCACAGCCGCAGTCCCTACCGCGCCGAGCTGCGCAACCTGATGGTGGACTCGGCGAGCGGCGGCGCGTGGGTGGCCGTTATCGGCCTCAATCTCGTGCCGAGCGCGGTGCTCATCTCGATGCTGGCGATGGACAAGGTCAGCATCGGCGGCATGCGGTTCCTCGCGCGCTGCCTCGCGGCGCAGGCGGCCGCGGCCGCGGCAGTGCTGATCGCGGTCGGCGTTGAGCTGCGCCTCGAGACGACCATGCTGGAAGCGATCGCCAGCCTGCCGCTTCTCATCGCCTATCCGATCACGGTCGGCTTCACGACCTACCGGCTGGCGCGCCGGGTGCGCCAGCAGAACCAGCTGCTCGCCGCGCTGAGCAGCACCGACGGGCTTTCGAAGCTGCTCAACCGTAGCCACTGGGAGGGGGTCGTCGCGAGCGAGTTCCAGCGCTGCCGGCGCATCGGCCACCCGTCGGCCGTGATGATGATCGACATCGACCATTTCAAGGCGATCAACGATCGCCATGGCCATCCGGTGGGCGACGAGGTAATCCGCGCGGTGGCGGGGATCCTGCGCGACACGCTCAGGCTTCACGACGTCCCGGGACGCTACGGCGGGGAAGAGTTCGGCGTGGTCCTTCCGGGAACCGACGGCCGGGGCGCGGAGGTGATCGCCGAGCGGATCCGCGCCCGCATCGAGTCCGCGGTGCTCGAGGCGCACAACGGCGTGCGCGCCACGGTGAGCATCGGCGTCGCGGCCTTCGATCCGCGGAGCGCCGACTATGCGGAGTGGATGGCGCACGCGGACCGCGCGCTCTACAGGGCGAAGGAAACCGGGCGCAACCGCGCGGTGCGCCACGTGCCGGCGCAGGCGCCCTCCTCGGCGTAGCACCCCGCATCGTCGCGGATTACGCGCGCCCTGCCAGCGTTTTCGCCCTCATGCGCGCGAGCACCGCTGCGAGCGCGACGCCGACGACGCAAAACGCGCTCGTCGCGATAAAACCCCATTTGAAGACGCCGGCAGTGTCCTTCACGACGCCGAGCGCGTAGGCGAAAGTGAGCGAGCCGAGGTTCGCGAACATGTTGCCGAAGCCGGCGGACATGCCGGCGACGCGCTGCCCGAGCACCTCGACCGGCACGTGGAAGAGCGGCCCGAAATAGAACTGAACGAAGATCGAGTTGACCGCGACCACGAGCACGAGCGCCGGCATGGAAGTCACGTACACGAGGAGCGCCGAGGTGCAGGCGAGCACGGCGAGCGATGCGCCGATCACGAGCGGCGGGTTCCTCAGGCGGTCCGAGGCATAGCCGCCGAGCGCGTTCGAGGGCCCGGTCAACGCGAAGCCCATCGCCGTGATGAATCCCGCGGTCTGAAGCGAAAGGCCTCTGTCGGCGACCAGGAGCGAAGGCAGCCAGAAATTGAAGGAGGTGGTGACGCCGAAGCGGATGAATTGGATGCCGGCGCAGACCCACATGATCGGGTAGCGGAAGAGCCGGAACGCATCGAGCATACCGACCGGGTGCTTGGGCCCCGCGGCGGGTTTCTCCTTGCCGAAGAATAAATACACGAAAGCCGCACACACGCCCAGTGCGGCAAAAGCGATGAAGGGCGGGCGCCAGCCGTAGTAGCCCACGAGGAACGGTCCAATAAGCGAGAGCAGGATGTTCCCCGAGACGCCGCCGATCACGTACACGCCCATCGCGGTCGCCTTGCGATCCGAAGGGAACCAGGAGGCGACGAGCGTCAGGCCCGGCGCGAAAATCAGCGCGCGGAACACGCCCGAGACCACCTGGTTCGCGAGCGCGGCGGGGTAGGACTGGATCATCCCGAAGTTGAGCGACAAGAGCGTCGAGCCGAGGATGCCGATGAAGAAAATGCGCTTCGGCCCGAAGCGGTCTGCGAGGTAGCCTCCGGGGATCTGGCCGAGCGCATAGGTGAAAGTCGCCGCTGCTGAGAGCATACCGGCCTGCGCGAAGCTGATATGCAGGTCTTCGCGGATGAGCGGCAGAAAGAGCGCGATGCCGCCGAGCGACAGCATGTTGAAGCCCTGGCAGAAGACGACCAGCGTGACCGTGACGGCAGCGTCGCGCCGGCGCGGAGACGTGGGGAAAGACGAAGAGGACACAGACGGACCGGAGCGCTCAAGCCGCCGGCGCGGCCGCGGCGGCGAACTCGGGCATCACCTCCCTCGCGAATAGATCCACCGAGCGCAGCGATTCCTCGAGCGACATGTCGCCGAACGCAAGACGCATCAAGAGATAGTTGGCGCCGGCTTCAGCCGTCTGCCGCGCGATCGCATCCCGCACCGTGCGCGGCGAGCCCGCAATCGCCTGCCCGCTCGCGACGACGCCGTCGAAGTCCTCGCTGTAGGAAATGTTCTTCGGCAGGGGCGTGTTGCGCCTGCGCCAGAGATGGGAGAAGTTCTCGAACCAGCGCCGGTACGCCCGCCTCCCGGTCTCCATCGCCTCCCGGTCTGAGTCGGCGATCACCACGTGCCGGTTCATTCCCATCATGGGAATGCGCTCCGGATCGCCGCCGAGCGTCGCCCATTCCCCGCGATAGAAATCGGTGATCGCGCGCACCGCGCAGGGAGGAACATTGGTGACGACGTTGACCCCGTTCCTTACCGCCCATTCGGCGCTCTGCGGGCTGAACACGCCGTACCAGAGCGGCGGATGCGGCTTCTGCACCGGCTCGAGAATGACCGGCGCATCGCGGAACCTGTAGTGCTCGCCTTCGAAGCTGACGCTGCGCGAGCCGAGCGCCTGCATGAGGACCTGGTAAGCCTCCAGGTACATGGCCTGCGATTTTTGCGGGTCGACGCCGAAACACGCGATCTCGAGCGGCGAGACGCCGCGGCCCACGCCGAGCTCGAGCCGCCCGCCGCTCAGATGGTCGAGCGTGCAGATCTCGTCGGCGAGGCGCAGCGGGTGGTAGAGCGGGAGCGTATACACCAGAGGGCCGAAGCGCAGGCGCCGCGTGCGCTGCGCCACCAGCGCGAGAAAGACCGAAGGCGATGGCGACATTCCGAGCGGCGTCGAGTGGTGCTCGGCGACGTGCAGGGCGTGGATGCCGGCCCGGTCGTAGGCTTCCGCCAGCCGCAGCCGGTTCTCGAACAGCTCGCGCAGCGGCTCCCCGCTCGAATCCATGTGATCGAAAACGCCGAATTTCATTTCCCCCTCGGTCCCCTTGCGCCGCCGCGCCGCCATCTTACTTCAACAGGCGCTCGCACCAGCGCTCGATCGCCTCGCGCATCTGCTTCGGCTGCTCGGTCGGAATCCAGTGCAGCGCTTCGATGCGCTCCAGCGTCAGGCGCGGCATCGCGTGGAGCGCCGCCTCGACCAGAGCCGGGTCGGTGAAGCGCGCCCCGGTCGAGGGAAGCGCAAGCGCGGGTGCGACTACCGTATCCAGTCGCGCCGGGCGCCAGAGTTCCAGGAGATCCTGCAGGTAGGCGGCGCTCGGCATGTAGCGAAGATCGAAGAGCGGCGATGCGTACAGCCGCGATATCGCCTGCGGGTCTTGCCGCGCCGCGGCGCGCGAGGCCTTATCGAGCTCCTCAAGATCGAGAAGGGGGAGGCGTCTTCGGTGCAGGCCGAGCGCATTCAGCGCGCGGATGCCGGCCGCAGCGAGGCGCACGAGCGGCGCGAGCCAGCGCAGGCTTCGCAGAAGTCCCGCCTGCGCCTCAAGCGGCATCGGCTCGACCAGCACCAGGCCCTGCGTCCGCTGCGGATAGCGACGGGCGAAGTGCAACGCGAAGTTCGCGCCCAGGCAATTTCCGCCGACGACGGCGCGCTCGTAGCGCTCCGCGTCGAGAATCGCGGCGAGGTCGTCGCACCATATCTCCATGCCGGTCCGGCCGCGCCACAGCGAGCCGCCGTGGCCGCGCATGTCGAAGCGCAGGAGGTCCCACGACGCCCTCAACGCCGTTTGCCCGAAGAACTCGGACCAGCGCGTCATGTTGCTGCCCATGCCGTGCGCGAGCGCGAGCAGCGGCCGCGGCGCGTTCCCGCGGGTGACACCGTAGGCGATTTCCGCCCCGTCGGGGCGGCGAAGGATGCGGATTTTTTCGGTCATCGCGTGCGCACGCGCTCCAGAGGCGGTTCGTCCATCAAAGCGACCTGTTCCTTCAATTCGAGTATCCGGTCCTGCCAATAACGCTGCGTGTTGAACCAGGGAAACGCGGCGGGGAAGGCGGGATCGTCCCAACGCCGCGCGAGCCAGGCCGAGTAGTGGATGAGGCGCAGCGTGCGCAGCGCCTCCAGCAGATTCAGCTCGCGCGGGTCGAAGTCGTGGAAGTCCTCGTAGCCGGCGAGCACATCGGCGAGCTGCCGCGTCATCGACGGACGGTCCCCCGAGAGCAGCATCCACAGATCCTGGATCGCGGGGCCTGAGCGGCAGTCGTCGAAATCGACGAAGTGCGGTCCATCGTCGGTCCAGAGCACGTTGCCGGCGTGGCAATCGCCGTGCAGGCGCAGCACCCGCACGTCGCCCGCGCGCTCGTAGGAGCGCGCGACGCCCGCGAGCGCGAGCTCGGCAACGCTCCTCCAGGCGTCGAGGAGATCGGCGGGAATGAAATCGTGCGCGAGCAGCCAGTCGCGCGGCTCGCGGCCGAAGCTCTCAATGTCGAGCGCGGGCCGCTCCGCGAAGGTACGGGTCGCGCCCAAAGCGTGGATGCGCCCGATGAACCGTCCCATCCATTCGAGCGTGTCGCGGTCCTCGAGCTCCGGCGTGCGGCCGCCCCGGCGCGGGTAGACGGCGAAGCGGAAGCCGCCGAATTCGTGCAATGTCCTTCCTTCGATCGCAAGCGGCGCGACCACCGGAATCTCGCGCTCGGCGAGCTCCCCGGTAAAGGCGTGCTCCTCGAGGATCTGCGCGTCGGTCCAGCGCGCGGGACGATAGAACTTGGTCACGACCGAAGCCGCCTGCGGCTCCGCTGCGGCTTCGAGCCAAACCTGGTAGACGCGGTTCTCGTAGCTGTTCAGCGCGAGCAGCCGCCCATCGCCGCACAAGCCCGCGCTCGCGAGCGCGTCCAGAACGGTATCGGGCGTAAGCCCTGAGTAGGGCGGTTCGGCGGGCATCGCGCCATTGTACGGGGCGGTGCCCGAACGATCGGGGCCGGAAAACAAAAGTCCGCCGTGAAGGCGGACTTTGCTGCTGCTGTTGTTTTTCAGCGATCGAGCTGGCTGCCGACTGCCGCGCCGATCATCGAACCCGCAGCGATCGAGGCGATTCGGCCGTTGCCGCGGCCTACCGTGCTGCCGATCGCTGCGCCGGCGATCGCGCCGCCGATCGCGCCCCAGGCCGGATAAGGCTGGGTGTAGTAGACCGGCGCGGGAGCGTAATACACCGGGGCCGGGCGATATACCACGACGGGTGAATAGACGACGCGCGGCGCGTGATAGTAGGCGTGCGGCCTCGCGTAGCCGTAGTAGGCGTGCCCGTAGCCGCAGTGCGCCATCGCGGGCGCGCTCGCAACGAATGCGGCGGAGACAAGTCCGCCCAGGACGAGCAGCCGGGAGATCTTGGTCTTCATGGTTCGCTTCCTTTCTTTGGAGGTTACGACCACGAAAAACGTGCCGCTCGAGCGGCCTGTTGACCCGCGGGCACGTAACGGCTTGTAAGCCCTGTATCACCGGTAACAAGCGTTCAGCCGTGCGTCCGGATGAGCCCGGCGACTTCCAAGGCGGGCCGCCGAACCGCCGACGCCTGGGCGCTTCCCGACTGCTGCAACGGAGGTTGTGTTGGAATATCGCAGGAAAAAGTGCACATTTTACCCGAGATAACACAGCCGTTCGCGATGACGCAGTGCCTCGACCGCTTAGACTGACCGGCATGGACCTTGCTAGGTTTGTCGGTAGGGAAGCACCAATTATGGTAACCATCACGATCAGCGGCGCTGATAAATCGGGTTCATTAGCCCGGATATCGACTTTTCTCGTCCGCAAGGGCTACCGTCTCGGGGCTCAGCAGGTCGCGGAATCCGGGGCCGGAGCCAAGCTCATAAAGGTCAGCCTCGAGGTATCTCAGGTCGATAAAACCAAATTGGCCGCGGAATTAAAAGATCTCAACCCGGACTTCAGGTTGGTCAGCGTGGAAGGCATCCAGTCCGGGACCCCCGCGCTCAAGGAAATCGCCGAACGGTTTCCCGACATCGCTCCGCTGGTGCGAGCGTACGCCGAATCCTTCAGCCCGGAAACGCGGGATCAGGAATTGTTTCAGGCGGGTAAAAAAATAGGCGCCTTCAACTACGAGAGGGAATGGTCGCTTGGCAGCCCGCTCAAAATGCCCGTCGCGTTGAGGAGGACCTTGGTGCCCGCGCTGGAGAAGCTCGCCAAGTTGGAAGCGACCGACACCAGCATCACGTTGCCGGACAGCCCGTTCTGGGGCGGCGGCAGTCAAGTCAGTTGTTGTGAATTCCTGACAGGTTTCATGCAGGGATTCCTGGACGCGGGTCCACTGACAGGCGACACTCGCGTGCAGAAAGCGGCATGCAGGGCGAGGGGAGACGCGCACTGCAGTTATACGGTCAGTTATGGTCTATAATTTTCTCGTGGCAGTCGGTTGACGGACGCGTATTTCTTTTACCCAGACGGGGGATATTGAGATGAACACCATTACTTACGACCCGTTATTGGTCGCGTTGTCGTATGTGATATCCGTATTCGGTTCATATACGGCGCTGCAGCTCGCCATCGCGATCCCGCAGGCGCGAACCTGGACGGGTGTGATCAGTTCGGTGACCGGCGCGGCCATTGCGATAGGCGGCGGCGCGATCTGGTCGATGCACTTTATCGCGATGAACGCGGCCGACCTCGGCGTGCCCGTGGCGTACGACGCTTTCCTTACCTTTGCCTCGCTGATTGTGGGAGTTGCCGCATGCGGCGTCGGTTTGTTCGTGGTGGGACGCAGCGACGGCGGGCCGTTCAACCTGCCGCTTGGCGGGGTCTTGACCGGGCTGGGCGTCGCGCTGATGCATTACACCGGGATGGCCGCGATGATCATGCCGGCCAAGATCAGCTACGACACCACGCTGTTCGCCGCGTCCATCGTGATCGCAATCGTGGCCGCGACGGTGGCTTTGTGGCTCGCGTTCCATCTGCGCGGCAATTTGCAGCGCTTCGGCAGCGCGCTTGTCATGGGGATCGCGGTGTGCGGCATGCACTATACCGGGATGTACGCCGTGCAGCTGCAGAAGACGGGAGAAGCCGTCGCTTCGACCGGCATATCCTTGTCCCCGACGGACCTGGGCTACTCGGTATTCGGAATCACCGCGGCGCTCCTTACGCTTCTGCTGATCTACAGCGCTTGGAGGTCGCAACGCATGCTGAGGACCGAGATATAGAAGGAAATAGGGAAGGGTGACAGGAAACCTGTCGCCCTCGGACGCCCGGGCCGCGGAAATCCGCGGCCCGGCGCATTTTGGATTCCGCCCCTTTGCCGGCCGCTCCCCTGGCCAAGGGCCGTCAGGCGCGTGCCGGCCCCTTGGGTATGAAACGCAGCGCCACGCCGTTGTTGCAGTAGCGAAGGCCGGTCGGCTCCGGGCCGTCGTCGAAGATGTGGCCGTGGTGCCCCCCGCAGCGAACGCAGTGGTACTCGGTGCGCTCCATGAAGAGCTTGCGGTCCACCGTGGTCGCGAATACTCCGGGGATCGTGGTGAAAAAGCTCGGCCAGCCGGTGCCGCTGTCGAACTTCATTGCCGAGGTGAATAAGGGCAGGCCGCAACCCGCGCAGACGAATACGCCCGGGCGCTTCTCGCGGTCGAGTGGACTCGTGCCGGCGCGCTCGGTGCCTTCGTGGCGCAGCACGTCATAGGCCGCGGGCGAAAGGCGCTTCTTCCATTCGCCGTCCGTAAGCTCCAGGGGGTCCGCGCTCGCCGCCACGTCGGCTCCTTCCGTGAGCAGGGTTTTCCAGTTCTTTTGCAGGTCTTCCACTTTCAGCGCTCCTTTCGCGGGCTTTTGTCCCCAGCCGGGCCTACCGAACCCCGCCAGAGACAGCGCCGCCAAACCTCTCAGCCAGTTGCGACGATCCATTTTTTCACCTCCGTAATCTGGCAGTATAGACCGCCCTTGTCGGGCGGGAAATTCCCGGTGGTGCCGCATTGGTCGAAGGAAACGGGCCGGCTTTACCGGCGCCGCGCGCTTGGCCTGGCATCGCGATCCGATACATAATGAGGCCGCTATGAACGGCAACGACCTCTGGCTCGCCGCGGGCTTGCGCACGCCGTTTGCGCGCGTGGACGGACCGCTCGCCGGGCTCGGCGCCATCGGGC
>Ga0137372_10006859_pt1 | contig 11024 bp, 19 predicted proteins | sample SagtaG_6_FD_104911 | JGI IMG/M metagenome (GOLD analysis project Ga0137372, IMG submission 104911) | Vadose zone soil microbial communities from Sagehorn Ranch, Mendocino, California, USA - Sage1_R_60_16 metaG | ecosystem: Environmental > Terrestrial > Soil > Vadose zone | place: USA...
AGCCCTCACCTCTTCAGCCGATCAATAAAGGCTCTCCCACTGCCCCCGCCTACCTGCCAACCAACCAAGACCATAACCTGGCCAAAACGGCCAATTTATGGGTTCAGTTACACTCGGCGCTGTGCTCGCCGATGCCCCCGGTGAACACAAGCGCGTCGATTCCGCCAAGAGTAGCTACCGAGGCGCCGATCGTGGCGACGAGTCGTTGCATGAACATGTCAACGGCGAGCTTGGCGCGCTGGTGGCCTGCTTCGGCCGCGGTCAGGACATCGCGCATGTCGGCCGATAGCCTGACACGCCCAGCAGCACAGCTTGCACATTGAGGCCATGGTCCAGGTCTGCGACGCTCATGCCACAGTTCCGCAGGAGATGGAGGAGCAGTCCGGGGTCGACGGAGCCCGATCGGCGCGCCATCATCAGACCTTCCAGGGGGGTGAGGCCCATGCTCGTGTCCGCTGACCGTCGAGTACGGCCGTGACGGAGCAACCTGCGCCCAGGTGGCATACCACCAAACGGCGCGGCATGCGGTGCAGTAATTCGGTCGCCCGGGTGACGGTGTACTGGACAGTGAGGCCATGGAACCCGAAGCGGCGCAGATCCCAACGCGCGGTCCACTCATACGGCAGCGGGTATACGGCCGCATGCTCGGGAATCGACCTGTGAAATGCGGTGTCGAATGATGCGAACACGTTACTGTCGGTCATGGACCACTGCTTGCGCAGCCGTGACTACGTCAACATCGCGGTCGCGGGGAAGCAGCCAGCACTGCAGTACCTCGACATGGACGCAGCGATCAAGCACTGCATGGCGGGCATCGGTATCTGGGGGTGGGCTTCCAACGACCGCGGTGTTGAACCCGATGTAGTCATGGCCTGCGCTGGCGACATTCCGACGCTGGCCGCTGTGGATTTGCTCGTTCCGAGTTCCCTGACCTGAAAATCCGACCTGATGCGACTGCAGCCATAATGAGGAACATCCGCATGGCCTGTCCGACCGCGGCTTCGACTCGCTGTTCACGCGCGACCGCCCCGTTGTTTTTGCGTACCACGGGTACGTGGCTGATTCATCGCTTGACATACCGGCGCGAAAACCACGGCAACATGCACGCAACCACCACGCCTTTTCGACATGGTGGTCCGCAACGACCTCGACCGCTTTCATCTAGCCATCGACGTGATCGACCGCGTTCCTGAGCTGACCAGAATCGGAGCCTACGCCAAGCACATGTTCAGGGAACGCCTGATCGAGTACCGCCAGTACACCGAGCGCTGGGGGGATGATCCGCCCCACATTCGAGACTGGCGGTGGAAGGCATAAGGTCAGGCTTGTTCAGTCGTGGTCGCCACCTCGCTCCACCTCGATGGTGCAATCGGTCACGAGCGCAGTAATTGCACCGATCGCGGCGAGCGCCGGGGCCATCGCGGCGCCGATAACGCCAAACGTCAACGGGAACTCGGCGATCGTATGGTCGTCCTGTTTGATCGTGATCTTGCGCACGTTGCCTTCGTGGATCAGGTTCTTGATGGTGTCGATGAACTGCCCGCCTTTTGCGCTCAGCGAATCGACCGTCGGCTGTTCCTGGACCTGCATCGCGTGGTCCTCCTTGCAGCTCGTAGGATCAACCCTTTGGCTCGCGCACAACCTGAACGAGCGTAAACGTCAGGTTGCAATTGGAGTCGCTTTACGAATCCGACGGCCAAAACTAGCCGTTGGCGAGGAAACCTGTCCGCGCGTATCACCTCCGACTCTGGTATACCGCGGCCAGGACGAGGAGCATTGGCACGGTCAGCCGTGCTACGTGCAAGACCCGCATGAAGTCACAGCCACAGGCGTGCAGGTGCTGTTCGCCTGCGGCTGTCGCGCGCTGGTCGCGCCCACTTGCCTCGAGCGAACCCTTTGAGGTCCTGGACCTGGCCGGGTGTCGGCTCGCGGACAAAACAAAACGTGTGCATCGCGGACTCCGGTTCGTTCTTTGGTCAGGCCGGATGCGCCTGGTGGTGCATTCCGGCGCTGTAGAAGTCCAGGCGCAGCAGCATCGGCACCAGCATTGCAGGCATCATCAGCCCGTGTTGCCACTGCCACAGCGTGGAGACATTACCCACGGCGAGATTAGGAACGACGCCGGTCCAGTACAGGCCCAGAATGACTATGGCCTCAACAATCATCACCCCGGACATCTCGGCGATGGGACTCCACGCCATGCCACGGAACCGCATCCAGCCCACCATGGGCGCCGTCATGTTGAAGGCCAGAACGAGCGCGCTGAGTTCGGGATAGCGCATGTACGGGTTCGCAACCCCGAAGAGACCTGCGATCCATCCGTAGGCGACTCCCAGAACGGCGATGCCGACGCACATCGCAACGCACATCTCGAACAGGTGACGTATGAACTTCCACATGGTGCGTGCTCCTCTCTCCCACCCGGGCGACTGTCTTCAGGGTCGGTTACCGATCACGTTGAGAAGCATTAACACTCGGTTACAACTCAGCGATGGCTGAGGTGGGCCGTACTCTCACGCGGTGGCACACTCGAATAGCGGATAGATGGCGCGCGCGAAGCGGACCAGCTCGCGCGTAAGCGCGGGCGGCGACGGATGGCCCTTTGTTGGATCGAGGTGCTTGAAGACGGTGAACTCGGTGTAGTGCACGCCATCACGCTTCGCCAGCGCGTTCCGCAGGCATCGAGACTCATCGACTGGGATCACCGGGTCGTCACGGTCGTGCAACAGCACGATCAACGGTGCGTAAAGGTCGTGCACATAGTGCAGCGGAGACATGGCATCGAGCCGAGCCTGCAGGCCTGCCGGCAGATTTCGCAATGCTCGCTCCGCCTGTTCCGGAGTCAGCGCACTGAGCAAAGCCTGCGCCTCGCCAGGTGCAAGCAGAGCGGTAATCGAGTGCTCATAGACCTTGCGAGAGAGCGGGTCAACCTCCCAGGGCTCGCGGGTGCCGTCCCGCGACCGTGACGCGCTGGCGATATCACGCGTCAGTGTCCACATCGACGCATATGGCGCGTAGGCCGAGACAAAGCTCACACGGTCGCGAATCCTCGGGCTTGCTGCACCCATGAGAGCGAAGGCGCCCCCAACACACGTGCCGAGCAAGCCACTCCTCGAGCCGTCAATGTCCGCACGCGCAAGCAGTGCCTCATAGGCCGCGGCGATGTCGTCGACATCGGCTGGGTCAAGGCGGAAGTCGCGCATCGCTGGCGACCAGTAGAGCAACGCGGCAAATCCCGAACGCGCCAGCGCTTCGCCAAGTCGGGGTACCTGGGGGTGATCGACTCCAAACGGCACGACCCCAAGACAGACCACGACCCCTGGATGCGGGCCAACATTGCACGGCCGGTACAGGTCACCCTCGGCATCGCCGTGTGAAGTTCGATAGCGCAGCCGCTCAACCACCGGTTGCGGCGTCACCCAGTTGAGCGGCCGCGACGGCAACATTGGGAAGACCTTGAGCAGGCAAACGGTGGTCTTCGCTGCCGCGCGGAGCCTCGCAGCCGCCGAGCTCATTTCAGTACGCCCAAAACCGCGGCCACGGGAACGGCGCTCATACCCACGGCCACCACGAGTGCGACCGAGCGTGCGACGATGCCTACCAGCCGTTCGGTTCGCGGACCGACCAGGCCGAGCGAGGCCATGCCTGTCCAGGTGCCGGCCAGCAGGTGGACTCCGACCGCCGCGGCTGCAAGCACATACGCGATCGCCACAGGCCAGAACCGTAGCGCTACGATCATGTTCTGATACGGGTCCTCGCGAATAAATGCGGGATGCGCCGCGCCGATCGTGAGCTGCGCTAGGTGCAGCACCAGGAACAGCGCAATCACACCACCAGTCGCTTGCAGGACTGAGAGTGGCAGCGTCGCGAACCACGGTGGCACGCGCACAGAGCGCGTAGCGGCCGGAGCCTGGCTTGGTTGCCGCTGAAGAACCAGGTGCGCCACGACATGCACCGCCAGCGTCGTGGCCAGCGCCACGCGCACGGCGACCAGTAAGGCGCCTTCTCCGAACACCGGCGCACCCAGCTCGCGTATGGAGCGCGCGTACGCGTTGAACGTGGTGCTCCCGGCGAACGCCAGGAAGTTGCCAGCAAGGTGCAGGATCACGAAGCCGAGCATCATGAATCCGGACGCTGCCAGCGCCTTCCGAGTACTCGTGGCGAGGAGCGACACGCACTGCGTTGGCCTTGCCGGGGCAACTGAGCTCATGGGGTCGGGCTCACCTCCAGGTGGTCAGCTCCATGAAGCTCTGGCCGAGCACCCCTGCGAACGCCGACTCAGCAGCCAGAGGCCTGTCTAGCGTTGTTGTGCTGTTCACAGCCCGTTCCTCACTTGGGTAGCTGACCGGTAATGCCCAGAATCCACCGCATGCAGGTGTGCCCGAAGTCGGCGCCAGGGCCGTACATCATTGGGCAGGCACCAGCGATGACACTGATGCCGTGCTCACGGCAGTACTCCACCGCCGCGGGTGACACGCTCGTTGCCCCGGCGCCGAATGACTGATGCATCCAGACGCGCGAGACGCCAGCGTTGCCGCACTCGCGCACGATCTGTTCGGCAGCGTCAGGCCTGGTGATGACCACGACGCCGTCGACACCACCCGGAATCGATTCCACGTCTGGATAGCAGCGCTCGTCCTCGAACGTTTCCATATGCGGATTGATCGGAAAGACTTCGTGTCCAGTGGTCTTGAGGCGGTGGAAGATCAGGTTTCCGACGGGATGGCGACTGTTGTCGTGCGATACGCCAGCCACCGCGATGCGCTTTTGAGCCAGGAACTCCTGGACTTTGTTGTCGAGTGTCTGCATATACACTTCTCCTCGAGCACACGATTCATCAAGAACGTTGCGACACACGTATTCCTCAGTAACAGCGAAGTAGCGCGTGCAAACCCGAAAGGGCGCTCATCTGGTTGCCCGTGTGATGCCGCGGGGCCAAAGCAAGATGGCCAGCGCCGCAATCGACAGCATGTAGGCGTAGATTGTTGATGCGCTCTTTGAGCCCCATCCACGGCGCGGGCAAGTTCGCCTCCAGCAGCGGCACGGCGCCCACGGCAAGCAGCTCGCTGACGTTCTGCGACACCGGGCTATAGCCCTCGTAGGGCACGGAGGCGAGCACGACGTATAGCACCGAAGAGAGGAGCCTGCAACCGAGCAGAACCATGCGAACGTTGGTTGACTGCCCTGGTTGCGTCGGGTAAACGCAACGTTTCGGAACTCCAGAACCGGCTCGTCCGCAGGGGCGGCGGCGGGTTCGATCTGCTTATACTTGACGCCGCGTGCCAGGCTGCACTGAGATCGTTCTCGTCGTGCTGCGGCGAAGCGGTCGCATTTGCATCGCGCGACGAGGTGATCGCGTCGCCACGAGCCGCGGGTTGTGGAGCGTCGTAACCGGCTACGTCGAGCCTGGAGTAGCGCCACTGGCGCAAGCGCGCCAGGAACTTGATGAGGAGCTCGGGGTGCGCTCGGCAGACATGCGGCTGGTTCGCACTCTTGCGCCCGTGCCGCTGACGAGTAGTGTGAGCGGCAAGCGCTTCCTTGTGCATCCCTTCCTGTTTGACGGCGAGCCCAGCTGCGAGATCGTGCTCAACTGGGAGCACACTGAACACGCGTGGGTGGAGCCAGCACGGTTGGCAGAATCCGATTGCGTGGCGTGGCAGCGCGACTTAGTGGTTGCGCTGCTGGCGGAATTAAGCTAGGCCTCGGTGCTCGTCGACTGGGCTCCTGCAGCTCCCGCGGGACTTGTGTCCGCCCCGAGGAACTGATCGGCGACAGAATCTGGCCGATAACTCGGGGTTGAGGAGAGGCTCGTCGGCAGCTTCCTGATTCACAGTGTTCCACAGCATGTCCTTTCCAGCGACACCCCGCGGGTGGTCTTGCAGCCACCCCAGCGGGTGGTAACGGAATGTTGGCTACGGGATGAACACCGATGAATGCGGGCCCTCTTCGTGGTCGGACTCGTGTATGCCGTTGCCTTTCGCCTCACCGGCAGCGTGCTCATCCTATGGCCAGTATTCCAGCCGATGGGGCATCTCTACACGCTGATTCAGGACCGTCTGGCGCTGCCGCTGGAGGCTACTGTCGCGGAGTCCCACCCGCTGGGGTTGGCACGGACCACCCCTGCGGGCATGGTGGCAGCAGTCCATTGCGGCGACACTGAGTAGCAAAAGGAGGGAGCCATGCGCACCATCCTGATCGCACATCGCGATGTCACTTTCGCCGAGCAGCTGACGGCTGAGCTCCGCCAGGCCGGCTACCGCGTGATCGAATGTCCAGGCCCGTGGCCGCCAAAAGAGCGCTGCATCCGCTGCGACAAGGGCTATTGCCCGCTCACCGAAGGCGCGGACCTGATGATCTATGATCCGCAGCTCACTGCTCTGGACGGCCAAAGCCGGCGCTACAACCTGGCGGTTGACTCGGCACAAACCCATCCCGACGTACCGATGCTGCTCGCGTTGGCGCCGAATGAAGTACCCGACGCGGGCACGCTGCGCGCCATCCGGCTTGACGCCCCGCACGTTCATGTCGCCGCCAGCAGCCCAACCGCACGTTTGAGACAGATAGGTCAACTTATCGCAATGGCACAGCCAGTCGAGGTAAAGACATGAAGCTCCTTGTCGTGGATGATGATCCGCACTTGCGCGATGCACTCCAGGTCGGCGCGCAACTCCAGTGGGAGGATGCGTACGTGCTCACCGCGTCAGATGGCGAGGCGGGTCTCGAACTCTTCTTCAGCGAAGAACCCGACATCGTCCTGCTCGATGTGACGATGCCGCGGATGAACGGCTTTGAAGTGCTCAAGGCCATCCGCCAGGTCTCGGACGTGCCGGTCATTATGCTCACCGCGCGCGCCGACGATCGACCAGGTCCGCGGACTCGAGCTCGGCGCGGACGACTACGTATCCAAGCCGTTCAGTCACCTGGCGCTGATGGCGCGCATCAAAGCAGCCATACGTCGCGCCGAGCTGCCACCACCGGTGCAGGCATTGCCAGATTTTCAAGCTGGCGACCTGGCAATCCATTTCCAAAACCAGGAAGTGACCGTTGGCGGCGAGCCGGTGAAACTGACACCCATCGAGTACAAGCTGCTGTACCACCTCGTCTGCAATGTGGGTCATCTGCTGCCTCACCAGGCTCTTGTAAACCGAGTATGGGGTGGCGACTACGAAGCCGGTCCCGAGTACTTGAAGGTGTTCGTGAGTCGTCTGCGGTCGAAGCTCAGGCGTCGCGGCGGGCCGGAGTTCATCGAGACCGAGCGCGGCCGCGGCTATCGCTTCGTTCGTCCGCGAGAGCTGGCCAGCTGATGCCGTTTGCACTACTGGCCCTGGCAACACTACTGGCGCTCAACGTGCTACTGGGACCGCTTGGCCTGAATGTAATTCAGTGGCGCGTGAGCGCAATCGGCCTGAACCAGACTTATGGAGCGGACGGCGCAGCACTGGCCCTTGTAGTACCAATCGCGCTGGCAGCGGCCTGGCTCTGGCGCCGGACAGCTCGCCTTGCGGCGCCGCTGGCGCTCGGTGTCGGGCTGGCAACGCTGTACTACGCGATTGCGTCCGCGCTCGGACCTGACTACATCCGCTACGACGGCAACAACGAGCGCTTCTTCCTGATCCTGCTGGTCCTCATCGTGTTGAGCTGGACGGTGGCCGCCCGGGCGTGGACAGCGCTGGACACACGCCCGCCATTTCCGGCGTCTCGGCTCGCACGAAGCCTCGGCACACTACTCATCCTCGGGGGTGCTGCCGTGGGACTCGCCTGGACCAGGCAGCTCTTAGCGTCATACGCCAACGGCCCGTCCACGGCAGTCGCCCGAGGAACCGCGTGATCGCACCCGCAGTCGGCGGTATCTAGCGTTGTCTGCCTGAAACTTGCAACTCACGCTGCCATCGAGTTCGTCGATATCACCGACGATGTCGGCCGGGTGGTGCGCCGCAGCGGGGTGCGGGACGGACTTGTTGCTGTCCTCTCGCAGCATACGACCGCCGCGGTGCGGGTTCGGGAAACTGAGCCGCTTCTGCTCCAAGACCTGCGCCTCCACCTCGAACAAGTCGCGCCGCGAGGCGCTCGCTACGGCCACATAGTGGCAGCTGAGCCGCTGCCGCCGCATCGGCACGGCGACTCGGACTTGATGTTGTTATGTCGCCGAGGGCTCACGTGAGTTGGACGCGGACACCGGCAAGTTCTCGTTCACGGTAATGCGACCTGGCGTGGTACAGCGGCAATGAGAATCTGCGGGTGCGCAACACCGGCACTGGCGAGATGACGCTGCTGGGTTTTCAGGCGCCGAAGTCCGCAACTAGCTGACGACAAAAAAAGACGTGCCGCGGGAGGTTTCTCCCGACTCCCGTGGCACGTCCCATCATTGTTATTTGCCATGTCCGTCGCTCACCACCGCGAGCGTCGATGTTCGCGAGTTCCCGCCTGACTTTGTTGCCTCGGCAACCGACGTGTTTGATCTAGGTCGGTGCAGCCCGGCGAACCCGTTTAGCTGACCGCTCGGCGGCGGGGGACCCACCTGGCCGGCGCGCGTTTCGCCGAATCGAGTCATTGTTTGGCTCAGTGGTTCACCTCCTCATCGCTTTCTCTGAACGACTGCAGTATGGTCCGTTAGAGTGAAGCTTTCCACACCCCAGCGGGTGGTTTTTCAGCGCCTGGCGACTACCTCTGGGGGTGGGATCGCGCAGCAGATGGCGACGTACGCCAGCATCGGTTCTCGAGGTTCCTGATGCCGCGCTTGAACCGTCCGTCAATCGGAAGGCGGACTTGGTGCAGTCCTCGCCAATGATCTTGATCGAGTTCTTGTTGGCGCCGACCGTACCATCGGAGCCGATGCCGTAGAACAGACAGCTGACGGTGCCCGGCTCAAATACGGAGTCTCACCACAACCTGCGCACGCACCCGAGAACTCGAACAGAGGCTGCAACAGCTGCGAGTCCTTGACCTGACTCAGATTGATCAGTGCGCGGTCAACCTCCTCCGGCAGTTTGTTCATGAAGAAGTCCCGGGACCCCGCGGTATGCATCCAGTGCAGCAAATGCGTGCGGGTGTGCCCGCACGCGGTCATCCGCGAGAAGGTGTACCACGAACACGACCTGGAGGGGGCGCCGTCCACGTTCTGTCGGTGCCGGCGAAGTGGAGCCAGTTCCCTGAAGCTGTTGTCGCAGCTGTTTGGCGATCGAGCACTGATCGCCAACGCCACCGCAGGAAACGATGGACCGCTTCGCCGCGATTGTCGGTCGTCAGTATCACTTGTCGACTACGTGGGCGCCGCGGACGCGGAGCGCGTCATCGTCTCCATGGGCAGCGGCGCGGAGACGTCGAGCGTGTCGAGGCCGATGTCTGGCTGGTTGAAGCGGTTGAACAGCACCAGTCCATGCACGCCACCTCCACAAGCTGATGCGCCAGCGCGGCGACGTTGCTGTAGAACGGGCGCAGCTTCACCGCCAGCGGGATGCGCACGCAGTTGCGCACCTCGCGGACCAGCTCCACAGTCGCCTCGTCAACGTGGGCGCCGGCCAGACGTCGATCGGTCGGCACGAAGTAGACGTTCAGCTCCAGCACATCGGCTCCAGCTTCCTCGATCAGGCGGGCGTACTTGACCCAACCGCCAATCGAGACACCATTCAGGCTGCCGATGATCGGGATCCCCACGGCTGCCTTACAGCGCCGCACGTGGTCGAGGTTACGATGGCGGGGCAATTCAGGTAGTAGGGATTGCTCGCCTCGCGCGCCTGGAAGTACACATCCGGATTCTGGGCAGTGCCTCGCATGAAGGGGTGATCCGGATTTAACCCAAGCCCGCTGTGAGCGCGGACGAGACCGTCGTCGATCATGGCCCGCAGGTCGTCCTCGAGCAGCCGTTCGATTTTCATCACCTCGTGCGAGGGCAGCGTGTACGCGGCGCTCAGCGATGTGTTGGCGCCGAAGCGTCAGCGGCCGCGATAAGCTCCTGCACCTGGCGCGCGCGTTCGGTTGGTGGGCAGAACACCTTGTCGCAGGATGGTGCGCATGCCGCTGGTCTCCTTTCCCAAGCCGGTGAGACAAGCACGCCCGGACACGTGCTTGGATGGACCACCGCGCCGGCGACGCTGCCACGCATCGCTGGTTGTTCGCGATGAAAGCCCTCCGCGGGGCGCAGCCCTTCGGCCGCGCGTATCAGCGTCACCGGTACAGGCGAGCGATGGATCACTTCTTCCGCCACGCTGCCGTGGAGCAACCGATCGGAACCAGCGCGATCGTGCATCGCCATGGCGTACGCCAGCGCGGCCTCGCTCATAGGCGTGCCGTCGAGTGGAACCAGGACGTTGTTGAAGATCGGTCATCCTCAGGTGGCGCTGACCGCTCGGACGTAGTGCGCCCGTTCCAGCGCGGACGGAAACGTCACCGACTGCTGGCTCAAGCAGCCTTTCAGCTGACGCACTGAGGCGTACTCGTGCTGTTCGAGCCAGCCGCGCAGATCGTCCTGCACCGTGACGATATGCTCGATGCCATAGCGCATGAGGGCCGAGGCCATCATCGTCACGTCGGCACCGACCATCAGCAGCTTGAGCACGTCGCGCGCAGCGTGCACCCCACTCGTGGCCGCCAGACTCGCGCGCACGCGACCGTAGAGAATGCCGATCCAGCACAGCGGCAGACGCAGCGCTTGCGGATCGCGGGCGCTGGTCAGCATCGTGTGACTCACGAGGTCGAGCGTGTCCAGGTCGATGTCCGGCTGGTAGAAGCGGTTGAACAACACCAGGCCCGCCGCACCGGCTTCGTCGAGCTTGCGTGCGATCGCGGCCACGTTGGTGAAGTACGGACTCAGCTTCACGGCAACGGGGATGCTGACTTCGCGCACCACATCGGTTAACAGATCGACGTACTCCTGCTCAATCGTGCTGCTTTCCAGGTATGGATCTGTCGGGACGTAGTAGACGTTCAACTCCAGGGCATCCGCACCCGCTGCCTGGATGTCTCGTGCGAATGATGTCCAGCTACCAGCGGAGACTCCGTTGAGGCTGGCAATGACCGGAATCCGC
>Ga0137372_10006867_pt1 | contig 11020 bp, 6 predicted proteins | sample SagtaG_6_FD_104911 | JGI IMG/M metagenome (GOLD analysis project Ga0137372, IMG submission 104911) | Vadose zone soil microbial communities from Sagehorn Ranch, Mendocino, California, USA - Sage1_R_60_16 metaG | ecosystem: Environmental > Terrestrial > Soil > Vadose zone | place: USA: California...
GCTGAATTTTCCACACTACACGCGACCCGCGGAATATCGCGGCTGGGCGGTTCCTGAGGTTCTGATTGGAGGAAACCACGCGGAAGTCGAGAAGTGGCGGCGGGCCACTGCTATCGAGAAAACCCGCCGTAACCGCCCGGATTTGCTCGGCAGGGAATAACGGGAAGCTCTTGCGGTCTTCCCTTCAAACATGAGAAAGTCAAATTTAGCGCGTCTGCTGACGCGTCGCGGGTTCTGCTGAGAGTCAGCAAGGATTTCATGACGATCGGCCCAAGGATCAGAAAGAGCACGAACGGGCGGGCATGCCTGGAACTGCAAGAGGCCTGCGCCTGTCCGTGCTACTGCATCTTGATGGGCACCGCTCAGAGCGGCAGCGGGGGTTCTTTGGCTTAGAGCAGATTCAAAGCTGGAAGAATTTTCGAGGCCGCTCAGAAGCAGCGGCCGTTTTCATTTGCGGACGAGCACGGGTCAGCCAGGAAACGTGAGGCTTCATGAACAACGCAATGAACGGCAACGGGTACGAGCTTGAAAAGCCCATTGCGATTTATTACGAGCATCCCGACTGGTTCCGGCCGCTGTTTCAGCAGATGGATGAGCGCGGCGCGAACTGGCTGAAGATCGAGGCTCGGCATCACTATTACGACGTAGGGTTGCCCGAGCCGGAATATTCGCTGCTCTTCAATCGGATGAGCCCTTCGGCGTGGCAACGCGGACTGGGTCATGAGATCTTCTACACGCTGAACTATCTCGCGCACCTTGAAGCGAAAGGCACGCGAGTGGTGAACGGCTACCGCTGCTTCAGCCACGAGATTTCGAAAGCGCTGCAGCTTTCGAATCTGGAAAAGCTGGGACTGCCGTATCCGAAAGCGCGGGTCATCAATCATCCCTCGCAGGCGCTCGCGGCGGCGGCGGCCATCGGGTATCCAGTGGTGCTGAAGCCGAATATCGGCGGGAGCGGAGCGGGGATCGAGAGATTTAATTCGAAAGAAGAGTTGCGCAGCGCGGTAGAAACGAATCGTCTGTACTTTGGCATCGATTCCACCGCGCTGGTGCAGGAAGCGTTCACGGCACGCGACGGAATCATCACGCGCGTGGAAGTCCTGGGAGGAAAATTTCTCTATGCGATTCGAATTCACATCACTGGAGAGAGTTACAACCTGTGTCCGGCGGACATTTGCCAGAACACGAGAGGCGAAGAGCTGACGCGCATCGCGTGCCCGGTGGACGCGCCGAAGAGCGGGATGAAAGTGGAAGGCTACGAGCCACCGCGACAGGTGATCGAAGATGTCGAGCGAATCGTGGAACTTGCGGGCGTTGAGGTGGGGGGGGTTGAATATGTCAGCGACGACCGAAGCGGGCGGCAGATGTATTACGACGTGAACGCACTTTCAAATTTCGTCGCCGACCCCGTGAAGGTGATCGGCTTTAATCCCTACGCGCGGCTCGCGGACTTCCTGATTGCAGAGGCGCAGCGCCACGAGGCGAAGCGCAGCGAGCGAGTTGGGGCAAGAGGAGGTCAGCGATGAGATATGGCTACTGGCTTCCAGTGTTCGGCGGGTGGCTGCGCAACGTGGAAAACGAAAACATGGAGGCGAGTTGGGCGTATGTGAAGAAGCTTGCGCAGCGCAGCGAACAAATCGGCTTCGATCTGACGCTTATCGCGGAGCTGAACCTGAACGACATCAAGGGGGCGGAAGCAAATTCGCTGGATGCGTGGTCAACCGCGGCGGCACTTGCGGCCGTAACCGAACGAATCGAACTGATGGTGGCGGTGCGGCCGACGTTTCACCTGCCGGCGCTGCTGGCGAAACATGCCGCCAACATCGATCACATCAGCAATGGGCGGCTCACGCTGAACGTGGTTTCTTCCTGGTGGGCGGACGAAGCGCGCAAATACGGCGTGGCGTTCGAACAGCACGACGACCGCTACGCGCGCACCAGCGAATGGCTTGACGTTCTGGAGGGCGTTTGGAAGCGGAACCATTTTTCGTATTCAGGGAAATATTACCGGGTTGAGGATAACGTTCTCGAGCCGAAACCGGTGGCGAAGCCGCGGCCAACGCTTTACGCGGGCGGCGAATCGCCGGCCGCGAAAGAGCTGATTGCCGAAAAGTGCGACGCGTACTTGATGCACGGAGATCCGCCGGAGCGTGTGCGGGAAAAAATCGAGGATCTGCGCGAGCGCCGGGCGCGGCACAATCGAAAGCGCGACCGCGAAGCGGTCAATTTGCCGCCGCTGAAATTCGGCGTCGCAGGCTACGCAATTGTCAGAGAAACGGAACGAGAAGCTCAGGACGAGCTGCGGCGCATCACGGACGTCCAGCAATTCGCCGCCGGCTATGCAAATTACCAGCAATGGCTGGCCGGCACGCAACTGGAGCAGCGAGTTTCCCTGGAAGATTATTCGGTTTCGAATCGCGGACTTCGGTCGGGGCTAGTTGGGACGCCGGAACAGGTTGCGGAACGGATCACGCAATTCGAAGCCGCGGGCGTTGATCTTGTGCTGCTGCAATTTAGCCCGCAACTCGAGGAAATGGAGCGCTTTGCGCAGGTGATTATTCACCGGGATTCGTCCGTGGAGGCATCGGCCTAGCGCGGGAATGCCGGTCTGGAGCGCGGCCAGAAAAACGGAAGAAATCACACCGCGACTCAAATCCGCTAGCCATTTTGTTACGTTTTCTCTATAATTAGGGTTTGCCTTTGAAGAGTTGGCCCCGCCAGAAGTGGGTCTAAAAGGACACAGGAACATGAATCCGGCGATTCGTAAGTTACATGAAGCGCAGCTGCGCAAAGACCTCCCCGAGTTCCGACCGGGCGACACCGTGCGCGTCAACGTCCGCCTCCAAGAAGGCGAAGGCGAGAAAGTAAAGGAACGCCTGCAGGCGTTCGAAGGCGTGGTGATCTCCAAGAAGGGCCGCGCGTCCAGTGCAACCTTTACGGTGCGCCGGGTCAGCTTTGGCGTCGGCATCGAACGCATTTTCCCTCTGCACTCTCCGACAATCAGCTCGATTGAAGTCGTTGGCAAGGGCAAAGTTCGCCGCGCGCGGCTGTATTACCTGCGCGATTTGAAGGGCAAGGCCGCCCGCATCAAGCGCGCGAGCCGCGAGGAAGTGGCTGCGGTGGCAGCGACCGCCGGTACCGAAAACAACGGATAAGCACCGCGTCTCGATAACCTTAGAGATTCACGGAAACGGCCCCGGAAAACCGGGGCTTTCTTTTTCGGATTCACAGTCCTGGGAAAAGAGTACGCGCACACTGATGTTTGCACGGCTTGAAGTTGGGGCTCTTTCCGGCAAGGCCGGAATCTTCGATCGCCCATCGCCTCGTCCTTTGCTTCGCTTAGCGAAGCCGCATGAACCCAGGATGACAATTAACGGGAGTTTAGAGGCAGCCGCTAGGGCTGGACGTTGGTGACACCCTCAGCGCCGGGCTTCGGAAAATGTTTCTCGTACCAGGCGAGGCAGCGGTCAGTGGAGTCAATCACATGGCCAGTTTCGGAGAGGCCATGACCTTCGCGGGGGTAGCGCACGAAGACGGCCTCGGTTCCCACGTCTTTGAGGGCGATGAAGAATTGTTCGGCTTCGGCGATCGGCACGTCGTTGTCGTTTTCGCCGTGCATGAGCATCGTCGGGGTGTGCGCGGCGGCAACATGCTTCAGCGCGGAGCGTTCCCAGGCAACATCCATCAAGTTGCCCTGGTGCAGGAACTGGCCGAACTCCATTTCTTCATACTGGTTGTAATAGGTCATGTAGTTGTAGCTGATCAGGTTGGCGATGCCAGCGATGGGGACAGCGGCCTTGAACTCATTGGTCTGCGTGATTAGCCAATCCGTAAGCTGGCCGCCGTAGCTCACGCCCTCGATACCCATCCGCTCGCGGTCAATCCACAGATAGCGGCGCACCGCCGCGCTCACGCCGTACAGGACATCCTGGCCTTCGTTTCCGTCCTGATCGCCAAAGACGGCGTCGGCGAATTTCTGTCCATATCCGCTCGAACCGCGATAGTTGACGTTCAGCGTGGCCCAGCCACGCGCCGCGTAGACCTGATTCTTGAAATTGAATGACGGACCATTCTGGCCGTGGGGCCCGCCGTGAATGTTCACGATGAGCGGATGCTTGGATGTGGCGGTCATGCCCAAGGGTTTGGTGAGAAAAGCTTCGACTTCGAACTTGTTGTCGTTGCTGATGAAGGCGAACGACTCGACTTCCGCGATCTGCTTTCCACTGAGTAGTTGCGCATTCAGATCGGTGAGCTTGCGCGGGGCGGCGTTACCGGCTTTGAGGTACAGCTCAGACATGTCTCGGGGCGACGCGAAGCCAAAGGCCAGCGTGCCGTCTTTACCCACGGACCAGCCGGCCATCGTCCCGGCATCTTTCACGACGTATTCGGGCTTGCCACCTGAAATCGGCAGACGCACGAGGTGAATGCTGCCGCGTTCCTGGACGGAGAAATATACCGCACTGCCATCCGGCGACCATTGGGGAGCACCTTGGCGATCGTCGAGAACCGCGCCGATTTCGCGGCGGTCGCTGCCGTCGGGGTTCACGAGCCAGGCGTGCGTGTCCTCCATGGTGGTTTCGCGGTCGGTGAGCCCGCGCCGCGTGCCGCGATAGACGATGCGTTTGCCGTCTGGCGACCACAGGGGGTCGTACTCGTTAGACTCCGTGGCCGTCAAGCGGCGAATGCCGTTGTCGGCAACGCGCAGCGCGAAAATGTCGTAATTGAAAAACTCGTCTTGATTGGGCTCGCGATTTGAAACAAAGAGAAGCTCTTTGCCGTCGGGCGACCAGTCGATGGAATGCTCGTCGGTGTTGCCCTGGGTGAGCTGGCGGATTTGCTTCGAGCCCACGTCCACCAGAAAAATGTGCAGGCGCTGATTGTCGTTGAAGCGCGTCATGCCTTCGCCGGCGTCCGGCTTATACAGATACCGAGTGATTACCATGGGGTCGCCGCTGGCTTCGGCGGCTTCCGCGCCGGGAGTGGAAGAGATGAAAGCGAGTTCCTTGTCATCGGGAGACCAGGTCACATCCTTGCCCGTGCCGGGAAGCGGGCTGTTGGTGTCATGCAGCGGAGCAAGAAACGTGATGTCAGAGCCGTCCGGCCGGGACATGAACAGACCGTGCTTGTCCCCTTGGCTTCCCTGGAAAGCCAGCCACTTGCCGTCGGGAGACCACAGCGGGCCGCCGCCAGAATCTTTTTCCCCGCCCACGCGGACGGACTTCTGAGTAGCAAGCTCCATGATCCAGAGCTGACCGTAGGGGCGGCCCGGTCGGTCGCGCATCACGACGGTGTAGGCGACCCGATGAGCGTCGGGCGAGACAGCGACGCTGCCGACGTTTCGCAAGCGCGAAAGGTCACTGCTGACCAGACCCTGTGCTGTGCTCAACGGAACGATCGTGAGAAATGCCAGGGAATAAAATACGCACCGACCCAAGCGATTCAAAACCAACTGCCACGACAGACGCATCTAGTTCTCTCCTCGGATTTTGAAAGGCGCAATTTTTCCGGCCTTGTTTCTTGTCCGGTTTTAAGTGAATCAAAGGATTCTTACTTCAAATGTTGGTCGATCCAATCTACCCAACGGCGATAAACGTCCATTTGGCGGACCGGGTCGTTGGGGAAATGACCACCAACCGGGTACGCAAGAAATTGTACGGGAACGCCGTTGTCCTTCAAGGCATGGTAGAGCTCATAGGCTTGCGTGATGGGGACGCGGAAATCACCAGTGTCACACATGATTAGAGTTGGCGTCTTGATTTGCGGAGCGTAAGCGATCGGCGACTGGTCGAGGAATGCTTTTGCGTTTTCTTTGGTATAGGGGGAGCCGTTGAAGGCGTAACGAACCTGGACGCTGCCATCACCGAGATTGTACTGATCCAGCCAGTTGGTGACGGGAGCGCCGGCCAAGGCGACCTTCCAGATGCGGTAGTGGCCGATAAGCCAGCTGGTCATGTAGCCGCCATAAGACCAACCTGAGACGGCGATGCGGGATTCGTCAACGGAGACAAGTTTCTTCACGGCGTCGATTCCGGCCATGACGTCGCGCCCCGGGCCGTCGCCTGCGTCGTTCCAAATGGCATGTGTGTAAGCGTTACCGAGGTTTTCGCTACCGCGATAGTTAGGCTCAAAGATCACGCAGTCGCGGGCGGCCATGAGCTGCCCAAGAAAATCGAATTGAGTGGTTGAGGCCGCGCGAGGACCGCCGTGGATGATCAATACGAGCGGATGCTTCTTTTCTTTTTGAAAATCAGGCGGATAAAGAAGCACGCCGTCCTCCTGGAATCCGTCCGGGCCTTTCCACTCAATTCGTTCCGAACGCCCGAGCGCACGAGACGCAAACTCGGCGTTAAAATTGGTAAGGCGCTTCGGAGGGTCGCTCGGCGCAGGCATGTAGTAAAGCTCGGAAGGATGCGTTGCGGAACTGCCGGTAAACGCGATTTCGCCACGGACCCCGACGAAGGCGTCGACCCAAAAGGACCAGGATGGACTGATGTCACCGAGCGGCAGTTTTTTGGCGGGGCCGTGGAGCGGCTGGACCCACAACGCTGTCTGTGTTGCGTCATGTCCTCCCAGCAGCATTGATTTTCCATCCGGCATCCAGATCGCGCGCAGGACATTACGATCGATGGAGCGGGAAACGTCTTGGCCTTCTCCACCTTCAGGGGATGTCACATAGATTTCGTTTTCGTTGGATCGGCTGCCATCACGGGGATACCAGTAGGCAAGTTGCGCGCCGTCAGGAGAGAATAGACCGAAGCCTTCGAATTTTTCATGATTGGTGACTTTGCGGATGTCACCAGTCTCGACGTTTAGGATTTGCACAGTTCTTTCGTCGCCACGGCCGGTGTGGGGGTCTTCCTGGCGCGTGAAAGAAAGGAATTTCCCGTCTGGAGACCAGGAAATCGGAGAAGAAGGTGAACTGGGAGGAAGGACTTTGGGGAGGCTCCAAGGGCCGGAAGTAAGGCGGCGAGCCTTTCCTCCGTCTGCGGAGATGAGCCAGATGTGCGAAGGCATCGGCGCTTTTGTCTGGAGAAAATCGTTGTCACCGACTTCGAATGCGTCGAGGTGTTTCTCAATATCCTTCTTGTTCGGTGGTTCATCGGCTGTAACGTAGGCAATTTCCTTACCGCCGGGCCGCCACGCGAGCTGTTCGACTGGTGAGGGTGCGTCGGAGATTCTCCTCGCTTCACCGCCGGCCATCGGCAACAAGAACATCTGCGGCTTTTCCTCCTTACCGCTTCCCTCGTCGGCGAGAAATGCCAGGCGGTCGCCGGCTGGAGACCATCGCGGCGAACTCACTCCCTTGCGCTCGTAGGTCAGAACGCGCTGCGTTCCCGTGGCGATATCAATCAGGATGAGTTGGCGATCGCTGCGGTCCTGCTCAAGATTCGGGCGAGAGATAACGAAAACAATGGTCTTGCCATCGGGTGAGATCTGCGGGTCGGAGACGGATGTAATTTTCGCGTAGTCGTTCAAATCGATGCGGCGGTTCTGCGCGGAGACAGGTGCACCGCCGTTCAGCATTAGCGCGATCGCGAAAACAGCAGTCGGCATAGCACGACGCAACATTTGGGCGGAATTGTGGAAAGACTCAAACCGGATTCGATTCGCTGCGCGGGATTGTGTATACATGCGGTGGGTCTCCTTCGGGAGAAAAGAGTTCGCGAGTCCTGGCAGAAGATTGATTCAGCGCGCGGTATCGTGTCATGCGGGCAGCGCCCCGGTCAAGGAAATCACTCGGACAATGCGGCGCAACGTCATGTTAGAATCGCCGCGAGTTGACCGCCAAGCGGTCTGCAAAACTAATGAGCCGACTGTGCTCTTCCCGTTTCGAGCGAGCGGCGCGCAAACTGGGCTGGACGCGCATCGCGGGCATCGATGAAGCTGGCCGCGGTGCTTTGTTTGGTCCGGTTCTTGCTGCGGCCGTAATTCTCAACCCCAAGCGGCGCATTGTCGGCCTGGATGATTCGAAAAAACTTGCTCCTGAACGGCGCGCGGAACTTGCTGAACGCATTCGCGAACATGCACTTGCGTGGGCCGTCGCCGAGGTGGATGCACAGCGCATCGACGCCTGGAACATTTATCAGGCGTCGCGCCAGGCGATGACGGCAGCGCTCCAACAATTGGTGATTCCTCCGGATTACTTGCTCATAGACGCCATGCAGCTTGATGTTTTGATCGAGCAGAAGTCCTTGATCAAAGGCGATGCGCGCAGTGTCTCTATCGCTGCAGCCTCCATCCTGGCGAAAACGCATCGGGACGCTCGCATGGAAGAGTGGGACGGCGTTTATCCGCAATACGGTCTCGCGCGCCACAAAGGATACGCCACGGCAGATCACCTAGAAGCGTTGCGCCGGCACGGGCCGACGCCGCTGCGCCGCAATTCGTTCGCCCCGGTGCCCGACTCCGCGTGCTGGGCCGCCGGAGCGACGCAAACTTCACTTCCTCTTCCTTGACGGCGAAAGAGCAAGGTCACCGGCGACCATGCCCACTGCCCCGTGAAACGCCATCGCTTCAGTGCTTTATCGAGTTTTCGACCCCTGATTGGCTTGCTCCGAATTCAGCCAGGCAGCCGATCAGATAGTTCATGTATCTTCGCCTGCTCTTTGCCTCAGAACTTGCTTCGCAGAAAGGGGATAACTGCCTGCTCACAAGAGGTTCTGGGTTCATTGACTTGGCTTTTTCCGGCCTGTTAGCGTAACCAAGTAGCGTTACGAGTCGTTCCGCTACCGCCGCAAATTGAGGAGAACGTCTGGACGGACTCCCAGGGGGAGGTTTGTCCCTGTTCGCGCATGGCTTATAACAAGAGCAAATACGTTGAGGCCGCACAAAAGCTGCTGAACCAGGGCAAAGTCGCCCAGGCCATAGGCGAATACCAAAATATTCTGAAATACGAGCCTCGCGATCAGGTCACGCTGATGACCATAGGCGAGCTGTACATCCGCCAGGGCGAGACATTCCAGGCCATCGACTATTTCGAACGCCTTGCGCAAATCTTCGTGGGCGACGGTTTCCTGACTAAAGCGATTGCGGTTTACAAACGCATCGCGAAACTCGCCCCCGAGGAGATCCGCCCGCTCGAAAAGCTTGCCGACCTCTACGTTCAGCAAGGCGTGATGAGCGAGGCCCGTCCCCTTTTCCTCCAGCTGGCCGAGATTCACCTGAAGAACAATCGCCAGCCGGAAGCCATTGGTCTGCTGAAAAAGCTGCTTCTCGCCGAACCCGATAATCTCCGGATCCAAATCCGGTTAGCCGATTTGTATCAAGCCATGGGCCAAACCCGGGACGCCATCGAGGCTTACGTTTCGGCTTCCCAGCGGGCCCTGGCTCGTGGGGACCAGGCGGAGAGTGAAAAGCTCGCGGACAAGGCCATAAAGCTCGAGCCGAATAATGTTGCCGCGGTCATTGTTAAAGCGCGTGTTTATTCTTCCCAAGGCAATCTGGCCAAGGCAGCGCAACTCCTCAAGCAGGTGCCGGATCTCGAGAAGGGCGGCGAACAAACCGAACTCCTCCTCGATCTGCATATCAAAGGCTCCGACTGGGATCAGGCAACCGCTCTTGCGCTGCGCGTTTTCGAAACCGACGAGAAAAATTTCGGGCCGATGCAAAAAGTAGTCGAAGCGCTGCTGCAATCCGGACAGGACGAAAAAGCCCTGGAGATTCTGGATCGCTCTCGCGTTCCCATGATCGACGCCGGCGAGCACGAAGCCGTCGGACGGCTGCTCAACGAGTTGGCTGTAGCTATGCCCGACCGCTTCGAACCGCGCGAATGGCTGGTCGATCTGTACGGTCGCACCAGCGACTCTTTCCACTTGTCTGATGCGCTGGGGCATCTAGGTGATGTTCTGGTGGCGAATCGCCAGCTGGAACGAGCGAAGAAAACCTTCGAACAGCTGGTCGAGCGCGAGCCGGAGAATGACTCGGCCAGGCGCAAACTCGACGGCGTCATTCGCAGGATGCAGGGGCTGGCGCCGGAAGAAGCTCCGGAAGTCCCAGAACAGCCCTTATTGCCGACTGATTTTCAGAGGTCGCCGGTTGTTAAACTGCGATCGGAAGACGAAGAACCTGCTCCCGAAGCACAGGCAAAGTCTGCAGGGTTGCCAGGCGAGCCTCCGCTCGACGAAGAGATCCAAAAATTCATCTCACAGTCGCTGACCGACGTAGACCTCTTCGCCAGCTACGGTCTCACGCAGAAAGCCATTGGGTTGCTCGAGGCGATTCTTCGCCGCGCGCCCCGACATACACCCACACTCGAAAAGCTGCTCGACTTTGTCCTGGGTGCCGGCGACGACCGGCGCACTGCCGAACTTGCAGCACAGCTAGAGCAGATCCACCACACAACCGGCGATAAGCGCAGCGCCGAACGATTTGGCGAATTGCGCCGCCGCTTCCAGCGCGCCGCCGGCTTGAGTGACGAGGATCTGGCGATCGCAACGGCTGCGGCAATGCCCGCCGCAAAAGAAACTTCGGTCGCAGAAACCCACGAAGTTACGATTCCCGAAGTCCCCGCGGAGCCTGCTGCTGAAGGTGCCACTGCCTCCCCCGTGCAAGGAGCGGAATCGGCACCAGTCGAAGTCAACGCCTCTCCCTCGCCGGAGGTGCAGGAAGTCGATCTCTCGGACGAATGGGCAACGCTTCTTAAAGAGTCACATCATGGCGAAGCAAAAGTGGAGGCTCCCGCTTCGAAGCCAGCAAAGGGGACGCCCGAACCTCCGAGTCGCCCGGAACCGGCGCCCGTTGAAGAGTTTTCAATCAGCGGAGGACCTCCGGCCGTTCCACCGGCCGAGGTTACAAGCAAGGCTCCCCAGATTCCGTTGGAACCTGAACCTCTCGCCGAAACACCCGGAAAGACCGCTGCGGCGAACCGAGCGAAGGGCGTCCCGGCCAGCGGGAAACCGCAGAAACCCACAAAGAGTGACGAGCCTGAATTCGAACTCGCCCAGGACTTTGAACTTGTATTGGAGCCCGAGCCGCTGGTTCCGGCCTATGACCAGAAGCCTCCCGAAGCTCCGGTCACGCA
>Ga0137372_10006868_pt1 | contig 11019 bp, 9 predicted proteins | sample SagtaG_6_FD_104911 | JGI IMG/M metagenome (GOLD analysis project Ga0137372, IMG submission 104911) | Vadose zone soil microbial communities from Sagehorn Ranch, Mendocino, California, USA - Sage1_R_60_16 metaG | ecosystem: Environmental > Terrestrial > Soil > Vadose zone | place: USA: California...
GGCGCAAAACCGGTTCCCAAAATCATTCCGTAGTCTGCGTCCTCTGGTGAATCGACAACGTTTTCCTCCACGCAGCGCGCGGCTTCGTTGACCATCAGGAAGATCAACCGGTGCGCCAAGTCATCCCGAGCGGAGTCGAGGGATTCCGCAGAGTCACCTTTAGGGTTTGCCACGGGGTTCCTCGACCCCGAAAGCTTTCGGGGCTCGGAATGACGGCTTGTACGCCACTGGATGAGCGATTCGTTAGGCGTCTGCGATTTACCTTCATATTTGTAAAAACCAGCGCCTGTCTTGCGGCCGAGCATCTTGCCGTCGCGCAGCCAAAGCAAAACCGAAGATACGTGATCGCGCCGCCCGTACGCCTTTTCCAATGTGTTGCCAATGTCGATGGTAATATCGACGCCGATTTCATCGATCAATCGCAGTGGCCCCATGGGCATGCCCCATTGTACAAGCGCATCGTCTATCCTTGCCGCATCCAAGCCGCTTTCGAACAACTCCGCAGCATCGAGCAAATATGGAAACAAAACGCGGTTGACCAGGAAACCCGGGCTGTCGTGCACAATCACCGGCAGTTTTCCAATTTGGCGGACAAAGGCCAGGCTTCGTTCGCGCGTCTCGTCTGAGGTCTGTTTCGCAATCACCACTTCCACCAGTTTCATTCGGCTAACCGGATTGAAGAAATGAAGACCGATCACATGTTCGGGTGAAACGGTAGCGTCAGCCAGTCTGCCGACCGGAAGCGCGGAGGTATTTGTAGCAATGATCGTCTTTGGACCGGCCTGCATCCCCAGCTCACGAAAGATTTCTTTCTTTACCTCAAACTTTTCGGAGGCAGCCTCGATGATGAATTGCACGTCGCGCAATTCCATCGGGGCAGTAGAGGCGACAATCCGCGCGCGGCCTGCTTTTGCTTTTTCCTCAGTCATCAAACCGCGCTTGACGGCATCTGCGTAGGTTTTCTCAATGTTCGCGAGGCCGTGATCGACCTGCTCACGCGCGATATCCCGCAGAATAACCGTCACGCCGCGCGAACTAAGCCATTGCGCGATTCCTGAACCCATTACGCCTGCGCCGATCACCGCGGCGTGCGCCACCTTTCCTGGCGCCACTTTGGAAGTTCCTTTCTTGTACTTTTCGGCCAGGAAGAAGTTGCGAATCAAGTTTTGGCTCGATTCCGATTTGCCAAGATCGACAATCGCATCCAGCTCCATCCGCAGCGATTGGTCTGGCGAAATTGACAGAGTCGTGTTGATGATTTCCCAAGCGCGTTCCGGTGCGGCGTTTCCGCGTTGTTTTGGAGGGCGGAGTTCCTGCGATGCCGGGCTCGCGGGGGATCGCCCCTCCAATTTGCGTTTTCCGTCGCTCAACTTTTTCCGCGCCAGTTCGAGAAGTTTATCGCGTGGAGCCACCCCATCGACCAAGCCCAGCTCCTTGGCTTCCTGCGCTGAGTAAAGTTTCCCTTTCGCAATCACTTGAGCGGCTTTCTCGACCCCAATCAACCGCGGCAGACTGGTACAACCGCCCCAGGCGGGAATAAGGCCCAGCGTCGTCTCGGGAAGTCCGATCCGCGTCGCCGGATCATCCGAAGCGATCCGGTAATCGCACGCCAGTGTTACTTCGTAGCCGCCACCAGCGGATGCACCGTGAATTGCGGCGACAGTCGGAATTTTCAGTTCCGCCAACCGGTTCAAAACCCGTTGGCCGTGAGCAATGAATGCCCGCATGTCGCCGCTTTGCGCTTGCTGCAACAGAGTTTTTAAATCGGCGCCGGCGACGAAAATTGATTTTTTCGCTGACGCAATGATCAAGCCGCGCAACGAATTATCATTCTCAACCGATTCGAGATGTTCATTCAACTCGTCGAGCGTAGCGGCATCGAAGATGTTCGCGCCGGACTCAGGGCGATCAAAGACAAGCAAGCAAACGTGATCGTCGCCGATCTCACGCCGGACCATTGGACCTGTAGCAACTGCAGGCATTACTCCTCATTTTGGAACGTTTCCCGCAAATGCCAAGCGGAACAGCACAGAAGTGCTGGAGTAGTGGAGTAAGGGAGTAATGGGAGCCGATGGGCCGGACCGGACGGACAACATTTCTCCGTTACTCCATCACTCCATTATTCCATCGCTGCTCCGTTGCTTTGGGCTCGCGCGAGTGTTAAAAACGCCGACGTGGTAGGCAAACTCCTAGAGCCGGAAATCCAAAGCCTGATTGATGCCCGCAATTTCGGGGCGCTGCGTGAAGTGTTTCGCGAATGGCCACCCGCCGATGTTGCGGAGGTAATCCTGGACATGCCGGAGGACGAACAGGTGATCATCTTCCGCGTATTGCCCGCAGCGCTGGCGGCGGACGTCTTTGAATACATCGGGATCGAGGAACAGCAGAAATTGTTACGCGCAATGGCGCACGAGCAGGTGGTAGCCATTCTGAACGAAATGTCGCCGGACGACCGCACGGCGCTGCTGGAAGAATTGCCGAGTGCAGCGGCGCGTCAGTTGATTCGCTTGCTTACGCCGGAAGAACGCCACGTGGCCACGGCACTGCTCGGTTATCCCGAAAACAGCGTGGGCCGTTTGATGACGCCGGATTTTATCGCGGTGAAGGAGGATTGGACGGTGCAACACGTGCTCGATTACGTCCGCCAGTACGGCCGCGACACCGAGACGCTAAACTTTGTTTACGTCGTCGATGACCGCGGGAAACTGATCGATGACGTGCGCATGCGTGAGTTTCTGCTGCGACCGCTGACCGCGAAAGTGAGCGAGATTCGAGATCAAACCTTCGTGGCGCTAAATGCGACCGATTCACAGGAGGACGCGCTCAACGTGTTTCGCAAATACGACCGCGCCGCGCTGCCGGTCCTCGATTCAAGCGGCGTCCTCGTCGGGATTGTAACGAGCGACGACATGCTGGACGTGGCAGAACAGGAAGCCACCGAGGACATCCAAAAACTCGGCGGCATGGAGGCACTCGACGAACCGTACACGACCATCCCGTTTTTACGGATGATTAAGAAGCGTGCGACCTGGCTGATTCTTCTTTTTCTCGGCGAAATGCTCACTGCCACCGCAATGCAGGGTTACAACAGTGAAATCGAAAGAGCAGCGATCCTGGCAATGTTTTTGCCGTTGATCATTTCCAGCGGCGGCAACTCAGGGTCGCAAGCCACTACACTCGTGATCCGCGCTATGGCTCTCGGCGAATTGCGCTTGAGGGACTGGTTTGGCGTCGTGCGAAAGGAATTACTCTCGGGAGTTTCTCTCGGGCTGATTCTGGGAACCATCGGTTTCTTCCGCATCACGCTGTGGCAATATTTGCACATTTTTGACTACGGTCAGTATCATTGGCTGGTCGCCCTCACCGTCGGTGCGGCGCTTGTGGGAGTGGTGCTGTGGGGAACTTTGAGCGGAGCCATGCTTCCATTCTTGCTGCGCCGTTTTGGGCTCGATCCAGCAGCGTCATCCGCGCCATTCGTCGCGACATTAGTCGATGTGACGGGACTGGTAATTTATTTCAACGTGGCGCTCCTTATCCTGCACGGCACGCTGCTGTAGCCGCGGTTGCTAGGCCATGGCAAGCTCCCGGATTGCCGAAGTCGACGCCATCGGCTACAAAAGAAACGAGCTATGCTCTCGATCCAGAAAATCTTTGGGCGCGACGAAAAGTTTTACGATCTGCTGGAGAAGAGCGCGGAAGAAGCCGATGCAAGCGTGCATCATCTGATCGCGTTGCTGGAACGGCTCGAGCAACACGAGTCGCCACAGAGCCTGGAACAATTCATCCTGAGCCGCCGTAAGGACAAGGAAATCACCCAAGAACTTACCGAACAGCTTTGCAAAGTCTTCATCACACCTTTCGAGCGCGAAGACATTCAGGCGCTGACCGGCGCATTGTATAAAATACCGAAGACAGTGGAGAAAATCGGCGAGCGCGTTTTGATCTGTCCGGAAGATTTGCACGGGCGCGATTTCCGCAAACAGGTCGAGCTCCTGGATCAAGCGGCGGAAACAGTGGTGGCTATGGTGAAACAATTACGCAAGGGCACGGACGCGGCGACCGCGCGCGAGATGAATGCAAAACTCCAGTCGATCGAGGGCGAGGCCGACAAGCTTGAGCTCGATCTGTTGCGCGATCTTTACCAGGGCGATTATAAAACCAAGCAGGTGATTTTTCTGCGCGACCTGTTCGCATTGATTGAAAAAGTGATCGATCGCTGCCGGGACGCGGGCAACATCGTCCTCCAGGTCGCGCTGAAGTATTCGTAGCCGGCTGCTCGCTACGGCGATGCTCACCTTCCTCACCGTCGTAGTCGCAGCGATCATTTTCGAATACAGCAATGGTTTTCATGACGCCGCCAACGCGATTGCGACTGTTGTCTCGACCAAAGTTCTCACGCCGCGCCAGGCCATCGCGATGGCGGCGTTTTTTAATCTCACAGGCGCGCTCCTTGGCGGTGCGGTGGCATCGACAATCGGCAAAGGTCTTGTGGACACCAATGTGGTCACGATGCCCACCGTGCTTGCCGCCGTCATTGCAGCGTTCGCCTGGAACATCACCACGTGGTGGTTCGGCTTGCCTTCGAGCTCGAGCCACGCGCTCATCGGTGGACTTTGCGGAGCCGCACTGGCGACGGCGCGCGGCGATTGGTCGGTCATAAAGTGGAACGTTGGAATATGGCCGAAGGTCGTTGTGCCCATGATCACGTCGCCGCTCGCCGGATTTATTTTCGGCGGGCTACTGATGTTCTTGCTTTTCTTAACGCTTCATCGATTCACGCCGCACTTCGTCAACACGCTGTTCGGCAAGCTACAAATCTTTAGCGCGGCGTGGATGGCGCATAGCCATGGTTCAAACGACGCGCAAAAAACGATGGGTATCATTGCGCTCGCACTCTTTACCGGGACCAAAGCAGGCAGCTTCGATCAGTTGCCCGGTTTCCTGGCTTTTCTCCGAACTCCAACCTTCATCCTGCCCGTCTGGGTCGTCGCTCTGTGTGCTCTAACGATGGCCGTGGGAACAGCCGCCGGTGGCTGGCGCATCATTCGCACGCTCGGCCATCGTATGGTCAAATTGCAACCAGTGAACGGCTTCGCTGCGGAAACCACCGCCGCATTAATTATCCAGGGCGCCAGTTACTACGGCATTCCACTCTCAACCACGCACGTAATCACGACGTCGATCATGGGTGTAGGCGTAGTGAAACGTTTTAGCGGAATGCGCTGGACCGTTGTTGAGCGAATCATCTGGTCCTGGCTTTTTACTTTGCCCGCAAGCGGGCTGATCGGCTACGCGCTGGAGCGTATTGCAAGTGCAATGGTCTAACGAGAGCAAGACAAGGGACGCCCACCGAGAGCAAGCGTCGACTGAAATAAAGAAAGCTCTGTCAGGGCCGAAGGTGCCGGCTACAGTTTATCCAGGCCTTCGATCACTTTCTGCATCCCGCTGACCACGAGGGTAAACCGATCGTAATCGAGTTTGTCAGGCGTGTCGTTCGCTGAATGATAGTACGGATAACGAAATGGTGCAGTATCAGTGACCATGATGCCGGGATAACCGTTTCGCCAGAATGACCACTGGTCCGACCAACTCACGCCGGGAACGAACCACGGCAGCGCTGCGCCTTCGGATGGAATCTTTGCATGCTTGCGGAAGAGCGCGATAACACGACGAAGGAGTGTCCGTGAGTGAACGTTGCTGACGAATGCGATGAAGTTGCCGACCTTGGGATAGAAAGCGCCCAGTGCCCGGGACGGATAGACTTGAGAATTCGGTGCGTCGGAAAAATAGCCGATCGTTTCGAGACTGATCATCGCAGAGATTTTGTCGCGATGCTCTTTGCAGCGTCTGGCGTAAACAAGGCTTCCCATTTCGCCCGATAAGAAATAAGGCGGCTCCTCGTTCACAAACGCAACAAATCGGAACGTGTGTTCTGTTTTTCTACCGGCGAAGCGCCGCGCGAGAGCTAGCATTGCAGCCACGCCGCTGCCGTTGTCGTTTGCGCCCGGCGAGCTAAACACCGAATCGTAATGCGCGCCGATCAGAACGATCTCACGACGCGTGCCGGAAATTTCCGCTTCGATATTGTGGCAGGCTTGGCCGCGCAATTCATAACTGTCTCGTCGCGGATGGAGACCGGCGCGCGAAAAGGAGTTCTCGATGAAATCAGCAGCGGCATTGAGCTGCGAATAATGCCACATGTTTCGCTCGCCTATTTCTCCCGCGAGTTTCTGCACATCGGCATGAAGCTCGTCGCGGAGCGCAATTTCATCGGGCGACAGCGGCGCCGCCTTCGAAGTATTTTTGCCCGGCATCCTCATTCCAAACCACCAGAGTAGCGCCAAAACCGCTGCGACGGCGATAAGAACGCACAGCGCGCTGAAAAGAATGCGTTTGACGCTCACGCGATCTTGGTTCGAAACCGCGATGCGCAGAAAGCGAAGAGCAAGGCCGACATCACAATCAGAATGGCAAGGTTCGGCCAGTATTCGAAGAAATTTGCCCCGCGCAAAATGATCGCGCGCATAAGCGCGATGAAATATGTCGTGGGGAAAAGCGCACCGAGCGCATAAAAAATCCAGGGCATGGTTTCGCGTGGAAAAATGAAACCAGAAAAGAAAACACTCGGCAGCAGGAACACCATCGACATTTGTAGCGCTTGCATTTGGTTTTCGGCCTTGGTTCCGACCACCAGGCCAAGGCTGAGCAAGGCGAAGACGTAAACTAAAGTGGAAAACATCATCGCCACTACGCTGCCCTCGATGGGAACGAAGAACACAAAGCGCATGATAAGAAAGAGGATCACAGCCATTGCCATTCCGATGCACAAATACGGAACGAGCTTGCCGAGCATGAGACCACTGCGGCTCAATGGACTAACGAGTAATTGCTCGAGCGTGCCGCGCTCTCGCTCGCGTACGAGTGCCATCGCGGCGGCAACTGTCGTTCCGATCTGCAATACCACCCCGATAACGCCGGGCACATAAAAATTCGGGGCGCGCATTGCCGGGTTGTAAAGCATCTGTGGTCGAATATCGATCGGCACTCCTTGCCGGCCGGTTTCGCGCAGAAGCGATTCCACTGACTGGGTCAACGCCACGCCGAGCCCTGTGTTGAGAGCTTGCAGCGCCGTCGTGGAATTGGAACCATCAACGAGCAATTGCACCTGGGCGGAGTGACCCGCATTAAGGTCACGGGTAAAATTCGGCGGAATATCCAACGCGGCGTAGGCGCGGCCTTTCCGCATCTCGCTCTTGAGTTGATCGAGGCTTTGCACTTCGCCCACTACGCGAAAAGTCTCTGTGTTCACGAAGCGATCGATCAAGAGCCGGCTCTCAACGCTGCGATCTTCGTTCAGGACAAGCATAGCCATGTGTTTAATGTCGTTATCCAGCGCGTAACCGAACGCGACCATCTCGATCAGCGGCGGAAAGAAAAAGAAGAAAAGCGTCAGCGGATCGCGCGCGACGACGATGAACTCTTTGAAGAGGATTGCGCCAAGCCCGCGAAAAAGTTTGTGTTTCATCACGCGGCCTTTTGTCGTTCAGCGGCGTGCTTGGCCGAAAGCTCCACAAATACGTCTTCGAGGGAAGGACCCATCTCGTGAATCTCGGAGTGACTGACGCCAACTTTGCGCAATTGCTCATCAATCTGGGCGCGCTTGACGCTCTCATCGACCAACAAATGCATGGATTGACCGAAGACAGTCGCACTGCGCACTCCTTGCATCTCGTGCATTGCACGCAGCGCTGTGGTAACGTGATCGCAAGTCACGTCAAGTCGGCGCGTTCCAGGCGGATTTACGTCAGGCAGTTTTTTTAGGTCGTCCGGCTCACCGCACACGATCAACTTCGACATGTAAATGTAGCCCACGTGATCGCAGCGCTCCGCTTCGTCCATGTAATGCGTCGTCACAAAGAGCGTCATGCCTTTACCGGCGAACTCAAAGAGTAGATCCCAGAGCTCACGCCGGGCGACCGGATCGATGCCAGCGGTCGGCTCATCGAGAAAAAGCACGGTCGGCCTGTGCATGAGCGAGCAGGCCATGGCGAGTCGTTGCCGCCAGCCGCCGGAAAGATTTGAAGCACGCCTGTTGATGTACGGCTCAAGATGCGTCGTGGCGATCATCTCGTCGCGCCGCTGATCCAATTCGTGACCGCTCAGGCCGTAAAGTTTTCCTGCAAAGATGAGGTTCTCGTTTACGGTGAGCTCGTCGTAGAGCGAAAATTTCTGCGACATATAGCCGATCATCTCTTTGATCGGTTCGATGTCTCGCACGACGTCGTGGCCCCCGATGCGAGCCGCGCCCTCGGTCGGCTCGAGAATTCCGCACAACATCCGGATCACGGTTGTTTTTCCGGAGCCGTTCGGGCCGAGAAACCCAAAGATCGAACCTTTACCCACCGAGAATGAAACATGATCCACGGCCGTGAATGTGCCGAAGCGCTTCGTCAGGCCTTTAACTTCAATCATCGGCTCGGCCACCTTCTCCTCTGACTTGCTCTTTGTGTCCTCCGTGCTCATTTCGTGGTTGTTCAGGTCGTTTATTTCACGTTCGGAAAATAAACATCCGCGGCCATTCCGGCGCGCAAACGATCTTCGTCGCTGGGTAAACGAATCTTCACCCCGAACACCTGTTTGATCCGGTCGGCGACGGTTTGCACGTTGCGCGGGGTAAACTCTGCCTGTCGATTTATCTGCTCCACGACGCCATCGAAATCTTTTCCAGGAAACGAATCGACACGGACCCGAACCTGCTCGCCAAGTTTGATCAAACCCAGCCACGATTCCGGAACGTAAACGCGCACCCAAAGATGTCCCGTTAATATCAGCGTGGCCGCTTCGCGATTTGCCGGCAGCACATCGCCCACTTTCACACTGAGCACCTCGAGAATGGAATCTGCTGGCGCAACGACTTGCATTTCCGCCAACTGGGCGTCGATATCGGCGAGTTGCGCGCGTGCCTGCGCGACACGCATTTGGGCTGCCGCGACGTTTTTCTCCTGCGTTTTAGCCGAGCTGTCGGCCCGCTCAGCGTCACTGGAAGAAACGACTTTTCGCGTAAGTAAATCCTTCTGGCGGCGCGCTTCATCATTTAGAAACACCAATTGCGTCTGTTGCGCGTCCGCGTCGTGGAGTGCCGTGTTAATTTGCGCGTTGGCGAGGTCGCGACGCGCTCGCAGTTCTGAAGCATCCAGCTGGAGGATCAGTTGTCCCTCGTGCAAATGATCCCCTTCCCAGTGGAGAATTTTCTCTACGCGTCCTCCCGCGCGCGGGCCCACATGCGCTTCGTCCACTTCAATGGTTCCCGAAACCGCCTTGCTACGGTCGCCGCAACCGGCGAGTAACAGAAGTAAGGCGAAAGCTCCCGCTACGCGCATCAGTTGCGAAAATCCCCGATTCTTTCGCGGTTGTTCGCCATAACGAGTCCGTCCTGCAGCGGATCGATCCGCCTTAGTGAATGTCGCATTCACGCTTTTCGCCCCTTCGGTGTCAGCGCGCCTTCAAGGACGATCTTAAGAATCCCGGCGAACCCTTCTTTCGGCATCATCCCAAGTTCCTCCATCTTCGGCGGATTCATGATCGATTGAACCATCGCCAGCAAAATTTCGATGATCAGTTTGGCCGGAACATCCTTGCGCACCATTCCCGCCCGCTGCCCTTCGATGAAAAATTTTCCGAAGTAGCGCTGTATTATCGCGGCTCGACGGCGTTCGACGAGTTTAAAGACGTCCGGCGCTTTCTGGCGCATATCGCGCACGAACGGCGGCTTAATCTCATCCAGTTCGCGTTGCGTACCGGCTAACAACTCTTGCAAAGTCACTGAGAAATCGTGCGGGTGCGCGCGCGTAACTTCCTTCAACTTCGCTTCGCCGCCTGCGAGTTTATCGGCCAGCACAGCCTCGAGTAGATCGAACTTGCCCGGAAAATGCGCGTAAAGCGTTTTCTTGCTAATGCCCAGCTCCTCCGCCAGATCGTCCATGGTCACACTGCGAAACCCGTGACTGAAAAAGTGGACCCGCGCAGCATCAACGATTCGCTGCCGGTTCGGATCGCGCTTTCGGCTCCGAGACCGAGGTTTGTGTGCCGGTTTCATGTCCACTAAAGTCTTATCACAATACGGAAACTAATCCAGTATATTTAGTTTCCACAATCGATCGCCGGTATTTTGATGTATCACTCTTTGCCCAGTCCGGTGTAAACTGGAAATCTTTGGCTCCGTTGAAAGGCTACCCTTCATGTCATGTCGAGCGGAGTCGAGACATCTCTTACGTCTTATGCCCCTTTGGCTAGAGAGGATCAGAGATTCCTCGACTCCGCTCGGAATTGCAGACGTTGTCAACCGGGCCAAGATCCAAACCATGCTAAATCGGTAACGCACTAACGATGACCGGTTACTCAGGAACACCGCTACCACAAAAGCTCGGAATCAAACCGGGCCTCAACGTGGTAACAATCAACGCTCCGAGAAACTATCGTCGATTGCTCGGTACAATTCCCGAAGGCGCAACTTTCTCGGATTGCTTGAAGTCCGATTCGAGTTTTGTTCACGTTTTCATCAAGAAGCGCAGCGAATTGGCCAAGAGATTGTCGGTCTTGCGCGAGAAAATCGCGGACACTGGAACCGTTTGGGTCTCCTGGCCAAAAAGATCGTCCGGCGTGCATACTGACGTGACGGAAGACGTGGTTCGCGATGTCGCGCTTCCTCTCGGATTCGTCGATGTAAAAGTATGCGCGATCGATGAAATCTGGTCCGGATTAAAATTAATGGTCCGCCGCACAAATCGAAAACTACCACCCATAAAAGTCGATAAATCCATTTTGCGGAGATCGTCCAGCTGATGTGATTAGGCGAAAAAGAGTTCGCCTTTAAATACGAACGTTCACATAATTCTCGTTAGGCCTCGCGCAGGCCCACACACTTCAGGAGAACTCATGTTTGACCACGTCAAATTCGGAGTCAGCGACTATGCAGCGAGCAAAGCGTTCTTCCTCAAGGCACTCGAACCGCTCGGCGTA
>Ga0137372_10006874_pt1 | contig 11014 bp, 11 predicted proteins | sample SagtaG_6_FD_104911 | JGI IMG/M metagenome (GOLD analysis project Ga0137372, IMG submission 104911) | Vadose zone soil microbial communities from Sagehorn Ranch, Mendocino, California, USA - Sage1_R_60_16 metaG | ecosystem: Environmental > Terrestrial > Soil > Vadose zone | place: USA...
CCGGGCAACACCGCCCTGCAGAACCTCCTGGCCAAGAAGTTCTCGCCCCGCTTCGCCACCGACTGGGGACCGGCGCTGGCCGGGCCCACGGTCGAGGAGATCCTCAAGCTGCTCGGCGTGGTGCTGATCGCGCTGCTGGCGACCGCACAGATCAACAGCGTCGTGGACGGGTTCGTGTACGGCGCGATGGTCGGGCTGGGCTACCAGGTGGTGGAGAACGTCGCGTACGCGGCGAACGCCGTGGCCGCGAGCGGAGCCGGCGACCGGATCGAGCCGGTGTTCGGGACGTTCATCGCGCGGGGGTTCCTCGCCGGGCCGTGGAGCCACACCGTGTTCACCGCGCTGGCCGGGGCCGGCATCGGGTACGCCGTGGTCCGGGTGGACCGCACGTACGCGGCGCGGTCCGGCTTCGCCGCGCTCTGCCTCGGCGGTGCGTGGCTGTGCCACTTCCTGTGGAACTCGCCGCTGCTGTCGGACGGCTTCGGCCTCGGTACGCCCGGCCGGATCCTCGCTCTCCTGCTCAAGGGCGGCCCGGTCCTGGCGATGGCGCTGCTGCTGGCCCACCCCGCGCGGCTGAGCGAGGGGGCCTACTACGCCCACGCGCTGTCGGCGGTGACCGACCCGCGCCTCGTCACGCCGGACGAGCTGGACACGATGCGCTCGCCCGCTGGCCGCGCGGCCGCCCGTCGGGCCGCGTACGCGCGTGCGGGCCCGACCGGCGACCGCGCAGTGCGGCAACTGCAACAGGCCCAGGCTCGGCTGGCCGTCCAGCTCAGCCGCGGCCCGGCCGCCGACGGCGACTTGACCGCCGCGTCGACCGCGTGCATGCGTGACGTGCTGCGGGCCCGGCACCGACTGGTCGCGCTGAGCCTGGGCCGGCCGGCGACCCGCAGGTTTCCCGTCAGCAGCCGGGCCACCTGGCTGGTCGGCTCCGCGCTCGCGGTGCTGCTCGCGATCGGCCTCAACCTGGTGCTGCGGGCGTTCATATGACTACGGGGTCGGCGGCAGCCCTCCGTCGCCGTCGATGACCTCGTCCGGGGTGCCGTCCTGGGTGCGGTCGACGATCGTGATGTCCACCTTGCCGTCGCCGTCGGTGTCGAACTGGAACAGGTCCGCCTTGCCGTCGCCGTCCGTGTCGACGATCCACAGGTCCGGCTTGCCGTCGCTGTTGGTGTCCCCGACGGCCAGCTCTACGCGGTCCTCGCCCCGGGTTTCCACGTTCTCGTCCATCCGTACTCCTCTCGCTTGTGCGGTGCACGGTTCACCGTAAGCGCAGCGGTCGGTTCAGGCGAGCCGGGCCGCCGCCGGCGCAACCGGCGGCGTGGCGCGACTCATGACGCGCGGAACACGATCCCTTCGGCCTTGAGCGCCTTGACCACCATGCCGGACTCCTCGAAACCGACGATCACGACGGCGTTCGGGGCGAACTGCTTGACGTTGTGGCCGATCGGTCGGAACAGCGTGTTGAGGTCATTGGGGTCGTACTTGTCCTTGACCTTGTAGGACATGCCCCGGACGTTGCCGGCCCGGACGCCGGCCGCTGCGAGGTCGGCCTGCACGGCCTGCTTGAGGCCGTTGCCGTAGGCGTCGTCCCGGGCGATGATCATGACTTTGTCGGAGCCGTCCCGCATGACGATGTCGGCCAGCGCCTTGGCCTGCAGCTTGTCCGGCGGGGCCGTCCGGAAGAACAGGCCGTGGTCGTCGATGTTGGTCAGCGCGTCCGAGGTCGCCGACATCGAGATCGTGACGATGCCATGCTCGACGATCTTCGGGAGGACCTTCAGCGACACACCCGAGCAGCACGGACCGACGACCGCGGTCACGCCCTTGGCGATCAGCGCGTCGAGGGTCGAGTTGGCGACGTCGCCGCTGGTCCCGTCGTCGCCGTCGACGAACTGCACCGGCTCGCCGAGCACCCCACCGGCCTCGTTGATCTCGTTGATGGCGAGCTTGAGGCCCGCGGTGATCGACGGCCCGACGTATCCCAGCGCGCCGGTGTGCGGGACCAGGCCGCCGATCCGCAGCGGCCCGCCGGTCACCTTGCCGGGCTTGCTGGGCGGCGCCACCGGCGGCTGCGCCGCCTTCGTCTCGGTCGACTCGTCACCCGCGCCGACGTACTCCGTCTTCGCGTCGTCGATGTGGTTGTCCCGGCCGAAGTTCAGCGTGCCGTACATGGTCGTCGACGGCTCGCCCGCGTCGGTGAAGCCACTTCGGCGCAGCGACACCCCGCGGTATTCGGGGTCCTTGCCGGCGCGGATGAGATCGAGACAGGCCTTGACCGACTCGCAGCGGGTGCCGCCGACGGTGATCCCGGTGACGTACTTGGCGATCGTCGGGCCGTCGGCCGAGCGTGCGGCCTCGGCGGCGAGCGCCTCGACGACGGTCGCGTCGTAGCTTTCCGCGCTGTAGGTGTAGTCGGTCAGGGCGGAGTCGACCGCGCGCAGGCGCCGCTTGAAGTCTTCCGACAGCGGGTTGAGCGGCTTGGTGCCCTTCATGCCCGCCAGCACGCCCGGCTCGCCCTTGAGCGTGTCGCCGAAGGAGTCACTCATGTTGCCGTCTGTGCCGAACAGTCGCACCTGTCCGTCGTGGACGGTCTCCAGAGGGTCCGCCTTCTTTGTCGCGCAGCCCGCGGCGAGCACCACGGCCCCGAGCGCCACAAGGACCGAGATCCGGCGCATGAACGTACTCCCTCCGGGAACCTGCCGAGCGCACCATAGCGCGCCCGAGTCCGATCACCACGACCGGACTGTGACCGATGTCGCTGGGTATGCGACCTTGTCCGGCGAGTAGCGTGCCGCCCATGGAGACGCTGCCGTCCGACGACGTGACCGTGGCCTTCGGCGGGCCTCCCTCCCGCGCCTTCCTCCCCTCCCGCGCCTTCCTCCCCTCCCGCGCCGATCTTGGAGTTATCTACACGGTTTGATCTCCAAACCACGTCACTTTCTCCTTGATCGGCGCAGGAGGGAGGCGGGGGAGGGGGAGGCGGGGGATCGGGCGGGGGATCGGGCGGGGATCGTGGCGTTCCGGGTGCCGTCCTTGACGGTGACGGATACGCTGCGCGGCGTGGAAGGCCAACCGGACGAGGCGTTCGAGGACGTCGCGCTCGTGCTGCGATCCGCGCTGGCCGGAGACGGTGACGGCGTGGTCGACGCGTTCGACAAGGCCGCGACCCGGCGGGGTGTGGTCGGGGCGTATGACCTGGCGTGGACGCTGGCCGGCGCGACCATCGGCGACGACCTCGCCACCGGCCCGTGGCGGCTGGAGTTTCCCGGCATCGACGAGGCCACCTACGACAAGCGTTGGGTCGCGCGGTTCCTCAGCGCCTATGCCAACGCCGACGAGTCCACCGGCGAGGCGTTGTTCGGCGCCGCCATCGCCGACGGCAAGCTCCCGCAGTGCCTGATGACCCTGGCCGGCTCCGCGGTGGCGACCCTGCGCCGGCGTGACGTCGAGCCGATGTGACCGAGCGGGTCGCGGGCGGGTGGCGCGTCGACGCACTGCTGCTCGGCGGGTTCGGGCTGGTGACGCTGCTCGTCTGGCTCGACCGTTTCGACCTGTGGGATCTGATCGTGCGCGACTGGGTCGACGCCCACCGGCCCCGGCGACTGCGCCTGACCGCGGTCGCGCTCAACTACCTCGGTTCGGCCAACGTCCTGGTCCTCGTAGCGCTGCTGCTGGCGCTGGTGGTGATCGCGCGGACCCGGTCGCCGCGTGCGTTGCTGCCCGTGGTCGCCACATATGCGGTCAGCCATCTGCTGCTCGGCCCGATCAAGCTGCTCACCCACCGGGCCGCTCCGCACTCGCCCCGGGCGGACGGCTCCGGGTTCTTCACCGATCCGGACGGCTGGTCCTACCCGTCCGGGCACGTGGTGAACGCGCTGATCTGGTACCCCGTCTTGATTTTGCTGGTGGAGTTGGCGCTGGCGGCGCCGCTGGCGCCGTCCGTGCGCGCGGTGATCCGGGTCCTGCCCATCGTCACGGTCAGTGCCACGGTCACATTCCTCGGGTATCACTGGATGACCGACGTCCTGGGTGCGCTGCTGTTCGGTGCGGCGCTCGACCGGATGCTGGCGCGGGTGCCGTGGTTTGCGTCAGTGCCGGCCGAGGCTCTGGCCGGGAGTCGGCGCGATCGTTAGGTCCACCGGTTTCCGGTGATCCGCTCGTACACCTCGACGTACCGGGCTCGCGTGGCCTCGACGATCTCGGCCGGGACCTCCGGGCCGGGGGCCCGCTTGTCCCATCCGGTGCTCGCCGCCCAGTCCCGCACATACTGCTTGTCGAAGGCGAACTGCGGGCGGCCCGGCCGCCACGCGTCGGCCGGCCAGTACCGCGAGGAGTCCGAGGTGAGCACCTCGTCGGCGAGGACCAGCGTGCCGTCCGGGGACCGGCCGAACTCCAGCTTGGTGTCGGCGATGATCAGCCCGCGCTCGGCGGCCAGGTCGGCGCCCCGGCGGTACACCCGGAGGGTCAGGTCCCGCAGCGCCTCCGCGGTTTCCTTGCCCTCCTGGGCGACCACGTCGTCGAAGCCGATGAACTCGTCGTGCTCGCCGACCGGTGCCTTCGTGGTCGGTGTGAACACCGGCTCCGGCAGCTTCGACCCCTCGACCAGCCCACTCGGCAGTGGGACGCCGGAGATCGCACCGGTCGCCTCGTACTCGCGCAGCCCCAGCCCGGCGAGGTAGCCCCGCGCGATGCACTCGACCTGCACCATGTCCAGGCGCTGGCAGCGGATCGCGCGCCCCGCCCACTCCGCGGGCACGTCGGTGGCCGACCGTACGTGGTTGGGCACGATGTCGCCGAGCTGCTCGAACCACCACAGGGAGAGCTGGGTCAGCAGCCTGCCCTTGTCGGGGACCGGGGTGGGCAGGACGACGTCGTAGACGCTGATCCGGTCGGAGGCGACCAGGATGAGGTCGTCTCCGTCGGCATAAACATCCCTGACCTTGCCCGAATGCAGCAGCTCCACGGCTAGGACCCTATCGAGCCCGGGTGCCCCTGCCGCCCCCGGCCCAACTCTCATGATCATGGCGTTACTCGCCGGTGGCGCCGTCGATGCGCTCGCGCAGCAGGTCGGCGTGCCCGAGGTGCCGGGCGTACTCCTTGATCAGGTACAGGTAGACCCAACGCAGCGAGTACGGCTCGCGCCGGCCGAACCTGTCGTCCAGCGAGTGACCGGCCATGATCTCCCGCGATCGGGCGCAATGCTCGCTGAAGATCGACAGGTCTCGTGCCACCGAATCCGGCGAGACGCTCTCGAAGTCGGCCTCCGGATCGTCGTCGGTGCAGTACAGCAGCGGCGTGTCCGGGTCGGCCAGCCGGTGGGCGTACGCGCGCTCCATCTCGGTCAGGTGCCGGACCAGGCCGATCAGCGACATCGGCGACGGCGGGCAGGCGAGCGAGACCAGTTGGGTGTCGCTGAGCCCGGCGCACTTGTGCAGCACGGAGGCGCGGTAGTAGTCCAGCCAGGCGTCCAGCATCGCGCGTTCATCGCCAAGGCGCGGCGGGTCGAGACGAACCATGCCGACACCGTACCGCTGGGGTGCGGGTACTCCGGAGGCTTCTTCCGAGAGGGTGCCCCTCCTGTGGGCTATGCCGTCAGATAGCGCTGGATCGTCGGTGCCAACCACCGGATCACCTCGTCGCGGGGCATGGCGACGACCGGCGGCAGGCGCAGCACGTAGCGGCCGAGCGCGAACCCGAGGATCTGGGTCGCGACGAGCCCGGCCCGGACCGGCACCTCCCCCGGGTCGGCGCACAGCGCGGCGGCGGCCGGCGCCAACTGGCCGGCGAAGATCTCCCGCATCCGCTCCGCCGCGGCCTCGTTGGTGACGCCGGCGCGCAGCAGCGCGGTCATCGTCTCGTCGCCCTCCCAGCGGTCGAGGAAGTGCCCGACGAGGACCTCGCCGAGGCGGTCGGGCACCACCCCGGCAAGGTCCGGTAGCCGCAGGTCGAACTCGGCGGCAGCCGCGAACAGCTTCTCCTTGCTGCCGTAGTAGCGCATCACCATCGCCGGGTCGATGTTCGCGTCGGCGGCGATGGCGCGGATCGTGGCCCGCTCGTAGCCGTCGCTGGCGAACCGCTCGCGCGCGGCGGCCAGGATCGCGGCGCGGGTGACGTCGGAGCGGCGGGGGGTGGCGGTGGTCATGTCAACGACTGTAGGCCAACAACTGTTGACACCGCAAGCCGACCCGCGCTAGCTTTGCCAACAAGTGTTGACAAGAGGAGGCGGATATGACCACGGACGTTCTGATCGTCGGGGCCGGCCCGACCGGCCTGCTGCTCGCCGGGGACCTGGCCGCGGCCGGTGTGGCCGCTACCGTCGTGGAGCGGCGGCCCGAGCACGAAAACAACCTCACCCGCGCGTTCGCCGTCCATGCCCGCACCCTCGAGGTTCTCGACGCCCGGGGAGTGGCCGATGAGCTGGTCGGCACCGGCCAGCGGATCGGGACACTGCGAGTGCTCGGCCAGGTGGACGTCGACCTTGCCCGGCTGCCGAGCCGCTTTCCCTATCTGCTCATAACCGCGCAATACAACACCGAGCGGGTACTCGAAGAGCGCGCGCGAAAACTGGGTGTGGAGATCCTGCGCGGTGTCGAGGTGCTCGGGCTGCGCCAGGACGCCGACGGCGTGGACGTGCAGACACGCGGCGCCGGGACGGTACGGGCGTCCTACGTGGTCGGTGCCGACGGCGTGCACAGCGTGGTGCGCGAGGCCCTCGGCCTGCCATTTCCCGGCCGGTCCGCGGTGCGGTCGGTGATGCTGGCCGACGTCCGGCTCGCCGACGCGCCGACCGAGGTGCTGTCGCTGAACGCGGTCGGTGACGCGTTCGGGTTCATGGTCCCGTTCGGCGACGGGTGGTACCGGGTGATCGCCTGGGACGGGCGCAACCAGCAGCCCGACGACGCGCCGGTGGAGCTCGACGAGATCCGGGGCGTCGTGCGGCGCGCGCTCGGCACCGACTATGGGATGTACGACGCCCGCTGGCTGTCCCGCTTCCACAGCGACGAGCGGCAGGCTCCGCGCTACCGGCTCGGGCGGGTCCTGCTGGCCGGCGACGCCGCGCACGTGCACTCGCCCGCCGGCGGCCAGGGCATGAACACCGGCCTGCAGGACGCGGCGAACCTCGGCTGGAAGCTCGCCGCCACGATCCAGGGGTGGGCCCCGGACGGGCTGCTCGATACGTACCAGGGCGAGCGGCATCCGGTCGGGAAGCTGGTGCTGCGGATGAGCGGCGGCCTGCTGCGGGTGGCCATGACCGGCCCGCGGCTCCTGCCGATCGTACGAAACCTGGCCGGTGCCGCGCTGCGGATCGGACCGCTCGCCCGGCGGGCGGCCGGGATGGTCTCGGGCATCGCGATCTCCTACCCGCGGCCGCGGGGGGCCCATCCGCTGGTCGGCCGCCGCGCCCCCGATGTCGTGCTGGACGGCGGCTCCCGGCTCTACGAGGCGCTGCGCCAGGGACGGTTCGTCCTGGTGACGCCGGCTGAGGTGGGCGAGCCGCGGCACGTGACCGTGGTGCGGGCCGCGCACCCGGGCGTTCCCACGATGCTGGTACGGCCCGACGGTTACGTGGCCTGGGCGGCGGACCGACCGTCAGCCGCCGACCTCGACTCTGCGCTCTCGGGTATTCACCGCTAGTCATAAGTGCGGTAGTCTGGCGCGGCTAAATCGATAATCATGACTCCTTCTCGCCTGGGGGCGAACGTGTTCGCCGGGAAGGTCACTGATGCCTGCTCGCACGCGTGCGGCCGTTGCCGCCGGGATAGCCGCGCTCGTGGCCTCCGCCCTGGGCGTCGTGCCCGGTGGTGCCGCCGAAGCGGCAGCGGTCATCAAGCCGGTCGAGGCGAGAGGGCCGAAGACGCTCTTCCCGCTCGACCGGTACGGGCCGAGCCGCACCGACAACGCCGCCCTCAAGTGGAGCGAGCAGACCCTCGCGTTGATCCGGGGCGCCACGCTGCCCCCGACCGCCGTCTCCCGCGTGCTGGCCGTCGTGCAGACCAGTGTGTACGACGCCTGGGCGGCCTACGATCCGGTCGCGGTCGGCACCCGGCTGGGCGGCTCGCTGCGCCGGCCGGCCACGGAACGGACCCTGGCGAACAAGACCACGGCGATCAGCTTCGCCGCGTACCGTGCCTTGTTCGATCTTTTTCCGGACCCGGCACAGCGCGCCGACCTGAGGCGGTTCATGGTCGACCTCGGGTACGACCCGGACGACGCATCGACGGATGTGCGCACGCCCACCGGAGTGGGAAACGTGGCGGCCGCCGCCGTCCTGGCATACCGGCACGACGACGGGTCCAACCAGGCGGGCGGCTACGCGGACTACACCGGGTACACCCCGGTCAACACACCGGACGTGGTCAACGACAGGTTCCACTGGCAGCCACTGCGTATCGGCACTACCGTGCAGAGGTTCGCGACTCCCCAGTGGAGATACGTCACGCCGTTCGCGCTGACCGCACCCGACCAGTTCCCGGTCCCCGCGCCGGACCTGCGCAAGGACTACGCCAAGCCGGTCAGGGACATCGTCAAGTTCAGCGCCAAGCTGACCGACACGGACAAGGCCATCGCCGAGTACTGGGCGGACGGGCCGAAGTCCGAACTGCCGCCGGGACACGGCGCGATCTTCGTCGGCGCGGTGTGCCGGATGCACGGCGACGACCTCGACAACGACGTGAAGCTTCTGTTCCTGCAGGGCAACGCCGTGCTCGACGCGGGCATCGCGGCCTGGCACCTGAAGGTGACGTACGACTTCGTCCGCCCGATCACCCTGGTCCACGTCCTGCTCAAGGACGAGAAGATCAAGGCGTGGGGCGGGCCCGGCCGCGGGACGGTCACCATGCTCGGGCAGGACTGGCAGCCCTACCAGCTGCCGAGCGTGGTCACGCCCCCGTTCCCCGAGTACGTCTCCGGCCACAGCACCTTCAGCGCCGCCAGCAGCGAGGTGATCCGGTCGTTCGGCGCCAGCGACGTGCGGAACCTCTCGGTGACGATCCGGGCCGGGTCGTCACGGATCGAGCCCGGCAGCACCCCGGCCGCCGACGTCCGGCTCGGCTGGCGGACTCTTCAGGACGCCGCCGACCAGGCCGGGATCTCACGGGAGTACGGCGGCATCCACTTCGGCGACGGCGACGCCAACGGCCGGGCGCTCGGGAGGAAGATCGGCCAGGCGGTGTTCGCCAAGGCACAGCGGTACTTCAACGGCACCGCTGGGTAAGTGCCCGTCGCCGGTAGGTGCGACTCCCCCCGATCGCACCTACCGGCGGCCGGCTGCCGCGCAGTTCGTTCGGCACCGTCGACCACCTCGCCGTGCGCGGACCGCTCCCGATATCGGCGATTTTCTGATCGTGGTCCGCAATAGTGATCTCGGGACTACCAGCCGACGTTCCTGATTCTCGTTCGTCTTCGCCGCAGCTCAGCGGCACTTCTCATTGATCCAGACGAATCCCGTCTGGCGGCAGAGCCTTGTCCGGAGCGCATCCGGGCGCCTACCGTTACCTGCCATCGGCATTGACGTTGACCGATCTCGAAACCGGCAACGTTGATTCCGTCTGAATTGCTTCCCGGCGCATGCCGGCGGGCACACGGGTACAGGAGGTCATAGATGTCGAAGACGCTTCGCGTGCTTGCTGGGCTCGCGCTCGTCGGCGGCCTGATGGTGGCGGTTCCGAAGGCCTATGCCGAAGTCGAACCAGGCGGCTGGACTGCCTACTCGCCGTCGTACACCGTGCAGGAGCGCGGCTGTGGCAAGGTCAGTGACCTGACGTTCCGGCTGACCTGCTCCGGCAGCGGTGGCGACCAGCGGGCCGAGCGGCGGTATGCGACCTACACCGGCGGCACACGCCAGTTCGAGGGCTATTTCAAAATCACCAGCATGGGCGGCAGCCGCATCAGCTTGAAGCAGACGTTCAAGACAACCGGCCCGTTCTTCCTGCTCGCGGTCGAGCGCGGCGGCCGGCTATACGCGGTGCACGGCGGAAACACGATCGCGGGTGGCGCCACGGTCGGCACCACCGTCCGCGTCAACACCGTCCATACGGTCGGCAAGAACCACAAGACCTACATCAACGGGTCGCTGAAGCATACGGTTTCCAGCCCGGGCGGCAGTTTCTACGACAAATTCGGTTCGTACCGGACGGCCAGCGGCAGAGGCCCGATCACGGTCGAGTGGAGCAATGTCCGCTTCTGGCGCAAATAGACCGTCGACAATGCGAGTGCAGCCGCCCCCATGCGCCGGGGCGGCTGCCGCGATCTTCTACCGTCGAGGCCGACATTGAGCAGGAAACTACCCAGCCTGGCGCTGGCGATTCTCGCCGCGGGGCTGGTCACGGGGCTGGTCGCGGGTTGCTCCGACCCCGCTCCGGCGCCGGCGCCGAAGCAGGGAGACCAGCTGGTCGCCACGCTGGTCTCGCCGACCGACATCACCCTGACGTGGAAGGCCGACGGGGTGAACGTCGCCGGCCGGGTCGTCGAGTTCGCCACCGAACCGCAGGGCCAGTACACGATTCTGCAGTTCGTCGGGCCGACCCAGACCACCTATACCCACCCGGACCTCATCCCCGAGACGAAGTTCTACTACCGGATCCGCCCCGTCTACGGGCCGGCTTCGGCCGCGGTGGAGGTCACCCTGCCCGAGGGCGCCTTCGACGACAACGCCGACCATGGCGACCAGGAATGGGTCGCTCCGCACACGGTCGCCGGCCCGACCGTCGCGACCCAGTCGATCCGCAACTCGCCGACGGCCGGGGCACCCACCGACCTCAAGGCCACCGTGATGGACGCCAACGGCGTGAAGCTCACCTGGACCGACCATGCCAGCGACGAAGAGGGGTACCTGCTGGAGGTCAAGCCGGCCAGCAGCGCCGGCTACGGCGTGGCCGCGGTTTTCGAGCGGGACATCAACGCAGCCGGCCTGGTGACGCTGCCCAACGAGAAGAAAGCCGCGATCCGCGTACGGGCGTTCTACTACGGCGAACCATCCAACGTGGCGTACCAGAAAACAGGGTCGGACCAG
>Ga0137372_10006875_pt1 | contig 11013 bp, 8 predicted proteins | sample SagtaG_6_FD_104911 | JGI IMG/M metagenome (GOLD analysis project Ga0137372, IMG submission 104911) | Vadose zone soil microbial communities from Sagehorn Ranch, Mendocino, California, USA - Sage1_R_60_16 metaG | ecosystem: Environmental > Terrestrial > Soil > Vadose zone | place: USA: California...
GAGCAGCGCGTCGTCGAAGTTGCCGTACGGCACCGAGACGGGCTGGGTGAGGCTGACGATCCAGAACGTGTCCTCGGCCTGGCCCGGGTAGTACTCCTGGCGGAACGAGTCGGGCACGCTCGGGTGGGCCGGCATGACGATCCCGGGCTGGGCCCCGTCGACCCCTGCCTGCCAGGACCCCTCGGTGGTGGCGACCTTGCCGTTCTCGTATTCCGCGGTGTCCTCACCGAAGTACCACACGCTCCCTTCCGCATCCTGTGTGTACCAGTCCTCCGTCTTCTCGAGCAGCGCACCGTCATGTGTGGACGTGTCCTCGACCACCACGCACGGGATCCCCAGGACCATCTTCGTTCGATCGGTGACGACCACCACATCCCGCTGGCTGTCGCCGTCCTTCACGCCCTCATACACGAAGGTCGTTCCGGGCTTCAGCGGGAAGAACGGATTGTCGATCGTGGAGCCGAACTTCGATGGGTCGATGAAGGGGCGGTACCCCGAGGCGGTGGCCGAGGCCACCGCCTCGGGGCTCCTGGGCGAGGACGCGACGGCGGCACGGCGCGGAGACGACGTGCAGGCGCCGGTCACGAGGGCCGCGGCCGTCAGGACCGTCGTGACCTTGCCGAACGAGCTCCAGCGCATGAGTCCCTCCTTCGCCGGGCCAGGGGATCGCTTCCATCCCGATCGTGCCACCGGCATCCTGAGAGGGCGATGAGAGGCCTCCGCCCGCCCCCGCCGCCCGCTCTCAGCGTGGTCTCATATCTCCGGGCGCAGCCTGGGCGCGAGGACGGTCGGACATCATGAGGGTTCTGGTGGTCGAGGACGAACGCCGGATGGCGACCCTCCTGGAGCGCGGGCTTCAGGAGGAGGGGTACGCCGTGGACCTGGCCGCCACGGGTGAGGACGGGATCTGGCTCGCCACCGAGAACGCCTACGACGCGGTCCTGCTCGACGTGCTCCTCCCCGACCTCGACGGCTTCGAGGTCTGCCGGCGACTGAGGGAGGCCGGCCGGTGGGCGCCCATCCTGATGCTCACGGCGCGGGACGCGGTCCCCGACCGGGTGGAGGGCCTCGACGCGGGGGCGGACGACTATCTCACCAAGCCCTTCGCCTACCCCGAGCTCCTGGCCCGGCTCCGGGCCGTGATCCGCCGAGGGCCGCACGAGCGCCCGGCCGCGATCTCGGTGGGCGATCTCAGCCTCGATCCGGCCACCAGGGAGGTTCGGCGAGGCGATCTCCCGGTCCCACTGACCCCGAAGGAGTTCGCGCTCCTCGAGTACTTCATGCGACATGCCGGCGAGGTCCTGACCCGCACCCAGATCCTCGAGCACGTCTGGGACTTCGCGTTCGACGGGGACTCCAACGTGATCGAGGTCTACGTTCGCTACCTCCGGGAGAAGGTGGACCGGCCGTTCGGCCGGCAGAGCCTGGAGACGGTTCGCGGGGTCGGCTACCGGCTCCGGGATGGGGCGGCGGGATGAGCTTCCCGCTCAGGGCTCGCCTGGCGCTCGCCTTCGCCCTGGGGATGGCCGTGGTGCTGTGCGGGCTCGGGGCGTTCCTCTACTTCCGGATCGGCAGCGACCTGATGGGGTCCCTCGACCTGGGGCTGCGGTCCCGTGCCCAGGTCGTGGTGGACGGCATCACCCGAGGTGATGACTCGATCGGCTCGCCGGGGAGGCTCATCGACACCGACGAGTCGTTCGCCCAGGTCCTCGACCCCGCCGGGCGGGTCGTTCGCTCGACCTTTCGTCCGTCCGGAGTGCCGCTGCTCTCCCCGCGCGATCTGGCGGCCATCAAAGGACCCGCTTTCTTCGTCCGGAAAGTCCCGCTGATCGACACCGACCCCGTCCGCCTCCTGGCGGTACCGGCGAACGTCGCTGGAGCGCGGAGCTTCGTGATCGTAGGTGCGACCCTGGGCGACCGGAGGGACGACCTCGACCGCCTCCTGGTGGCCCTGGCTATCGGCGGCCCGGTCGCCCTCGCCCTCACCTCGGTGGCCGGGTGGATCGTGGCCGGGTTCGCGCTTCGCCCCGTCGAGCGGATGCGCGAGGAGGCGGCGGCGATCTCGCTGTCGGAGCCCGATCGGCGTCTTCCGGTCCCCGCCACCGATGACGAGCTCGCCCGCCTCGCCCGCACGCTGAACTCCATGCTCGACCGGCTTCAGCGATCGTTCGAACGGGAGCGGAGGTTCGTGGACGACGCCAGCCACGAGCTCAGGACGCCGCTGGCGGTCCTCAAGATGGAGCTCGATCTGGCCCTGGCCCGGGCCCGCACGCCCGAGGAGCTCGAACGGGCCCTGCGGGCCGCTTCGGGAGAGACCGACCGGCTGGTGGGGCTGGCCGAGGACCTCCTGGTGCTGACCCGGGCCGAAGGCGGCTCGCTGCCGGTGCACCGGGAGGACGTCGCCCTGCGGCCACTCCTGGTGAACGTCTGCGCGACCCACCAACGGAGGGCCGGGGCGGCCGGAGTCCGGATCGAGGTCGACTCGGCGGAGGAAACCGCGTCACTGGACCCGGTCCGCGTTCGCCAGGCCGTCGAGAACCTCCTCGACAACGCCATCCGCCACACGCCGCCCGGCGGTCTGGTCACCGCTCGGGCGGAGCGCCGCCTGGTCGGACCGGGCCATGCGGTCGTGATCCAGGTCGAGGACTCGGGGACTGGGTTCCCCCCGGACCTCCTGAGCCGGGCGTTCGAACCCTTCACCGGTTCTGGAGCCGAGAACGGGGACGGAGCGGGCGCGGGCCTCGGGCTGTCCATCGTCCGGGCAGTGGCCGAGGCCCATGGCGGCACGGCCAAAGCCGAAAACCTCCCCGGAGGAGGAGCCAGGCTCACGCTGATCCTGCGGGCGTGACGTATCGGCGATCCGTGCCCCACGCCCCAGGAGGATGGGGTGCGCGAACACCGCTCCGGCATCGGCCCGATCGGCCCGTAGAGCGAGTCGGCAGCTACTTCGAGATCCATCTCCTGAAGCGCCATCACCGTGCCGTAGGCCTTGGCGAGCCCGACGGTGCGATTGGGGTCAGCCGACCCTGCCGAATACCAGGTACCCGACCGCCGAGGGGGATCGAGATGAGGGAGACGATCACCCAACCCCACTTTGGCAGGTAGCGCACCTCTTCGGCCCGAGCCAGGTCGACCAGGCAGAAGGCTTCGAAGGCGATCGCCACCAGGAGAACGAGGATCGGTGCGAACGCCGCGTTCATCTGTGCCATCTCGGCCTCCTTGCCCTCAACACTCTCATATCTGTGAACGTTAGCACCTCTGTGAACGTAGCGCTACACTTCGCGTGTGACGAGGGCGGATGTCCTGTTGCACCCGGTGCGCCTTCGCATCGTCAAGGCGTTCCTCGGTGACCGCGCGCTCACCACCACCCAGCTCGCCGCCGAGCTCGACGACATCCCTGCCGGGAGCCTCTACCGGCACGTCGCCCTTCTCACCAAGGCCGGGGTCATCCAGGTGGTCGCCGAGCGCCGCGTTCGGGGGGCCGTCGAGCGCACCTACACGCTTCGGCTCCTGGCCGCGCAGGTTGGACCGGCCGACGCCGCGGCGATGACCCCCGAACAGCACTCCCAGGCCTTCATGGCCTTCGTCGCCGGCCTGCTCGCCGATTTCGACCGCTACCTCGCGGCCGGCACGCCCGATCTCAGCCGGGATGGCGTCACCTTCGGCGCGTCTGCCATGTGGCTCTCCGACGCGGAGTACGCCGAATTCCTGCGGGAGCTTCGCATCCTCGTTCAACCCAGGCTCGCCAACGCTCCGGGCAAGGGCCGCCGGCGGCGCATGGTATCCACCGTCTTCCTGCCAGCCCCCGAAGAGCCGAAAGTGGGCGAGGTGTCGGGACAGAGGAGGCGGCGTCGACGGGTTCAAGAAGGAAAGCGCTCATGATGGGCGCGAGTGGGAGGTTGTGATGAGCAGCGGGACTCCGCCGTTGCGACAACTGATGGCCGGGATCGCGTTCGGCGAATCGCCGCGCTGGCACGACGGGCGCCTGTGGTTCGCCGACTGGGGCGCACAGCAGGTCATCGCCGTCGATCTCGGGGGCCACAGCGAGGTGATGGCCCGCGTCGACTTCCCCTCGTTCCCGATGTCGATCGACTGGCTGCCGGACGGGCGATTGTTGATCATGTCGGCACGCGACGGTCGTCTTCTGCGCCAGGAACCCGACGGGTCGCTCGTGACGCACGCCGAATTGAGCGGTTTGGCCGGGCAAGGGCACCCGTGGAACGAGATCGTGGTCGATGGCCGTGACAGCGCCTACATCAACAACATTGGCTTCGAGTTCCCCGGCGGCGACTTTGCGCCTGGGACCATCGTGTTGCTGGGGTCGGACGGTTCGGTTCGGCAAGTGGCAGATGGGATCGCCTTTCCGAATGGCATGGCCGTGACCGCCGACAACTCGACGCTGATCGTCGCGGAGTCCTACGCCAGCAAGCTCACGGCGTTCGAGATCGCCGAAGATGGAAGCCTCGCCGGGCGGCGGACGTGGGCCGATACCCCCGGCGACCATCCCGATGGGATCTGTCTCGATGCCGACGGCGCCGTCTGGTACGCCGACGTCGGCAACAAGCACTGCGTGCGCGTCGCCGAGGGCGGCGAGGTACTGAAGACGATCGAGATCGATCGCGGCTGCTTCGCGTGCATGCTCGGTGGCGAAGACGGAAGGACCCTGTTCATCGTGGCCCAGGAGTGGGGCGGCCCCGAACACATGCAGGCCGGAGAACGTACTGGCCGAGTGCTCGCTGCCCGGGCGCCGGCGCCAGGTGCCGGTTGGCCGTAGGAGCGCGCGGCCTGCGATGCTTGTATGCCTTTCTGGCCTGTTCAAGCGGGTTCCCACGGCCGCCGAGGAAGAACCCGGTTGCCGGTCTCGCACGCGCTCTCGGACCGCGTTCCTTTGGCCCGAGCCCTGTCCCTTGGCCCAGGACCGTGGGCAGGAGGAGGGGTCGACCGTCCGCGTCGACCTCCCGTCCATGCCGGCCTCTGCGGCGCGGGCGGATGCGCGCCTAGATGCGCCGGTTCCAACTGTGGATGCGGTCGGGCCGGGACTCCTCGTGAGCAAGGACCTGTGCAGTCTCTTCCCGTGATGTGCTTGACTCGAGCCGGACCCGATCGAAAGGACAAGCCACATGAGACGGCTGATCGTGAGCACCTTCTTGACGCTCGACGGGGTGATGCAGGCCCCCGGCGGACCTGGTGAGGACGACAGCGGCGGCTTCGCGTACGGCGGCTGGTCGGTGAACTATTGGGACGAGCAGATGGGTCAGGTCATGGGCGAGGCGATGAGCACGCCGTTCGACCTCGTTCTTGGGCGCAAGACCTATGACCTCTTCGCCGCATACTGGCCGCACGCCACGGACCAAGCCGGCGCGAAACCATTGAACGATGCCACCAAGTACGTCGTGTCGCGAAGTCGCCCCGCTCTGGAGTGGAAGCAGTCGGTCCTGATCGAAGGAGACGCGGCCGAAGGCATCTCGGCACTCAAGAAGGAGAATGGGCCAGAGCTGCAAGTACATGGCAGCGGGAACCTGATCCAGACGCTCATGCGCCACAACCTCATCGACGAGTACCGCCTGTGGGTGTTCCCCCTCGTCATCGGGTCGGGCAAACGCCTGTTCTCGGATGGCACCTTGCCTTCCGCCTTGAGGCTCGTCGACAGCACTGTCTCCACGACTGGGGTCGTGATCGGCACGTACGAACCGGCAGGCGAGATCGTTACAGGATCATTCGCGCTGGACTGACCGTGGCGTCAGATGCCGGCCGCCGGCCATCGCCTGCGGATTCACGGCCTCGTCGAGAACCCGGTCGAACTGAGTCTCGCCGAGGTCCGGGCGCTCCCCCACCACGAGCAGATCACCCAGCACTTCTGCATCCAGGGGTGGTCGGGAGTAGCGAAGTGGGAGCGGGGATAACGCCTGACCAGGGTCCGGCCCCCCATGAACGAAGCCGCAGGTCCGTGACCTGCGGCTTCTCTTCGTTGCGGGGACGGGATTTGAACCCGTGACCTCTGGGTTATGAGCTTCCCAAGCGTCGTGACGGCGGGGGTCGGTGAGGGCCAAACAAGGCCGCGACGTGCACCTTCGGGACTGGCCATATGTCGTCGGGTGACACCATCTTACGGCTCGTTACACGCTGTGCGTTACGCTGTGCGTTACACGCGGGGCGTTTGCAATCCGTTTGCAGTAGCAAGGCATGCATGGGCCGAAGCAGGCGGGTCATCGCGCCACGCTTCTTGGTCGTCGTGATAGGAATTCGCCGCCGAGTGCTCGAACTCTCGCGTAGTCCGCCCCCGAGAACCCGGAAGGGGGGCTTGTTCATCCCGGTGATCAGCACGATGCTCCGCCCCGGACGGGTCCGCTCCATGTTGCAGAACAACCTACCGGCGAGTCCCTGGGCCAGTGATCCGCACCTCGTGAAAGCCCTTCATGGATCCGTGCTTAGCCTGCCACTGCCCTCCCCCCGCGAACCGTGGCGGCGCTTCGGCTACTGCCTTGACGGTGGCGACGATTCCGCGGCGAGTCCGGCGGACAATCGTTGAGGAACTCCCGGGCTGGGCCCGATCGTCTGGGATGGTCGTCTCGGTGACGCTGGAAGAAATGGATGCGCCAAGTTGCGTGCGAGTCCGAGTCCACTAAAGCGGGTCAAGACCACTGTCGGCATCGTTGTCGCCGACCTCGAGGCTGCCATCGCCTTCTTCATCGAACTCTGTATGGAGCTGGAGGGCAAGGCACCAGTCGAGATCTTGGGTGGATCGGTGTCGTCGGGCTCGACGACGCCAGAGTCGAAATCACCCCGGACGGCCAGGACGACTCGAGCTGACGAAGCCCACGCGCCGACGGCTGTCAGCGGGTCTTCCTCCTCGTTGGCTTCCACGACGCAGTTCTCGACCCATCATCTCCGAGTGATACGCCCGACCTCTGTACGCTTAGCGCGTGAGCGCCTCCGCACCCCAATCCGGACCGCGTGCATCGAGTGTGAGCAAGGGCCTCGACCGCCGGCTCGTCGCCGTGATGTTCACCGACATGGTCGGGTACACCGCGCTCATGCAGATCGACGAGCGGGCGGCGATCGACAAGCGGAAGCGGTACGCGGCCGCGCTCCAGGCGAACCACGACGCCGGCGGCGGGACGATCGTCCAGCGACTGGGCGACGGCAGCCTGAGCATGTTCCCGAACGCGATCGATGCGGTGCGAAGCGCCATCGGGATGCAACGGGAGCTCGGCGCCCAGGACGTGCCCGTCCGGATCGGCATCCATCTGGGCGAGGTGATCATCGAGCCCACGGGGCTCGTCGGCGACGCCGTGAACATCGCGTCGCGGATCGAATCATTCGCCGTGCCGGGAAGCGTCATGGTGTCGGACTCGGTGCACGACCTGGTCCAGAACCGTCCCGACGTGACCTTTACCAGCCTGGGGAGGTTCCGGCTCAAGAACGTCGGGCGCCCGTTCGAGATCTTCGCGGCGTCCGCAGACGGGATCGTGGTGCCGGACCCGGGCACCCTCGAGGGCAAAGGCGAGCGGTTCGCCACCCTCCCGGGCAACTTGCCGGCCTCGACGACGCTGCTGCTCGGGCGAGACGAAGACCTGACGGCGCTGACCGAGCTCGTGTCGCAGCACCCTGTGGTCACCATCACCGGACCGGGGGGCGTCGGGAAGACGAGCGCGATGACCGAGCTCGGGCGGCGGCTCGCACCGGAGTTCCAGGGCCGTGTTGCGTTCGTCCCGCTGGCCGAGGTCGACACGCCCGATGGGTTCGTCCCCGCCATCGCCGAGACACTCGACGTCAAGGAGGCCGAGGGACGGACGCTCCGCGACGGGATCGTCGCGCTCATCGCCGACAAGCGCGCACTCCTGCTCCTCGACAACCTTGAACAGGTCGTCGCGGCCACGCCGGAGGTCGCCCGGCTGACGGAGTGTCCGGCCCTTCGGATCGTCACCACCAGCCGGACCCCGCTGCGGATCGCCGCCGAACGGGTGTACGCGCTGGCGCCGCTCCCGCTCCCCCCTCCGTCCGGTGCGGGCGACCCCGACTCGTTGCGCTCCTACCCGAGCGTTGCCCTGTTCGTCGAACGCGCCCGCTCGGCGAGTCCGTCCTTCGAGCTGACCGAGCGGAACGCGGCCGCGGTCACGTCCGTGTGCCGGCGCCTGGACGGTCTGCCGCTGGCGCTCGAGCTGGCCGCGGCACGGCTCCGTGCCGTGCCGCTGGACGCACTCGTCGGCCGGCTCGAGAAGGCGCTAGACGTGCTCACGTCCGGCCCCCGCGACAAGCCCGGCCGGCATCAGGCCCTGCGAGCGACGATCGAATGGAGCCACTCGCTCCTCACCGAGTCGGAGCAGCAGCTGTTCCGCCGCATGGCGGTCTTCTCGGGCGGCTGCACGTTCGACGACCTCGAACCCGTGTGTTCGGATCCGGGCGGGTCATTCCTCGATGATCTGTCTGCGCTCGTGGACAACGCCCTCGTGCAGCGGGCCGAGGCATCGGGACGGTTCGGCATGCTCCAGACGATCGCCGAGTTCGCCCGCGAACGGCTGGAGGCGTCGGGCGAGGCGGCCGAGGTCATTACCCGACACGCGTCGCGATACGCCGAGCTGGGCGGCTCGATCCGTGACGGCATCGAGGGGGACGATCAGATCGGCTCCGTGGAGCGCGGCATGACCGAGGAAGGCAACCTCCAGGCGGCGCTCGACGCGCTCCTCGCGCGGGTGCGGGCCGGTGAGGCTTTGGCCGGCGAAGCGGGCATGCAGCTCTGCGGCGACCTCTGGATGTACTGGCATATTCGCGGGAAGAACCTCACCGCCCGCGAGTACGCCACGTCGTTCCTGAACGCGGCCGAGGCCGAGCCGACCGTGGGTCGCGCCGGGGCACTCATCACCGCCGGCCTGGCGTCCTGGGTGCTCGGTCAGATCGAGCGATCGAACGAGGAATGGTCGGACGCGCACCGGATCGCGACGGCAGCGGGCGCCGATCGCGAGGTCTGCATCGCCGCGTCGATGCTGGGCCTGGGTCACCTCGGGATCGACAACGCGGCAGGCCTCAGCTGGGCTGACGAAGCGATCGAGCGGGGGCGGACCACCGGGTTCCACTGGGCCGAGGCGTTCGCCTCGAGCTTCGCGGGCTTGCTGCATGCCGCCGAGGGCGATGTGGATGCGGCCTCGGCGAGCCTGTCCCATGCGGCGGCGATCCAGCGCCGGCTCCAGGACGAGGAGGGGCTGGGCGTGTCCCTGGGCGGGCTCGCTCAGCTGGCGCTTGCCCGGGAGGACCTGACCGGCTCCGTCGACCTCTACCGGCAGGGGCTCGCCGCGTTCGAGGCGATCGGAGACCGGGCCGAGGAGGCGCGCATCCTCGACGAGCTGGCCTCGGCACAGCTGCGGATCGGGGACGTCGCGGCCGCACGGCGGTCCTTCTTCGACTCGATTCGGGCGTACACCGACATCGCCAGCGTCCGCGGAATCGGACTCTCGATGATCGGCCTCGCCGCCTGCGAAGCGGTCGAGGGTCGTCCGATGAACGCGGCGACGATGGCGGCCGCGGCCGAGGGCTATGCCGCGCAGGAGGGCATCGTGAACGTCTACTCGGAGGAGACGCCCGGCCGCGAGTTCGTCGACCGGGCGCGGGCCGAGCTCTCGGCGGCCGACCTCGCCGAGGCGTCAGCCAACGGGAGCAGCCTCACAATCGAAGAGGCCCTTGACCTGGCCCGAGGCGACTGAAGCGGGACCCCTTCGCTGGATATGACCAGTGGTCGGCCACGACCGCAGTGGAGGTGAGGCGAGTCGAACCCGGCGGAGCCGACAAAATCTCGCGCTCGCCTTGCTTGCGAGCGCGTTGCAAAGGTCCTAAGACATCGGCTACTGGCTCAGATGCCTGCCTTTGTGCGTTCCGGAGAGATCCGTGACACCCCTCCTGACCAGCGCTTTTGCTTGTTGCGGGGACGGGATTTGAACCCGTGACCTCTCGGTTATGAGCTTCCCAAGTCTCCTGTCGGCAGATGACCGCGGGTGCCAAACGAGGCCCTGACGTGCAATTTCAGAACGGGCCCGATGTCGCCTGGTGCCGCCTCCTGACGGGTTGTTACACACCGGGCGTTTGCAATCCGTTTGCAGTCTTGCCTCTGCCGGACTGATCTGCGCCACCAGGGATGGTCCACATTCGTTCTCATCACCTCAGGCAAACCGCGTCCTCTCCCATCGAGCGAGGCCGAGCCCACCGTGCATCACCGTGACGATTCGGCCGACGTGTGCTAGGGGAACCACCAGCGGGCAGCACTGTCCGAGCACATGATAACCCGAGCAACGAAGGAGACATCCCTATCTACTTCGGTCCCCCAGCCCTGGCCCGTGCTCGAGCATGTCGATCAGCCTCCGGGTCGGTATCAGGATCCGGCGCCCGATCCGAAGCGAGGGAAGCTGGCCCCGCCGCACCGCTTCGTACGTGGCGGCCCGGCTGAGCCCCAATACATTCGCCGCCTGGTGCACCGACAGGGTCACCGGGAGGTCAAGCCTCGCGGCGTCCGGATCGGGTCGGTCCGCAGCCGCCAAGAGCAGCGGTCGCAGACTGTCGGCCAGTGCCTTCGCCCAGACTTGGGCAACGGTCCGGACCGCGGCGCCGATCTGATCCTCGTCTGGTCTGTCTGATCGCTCCAAGACGTCCCCTCCTCCGCTACTCAGCTGAGCGCTGTGCCCACGGAGCCTGGATGAGGGAGAAGCCCGCCGACCGCGACGTGGCGTGACCAGCGCGTCGCGAGGGGCTACGGGCTGGTTAGACGGTTGCTCCTGCGATCGCTGGCTGAAGGGCGCATCGCCAGCCAGACGTGGTTCCGCCCAGGCATCACGTCGTTGGCTTGGCCGCGAGTGCCAGGGTGAGGAACCCGGCGAACAGGAACACGCCGAGCGCCGGGACGACCCTGAGATCGTCCACTCAAACGAGGTAGGCGCAGCCGTTCCAGAACGCGCGGACGCGCCGCCGGCGAATCCCGCCGATGTCGATGTGGAGCTCGTCGGGAAGACGCCCCGGCCCCGCCGCCCA
>Ga0137372_10006891_pt1 | contig 11000 bp, 8 predicted proteins | sample SagtaG_6_FD_104911 | JGI IMG/M metagenome (GOLD analysis project Ga0137372, IMG submission 104911) | Vadose zone soil microbial communities from Sagehorn Ranch, Mendocino, California, USA - Sage1_R_60_16 metaG | ecosystem: Environmental > Terrestrial > Soil > Vadose zone | place: USA: California...
CGTCCTCCTGCTCGCCCGTGTCCACGGCGCCGCAGAGCCGGGGCGGATCCCGACGCAGATCCACACGAGCGAGACGACGGACGATGGGGTGACGTGCTCGGAGACGCTCTGTCAAGTGCAGGGAGCGATCTTCTCCCCCGTCCCGTAAAAGCAGGCGAGGAGCGGAGGGGTCGCGATCGCCGCGACCCCTCCCGCGACTCTGTCCAAGCGTTGGCGCGCCGCCAGCGACATGCCTTCTCCTACGCAGCGGCCGAACCTCGATCAAGCCGCGCGTAGCGACGGTTGGGTCACGATCGACCGAGGGCGACTAGGATCTACGCCGCCTCGATCCCGACCGTAGCCGACACGCCCGCGCACGTTGTGAAGTTCGGGCTCTCGCGACTCGATTCCGCATGGTCGAGCGAAGCCGATTTCAGATGTTTGCTGACCGGGCTTGAGCGTCGGACGGGGTGCGGTGTCTTCGAGGCTGCGTCGGAGGAGGCCCTCACCGAGGCCTGTCGCCGGGCAGAGGTCGGCTCGCCGCGGATCGTGCCCGCGCTCGAGTGAGGTGCGGAGGGCAAGACGCGCGGCGAGGCAAAAACCGCTGCACAAGCGATGTGTAAGGAGCGGGAGCGACGGGACTCGAACCCGCGACCTCCGGCGTGACAGACCGGTACCGCATCGACCGGCACATCCGGCTCCCGCCCGCAATTACCCGCCAGAGCAGGCACTTCGTCCCGCGTACAACCGGCTGCGACCGGCTACGACCGTCTAGCACCCGGCAGGGCCCGTGTAGTACGCGTGTAGCTGCGTTGGTGTCGGATCAGGCAACGGAGCCGCTGTTGGGTTGGCCCCCAAGGGTCGCGGCTCCATTCGACTGAAGCGCGTACGCAGTGGCCTCGTCGAGCGACAGCGCGCGACCTTCCTCGCAGGCGCGCTCGAACTCCGGCTGGCCTCTCGGGACGACGTCTTTTTCCCAGCCGGGACGGTTGAGCGCCCATTGACCCACGAGCCGCGTTTCCGCGGCCTCGACCGCGCCCCACAGCCGGCCCGCGTGGTGGAATTGGGCGCGGTCCGACGCGATCCGAGCGAGTCCGGCCAGCGAGGCGATCGTCCCGGAGCTGTTGCCGACGGTGCGAAATAAGGTGAGCGCCTCTCGATATCGAAGCTCGGCGTCGTCGAGACGGTCGAGGGCGCGCTCCACGGAGCCGAGTTCGAAGAGGATGTAGAACTCCCAGTAGCGAGAGCGCGCCGCGCGCGCTGCCGTAAGGCTCTGCTCGAGCAGCGGATGCGCCGCCGCGAGGTCGCCTCGGGAGCGGACGATCCGTGCCATCAGCCAAAGCCCCACCGCCTCGTTTGCTCGGCTTGGAACACGCCGGTTCAGTTCGAGAGCTTCAACCACAAGCCGTTCCGCCTTGTCGAGCTCGTCCCCGCCGAAGCCGCTGTTCGCGCCTCGCTCGTATACGAGCATCGCGAGTGCGAGAAGCAGCGACGCGGTGATGACTGCGTCGCCGAGCTGACGCGCCTGTGCGAGAGCCTCCTCCCAGACGGCTTGCGCGCCGGCGTCGTCGATCACGTACCTCGCCCAGCCTTCCGCGCGCAGCGCACGCAGGCGAAGCATCGGCTCCACGTCCGACCCCCGCGCGAGCTCATCGGGGCCGGCAACGCCGACGCCAACTTCAAGGGCGCGAACGGGCTGATCGTGTTCGACTCGTGGACGGGGACGAGTCAAGACGTCGGGGTCTTCGACCCCGCAACCGGGGCCTACGAGCTGCTCACGACGACGCCAGACTTCTCCGAGCACGCCCCTCGCTGGTCGCCGGACGGGACGAAGATCGCGTACATGGGCCACCCACAGTTCGGCGAGGACGACCAGCGAGCGATCACCGACATCTGGGTCATGGATGCCGACGGGTCGCACAGGACGCAGGTGACGAACACACCGCTCGACGAAGAGGTGCCGGCGTGGACGGCAGACGGTCGCATCCTCTACTGCGGCCAGTCGGGGGACGCCGGCGGCTACGACATCTATCTCATCAACGCCGACGGCACCGACAAGACGAGGCTTACAGACTCGCCCGGCCTCGACTGTTGGCCGTCGACGGCGCCGTCCGGACAGCGGTTCGCCTTCACGAGCCTCCGGAACGGCGTGCCGGAGCTCTACGTGATGAACCTGAACGGCAACGGCCTCCGGAAGCTCACGACCGGCTACATCTCCGACTGGTCGCCAACGGGCAACGACGTAGTCTTCAGCCGCGACGCACCGGACTCGCACGGCGTCCCCGATGGCGACATCGACCTGTGGACGATGCATATCAACGGCAGCGGCCTCCGACGGCTCACGACGACGCCTGACCGCGTCGAGTTCTTCCCAACGTGGGCTCCCGACGGCAGCTCGATCGTCTTCGGAGGCGTCGTCGAGCCCGGAGTGATCAACATCTTCTCGCTCGACGTCGTGACGGGAGAAGGGAAGCTGCTGCTGCCGGATGATCCGCCCACGACCTGGTCGGTTGCATACCCGGACTGGCAGCCCGTCGACAAGGATCTGGGCTAGCGCGGCGACGGTACGAGCGTCCGGTCACAGAACCAGAGGACCGGGCGCTCGTCGTCCGTGCGTCCTCCAGCGGAACCGAGTCAGCGTTGTCGCGTCAGACGAGACGGCAGCCCTCCCGCCCGACGCACAATAAACACACAAACGGGCCGAGCCGCTTCTGCATGACCAGCCGAGCCGCGCGGGAGTCGAACGTCGATCTGAGCAGGGAAAAGAGGTAAAGCGGGAGAAACGTCGCGGCCGCCGAAGATGCTCGACAAGCTGGGGGTCACTGGTTCGAGCCCAAGTACCGCCCATCCGAAAGCTCTGCAAAAGCAGAGTTTTCGTTTCTTGGTTAGACAACAGGACCCGACGGGTGGCAAGGATTGCTTCCCGTCCGGCGGCTAGGGCGGGCGGCGAAGGATTAGTCCGAGTCCTCGACTCGTGTGCGAATCTCGACCCAGTTGTCGCCCCCGTTGCCGCGCTTCAGCCGTCGTTCCGGCGTCTGCTGCCCGAGCCATGTCACCGCGGCGATCGCGATCGCCAGCCCGAACGTGACTCCGGCCCAGCCGAAGTGCGATCCGGCCGCCGGTAGCCCAAGCCAGGCGACGAGGACGAAAGGAGCCAGCAGTCGGTTGCGCATTCGCTGTAAGCCGCTCGACGCTTCCTCGATTTGCTCCAGGACTCCGCGGCCGTCGATGACGTAACGATCGAGTCCGCCCTTGCGAGGCGCGCAGACGTCGATCGTTGCGGCGCCCACATCGCGTACCAATGCCAGTCCTGCGTGCTCGTCGGCGATCCGCTCTACGGCAGCCAGCTGTGCCAACGTCTGCGGCGCCCAGCCGTTCAGATCGGTGGGCTCGTGCCAATCGCTTTTGCTCCCCAGCTGTTTGCGCACGTCGGAGCTGCGAAGTGAGCCGATCCATCCCAGAAGGTAGAGGGCGAGCCCAGCGAAGAACAGCTTGAGCATGCCCGTCCCGGCCCCGACGAATGACGACCCCAGCGCTATCAAGGCGAGTGCAATGCCAGTTATCGCGAGCGCGCTTGCCCACCGAGTGGAACGTAGGGTGACAGTGGCAAGGTGGCTGGTGCTCCCGTCCTCGTGCACCCGTAGCCGGTCGACCTTGTCATTGCGCCGTGCGGCGACCTCGATGCCGCCGTCAGGGAGCTCGCGCCAGAAGACGTGGTCGAAGTCTTGCGCGAGCCGGGCTGGAGTGGTCGCAGCAGCGAGGGATCCCGAACTCGGCGAGCGGTAGACCGTCACAGCGCTCGCTCGGTCTTCATTTAGACCGCCCGTTCTCAGAAGTACAGGGCGATCTCGCGAAAGGCGTCTTCGAGGCTGTCTGTGGACGCGGTGAACGCCTTTCCTAGCGACGCCGTGGCGATCTTCGCGAGCCCGTCTTGATCGGCTGTGCCTCCGAGCGCAACCGTAAAGATGCGAACCCGTGTGCTGCGGATGAGTGGTAGCAGCGCGTCGAGGTCGAGCGAGCTCGCATCGTCCTTGCCGTCAGTCACGACGACGACCGCGGTCGTGCTCATGGCGTCGCTTGAGGCCGCCTGCCGCACGCCTTCCGCGATCGCCTCGTAGAGCGCCCTCCGACCCCTGGGGGCGGAGCCCGGCAGGGCGTCGCGAAGGGCGTGCTCGTTGGCGGCGAGCCGCGCGAGTGGGACGGCGGTCGTGACGTGGTCATTGAAGGTGATGAGCCCGACGCGGTCGCGGCGCGGGAGCGACTCGAGGAAGGCCTCGATGGCGTGCCCCACCTTGCCCGTGTTGGCCTCGCCCGTCGAGGCGGAGGCATCCACGGCGAGAACGACGTTTGCCGGCCTGCGGTCTTCTCTCCACGTCGCCAGGATGGCGGTGAGGACGTCGGGCGCCGGCGGCCGGAGGACGGCGTCGGGCTTGCTCGGGTCGGCGCCGTGCTCGGGATCGACCGGGGGCAGGACGGGCGCGCCCGGGGTCGCTACCCGGTATCCGCTTCGCGCGGCGGCCTCCGGTGTCACGTGAGAGTGGAGCCACTTCCCGAACGTCTGCGCGGCGACCCGTTCGTCGGCGCCGACCCAGGGGCCGTCGAGGACGATGTACGGATAATCGGCCATGAACGTCCCGCCTGCGGGATAGATAGCGACGAGCCGCCAGGCGCTCTGCTCGTTGAACTGGACGAGCGAGGTCTCCTGAACGACGACTGCGGACGCATACCGGGGGCCGTAGCGGGCCAGTTGGGTGAGCAGGTCGTCGGCCGTCGGCGCGTATTGAACGACGGACCTTTCGATCCTTCGAACGTCGCGGCGAGCATGGTTGACGTCGTCGATCGTGAGTCCGGCGAGCTTCCCGGTGACGGCGTAGTACTCGGCCGCAACGGCTGAGAGCCCCGACGTCGAGGTGGTCGGATTCGGGTGGCCGAAGCGGAACGCGCCGCTCGCAGCGAATCCCGGGACGTCCTTCCATCCGATCGGCCGCTTTGGCCAACCGAGCCTCCTTGCCGTGCGTTCCGGCACCGCGATCACTTGCGGTGACTGCACGATCGAAGGGCTGTCGAGCGGCACCCACTCCTTGCGAACGTCGGCGTTCAGCAGCCGGCCCCAGAGCGAGGAGGCCGGTCCCCAGATGACGGGCTCGAGCGTCCCGGCCGCGATCATGCGCTCGGCCGCCCCTGAGGTGACCGCACGGCCCTCGACGCGGATCGATTTCCCCCGGACCTTGACTGCGGAATGGTTGAAGCGCGCGATGAGCGGAGCAAGGAGTTCTTCCGTGTCGGGCGAGTAGACGAATTGGAGCCGTAGAGGCGCGGCTCTCGACGTCGATCCGCCGTCCTCGATGACGGCTACGCCGACCGCGACGGCGGCGAGAGCGATGACGACGAAGCGCGCCTTCGCTGCGCCGCTCGGTCGTAGCCACCACCGCGGGGCCGACACCTGTTCCCTACCCTCCCCTCAGCCAATGGAGGACGACGTGGTTCGTCGTCCCCGGTGCGTCGAGCTCGGCTCGTCCAGTCATGACGACGACGTCGCCTGCCTCGGCGAGGTTCCGCGCGGCGATCAGCGCGAGGATCTGGGTCGACATCTCCTCGATCGTCTGACCGCGGCGGACGTTGATCGGGATGACCCCCCAGTCGAGAGCGAGCTGTCGGAGCACCTGCGTGTTCGTGGAGGCGGCCACGATCGGACGCCGCGGCCGGCTCTTCGCAACCTGGCGCGCCGTCGCCCCTGTCTCCGTCGGCACGGCGATGGCAGCGGCGTCCATCTCCTCGGCGATGTCACAGGCAGCGTGCGTGAGGATCGCGGCCGTCTCGGTCTCGCCGCACGGCCCGGTCGAGTCGTACGCAAGCGAGGGCTCGACCGCGAGCGCGATCCTGTCGATGAACTCGACCGCCGCGACAGGATGCTTGCCGACGGCGGTCTCGCCGGACAGCATCACGGCGGACGTTCCGTCGATGATCGCGTTCGCCACGTCGGAGGCCTCCGCCCGGGTCGGCTCGGCGTTCTCGATCATCGACTCGAGCATCTGCGTCGCCGTGATCACGGTCCGATTCGCCGCGCGGGCCTTCGCGATCATCAGCTTCTGGAGAAGCGGTACCTCCGAGACGCCGATCTCCACCCCGAGATCGCCTCGCGCGACCATGACCGCGTCGGTGGCCGCGATGATGGCGTCGAGGTTGCGGATCGCCTCTGCCTTCTCGATCTTCGCGATGATCCTTGCGTTCGAGCCGGCGCTCTCAATGCGCTCGCGCAGCTCGAGCACGTCGTCGGCGGACTGAACGAAGGAGAGCGCGACGTAGTCGACGCCGTGGGCGAGTGCGAACTCCAGGTCGGCGAGATCCTTCGCCGTGAGCGCCGGAATAGGCAGGGCGGCTCCCGGGAGATTCACACCCTTTCCGGAGGAGATCAATCCGCCGGTCTCGACGCGGCAGGCGACCCGCTCGCCATCCACCTCGACCACGCGTGCCCGGACCCTGCCGTCGTCGATCAGGATCGCGGAGCCCGGCTCGACCGCGCGATGGAGATCCGCAAACGTCACGCCGAGATCCCCATTGGTCGCTTTCGCCGCCAGTGTCAGCAGCTCGCCGGTCTCGACGGAACGAGGCTCGGACAGCCGGTCGACCCGGATCTTCGGCCCGCACAGATCCGCGATCACCGCCAGCGGTCGGCCGACCGCCTCCTGCGCCTGTCGGACGGCACGCAGCTGGTCGAGGTGGTCGTCGTGGCTTCCGTGCGAGAAGTTGAGCCGGGCGGCGTCCATCCCCGCCCGCGCGAGCTTGTAGACGCCGCCGTCTTCCGAGGCGGGGCCGAGCGTGCAGACGATCTTCGTCCGCCGATACTGCTGGACAGTCGCCCTCGTGCCGATGCGCTGCCAGGCGCCCGTGAGGCTAAAGAGGGAGTCGGTTGCGGTTGCCATCGTGGTCACCTCGCTTGTGCGGTTGTCATGCGTCGAAGCTTCCACGGACAGGCTCGCGATCGCGCCGGGGGCGTTCCCTAGTCGTGTCCCTAGTCTCTGTGGCCCGAGAAGGCGCGGAGACATACGCAATGCCGACGAGAGCCGCGTACGCGGCGCCCGCAACTGTAAACAGCCAGATCGCGTGCAGAACCACCGCCGCGAGCGCCACCGCGAGCAGGACTGCGAGGTTGAGAGGGCTTGCCAGAGCCGTGACGATCCGCCGTGGTGGGCGGACGGGGCGCGGCCGTTCGAGCACCTCGTCCCGGATCGCTCTAAGCTCGTCGAGCGCTTCGCGCGCGCCGGCGGGGCGACGAGACGGATCCTTCTCGAGGAGTCGCTCGATCCAGCGCGCGAGCCGCGAGTCGACGTCCGGGTTCCGCAGTGCGAGAGAGGGAAGCGGCTCGTGGACGTGGCGCCACAGGATCGACACCGGGTCGCCCCCTGAATAGGGGATCGTCCCTGTGACCAGCTCGTACGCGATGATGCCGGCCGAGTAGAGATCTGCCGCCGGCCCGGTCTCTTCGCCCTTCGCTTGTTCGGGTGCCATGTACGCCGGTGCTCCGACGACCAGCCCCGTACGTGTGAGGTTCGTTGTCGCGGTGGCGCTCGCCTTCGCGATTCCGAAGTCGGCGATCTTGATCTGGCCGTCTTCGGTCAGCATGAGGTTCTCCGGCTTCAGGTCGCGGTGGACGACGCCGTGCCGCTCCGCGCAGGCGAGGCCGGCGAGCAACCCCTTGAGCACGGTGAAGATCTCGGTCGGCGTGAGCCGGCCTACGAGCGGACGCAGGGAGCCGCGCTCGAGGTGCTCCATGGCGATGTAGGGCGTCCCGTCGTGCTCGAAGTAGTCGTAGACGGCCACGATGTTGGGATGTGTCAGCCCTCCCGCGAGCTGCGCCTCGCGGAGGAATCTCGCCGCCGTTGTCTCGCCGCCGGCCTCGATTCGCGAGAGCTCCTTCAGCGCTACGAGCCGGTTCAGAGCCGAGTGACGCGCGAGGTAGACGACGGCGTTCGCGCCCCGCCCGATCTCGCGGACGATCTCGTAGCGATCGAGCGACGTTGCCGGGTTCACCGTCCGTCCGCTCCTGGAGCGTGTTCGAGCGTCTCGAGCCGAGCAACGAGCTCTTGTCGCGACCGGACGTCGAGCTTCCGGTAGATCTTGTGCAGGTGGTACTCGATCGTTTTCGGGCTCAGGAACAGGTTCTGCGCCGCCTGCCGATAGGTTGCTCCCGCCGCGATCTCGCGGAGCACCTGGAGCTCCTGCGGCGTCAGCTCGTCGAGCGTGCTTGCGTCCCGCCTGCGCGCCGTTTCGCCGCTTGCCCGCAGCTCGGCGCGTGCGCGTTCGGCCCACGGCTCTGCCCCGAGGAGCTCGAAGACGTCGTGTGCGGCGCGCAGGTGATCGCGCGCGTTGATGCGACGCCCTGACCGCCGCAGCCGCTCGCCCCAGTTGAGCCGGAGCCGGGCGCGCTCGAAGGACGGCTCGGCGGCGAGGGGCTCCAGCACCGCCATCGCCTGCGCGAACGCTTCCTGGTACTCGTCCTCACCTGCCACGAGCGCCTCGGCCCACGCCGCGCGCACGCGCGTCCAGCGATGACCCGAGTCGCGTGCTTTTTCCGTGTCGGCCGCGGCGCTGCGGCGGGCCCCGTCTCCGCGACCGGCCCGCACGTACGCCTCGACGAGGTCGGGCGCCCGCTCTGGCGGGGCCGCTTCGAGGCGTGCGACTGCCTCTCCGACATCGCCGCGCCCGAGCGCGAGCAGGCCGAGGGTCGTCTCCACGCCCGCAGGCGCTGGTTTGGAGCCGGCGAGAATCCTCACCTCCGCGACGCGCCGGCGGCATTCCGAGCTCCGTCCGCGCAAGGCGTCCAGCCGTGCAAGGAGGGCAAGGGCCTCCAGGCTCCCACGTTCTTGCTGTGCGTCTCGTGCAAGCTGGAGCGCTTCCGAGCCGGCGGCGTCCGCGTCCACCCACCGCCCCGCTCCGAGCTCGAGGCGCGCCAGTTGGAGGAGCGCGAGCGGAAGAGTGCCGAGCGCTCCACGGTCGCGGGCGAGCGCCACCGCGTCGCCCACGAGGTCGCGTATCGGCTGCTCGTCGTGCCCGTCCACTTGGACGAACGCGTCGGCGTACGCGAGGAGGGCGCCGGGATCCCTTGCGAGCTCATGGTTCGACTCGAGTAGAGACCTGGCGCGCGCGAGCAGGTTGATGCTGTCACGGTGCTCGCCCGCCCCGGCGAGGGCACGCGCGCGTGCGAGGGTCGCATGTAGCTCGGTCTCGCCGCCGTCACGCGGAGCAAGCTCGCACGCGCGGCGTCCGATCGCAGGCCGCTCTTCGAGCGGCGCGGCTGCGACGGCGGTCGTGAGCAAACGCGACGCGCGCACGGCGTCGACGGTCTCCACGCGCTCGGCCTCCCGAAGGAGCCGGCAGTACGCGGCTGCTTCGCGATGGCCCTCGAGCTCGATTTTCGCGCGAAGGTGCTCGAGGTCGGCGCGGAGCCTCGGATCTTCGATAGCGTCGCCCGCCTCCTCGACGAGTTGCTCGGCGCGTGTCGGCTGCCCGCCACGCCAAGCCGCGTCGGCTGCGCGGTACACCCGGCGAATGCGGGCGTCGCGCCCCGGCGAGAAACTCGCCGCACGCAGGAACCAGTTCGACGCAACGATGTGGCTGCCACGATGCAGCGCGCTCTCGGCCGCGGCCTCCAACTCGAGGGCGACCGATTCGTCCGGCCCCGTGGCCGCGGCCGCAAGGTGGAGCGCACGCCGTTCGCCCGAGCTCGCCGCCGCGAGCGCTCTATGGGCGGCACGCTGCTTCGTGGGCGGGGCCGCGTGATAGACCGCCTCGCGGACGAGCGCCCGCCGGAACCTCAGGCGCCCGTCTTCGAATGCGATCAGCTCGGCCGCTTCGCATTCCTCGAGTGCTGCGGCGGTGATGCCCGGGACCGCTCCATCCTGCGCGATCGCGTGCAGCGTCTGCGTGTCGGCGGCCGCCGCAGTGACGAGGGCGTCCTGGGCTGCAGGCGAAAGCGAGGCGGCCGAACTGAGATACCGCGAGTCGGCGGCGGCCCCGACCGGCAGCGGAATGGGAAGCGGCGCACGACCGGCCAGCTCGTCAGCGCTCAGTGCGGCGGCCGCGTCCACGAGCGCTCGCGGATTTCCGCCCGCGGCGTCGGAGATCCGACGTGCGACCTCGGGTGCCACTTTGGCACAGGCATGTTCCTCGAGCAGCTCGCGTGCGGCCTCGGCGTCGAGGCCCTCGAGATGGAGCTTTTCGAGTCCTGCAAACCAGCTCGGTCGCTCTTCGCCGACGGCGAACAGCATCGCTATCCCCTCGACCTTCACCCTTCGCGCGGCGAAGGCAAGCGCGGATGCCGAAGCCGGATCGACCATGTGAGCGTCGTCCACGACGCAGAGGATCGGGCGGGACTCGGCGGCTGCGGCGAGCACGCTGAGGACGGCACGGAAGACCGCGCCGCCCGGAACCTCCGTCGAGGGTACGAGATCGAACGCCGCGCGGAGCGCCTCACGCTGCGGTTCCGGAATCTCATCGACAAACCCGGCCACCGGGGACAGCAGCTCGTCAAGGCCCGAAAAGGAGATTTGCGATTCGGCCTCGATACCTGTTGTTTGCAGCACGTCGAACCCTTCTGCTCGTTCGACCGCGTGCCCAAGGAGCGCTGTCCTTCCCGACCCGACCGCACCAGAGATCACGAGCACTCCGCTTCGCCCGGACCGCGCGTCAGCGAGCAGTCCCTCAATCCGAGCCCGCTCGCCGGCGTGCCCGTGCACGAGCGCCCGAGAGGCTGCGACCCGCCAAGGACTCAGGTAGAGGTCGAGGAGCCCTCGCACGGCGATGGGGTCAGGAGACCGAGCCCCGCGCGACACGGGCCGATGGGTAAACGGCGGCTTCATGCTTCATGGGTCCGTCATCGGCGGCTCGGAACGCACCCTTTACCTCTCATGCGCCCAGGCTGGACGCGCGGGGACGGCCGAGACGGCTCGTCCTCCATTCGACCGGAGACGGGTGACAGGGTCTTGGCCTCCGGTCGTTTCGTGTAGTCGCACGATGAGAGC
>Ga0137372_10006894_pt1 | contig 10997 bp, 12 predicted proteins | sample SagtaG_6_FD_104911 | JGI IMG/M metagenome (GOLD analysis project Ga0137372, IMG submission 104911) | Vadose zone soil microbial communities from Sagehorn Ranch, Mendocino, California, USA - Sage1_R_60_16 metaG | ecosystem: Environmental > Terrestrial > Soil > Vadose zone | place: USA...
CGCTTAGCGCAAAACGGCATTGCGATTGACGCCGAAATTTATCCCGTCGGCTTCAAACGTTCGCACTCCGCTTCGTAGCCTGCGATCAGCGCTACGATCTTGGAGTGGAAGGCGTCCTGTGCGGAGTAGAGAGCCCCGATCGCTTCAACGAAAGCCTTCTGCTTGAGCTCGTCTTCGATCGTCAAGCTAAGTTCAGCCAACTTCTCGATATTGCCGCGCGAGTGAAACTCCAATTCCCGGAGCTTGGCGAGAACAGCCAGCGACTTTTCCAACTGTGTCGGATCTGGTTTCGGCTCCGGTTTTGCAGGTTCAGCAGTCTTAACAGCGGAACTCACCTGCGCGACAGCTGCTTGTTTTTTCTTGACCAGGTGCGTCTTCTTACCGGGCTGCGGCGCATGAACGGCGCCTTTTGCCACATCTTCGCCCTTGTGATGCTTCTCTTGGATGACTTTCTTATCGTGCGCGACGTTTCGTGGGTCTCCCATAGGTCAAACATTAAACTGCGGACGAATGGAGCGCGACCCGATTGCCTTGCGAGTCGACGATGATGGCGCGAAAACCGTGCGGGCCTCCAATATTCTCCTGACTTCGTTGCCTCGAACCGCTGAATAAAATTTAATCGCGCGATCGAGATTGGTCACCGGGATATCCTCCAGCAGAGAGTGTCAGCGCTCATGATTGTCGATCTTGTAATTGTCGATCTTAGATTTCGTGACGGTGCCCTTCAGCATCGTACTCGTAAGTCTTGCCTTCTTCCTCGTCTCGGGTGGTTTTGTGCGATCCATCGCAGAACGGTTGGTTTTTGGAAAGGCCGCACATGCAAATCCAGACCGACTCTTCTTGAGGCTTGATTTCCAAAGGTCGCTGATCCGACTTCACCACTCTGCGCATGCGAGGAACTTAGCGCGTTGAAGTTGTTTAGGGCAAGTGGAGCGTTGCGGGATTGCGAACGTTCTGCTAAGTGGTCGCGAGTAACGACTTGGCGAATTTGCCAACACGCTGCACCAAATCCGGCGCCGTTTTCAATCTTTCGATTTCGCGCACGATTGCACTGCCGACCACGGCGGCGTCGGCAAAGCGCCAGACTTCGCGCACCTGTTCTGCCGTCGAGACGCCGAACCCGACGGCAACAGGCAAAACGCTGACCATTCGCACGCGACGAACAAGTTTCTCGGCGTCCTGTGTCATTTCATCTCGCGCACCGGTCACGCCCGCGCGTGAAACAGCGTAGATGAACCCGCGCGCTTGCTGCGCGATCCGCGCGAGCCGTTCGCCGGACGTTGTGGGTGCGACAAGAAAAATTGGATCCAGTTCGTGCTGTTGCAGCGTTTCAGTCCAAGCCTGAGCTTCCTCAGGAATCAAATCGGTGACCAGCACTGCGTCCACTCCGGCTTGTTTAGCCTCGTTCGCTAGCCGCTCCCGGCCGAATTGCAACAGTGGATTAAAATAGCTGAAGAGGACAACGGGCACATCGATTTGCTGTTTCGCGCGCGCAACGCATGTAAGCGCGTCCTGGAGCGTCACGCCGTTTCGGAGCGCGCGTTCAGATGCGCGTTGAATCACCTCACCATCGGCGACCGGATCGCTGAAAGGGACGCCAAGTTCAATGATGTCTGCTCCCGCGGCCGCGAGTTCGATGAGCAAGAGTTCGCTGGTGGCAAGATCGGGATCGCCCGCCGTGACGAACGGGATGAAACCGCCGCGTCCGGAGCGCTTCAGCCCGGCGAACGTGTCTCGGATTCGGCTCATCGTGTGTTTAGTTCCGCAACGAGCTGGACGTCTTTGTCGCCGCGGCCGGACAGATTCACGATGATCGGGTCGCTTTGCGGCAGTTCACGCGCGATACGAACGGCGGGGATAATCGCGTGCGATGATTCGAGCGCGGGGATGATACCCTCCAGTTCAGCGCAAATTTTGAATCCCTCGAGCGCTTCGGCGTCGCTGGCGCAGATGTATTCGGCCCGTCCGCTGTCATGAAGAAATGCATGTTCCGGGCCGATTGCTGCGTAATCAAGGCCGGCAGAAATCGAATGGGTGGTTGCGATTTGTCCCGTGTCGTTCTGAAGAACGTACGACATGGTGCCCTGCAAAACTCCGACGCGTCCTCCGCCACTCGCGACGCTGGTGTGAAATCTCGCCGCGTGTTCGCCTAACGAATCCGCGCGTCCACCGGCTTCCACGCCGATGAGTCGAACAGATTGGTCGCCAATGAAAGGATGAAACAATCCAATGGAATTCGAGCCGCCGCCCACGCAGGCAATCAGCGCACGCGGCAAATGCCCCGTGGCGGACAAAATTTGTTCGCGCGCTTCGCGGCCAATTACGCGCTGAAATTCGCGCACCATCAGCGGGTAGGGATGCGGACCGAGTGCGCTGCCCAGCAAATAGTAGGTGTCGTGCACATTCGTTACCCAATCGCGCAGCGCCTCATTGATTGCATCCTTCAACGTGCGCGCCCCGGCATTCACGGCAACGACTTCGGCGCCAAGCAACCGCATTCGGAAAACATTGAGCGCCTGGCGCCGCATATCTTCTGCGCCCATGTAGACGATGCATTGCAATCCAAACATCGCGCAAACCGTCGCCGTGGCGACGCCGTGCTGACCTGCGCCAGTCTCGGCAATGATGCGGCGCTTGCCCATTCGCCGCGCAAGCAAGGCCTGGCCCATCGCATTGTTGATCTTGTGCGAACCAGTGTGGGAAAGATCTTCACGCTTCAGGTAGATTTGTGCTCCGCCCGCGTGCGCAGTCAGCCGTTGCGCGTGAAACAGCGGCGTTGGCCGGCCGCAGTAATCGCGAAGTCGCTGGTCAAGTTCGCACCAGAAATCCGCATCATGTCTCGCGCGCGTGAACTCTTTCGTTAGCTCGTCCAGCGGCGCGACCAAAGTTTCGGGAACGTAACGGCCGCCGAACTGGCCCCAATGACCTTCCTCGTCCGGCTCGCTCGCGGTGATTGTCGATCTCTGCATGTATCGATTGTTATGCCGCGGGATCGACCCGTAAGCGTTCGGCCGTTCGCGCGTCCGCGATAAACTTTTCAATTGCGCGATGATCCTTCACGCCCGGTGTGCTCTCCACGCCGCTGCAAACATCCACCGCGTGTGGCGTTACGGCTGCGATGGCGTCGTCAACGTTTTGCGCGTTTAAGCCGCCAGAGAGAATAAGGAAGCGTGCGAACGGTAACGTCGCTCGTGCCGCCGACCAATCGCAGGTCAATCCTGTCCCACCGCGCAATTCCCCATGAGGCGCATCAAGAAGCGCATCACAGTCGGAAAATGCCCCGACGTCTTCGGGGTGAAATTTGGCGCCGGTGCAAAAAGCGCGAATGACGCGAAATTCACGCGCCAAGTCACGACACGTTTCAGACGACACGTCTCCGTGCAGTTGCACACATTCGATACCAGCTGTCTTTGCCAGGGTGCGAACTTCGTCGGCCGTTGTGTCAACGAACACGCCGACCGCGCGAACACTGCGCGGTATTGCTTCGACAATCTCTCTTGCTCGGTGCGGTTCGATGTAGCGAGGACTTCGAGGATAAAAGTTTAGTCCGATCATGTCGGCGCCAAGATCGACGCAAGCTCTCGCATCTGCGAGATTGGTGACACCGCAAATTTTGATTTGCACGCGATTCATTTCACGACGTCTCATGAGCCACGATTTGCCGATCGTCAGCATTGGCTAGCAGATCGCGCAGAGCGGTCTCGGGATCTTTCGCGCGCATCAGTGCTTCTCCAATTAGAAAACCACGAAATCCGAGCGCGTGAAGGTGACGTAAGTGTTCGGGATCCCGCAGGCCACTCTCGCTCAGGACCAATCTGTCTCGCGGGGCTTCGGCGATCAGGCGTTCGCTCGTGCTCAGTGAAACTTCAAGCGTCTGAAGATCGCGATTGTTTACACCAACGATTCTTGCGCCCACTTTCAGCGCGCGACGCAATTCGTCCGACGTATGCACTTCAATGAGTGCATCGAGCCCGAGCTCGTCTTCAGCCACTTTGCGCAGTTCGCCTAACGAGTTGTCGTCCAGCGCCGCCACAATGAGCAGTATTGCGTCCGCGCCTGCGATGGCCGCTTCGTAGATTTGGATTGGATCGACAATAAAATCTTTGCGCAAAACCGGCAGGTGCGTGCTGGAGCGGATCGCGCTGAGGTCGTCGATCGAACCACTGAAATATTCTTCATCGGTCAGGACGGAAATCGCGCAAGCGCCGCCGCGCTCGTAACAACCAGCAACATCGGCGGGTGAAAGATCACCCCGAATCATGCCAACTGACGGTGAAGACCGTTTGAATTCGGCGATGATTTTGAGAGCGGGAGACGTCGCGTTCAGCGCTTCGCACAAGCGATGCGGGGCAGTATTTTTTCGAATCTCGACGGCGCGCGCGCGAAGCGCGCCCACGGTGGTGGTGGCGCGAAGCTTGGCCACGGTCCGTCGCTTTCGCGCGACGATTTCAGAAAGAAACGTTCTGCTCATTTGCCTCGAACCATCCTTATTTTGCTCGGAATTCATTTTGCGGAATGGGCGCGTTCCATTCGCGCAGCCATCGCGAGAGCCTTCGACATCGCGCGCGCCTTGCTCACTGTTTCCCCATATTCCAAGCGCGGGTTGGAGTCGGCAACGATGCCGGCGCCGGCTTGAAAGTATGCCCTCCCGTTCTTCAACACCGCGCAGCGCAGTGCAATGCACGAGTCGACACTGCCATCGAATCCGAAATAGCCGATCGCGCCCGCGTAGCAGCCGCGCCTGGTCTTTTCCAGCTCACTAATAATTTGCATGGCGCGGATTTTTGGCGCGCCGGAGACGGTGCCAGCGGGAAATGTCGCTTTCACTAAATCGAACGCGTTGCATCCGGCGCGCAAGCGGCCGGTGACATTTGAAACGATGTGCATAACGTGGCTGTAACGCTCGATCTCCATCATCTCGGTAACGCGCACACTGCCGAAATCCGCGATGCGGCCGACATCGTTGCGCGCAAGATCGACAAGCATGATGTGTTCGGCGCGTTCCTTTGGATCGGCCAGGAGTTCGGCGGCATTGCGTTCGTCTTGCGCCACAGTGGCGCCGCGGCCGCGCGTTCCTGCAATAGGACGAATGTCGATCGTGTCACCGACAAGCCGCACGTGCATTTCCGGCGAGCTGCCGACGAGCGCGAAATCATCGCCGAACTTGAGGCAAAACATGTACGGCGAAGGATTGATGAAGCGCAGACACCGGTAAAAATCGAGCGCCTCGCCGCCGAAATCAGCTTCGAAACGCTGCGAGAGGACAACCTGGAAGATGTCGCCGGCGCGGATGTATTCCTTGGCCTGTTGCACCGCGCGCTCGAACTCGTCGCGGTGAAAAGTGCTGCGAGCCGGCTGCAGTTCGCACTCTTCAGTTAAAACGAGTGGGAGATCAGCAGGCTGCGCGAGCTGGCGCATGAGCGCGCCAACCGATTCAGCCGCTCGCGCATAAACTTCTTCAGGCGGGCCCTCTTCGAGGAATGCGTTCACCACGATTTTTAAGCTGCGCAAGCGATGGTCGAAAATGAGCAGGCTGCTCGTGATCATGAAGAGCATCTCGGGCAAATCCAGATCGTCACGTTGCGCGACGGGAACTTTCGGTTCGAAGAAACTAATCGCTTCGTAGCCGAGAAAACCGACGGCGCCGCCGGCGAAGTGTGCCAATTCCGGAAGCGAGACAAATTGATAACGCGCCACCAATTTGCGGATTTCATCAAGCGGATTGGTCATCGTCTCAAAACGATGCTGGCGGTCCCCATCGATAACCTCGATCTCGCGACCGTGACTGCGGATGATCAGGCGGGGGTCGCTCCCGACGAACGAGAATCGTCCCGAGACGTCATTTTTTTCCGTCGACTCAAACAAAAAACTGTAACTGCCGCTCTCAAGTTTTTTGAATGCGAAGACGGGCGTTTCGCAGTCGGCAACGAACTCGGCGAAAACGGGAATCACGTTGCCGCGTTCGGCGAGTCGAATGAACTCGCTTCGGGTCGGTGTCAACTGTGTTGTCATTCAGTTTGACGAGAGCGCAAGGAAATTGGCGAGGACCTTTTTGCCATCCCGGGTCAGAACTGATTCGGGGTGGAACTGCACTCCTTGCACTGGGAATTCGCGGTGACTTAACGCCATGATTTCCCCGTCGTCGCTCTCGGCGGTAATTTCGAGGCACGCCGGAAAGGAGTCTCGCTCCACGACGAGTGAGTGGTAGCGGCCGGCTTCAAACGGCGTTGAAAGATCGACAAAAAGTGCGCTGCCGTTATGGCTGATCATCGATGATTTGCCATGCATGAGATGAGGAGCACCAATGATCTTTCCGCCGTACGCTTCCGCGATGCATTGATGGCCCAAACACACGCCCAGGATGGGAATTTGCCCGCCGAAACGCAGGACGACGTCTTTGCTGATGCCCGCCTCCCGCGGTGTGCACGGCCCGGGCGAAATACAAATGTGTCGCGGCGCTAGGGCGGTAATCTCATCGATGGAGATCTCGTCGTTGCGTTTAACGAGAAGTTCACACCCGAGCTCCCCGAAATATTGCGCCAGATTGTAAGTGAACGAGTCGTAGTTATCGAGAAGCAGGAGCATGGATTTTCACGTGATCGAGGAGTGCCGTCAGTCCTCCGCTGAAGTGAGTTTGCGAATGGCGCGGACTTCATCCACGAGCTGCGCATATTGCGAAGGAGTCAGCGCTTGTGCGCCATCGGAAAGTGCAAGTTCGGGATGATTGTGAACTTCGACCATGAGACCGTCCGCCCCGACTGCCACACCGGCGCGAGCCAGCGGCGTGACCATGTAGGTGTTGCCGCTGCCGTGAGATGGATCAACGATCACTGGCAGATGGGAGATGCTGCGAATCGCTGGCACCGCGGCGAGATCGAGCGTGTTCCGCGTATGCTGCGCAAAGGTTCGCACGCCTCGTTCGCATAGGATCACATTGTAATTGCCTTCGGCCATAATGTATTCGGCCGCGAGGAGCCATTCCTCGAGTGTGGCAGCCATCCCGCGTTTCAACAGCACGGGCAACTTCGAGCGGCCAGCCCTCTCCAGGAGTGGAAAATTCTGCATGTTGCGAGCGCCTATCTGAATGATATCACCGTACTGTTCGATCAGGCCCATACCTGCTTCATCGAGGGCCTCGGTCACGATCTTGAGTCCGAACGTTTCGCGGATTTCCGCCATTATTTCCCATGCCTTCTCTCCCAACCCCCGGAACGAATACGGCGAAGTTCGAGGCTTCCACAGGCCGCCGCGGAAAAAACGCGCCCCGCTCTCTTTCACCGCTTCCGCCACAGCGAGCGCCTGCTCGCGACTCTCGATTGCGCATGGTCCCGCGATAATCGCGAACTCGCTTCCGCCAATGGTAGCGTCGCCAACTCGCACAACTGTTTTCTCCGGCCGCAAATCGAGCGTAATCAGCTTGTACGGTTTGGTAACGCGGATGACCTCCGCCACACCGGGCAGGTCTTGAAAACGCCGGCTATCGATCACACCCTCGTTGCCGGTTATGCCGATGGCAGTCCGCGTCGCCCCAGGCATTGGATGGGCACGAAGACCAATTGCTTGGATAACGCCCACCACCGCATCGACCTCGCGCGTGGTGGCGCTGGTTTTCATTACAATCAGCATATGGTTAGAAAGGTTTAATCATTTGAGTTGACGCACAGATTTGAATCCGTTATTGCCGCGAACGCCGGATCGTCGTTTAAGACCGCGACCGGACCTGGCTAGGCAACGTTGGCCTGATTAGAGTCGCCAGGACGTCGGCTTCGCGTTATTCGAAAAGCGCCAATAGCGGGTCGTGCGATCCGCCAGCTTCCACACAGGAGAGGTCAGCTTAGTGACTTGGCGCATGGTCACATTATGTCGTTGGCATCACTCGCAAGCAAGTAGTTAATGATCGCTGTTGTACGTAATCGAAAGATAGAATCCGCCGACGGATGTGCTTCGCATTTCTCGATGGCAAGCGCAGCGCTTGCCCTGCAACATTTATCGCGATTAGGCTTCGCGTATGAATCGCTTCTCTTCTCTTCGGTTCTTTCTCTTGCTCTTGCTCCCTGGCTTTAGTTTGGCTTCTTCGCCGATCCAGGATCGAGCCGATTGGTTTTTAAAACTTGCCAACGCGGGCTATCAGGCGCTCTACCGCGTTAATAGCGAAGCACAATGGCTCGCGGTCACGGACGTGACGCCGGAACATGATGCCGCGGCCGTGGCGGCCGGCAAAGCGTACGCCGCATTTAACGGAAATCCGGCAATCATCACCGAAGCGCGCGATCTGCTCACACACGAGAAAGAACTACATGAGCTGACCGTTCGGCAGTTGAAGCAACTTCTCCTGAACGCGGCCGAAGGGCCGATGACCAATCCCGATTTGGTCAGCAAACGCGTCGAAGCCGAAACCAAACAGGCATCGATCCTTAACAGTTTCGAATTCAAGCTCAATGGTCAGAAGATCACGGCAAACGAGATCGACAATAAACTCGAGAAAAGCACTGATCTGGCCGAGCGCAAAGCAGTCTGGGAATGCTCGAAAGAATCCGGTCCGGCGTTGAAACCGAACCTCCTGGTCCTGCGCGACCTGCGCAACGGCGTGGCCAAAGAAATGAAGTATCCGGATTATTTCTCGCTCGAAGTCGCCTCCTACGGAATGACGACCGATGAGATGCTCAAGATGCTGGAAGATTGGATGGTAACGCTGCGTCCGCTTTATTTGCAATTGCACACCTGGGCGAAATACAAGCTGGCCGAGAAATATCATCAGCCGGTGCCGAAGAAGATTCCGGCGCATTGGATCAACAATCGCTGGAGTCAGGAATGGCCCGGCCTGGTCGAAGCGGCCAACATCGACAAATATTTCGAAGATCGAAAACCGGAATGGATCATCAAGACGGCCGAGCAGTTTTACACCGGTCTCGGATTCTCACCGTTGCTGGAAAGTTTTTGGAAAAAATCCGATTTGTATCCTGTGCCGCCAGGCGACAAGCGGAAGAAAAATACGCATGCCTCATGCTGGCATGTCGATCTTGAAAACGACATTCGCTCGCTCCAAAGCATCGAGCCGAATGCGAACTGGTTTTTCACCGCGCACCATGAGCTCGGGCACGGCTATTATTTCAAAGCTTACACGCGACCGGAAGTTCCGTACCTGTTGCGACTTGGCGCCGCGCCCGGCTTTCACGAAGGCGTCGGCGAATTGATCGCGCTCGCCTCCAGTCAGGTTCCGTATTTGCAATCGCGCGGGGTTCTGCCGCCCGATTTCAAACCAGACAAGACTGCGTTCCTTTTGGATGACGCGCTGGCTCGGTCGATTCCGTTCATTTATTTCTCGTGCGGCGTCATGCCGCACTGGGAAGCGGACCTTTACGCGAAAAATCTTCTGCCCGATCAATGGAACGCGCGCTGGTGGAAATATGTGAGCGAGATGCAGGGCGTCGAGCCGCCATCGCCGCGTGGCGAAGAATTTTGCGATGCCGCTACCAAGACGCACATCAACGATAACCCAGCTTACTACTACAATTACGCCTTCGCCACGGTCTTTAAGTTTCAGTTGCACGATTACATTGCGCGCAAAATCCTGCATCAACCGCCGCAATCTTGTAATTACGCCGACAACAAGGAAGTCGGCGCGTGGTTGAACAACATTCTGAAAAAAGGCGGCACCGAAGATTGGCGCAAAGTCTTGAAAGAAGCGACCGGTGAAGACATCTCCACCCGCGCCATGGCCGATTACTTCAAGCCGCTCATGAGTTGGCTGGAAGAACAAAACAAAGGCCGCCAGATCGGCTGGTAGGGCGCGACCGCTGGGCGCGCCGAACGAGCTTGACACAAGCGCCGCTACAATGCGGATTTTCAAAAAATGCGCGCTTTTGTGATTACTGGCGCGGGCGTTTCCGCTGAGAGCGGGATCCCGACGTTCCGCGGCAAGGAGGGTTACTGGCGGAATCTCGATCCGGCGAAGTTGGCGACTCCCGGAAGCGTTCGCTCACGACCCAAAGTTAGTCTGGGAATGGTATGGCGAACGGCGGCAGCGCATCCGCAACGCGCGACCGAATGCCGCGCACCAAGCGATTGCGAAACTGGCCGGACACTCAGACGAGTTCCTACTCGTCACGCAGAACGTGGACGACCTGCACGCGCGTGCGGGAGTTACAAAGGAGAAGATGGTGCAAATTCATGGGGACATCTTCGTTACCAGATGTTCGCGCTGCGATTTTAGTTTCAGGGACCGCATTGAGGAGAGGCACGAGATTCTATGGTGCGCAAAATGCGATGCACTCATGCGGCCCGGGGTTGTTTGGTTCGGCGAGCAGCTGCCTTGGAACGGGCTGCAGCGGATTGAAAACTATCTCGATCGCAGAGCTTGCGACTTTGTGATTGTAACCGGAACCACCGCGACCTTCGGGTACATCATCGGTTGGGCGCTGCGGGCGAGCCGTGGTGGCGCCGAGCTTATCGAAGTGAATCCGGAGGAAACGCAGCTTTCACAATTCGCAACACGGCTGGTGCGCGAACCGGCTGCGATTGTGTTGCCGCGCATTATCGATACGATCGTTAATTCTTAGAAGGCATCTCATAAATACGAGGTGCGATGTTTTTGGAGGGCGCGACCGCCGGGCGGGCCGAACGTGGTCGTCTGGTCATCGCTTCACTAATTCGCGAAAATGAGACGCCACATTTCGTTTGAAACAAAAATACCAAACAGACGCGCCACCAAAGAGAGTGCCATTGATGACCGTGCGCCACATGATCGCCTGATGGATTAGGTTCAGCGCGCCAAGTGCATGCCAACGCACGCCATCCTGCAAACCAGGTCAGGACCCGGATCGCAAACCGTCGGGTTATCTTTGCCACTGGAAATTAGGTAGAAACTGATCGGGGGATCCTTCAGCTCCAGATGATTTGCCGCACCGACTGACCAATGTTTCTTGAGCTTTACTTGTCTCCGTCTTTCGGCGCGAGAGAGGCGACGATGTTTTCGAAGCGGGGATCGCCGCGGAGCA
>Ga0137372_10006907_pt1 | contig 10987 bp, 8 predicted proteins | sample SagtaG_6_FD_104911 | JGI IMG/M metagenome (GOLD analysis project Ga0137372, IMG submission 104911) | Vadose zone soil microbial communities from Sagehorn Ranch, Mendocino, California, USA - Sage1_R_60_16 metaG | ecosystem: Environmental > Terrestrial > Soil > Vadose zone | place: USA: California...
CGCTGCGCGGCATCGTCCAGGGCGCGGAACACCGGATCGTCCAGGTGCTCACCGGGGTTCGTGGCACCGGCCCGTTCCGAGGCCAGCTTCGCGAGTTTTTCCGGCCCCGGCAGGTCGCCGTCGCCGATGTCATCGATGCGCCGGGCCACCGCGTACACCGCCGAGAGGGCTCGCCGCTTCGGTGCCGGTAGCAGCCGGATGCCCCAGGCGAAATTGCGGGCCTGGTCGCGGGTGATCCGCTCGCAGATGTCGTACGCCTCGTCGGTGCTCATCCCGCCGTGCGCGGACCCGGTTCGGCACCGCTCGCTGCCGCTCGGGTTCGCGCCCGGGCTCCGCACCGCGACTTCGTCGCGGCGGCGGGGCTTTTCGCGCGAGCGCTCATCGTCGCTCATGCACGCCCGATCCAGAGCCGGGCCGCCTCGCGGGCGGTACGTGCCTTGGATGGGCGGACGGTGCGCGCGAGCACGTCGTAGTCGGCGCGGCGCAGTGCGGCGGCGGTGGCCAGTCCGCCGCCGACGAAGCCGGCGATCGCCAGGCGGGGCCAGCCGTGCAGGCGGCGGACCAGGGGCCGTCCGGACGACAGCATGCCGCGGGCCAGGGCGACGTGGGTGGCGACGGCGATGTGCACGCGCGGGCCGGTGGTCGTCGAGAGCGCGTCGTCGAGCTCGATGCCCGGGATGTAGACGCGGCTGGCCCGCGCGTCCTCGCCGACGTCCTGGCAGTGTTCGAGCACCTGCAGCGCGTTGCACACCGCGTCGGAGTCGGCGACGTTTCGCGGCGTGGCCGCGCCGGCGATGTGCAGCACGATCCGGCCGACCGGGGCCGCCGAGTAGTCGCAGTAGTGCAGCAGGTCGGAGAAGCTCTCGTAGCGGCTCACCCGCTGGTCGATGCGGTTGGCCTCGATCAGGTCGAGGAACGGCTCGAGCGGCGTGCCGCTGTCGTCGACCAGAGGCAGCAGCGCTCGCACCACCGGAAGCGCCGCCGTACCGGACTCCAGGGTGCGCACGTCCGCGTCGATCACGTCCAGCAGGGCGATGCGGTCACCAGGAGCCTCGTCGCCCACGTCGTCGACGAACCGGGCGAAGGCGTAGGCGCGCATGAGCTGGTCACGGGGGCCCTCGGGCAGGACGCGCAACGCCACCGGGAAGTTCTCGCGGCCCGCCTGCGCAGCCGAGGCGGCGGCAAGGCGTTCGAGGACGGCGCCCCGCGACAGGTCCGCTGTCATCCGTCCTCTCCTCACCGATGCCACCCGCGACGCACGTTCGCCAAGGACGCCACAAGCCTGCCTAGGACGCCACAACAAGCGCGTGCCGCGCAACACTATTCCCCCGAATGTTCCATGCATGTGACCGGCTGGCCGATCGGTTAATCTTCGCCCCGTGGCGTCCTTCGACCTGGCCGGACTGATCGAACAGCGCGGCGACGAACGGTATGACTTGCAGTCGCGCTACGTGAACCCGCAGCTGTCGCGGATGCTGCATGCGATCGGGTTCGACAAGGTGTACACCCAGGCTGAAGGCGCGTACCTCTACGACGATGCCGGCAACGAGTATCTCGACATGCTCGCCGGATTCGGCGTGTTCGCGCTGGGCCGGCACCACCCGGTGATCCGCCAGGCCGTGCACGACGTGATCGATCTGGGCCTCGCCGACCTCACCCAGTTCGACGCGCCGCCGCTCGCCGGACTGCTCGCCGAGAAGCTGCTGGCCAAGACGCCGCACCTAGACCGCGTCTACTTCGGCAACAGCGGCACCGAGGCCGTCGAAACCGCCTTGAAGTTCGCGCGGTTCGCAACCGGCCGTAAGCGGATTCTCTACTGCGATCACGCGTTCCACGGGCTCACCACGGGGTCGCTGTCGGTCAACGGCGCGGCCGAGTTCCGCAAGGGCTTCGACCCGCTGCTGCCCGACGCCGCGATCCCGTTCGGCGACCTGTCCGCCTTGCAGCATGAACTGCGCAAGGGCGACGTCGCCGCGCTGATCGTCGAGCCGGTGCAGGGCAAGGGCGTCGCCGTGTCGCCACCGGGATTCCTGGCCTCCGCCGCGGAGCTGCTGCACGAGCACAAGGCGCTGCTCATCGCCGACGAGGTGCAAGGCGGTATCGGGCGCAGCGGCGAGTTCTGGTCGTACGAATACGACGACGCCGAGCCCGACCTCGTGGTGGCCGCGAAGGCGCTGTCGGGTGGGTACATCCCGGTCGGGGCGTGCCTGGGCCGCGACGACATCTTCCAGAAGGTCTTCTCGTCCATGGACCGCGTGCTCGTCCACGACTCGACGTTCGGCTCGAACGCCCAGGCGATGGCCGCCGGGCTGGCCACCCTGCACGTCTTCGCGGTCGAGGGCATCGTCGAGAACGCCCGCAAGGTCGGCGACGCGCTGCAGGGCCGGCTCGCCGAGTTGGTCGATCGTTACGAGATGGTGACCGACGTCCGCGGCCGGGGACTGATGATCGGCATCGAGTTCGGCCGCCCGTCGTCGTGGAAGCTGCGTCCGGCCTGGACCGCGCTGCAGGCGGCCCGTCGCGGACTGTTCGCGCAGACGGTGGTGCACGCGCTGTTCCACCGGCACCGCATCCTCACGCAGGTGTCCGGAGACCACCTCGAGGTGATCAAGCTGATCCCGCCGCTGAATGTCGGCGAGGCCGAGGTCGACCGGTTCGTGAGCGCGTTCGTCGATGTCATGGACGAGGCGCACCGTGGCCAGGGCCTCATGTGGGACTTCGGCAAGTCGCTCATCAAGCAAGCGCGCACCAAGTAGCGTCGCCCCCTTCCCAACTTGTTCGACCGTCGGCGCATTGGAGGACGCCGGAGGTCGAACAACTTGCGATAGAGCCGCCGATTAGGTCCAGTCGGTTTTACGGCGTCCGATCGGCGACAGCGCGCCGAGGTGCGCGATCTTGTCGGGGTTGACGAATCCGCGCGCGGTCTGGATCTTGCCGCCGGCGATCTCCAGGCTGATGAGGCTGATCAGGCCGCCATCAGCGTCGAAGAACATCGCGCCGGGGTCGCCGTTGATCTCGACGGGACGCATCGTGATGCCCAGCGCCTGCCCGCGGCGGAACATCCCGAGGAGGAACCGCACCACGTTGTCCCGCCCCAGGATCGGCGCGCGCACGCCGGAGCCCTTCTCGCCGCCGTCGCCGTAGAACGCCGCGTCGCCGGCGAGCAACGACACCAGCCCGTCCATGTCCCCGTCGGCCGCCGCCGCGAAGAACCGCTCCGCCAGCTCGGCTCGTTGCTCGCGGGACACATCGAACCGCGGCCGCCTCGCCTCGACGTGCCGCCGGGCCCGGCCGGCGAGCTGGCGGCAGTTCGGCTCGCTCTTGCCGACGATCGAGGCGACCTCGGCGAAGTCGTAGCCGAACACGTCATGCAGCAAGAAGACCGCCCGCTCGACCGGCGACAACGTCTCCAGCACAACCAGGAACGCCATCGACAGCGAGTCGGCGGCCACCGCCGCGTCCGCGGGACCGGCGGCCGGATCGGTGAGCAGCGGTTCCGGCAGCCAGGGCCCGACGTAGCTCTCCCGGCGCGCCCGGGCCGAACGCAACGCGTCGATAGCGAGCCGGGTGGTCACCGTCGCCAGGTACGCCTTGGGCGAGACGACTTCGTCGGGCGTTGCCCGGTGCAGCCGGACGAACGCGTCCTGCACGACGTCTTCGGCCTCACTGACGCTGCCCAGCATGCGGTACGCGATGGCGAACGCGTAGGGCCGCAGCTCGCGATACAGGTCCTCCAGCCCGTCCATGCACTCAACCTAGAACGGTCGAGACGGCAGCGTGCGCCCAGCCGTCGAGACGACGGCCGGCCAGCCGGCGGCTGAGATACACGCCGAGCAGCGCGTCGGCCAGCTGCTCCGGGTCGGCGACGTGCTCGGGGTCCAAGGCGTCGACCAACATCGAGCGGTGCACGGCGAGTACCACCGCCGCGGGGTCGCCGGTGTCGCCGCCGCGCGCCATGCGAACGGCGAACGGCTCGGCGAACCCGGCGACCTCCCACAGCGCCTGGAACTCATCGGCGAGCCAGCGCACCCGCTCGTTCATCCCAGGCCGGTGCTGAAGCCCTCACGGTAGGTCGCGTAGCGCGGCTTCCAGTCGAGGGCGGCCTTGGCCTTGGCGTTCGAGGCGCCGCGGACCTGCGTCATCATCGACACCACAACCTCGCCGCCGAGCAGCCGGCCCAGCCATACCGGGACGCGCCGAGGCGGCGGCGCGCCGATTGCGCGGGCGTAGTCGGGCAGCCAGGTGGCGGCCTCGACCGGCTCGTCGTCGCAGACGTTGTAGACGCCGGGGGCGCCGCGCTCGACGGCGGCGACCGTGGCCGACGCCGCGTCGTCGAGATGGCAGAACGCCCAGACGCCCGAGCCGTCGCCCACGATCGGGAAGCGCCGCTTGCGAACCAGCTCGGCGATTTCGCCGTCGCGCGTCATGTTGCTGCCGGGACCGTAGAAGCCGCCGTAGCGCAGGGCCAGCCCCTCCAGGTCGGTGGCGCCGGTGACCTTGTCCTCCAGGTACTTGATCGCGGCGAACGAGCGCCGCTGAGGGCCCGGCGGGCTCGGGTCGAGCGGGTCTTCCTCGGTCTTGACGCGACCGCCGGTGCGCTCCTGCGGCCACCCCGCGAAACTCTGCGCGATGAACCTTCTCGTGCCGGCGGCCCGGGCCCCGGCGAGGAGATTGTCCGTGCCCTCGGTGCGCAGCCGGTTGGTGAGCGCGAACCCCCTGTCGAAGTTGCGGAAGCTCTTCAGCCCGGCGAGCGCGGTGAGCTGGTGGACCACCACGTCGGGACGCGCCTCGCGGACGGCCGCCACGACGGCGTCCCGGTCGAGCGCGTCGGCCACGACGGGGGTCGCACCCAGGGCACGCAGCGACTGCGACTTGCCCGCGCTGCGGGTCAGCGCAGTGACATCGTGCCCGGCCCCGACGAGCTGCGGCACCAGGTGCTGGCCGAGCGCGCCCGTGGCGCCGGCGACAAAGACTCTCATTTCCTGCTCCTTCCACGAGATGGTCGTTCCCGTAGACGAAGCAGCTACGTCCTGCGTGACACCCGGCGCGGTGACGTTGGCGACAGCCGCTGCAAGTCGGCGAGGCTCAGCGCCGGACCGCCGATCTTGGCCGGGCGCCCCGGGCGGGTCCGCAGTCCCTGGACGACCAGGTCGAGGTGGCGGTGGCCGAGGCTAGCGTTCAGGTCGTCGGAGAACGGCCCGGGCAGCGGCCTCGACATGCGCACGATGACGAGGCCGATGTCCGCGAACGTGACGTCTTTGCGCAGCGTGCCCGCGCGATGGGCCGCGTCGATGAGACCCTCCAGCACGTCGCTGCCGTCGTTGCGCGCCCGGGTCATCTCGTCGTCGTCGATCGATATCTCGTCGAGCAGGGCCGGGATGACCGCGCCGGTACGGATGTCCAGCGCGCTGTGCATGTAGCGCACGAGCGCCGCGAACGGATCGGACACCTCCTGCGCGGCCCGGCGCGCCGCCTCGGCCGTGCGCGCCAGTGCGTCGAGCACGACGGCGCGCATCAGCGCTTCCCGGTCGGGGAAGCGGCGGTACAGCGTGGCGATGCCGGTGCCGGCGCGGCGGGCGATCTCGTCCAGGGGCACGGACGGCCCGCGCTCGACGAACGCATCACGGGCGGCGTCCAGGATGCGGCTGCGGTTGAGCCGGGCGTCCGCACGCAGCGGGCGCGCGCCGTCAGATTGCGCCACGTCGGCCACGCTAGCACGGATCCGGAGAAACTTTCTCCAGATGATGTGGAGACAACTTCTCCGGATAGTGCTAGCGTAGGAATCGGAGGATCTTTCTCCGGAAATTCAGGAGGTCGACATGAGCGTCACCGCTGCATCGGGGACCGAGTCCGCGCTGGGCCGCCGCGACATGCTCGTCGTCTTCGCCGGGCTGCTGCTGGCGATGTTCGTCTCCGCGCTGGATCAGACGATCATGGCCACCGCGCTGCCCACCATCGCCGGCGACCTCGGCGGACTCAGCCAGCTCACCTGGGTCGTGACGGTGTACGTCCTGGCGGCCGCGGCGACCACACCGGTGTGGGGCAAGCTCAGCGACCAGTTCGGACGCCGGGGGCTGCTGCGCGCCGCGGTCGTCACGTTTCTGGCCGGCTCGGCACTGTCCGGCGTCGCGCAGCACCTCGGCGAGCTCATCGCGTTCCGCACGGTCCAGGGGGTCGGCGCCGGCGGCGTCATGACGGTCGCCATGGCCACGGTGGGCGACATCGTGGCGCCGCGTGAACGGGGCCGCTACCAGGGCTACATCCAGTCGGTGTTCGTGCTGGCCAGCGTCGCCGGGCCCCTGCTCGGCGGTGTCTTCGTCGACCACCTGTCCTGGCGGTGGGTCTTCTACGTAAACGTGCCGATCGGCGTGGCCGCGCTGGCACTGCTGCGCCGTCAGCCCGCCCCGCCCGCCCGACGGGCAGCCCGGGTCGACTACGCCGGCGCGGGGTTGCTCGCCGCAGCCGTGAGCGCCGCATTGCTCGTCACGGTCTGGGGCGGGGACCGCTACGCCTGGGGCTCGCCGGAGATTCTCGGCCTGGTGGTGGCCGCGCTGGCACTAGTGGCCGCTTTCGGCTGGCAGGAGCGTCGCGCCGCCGAACCGGTGCTGCCGCTGCGCCTGTTCCGCGATCGGGTGTTCGTCGTGGTCGCCGTCGGCGCGTTCCTCGCGACGCTGTCGCTGTTCGCCGCGATCGTGTTCATGCCGCTGTTCTTCCAGTTCGTGACCGGAGCGACGGCAACGACGTCCGGCCTGCTGGTGATCCCGATGCTGCTCGCCAGTACGGCCAGCACGATCGCGTCTGGGCGGATCATGACGCGCACCGGCCGGTACAAGATTTTCCCGGTCATCGGGTTCGCCCTCATGTGCCTGGGGTTGGCGCTGCTGTCCACGGTGGACAGCGGCCGAGGTCCCGCGATCGGCTACCTGGTCGTGTTCGGGCTCGGGTTCGGCCTGACCACCCAGGTGCTCGTCGTCGCGATCCAGAACGCCGTCGACCGCCGCGAGATCGGGACCGCCACCGCGTCGACGAACCTGTTCCGCGCACTCGGCGGTTCGCTCGGCGTCGCCGTCTACGGAGCCGCATTCTCCGCGGGGCTGCGGCACTGGCTGCCACGACACCTGCCCGGTGGCGCCACCGGTATCGACGCGCACGGCATCCAGGCCGGCCCCGATCGAATCCGGGCGCTGCCCACCGCCGTGCAGCACGGCATCGCGGCGTCAGTTGCGGACGCCCTGCACGCGGTGTTCCTCACCGCGGCGCCCGTCGCCGCCCTCGGCTTCCTCGTCGTGCTGTTCCTGCGCGAACACCCGCTTCGGACAGTCATCACCCGCCCCGGCGGCTGACCCGTCCATTTCGAGTTGTTCGACCGTCGGCGGGCCATACGTCGCCGAGGGCCGAACAACGTTGTCCACAGGGACGACGGTTATCCACAATCTTGTCGAAGGCCGTCCACCTGAGCCCGGGCGACGGCACTCTCGTCGCCATGTCGTCACTCGCGCCCAGCCGCGCCCATTCCCTTCGACCGACCGGATCACGGCTGCTCGCCGTGCCGGAGGACGTCGCAGACCTCGCCGAACGGCAGCACGGCGTCCTGTCGCGGGACCAGCTGGGCCCCGCAGGCTTCACCAAGGCACACCTCCATGCTGCGGTTCGTGCCCGCCGATGGCAGGCGTTCGGCCGTCGGGTGGCCGTCCTGCACAACGCGACGCTGACCGAGCGACAACGTGAGTGGGTGGCCGTCTTACTGGCGGGCAAGCCGGCAGCGTCGGCCGGCTTGACCGCTGCCGCAGCAGCCGGGCTGACCGGCTTCACGTCCGAACGGATTCACATCGTGGTGGCGCGCGACAGCAACGCCAACGGGCCGCCATGGGTTCAGGTGCACAGCTCGCGGCGGTTCTCCACCCGCGACGTCCACACGAGCGCCTCGCCGCCGCGCACGCGTATCACCCGAGCGGTCATCGACGCCGCAGCGTGGAGCAGCAGTGTTCGTCGCGCATGCGCCATCGTCTGCGCCGCGGTGCAGCAACGACTCACCACGGCCGCGCGGCTCGGTACCGAACTGCGCCGAGCCGGGTCCGTCCGTCACGCCGCTGTGCTCCGCGTGTTGCTCGACGACATCGCCGGCAGAGGCCACACCCTCGCCGAGATCGGCTTGGCGCCGCTCGCCCGCCGGGCCGGGCTGCCGGCACCGCGCCGGCAGGTGCTCCGCCGTGAGCCCGGTGGCGGCCTCCGCTATGTCGACGCCGAGTTCGATCTACCGGACGGCACCGTGCTGGCCGTCGAGATCGACGGAGCGGTGCACCTCGAACCACTGACCTGGTGGAACGACATGGATCGGCACAACGAGCTGACGATCGCGGGGAGCGCCACCCTGCGCTTCCCCTCGATGGCCATTCGCTTGGCGCCCGACCTCGTCGTCGATCGTCTGCGCCGTGCCCGGCAGGCTCACCAATGATCGCGGACAAGCTCGTTCGCCCTCATTTACCCAACGTGACGTCGTTCGCCCGCACGCTGGCGTTTCGGCCATTGCCGCCGCTCGGACGCTGTCGGTCCGGCTCGTTGCCCGACTTGTTCGACCGCCGGCACGCTGCGAAGCGCCGAGGGTCGAACAAGTCGGGGCGGCCGGCAGCGACGTGCCCACCTGTTCGACCGCCGGCACGCTTGAGAGCGCCGAGGATCGAACAACTCGCAAATGTCAGCGGTAGTCGTTGTAGCCGTAGTCGTCCAGAGGGACGGCGGGGCCCAGCGCCTGACCGCCGCCGAAACCGTAGTAGTCGTTCTCGTCGTAGCCGGCCATGGAGAACGCGGCCGCGCGCGCCTCCTCGGTCGGGTTCACCTCGACGTTGCGGTACCGGGGGATGCCGGTGCCGGCCGGGATGAGCTTGCCGATGATCACGTTCTCCTTGAGGCCGACCAGCGAGTCGCTCTTCGCCGAGATCGCGGCGTCGGTGAGCACGCGGGTGGTCTCCTGGAACGAGGCCGCCGACAGCCACGACTCGGTGGCCAGCGACGCCTTGGTGATACCCATCAGCACCGGACGTCCGGCGGCCGGCTCGCCGCCCTCGGCGACCACCCGGCGGTTCTCCGACTCGAACGACGAGCGCTCGACCAGCGAACCGGGCAGGAACTCCGTCGCCCCCGAGTCGATCACCGTGATGCGCTTGAGCATCTGCCGGACGATCACCTCGATGTGCTTGTCGTGGATGGCGACACCCTGCGAGCGGTAGACCTCCTGCACCTCGCGTACCAGGTGCTGCTGCACCTCGCGCGGGCCCATGATCCGCAGCACGTCGTGCGGGTTGACTGCACCGCTGACGAGCTGCTGGCCCACCTCGACCGAGTCGCCCTCGTTGACGAGCAGCCGGGCCCGCCGCGAGATCGGGTACTCGCGCTCGTCGCTGCCGTCGTCGGGCGTGACGACGACGCGACGCGTCGAGCCCTTCGAGCCGTCGGACTCCTCGATGCGCACCCGCCCCGCCGTCTCGGTGATCGGGGCGACGCCCTTGGGGACGCGCGCCTCGAACAGCTCGCCGACCCGGGGCAGGCCGTGCGTGATGTCCTCACCCGCGATACCGCCGGTGTGGAACGTGCGCATCGTCAGCTGCGTGCCGGGCTCGCCGATCGACTGGGCGGCGATGATGCCGACCGCCTCGCCGACGTCTACCAGCTTGCCCGTCGCCAACGAGCGGCCGTAGCAGGCCGCGCAGGTGCCGAGCGCCGAGTCGCAGGTGAGCACCGAGCGCACCCGGACCTCGGTGACGCCCCTGGCGATCAGCTCGTCGATGAGCACGTCGCCCAGGTCGGTGCCGGTCGTGGCGACGGTGACACCGTCGACCTCGATGTCCTCGGCCAGCTGGCGGGCGTACACGCTGGTCTCCGCGTACGGGTCCTTGACCAGAGTGCCGTCCGGCCCCTTCGTGGCCACCTGCAGCAGCAGGCCGCGGTCGGTGCCGCAGTCGTCCTCACGGACGATCACGTCCTGCGACACGTCGACCAGCCGCCGGGTCAGGTAACCGGAGTCGGCGGTCCGCAACGCGGTGTCGGCCAGGCCCTTGCGGGCACCGTGGGTGGAGATGAAGTACTCCAGCACGGACAGGCCCTCGCGGAAGTTGGCCTTGATCGGACGCGGGATGATCTCGCCCTTGGGGTTGGCCACCAGACCGCGCATGCCGGCGATCTGCCGCACCTGCATCATGTTGCCGCGCGCCCCGGAGTTGACCATTACCCAGATGCCGTTCGTCTTCGGGAAGTTGGCCTCCATCTCCTTGGCGACCTCGGTGGACGCCTTGGTCCAGACCTCCACCAGTTCCTGGCGCCGCTCCTCAGCGGTGATGACGCCGCGCAGGTACTGCTTCTCGATCTTGTCGGCGTCCTTCTCGTACCGCTCGAGGATCTCCGCCTTCTTCGGCGGCGTGACGGCGTCCTCGATGGCGATCGTGATGCCCGACCGGGTGGCCCAGTAGAAACCGGCCGACTTCAGCGCGTCCAGGGTCGCTGCCACCGCCACCTTGGTGTAGCGCTCGGCCAGGTCGTTGACGATCTGCCCGATCTCCTTCTTCGTGACCTCGTAGTTCACGAAGCGGTAGTCGCCCGGCAGCGTCTCGTTGAACAGGCACCGCCCGAGCGTGGTCTCGACCAGCAGCGGCTCGCCCGGCGTCCAGCCCTCGGGCGCGGTCCACTCCGCACCCCTCGGACCGTTGTCGACGGACTGCACGTCCGGCAGGCGGATCTTGACCGGAGCCTGCAGGCCCAGCGTCTTGGTGTCGAACGCCATGATCGCCTCGGCCTCGGACGAGAACACCCGTCCGGCCCCGATCTGGTCGTCGCGCAGCGTGGTCAGGTGGTACAGGCCGATGATCATCTCGTGGCTCGGCATCGTCACCGGACGACCGTCGGCCGGCTTGAGGATGTTGTTCGTCGACAGCATCAGGATCCGCGCCTCGGCCTGCGCCTCGGCCGACAGCGGCAGGTGCACCGCCATCTGATC
>Ga0137372_10006909_pt1 | contig 10986 bp, 10 predicted proteins | sample SagtaG_6_FD_104911 | JGI IMG/M metagenome (GOLD analysis project Ga0137372, IMG submission 104911) | Vadose zone soil microbial communities from Sagehorn Ranch, Mendocino, California, USA - Sage1_R_60_16 metaG | ecosystem: Environmental > Terrestrial > Soil > Vadose zone | place: USA...
CACCAGCACACGCTTGCCCGCCACGACCGCCACCTCGTTTCCTGCCTGTCCGTACGGAGACGACACCTGCGGCCATGGTCGGGCAACCCCCGCTGCCAGCGGCAGGGCCTTACGTCACCGATGACCGGGACCATCCGCCCCGGCTGTCAGAAAACCGGTGACAGGATGCCGGCCTGCGTCTCGGTGGCCGGCTGCGGGCTGCCCGTGATGAGCTTGTAGCCGGTCTGGGAGAGAACCCGGCGAGGAGGGAGAACCTGTCGCCGCGGATCAAGACGTGCCGCCATTCCACGGGCCTGCCATCGGCATGACCCAGCCGGTCGATGGCAAGCGCGCCGATGGACGGCGGAATCCCGAGAAGCTGCCGCTCGGCCCGGGTGGGCACGGCCGCGTGGCAACCCCACAGGCATCGTCGGCGCGGAGGTCAGATCCTAATTGGGGTGCGCCCGTCCGTTGCAGTACCTTGCTGCTGTACGAGGCCTCTGGACCTGGGCTCAGGAATTTTGAATCTTCTCTGGCCTGTGGCGCTGACCCGGAAATAGCCTCAGCGTGGCAGCGAAGCTCGCGGGGTGAGGGCCGGGAGGGTCAGTCGGCGGGAGCGAGGGTGACGGTGAACCGAGTGCTTCGAACTGGCGGATGTGGCCGCGTTGAGCCTGTCGTGCCAGCCGAGACGCTCTGACGGCCGACTCCAGGATCTGGCGCCGCCGACTCCCCGGTCGTCAGCAAGCGCGACCAAAGAAATGCGAAAGCCGAGAGCCCAGTTGGGCAAATTTCAGTATTTATTATTATTGACATATTCAGGGTACCGGCTTAGGGTGCCAGCATGACTGACAATGTGGCATCACAGCCGCGTAGAAGGATCGATAGCACTGTTGTTTTGCAGTCAAGGTGGATAACGCTATACAAGGACCACCTGCTAAGTAATGGCGGTTACGAGTTGGAATATTTGCGCGTCGATCGTTCAGATTCTGTCATTGTACTCGCGCGCCAAGCTGGAAAATTCGTGCTCACTGAGCCGCAATTTCGTCCAGGGATTGGCAGGCGCACCCTCGATTTTCCAGGTGGCCGTATTGATGGCACCGAACCGGCAATATGCGCCGAACTGACTGTGCGGCGGGAGCTCCAGCTAGAGGAAAATGTCCACGTTCGGCTCGATCAGCTGACCGTACGTCCACTTTTCGTAGATAGTGCTTTTTCAAGCCAAAGAGTTTTTGGCTTTGTATCAGAAATCCCGGAAGGTATATCCTTGCAGGGCAAGCTGTATACGACTAACGAGCTCATGGAACGACTACAGTGCCTGCAATGCCGGGCTATGCTGCTTGAATGGCGCTATCGTACCGGCAAATGAATACTGTGCGGTGCCAGAACTCGCGCAGAGCATCTGACCGGCCCTCTACCCTCGGAACTCGTGATCTTCCGCCTCGTCTACCTGCTCACGGTCCGGTTGTGCGGCTGGCTGGCGCTCCTCGTGCAGCGACCTCGAAGGACGCGGAGATGTTGGTGCCGCGGCACGAGGTTGCGTTGCTGCACCGCCTGGTCGCCCGGACAACGGAACATTCCGGGCCCGACGCCGGGTCGAACTGTGCATCCAGTTCGCGCGGCCTTACCTGACCGGAGTGACAGCGCTCCCCCGTCCGCCCAGGGGCCCCTGGCGGTAGCCCGCGCTGCTGGCGGGCAGCGCCACGCTCGGGCCTGGGAGCGCGGCCTGGCCAGGATGAGGGCGTCTCGAGCCCGGATCTCGCCGCCGAGGTGATAGGGGAGGCCGCAGTTGGCGTACGGGTCCGCTCCCCCGGCAGGCACCTCATGAGGAGCCCCCGACGGTGCCATGGTTCCAAGCCAGTAGTTCCGCGGCCGCCAGCCGCGCGGAGACCTCGGGCCATTCGGCCTTCTCGGCATGCAGGTCGCCATGATGCCCGCCTTCGCTTACCCCGGGGCACCCGGAGGGCCGGCTGGCCGGGCCCGGCCGGCGTATTCTTCCCGCCGGTCAGGCTTCGCCTCCTGGCAGGAGCAGCCAGCGCAAGTGCTCGCAGTCACCTTGCAGCTGCAGCCGCCACCAGAGCACGGCGGCGGGCGAGATCTGGCTGGCATGCATGAGCGCGGCCGTGCGCTGCGCGGCCCGGTCCACGCGGACGCACAGGTCGATGTGGTCGGGCGGCTGGCCGGCGAACGCCCCGCCGGTTTCCTCTCGCAGCCGGCCGGCAATGGCGTCAGGCAGGGTCCAGGCCAGCACCGGCAGTCCCGCGGCGCCTGCCGCGAGCACCGCAGCGCGCGTAGCGGCCTGGTGGTCGGGGTGGCCGGTAATGCCGGTGTCATCGAAGACCAGCAGGCCATCGGGCCGGGCGAGGGTGGCTAGCCGGGTAACGTGGGCCGCCAGCTCGGCCGGCGGGATGCCGGCGAGGCGGCTATCGGGATAGTTCAGCAGCGTGACGGCGGCCACGCCGAGCGCGCTGCCTGCCTGCTGGAGCTCGCGGGCACGTGCCTGGCGCAGATCGCTGTCGTTCTCGTTCAGCGTGGAAGCCTCACCGTGGGTGAAGCACAGCACATGCACCGCGGTGCCGCTCGCGGTCAGGTGATGTATGAGCGCGCCGAGGCCGAAGGTCTCGTCGTCGGGGTGCGCGACGACCACCAGCGCTGACCGCCAGCTGGGGAGCAGGCGCTCTGGCCGGGGAACGGCGCCCCCGCCGCGGGCGCCCGGGCGGCCGCCCCGGCCCGTCTCCTGGCCGGTCATCTGGCGCCGCCAGTCACCGGGCCCGTACGGGCGCCCGGAACAGCGGCGCGGCGGGGTAGAGGCCGGAGGCTCCGGCTCCCAGCGGGACCAGGCCGATGACCGCGAGAACCAGGCCGCCGGCGGCAATTCCCGCGGCGACCAGCGCCAGGCCGGCCACGGTCCGGCCCGCTCGCCCGGCGGGTGAGTTCATGAGCTGGACGATTCTCATCACGCGCCTCCTCGAATATACCCCCAGGGGTATCTACTTGATAGTAGCAGGCAGCGGACGCGGGACATTCCCCGGCGGCGAGACGGCGGCCTCACCGTGACGGCCCGCTGCGCACGATCCCCGCTGGATGTCCCGCGAGGGCACCAAAGGCGGGCGGCGCCTGCGTGCAGTCGCGGCGCTGCAGCACCGCGTCACGGCCAAGCGGGCTGCCCGGCTCTCCACGGCACCTGGCCCGGCCTCACGCGCTTGCAGCTGCGGCGGGCTCGCTGCGTTCGGCGATGCGGGCGCGGACGTCGTTCATGTCCAGCTCACGGGCCTTGGCGATCAGCTGCTCCAGCGCCGCCTCCGGCAGCGCGCCCGGCTGCGCGTACAAGACCACGCCATCGCGGATCACCATCAGCGTCGGGATTGAGGAGATCCCGAAGGCGCCGGCCAGCTCCTGCTGGGCCTCCGTGTCGACCTTGCCGAACACCGCGTCGCCGTGCCGGCCCGACGCCCGCTCGAAGACCGGGCCGAAAGTGCGGCACGGCCCGCACCACGCCGCCCAGAAATCGACCAGCACCAGCCCGTCACCCGTGAGCGCATTGAAGTTCTCCGTCGTCAGCTCGACCGTCGCCATGGCATGCCTCCTCATCTCTCCGGGCATCGTCTTAAATACCCGCCGGGGTATTGAACCACCGCCAGGGCCCGGGCATTCCCCGCGGTCATGAAGGCTGACGACCAGGCCGCGGGCCAGGTACTCGACCGGCTCTGCCGGGCCAGGGCCAGCTGGCCGGCGTTATCGCGATAATCGGGTCCGGCCGGGACTGCGCCGAGGTCGTCACCCAGCTCGCCGCGGTATCGCGTGCCCCGGACCGGACCGGTTTCAAGATCGCGGCCAGCGGGATGCGGCAGTCCCTCGCCCAGGACGGAAGCTCCCCGATGAGCGTGGAGAAGCTTGGAGAAACTCTCCTCATCCTCGCCTGGCGGCGCCGGACCGGGCCTTACCGGGACAAGCCACCAGCCGATGAAGCAAGGAACCGCATCTGGGCTACGGCATCGCTGTCCGGCCCGTGTTCCCTTCGACGAGGCGGCGGCGCCCGTCCGTGACGCGCTCCAGGCATAGGGCTTTGGCCGGCTCACCGACATCGGCGTGCAGGTTAACCTGCGCGGCAGGCGTGGCGAGGAGAGGGAGGAATACCCGATCCTCGGCGCCTGCAATCCGCCCCTGGCGCACCAGGCGCTGACCGCTGAACGCCGGATCGGGCTGCTGCTCCCCTGCGATGTGGTGGTGCGGGCGGAGGCTGGCCAGACGGTCATCGAGGCTGCCGACCCGCGGCCAAGTTCGGCCTTACCGGGCAGCCGTCGCTCCAGCAAGTCGCGGACGACGCGGCAGCCAGGCTCAGGGCCACGCCGGAATCCCTGCCAGGCAACGGGGAGGCGGGCCCGTAACAGTCCCTGCGCTCTCCGCCGCCGTGGGCGGTGAGCGCAGGCCGCAAGGACCAAAGACCCTGACATGCATGACCGTTGCACCTGCCAGTAGTACCCCCGGGGGCATTGAACTGAAGAGAGCAGTACCGAACCCGTAGGGAGCGTTGATATGGACCAGGTGCAGACGACGGCGTTGCTGCCCGGTACGGGGGACATCGCGCAGCTGGACGTCCGGTTCGTGGCCGGGGAGTCGTATGAGGTGGCCGTGCGCGGGCACCGGGTGCTGGTGGACCAGCTAGCCGAGGCCGGCGGGGAGGATGCGGCGCCCACCCCCACGGAACTGCTCATCGCCTCACTGGCCACGTGCGTCGCTTTCTACGCGGGCCGGTACCTCACGCGGCACGGGTACAGTCGCGACGGCCTGGCCGTGTCGGCCGGCTTCGATATGGCCGGTGACCACCCGGCCAGGGTGAGCGGCATTCACCTTGTCGTCCGGGTCCCGGCCACTCTGCCGCTCGAACGGTGGCCGGCGTTCCGCGCGGTGATATCGCACTGCACCGTGCACAACACCCTGACCAGGCCGCCCGCTGTCGTCATCGAGCTGGCATGAGCGCCCAAGCAGCCGTGACGGCCGGCCCGCCGGTCCCGGCTCAGGGACCTGCAGCACGTCCGGTCACGCCCCTGCTGGAGCGGATCCGGGCCGGCGTCATCGGCGAGGGCGAAGTGCTCGACGGCCCTTACGGGCCGCGGCGTATCACCTACGCCGACTACACCGCCTCGGGCCGTTCGCTGGACTTTATCGAGGACGCCATCCGCGAGCACGTGCTGCCCCGCTACGCCAACACCCACACCGAAAGCTCCGGCACCGGCCTTGCCACCAGCCGGCTGCGGGAAGACGCCCGGCAGATCATCCACGATGCGGTCGGCGGGGACGCCGACCACCTGGTGATCTTCTGCGGCTCTGGCGCCACGGCAGCGGTCAGCAAGCTGATCGGCATCCTGGAACTGCGGGTGCCGGACGGCCCCGCGCGCCGCTACCGGCTGCTCGACCAGATCCCGGCCGCACAGCGGCCGGTCGTGTTCGTCGGGCCCTACGAGCATCACTCCAATGAGCTGCCCTGGCGGGAGACCATCGCCGACGTAGTGGTCATCGGCGCCGACGCCGACGGGCACATCGACCTGGACGACCTGTCGGCGCTGCTGGCCCGCTACGCCACCCGGCCGCTGCGCATCGGCTCCTTCTCCGCCGCCTCCAACGTCACCGGCATTCTGTCCGACGCCGACGCCATCGCCGCGCTGCTGCACTCCCACGGGGCGCTGTCCTTCTGGGACTACGCCGCAGCCGGGCCATACGTGCCGATCCGGGCACGGGACTCGGCGCCCGGTGCCGACGACCATAAGGACGCCATCTTCTTGTCCCCGCACAAGTTCATCGGCGGCCCGCAGACACCGGGCGTCCTGGTCGTACGCCGTGACCTGGTACGCAACCAGGTGCCCACGGTGCCCGGCGGCGGCACCGTCGCATTCGTCGACCCGGTTGGCCACCGTTACCTCGATGACCCGGTCGCGCGGGAGGAAGGCGGCACCCCCGCCATCGTCGAGTCGATCCGCGCCGGGCTGGTATTCGCGCTCAAGCAGGCAGTCGGAACCGGCGTCATCCAGGCCAGCGAAGAACGCCTCTGGAAACGCGCGCTGCACCGGTGGTCGGGCAACCCGAACATCGAGGTGCTCGGCAACCCAAGCGCCCGCCGACTGTCCATCGTCTCGCTGCGCATCCGCCACGGCGACCGCTACCTGCACCACAACTTCGTGGTCGCGGTACTCAACGACCTGTTCGGCATCCAGGCCCGCGGCGGCTGCTCCTGCGCTGGGCCGTACGGCCACCGGCTACTCGCCATCGACACGGCTCACTCGCACGCCTTCCGCGCCGAGATCGGCCACGGCTGCGAGGGCATCAAGCCGGGCTGGACCAGGATCAACTTCAACTACTTCATCTCCGACGCCGTCGCTGACTACCTGATAGACGCCGTCGACCTGATCGCCACCGGCGGCTACCGGCTGCTCACCGACTACGGCTTCGACCCGCACACCGGCCTGTGGCGCCACCGCGATGGCATCCCGCAGCCGCCGCTGCGCCTGGCCGACCTGCGCTACGCGGCAGATGGCACGCTCACCTGCAGCGCCAGGCGCAGCCGCGCCAGCGAGGACGCCCTCCGCGGCTACCTCCGCCAGGCGCGGGACCTGCTGGCCGCCCGCCCGGCGCATATCGACGACGGCGCCACCGGCCTGCCCGGCGACTTCGAGGCCCTGCGCTGGTTCCACCTCCCCCCGGCCTGCCTGGACCACGGCGACCCCGGCAGCCGCGCGGAGCCATGACCGGCCGCTGCCCGACACGCGCCGCCGGAACCCGCCTGGCGTCACTCGCGGACGACGCAGACGACCGCGTCGTCTTTGGCTGGTTGCTGCCGGGCCGCGGCCATGCGTCCAAGGACGCGGAGATCATGGTGGTCCGTCATGAAGTCACATGCCGCGGCGTCAGGTCACCCGGGCGAAGCCGCACTGAGCCCTGCCCGCCGACCTGTCAATCCGGCATCACGCCGTGGTCAGGGCCGGAGTCCGGTTGGCTCGGACTTAGCAGGGTTATGGCCAGCGCGGCGGCTGACACGCCAGTGACGGCTACGGCGATCATCAGCAGCGGCAGCCGGGAGCAGGCTTGCCCGGCCCCTGGTGCGCAGCCCATCCGGCCAAGTTTCCAGATCAGCGCGCCGAAGGCCATGATCGGGATTCCCGCGTACGGATGGCTCTTCAGCAGAACCGCCCATCGCAGCGAACGAGATTGCCGTCCGGGTCCAGGACAGCTCAGTCCGCTGCCGCGCCAGCCCGGGATCGGGGTCCGCCATGTCCTCGGCGGGCGTCATCGTTACCGGCTGGATCCTCGGGCCGGCTCGTGTCCGTGCTCCCCTCCTCTTTGTCCCTGCAACTACGAGGCAAGCGCGCCGTCCGCCTACCCGGCCGGCACGCTCGCGGCCGTTGGCCACCGCCCGCGCCGTCGCACGCTATCGCGCAGAGTTGCTCGATGATCTCATCGACAATGCGGTAGCGGACCGCCGGGCCGTCACGGCAGCTCCCGGCCATCCCGCCGAGCAGCAGGCGGCCGAAATACCGCGAGGCGTAAACCAAACCGGCGACGTCCCGCGACGATCCCTGACCGTGCCGCTCCCCTGCTCCTACGCTGCGGACGATCCTGGGCCGCGCCGGGTCACCCAGAAGGGCGAACGGCGCGCGATATCTTCCAGCGTGGACTGCCCACCGCTGTCCCGACCCCGCCAGCAGGGCGGCCAGGCGCTCAGCCACGAAGCCAGCCCACTGCTTGTTACCGCCCGGGGGCCTCGCCCGGTGCCTGGCAGCGCAGGAACTGTCTGGCTCATGCCGGCGGCATGACTCAGGCGGGCTGGGCTACCGGCGACGCGCGCTGCGCCCCCGTGGCTCACCGGCGGGCGAGCTGGCCACCGTAAGGTCAGCGTGGGGCGGTCAGGCCTGTTCGTCCGCTGTCTTGCAGGGAGTCCAGGGCGGTCCTGAGCCTGGCGGCGGCCTCGTCCGCGACCGGCTGGAGTGACCGCTGGCCGGTCACCGCCACCATGGTCTGCGGGTCGACCGCTTCGATGACCGTCTCGCCGGCCTCGGCCCGCACCACCACGTTGCAGGGCAGCAGTAGCCCGATGCGGCGGTCGGCGGCCAGCGCGCGGTGCGCCAGGGCCGGGTTGCAGGCGCCCAGGATGAGGTATTCCTCCATCTCCTCGCCGAGCTTGTCGCGCAGGGTGGCCTGCACGTCGATCTCGGTCAGCACGCCGAAGCCCTGCGCCCTCAGTGCGTCGCGGACGCGTGCCGCCGCCTCGGCGAACGGGGCCGGCATGCGGATGGTGATCCCGTAGTCCATGTGTCCCTCCTGATCGTCGGCCGGCTTAGGAGAGGGTGAGGAACATCTTCTCCATCTGCTCCTCGGACATCGGGGAGTCGCCGTCCGCGGACAGGCACTGCCGCATCCCGCTGGCCACGATCTTGAACCCGGCCCGGTCCAGCGCCCGCGACACCGCGGCCAGCTGCGTCACCACGTCCGCGCAGTCCCTTCCGGACTCGATCATCGCGATGACTCCGGCCAGCTGGCCCTGCGCCCGGCGCAGCCGGTTCAGCACGGCGCCGGTCGCCTGCTCGTCGATCTTCATCAGCCGTCCTCCCCTCGAGGTCACTGATCCCAGCATACCCCATAGGGTATGCCGGGTCGCGGGTCACGCCAGGCCGGGGAGGCTGCGCGTGAGCGTGTACCCGGCGACTATCACGATGAGCACGGTGAACGCCGCGCTCAGCCGCCGCGGATCGCCCCGGCCAGCCAGGCCGCTGCCGGCCAGGGCGCCGATCATGGCGGCTACGGTGAATGCCCCGATGAGGGGCCAGTTCAGCGCCAGGCTGCCGTGGCCTGCCCGCGCCGCCAGCGCGGCCGCGCTGTTCACCGCAATGACCACCAGCGAGGTTCCGGCCGCGGTCGGCATGCCGAAGCCCAGCACCAGCACCAGCACGGGGACCACCACGAAGCCGCCGCCGACCCCGAAGAACCCGGTGACCAGCCCGACGCCGGTAGCCGCAGCCAAGACCAGGATCGCGTGCCGCGCGCCGCGGACGGGGACGCCGCCGCGGGCCGGGCCCTGATCGCCGCGGCGGATGATCATCACGGTCGCCACTGCCAGCATCAGCCCGCCGAATCCGGCCAGCAGCACATCGGCCGGGACCGCCGCGCCGGCCAGTGATCCGGCATAGGAGCCGGCGATGCCCAGGCCGCCGAAGATCGCGCCGGCCCTGAGCTCGACCCGCCCGGAGCGGGCGTGAGCGATCGCGCCGGTCACCGCGGCGATGCCGACCACCAGGAGCGAGGCGGTAACAGCCCGGTGCGCACTTTGGCCGAGGAGGTAGACCAGGGCAGGGACGGTGAGGATGGAACCGCCGCCGCCGAGCGCGCCGAGGCTGATCCCGATCAGCAGCCCGGCCGCGACGGCGATCAGGGCCACTTGGTCACAGCACCCGGCCGGGCCGACCTCCGGAGGCGACGACGGGCAGCCCGGCCCGCGCCCAGGCGCGCATCCCGCCGGAAAGGTTGATCACGTCGCGGCCCTGGCGGGCCAGGATCACCGCTGCGCCCGCGGACCGGTGGCCGGACCGGCATACCGTTATCACGGTGCGCTGCGGCGCCAGTTCCCTGGTCCGGGCGGGGAGCCGGCTCAGCGGGACATGCCGGGCACCGGGCGCGTGCCCGGCGCGCCACTCGGCGTCCTCCCGGACGTCCACCAGGATCGCGCCCTGGTCCAGAAGCTGCCTGGCCTGCTCCGGGCTGGCCTTGGGCCGGGCCGGGAACAGGCTGCGGAGCCAGCTCATGCCGTCCTCGCAGCTGTCTGCCCGGTGACGAGGCGCAGGCCTGCGTCAGCGGCGCGTGCGTACCCGTCATCGACGGCCACCACGTCGCGGCCCGCGGCCTGCAGCAGGGACGCCGCGATGACCGCCCGGTACCCCGACAGGCAGTGCACCCAGATCTCGCCGGGCGGCACCTCGCCGATGCGGACACGCAGTTCGTGCAGCGGGATGTGCAGCGCGCCCGCCAGGTGGCTGTCGGCCCACTCGAGCGCACGCCGGACGTCCAGCACAGTGACCGGCCGGTGGCTCCGGGCGGCGGCCAGGTCGGCGAAGCTCGCGACCGGGAACGACGCCAGTGGCCGTCCGGCGGCCCAGTCCTGCGGGGTGCCGGCGGCGGCGCCTGCGAGCTTTTCGATGCCGATCCTGGCCAGGTCCCGCTGTGCGGCGGCGACCTGCCCGGCGGTGTCACCGAGCAGGGTCAGCGGGGTACCCCACGGGATCAGCCAGCCGAGGTAGTTGGTGAAATCGCTGCCGTACTCGAAGCTGAGGGAGCCGCTGACGTGCCCGGCGGCGAATGCCCGCCGGCTGCGCAGGTCGGCTACCCACTCGCCGGCGGCTATCCGGGCGGACACCCCGGCGGCGTCCGCGCGGACCGGCGGCGACAGCTGCAGGGCTTCCGGGCCGACCGCATTCGCCGGGCCCATGTGCGCGTAGTACGCGGGGTAGGCGTCCAGCCCGGCCAGCAGCGTCCGCACGTACTGATCCTCATCCAGGATGAGCACGGGGTTAACACGTTTCTCCTGCCCGATCGTGGAGGCGCTGCCCTCGGCCTGGGTGGCCGAGCAGAAGCTGCCGAAGCCGTGCGTGGGGCAGACCGGCGTGCTGTCGGGCAGTTCGGCGGCCAGCCGCCGGGCTGAGGCATGCTGCGCCGTCGCCAGCGCGGTCTTGTGCGCAGGGCCGAGCAGGTCCGGCCGGCCGGTCGAGCCGTGCAGCAGCGACCCGCCGGTGAACACCGCCGCCACCGTGCCGCTGGCGGCGTCCGCGAGCGCGTAGGACAGGTGGGTGAAGGTGTGCCCGGGGGTGGCGATCACCTTGACCAGCATCGCGTCCCCGACCGCGATCACCATCCGGGTGCCCAGCGACACCCGGCGCGGCCGCCGGCAGCAGGAGACCCGGGAGTTCCGGGCCGTCCGCAAGGACCTGCTGGCGCTGGCGGACTGGCTGCGGTGCTGGGGCGTGACCA
>Ga0137372_10006911_pt1 | contig 10985 bp, 14 predicted proteins | sample SagtaG_6_FD_104911 | JGI IMG/M metagenome (GOLD analysis project Ga0137372, IMG submission 104911) | Vadose zone soil microbial communities from Sagehorn Ranch, Mendocino, California, USA - Sage1_R_60_16 metaG | ecosystem: Environmental > Terrestrial > Soil > Vadose zone | place: USA...
AAGTCAACGGACCCGAGCCCTTCCCGAAAACTGAAGGAATACGCCGGGGTCCTGGACCGTTCGCGTCTTGTAAAGGAGGACACCCTCTGCCACGATTCCCTTACCGAAGCGGAAAGAAAATGGCTTCGCGTGAACCGTCCCCCCGAAGCCGAACATTGGAATCTGTTGACGGACCTGAAGGCCGAAAATCTCCCTCATGCCGCACTCTAGGCAAATCCCCGAACCGTGGATTTTCCTTTGCATCCCGCCGGAGGGCGTCTTAGGATAGCGCGCAGCTTTCCTCACCGCAAACCTGGAGGCGTTGAGCCATGCACTTTTCGAACGTGAACCTGCTTTCCGTTTTGGCCGCGGGAATCGCAACCATGATCCTCGGCTTCGTGTGGTACTCGCCCGCGCTCTTCGCCAAGCCCTGGATGCGCGAAATGGGTTACGACCTGAACGACAAAGCCAAGCTGAAGGAAATGCAGAAGAGCGCGGGCCCGACCTACGGCATCGCATTCCTCGCCGGCCTAGTGTCTGCATTCATGCTGGGCAAAATTCTCAGCATTACTCCGATTGATACCGCCCTTTACGGCATGAAACTCGGCTTCGGAGTGTGGCTCGGCTTCGTCGCCACGGTGCAACTCACCGGCGCGTTGTTCATGAAAAGCAGCATGAAACTCTTCGCGATCAATACGGGCTATCAGCTCGTTTGCTACCTCGTCATGGGAGCAATCCTCGCGGTCTGGAAATAGCAGGACACTTCTCCAATTGCGCGATGGCACGGATACATCGGATCGGCAACGCCTTGCGCCCAGTTGGAGGAACGGTCATACTCCCGCCGTTGGTTTTCCGACTCGGGGTTTCATTCTGCTTGCAGAGGCAAAATGAATTCGTCGCGCCTTATTCTTGCGGCCTTCGCCGTCGCTCTTTCACTCGGGCCATGCCGGGCAGCGAACGCCGCCTCGCCTGCTGCTTCAGCATTCATGCAGCAAACACCACCTGCTGCCTCGCCGGCGGCATCCCCGCAAGCGCCACCGCAAAGAATCACGAAGTACACCCTGCCTCCCGACCGCTATCAAAAGGCGCGCAATCTCGCCCGGATTCATTTTCGCTTCGCGTTGATCAGTTTTGTTTATGGCTTGGTGGTCCTCTGGCTGGTATTGCGCTGGAAGTTCGCGGCGAAGTACCGCACTTGGGCCGAGAACAAATCCTCTAAGCGCTTCTTCCAGGCCGTCGTCTTTTCGCCTCTTCTGATTCTCACGATCGACATCTTTGAGCTCCCCACGGGCGTCTACGAAAACTGGATCTCCCGGCGTTACGGCCTTTCGGTCCAGGGATGGCGCTCGTGGTTCTGGGATTGGACCAAAGGCGAGTTGATCGCCATCATCATCGCGACGATTCTGATCTGGATCCTGTATGCGGTAATCCGCAAGTCCCAGCGCCGCTGGTGGTTTTATTTTTGGCTCGTTTCGCTGCCGATTTGCCTATTCCTGTTCTTCGTCCAGCCGCTCATCAGTGCTCCGCTGTTTTTCAAATTCGAGCCGCTGCAGCAGAAGGATCCCGCCCTCACGGCCAGCCTTGAACGGATGGTGCAGCACGCGGGAGAAGACATCCCGCCGGAGCGCATGTTCTGGATGGGCGCGGCCGAGAAGACGACGGCGTTGAACGCCTACGTGACTGGTTTCGGGGCCTCGAAGCGCGTGGTCGTATTTGATACCACCATCGCCAAAATGAGCACTCCGCAAATCGTTTACGTCGCCGGCCATGAGATGGGCCATTACGTCCTGGAGCATATCCCCAAGCTGCTCGCTTTCGGCGCCGTGTTCCTGTTCGTGCTCTTCTATCTCGGCTATCGCTGCATCGGCTGGGTGCTTGCCCGCTGGGGCCCGAAATGGGAAATCCGCGGCCTCGACGATTGGGCGTCTCTGCCAGCCCTGCTGCTGCTCCTCTCCATCTTTTCTTTCATTGCCAGTCCCATCGCCAGCGCGTGCAGCCGCCACTATGAACATCAAGCCGACCAGTATGGCCTCGAGATCACCCACGGACTCACGCCGGATTCGAACCAGGTGGCGGCCCAGGCGTTTCAGATTCTTGGCGACGTGGACCTGGCGGATCCGGAGCCCAATCCCGTGGCGGTCTTTCTGTTTTATTCGCATCCACCCATCCCGGATCGCGTGCAATTCGCGCTGACCTATGACCCATGGTCGAAGGGCGAGCAGCCCGAATTCGTAAAGTGACAATGCAATTGGGGGCCACACTGAGGGGCACGAGCAAGCGCCCGGAATGGACGCGTCGCCGGCGCTCCCTCCGCCCCTGTTAACGAGTAGGAAGGAGGAGTCAAACACTCCTTGAATTGCAGTGGCTATCCCTGCGATGATACTAACTATTCCCAGCATAATTCTTTCGCAGGAGGAGATATGCGCAACTTGCTCATTCTTGGAGTACTTATCCTGTTCATCGCGGCTCCGGCCATGGCCCAGGAAACGCCCAAGGCCGAGATATTCGGCGGATATCAGTACCTCCGCTTGAATCCCGGAGGAAGTAATTGCCAGGGCGGGGGTGGCTCCATCGCAGGGAACCTGAATAACTGGTTCGGCGTGGTCGGTGACTTCGGCGCATGCAAAGTGACTGGCCTGCCGTCTGGCGTCAGCGCCCATGCGATCAATTACTTGTTTGGGCCTAAAGCTACTTACCGCTCGTACGGGTCATTGACCCCTTTCGCTCAAGTGCTCTTCGGCGGCCAACACTTCGGAGACGGTGGCACCGCTAATTCCTTTGCGATGACTTTGGGAGGCGGGGCCGATTATAAGTTCACGGAGCATGTTGCCATCCGATTGATCCAGGTCGAGTACATGTACACGCACTTTGCCGGGACCCGGCAGAACAACGCGCGGATCGAGGCGGGCGTCGTGTACCGCTGGGGCGGCAGATAGCGCTTTATCCGGCGAGGGCCTCGGACGAGATGCGGGGTCCTTGACCGACATTCGAAAGAAAAAGGCCGGAGGATGAATTCTTCCGGCCTTTCAATTTGGATTAGCTAGTTTATTCCGCTCAGCCCTTGGTGACTTCCGTCGGGATCATGTTCCAGAACCAAATCGCCAGGATGCCGTAGTACACCGCAACTACGCACACGCTTAAGGCAAACGTGTTCAGCGCGTTTCCGACCCCGGAGTTTTCCGTTGAGAGAGTTGCTGCTGGTGTCCTAGACTCTAGCCTGTTAAAGTCGATTGGCTGCGCGAACTCTGCCTGTCCTTCCCTGGGGCTACAGAGCAAATCCAGTGGGGCAGCGACCTGCTGTTCAAAGTCGGCGGAAAAATGTTTGCCGCCACGCCCCTCGAGCCGGCTTCGGTCTGGCTATCCTTCAAAGCGTCGCCGGAGAATTTTGTTGAGCTGACCGAGCGGGCGAACATCATTCCGGCGCCCTACTTGGCTCGCGCTCAATGGGTCGCACTGGAAAACAAAGACGCTCTGCCGCCTGACGAGCTCGCTCGCCGCCTCCGCGATTCCTATGACATGATCTTCGCCAAACTTCCCAGGAAGACTCGCGAATCCATTTCCAGCGCCAAGCCGGCTGCGCGCAAGTTTCGAAGCAAAAAATCAGTGAAAATGAAACGCCGTCGTAGCCGCTGATTCCAGGAAAAGATATACTCCGCTGTATTGCAGAGCATTCGAATGAGGAAGATGTTCTGCCGAGGTGGCCCGTGCTCGCACGCGTATCAATGCTCATTGTTTTGGTCCTGCTTGTGACTTCCTTGCGGCTCAGCGATGGAATTTCAGCCTCGCCGAACGGCGGGCTGCTTGTTGTGGCGAATCAGAGGGAGCACACCCTGCTCGTGGTTGATCCTGAGGCCCGCCGCGAACTGGCGAAAGTTGTTGTAGGAGTGAACGGCCATGAAGTCATCGTCTCCGGGGATGGCCGCTTCGCTTACGTTCCCATCTACGGAAACTCCGGCGTCGGCAGGCCTGGGACGGACGGCAGCACGATTGACGTCATTGATCTGCGGGAGCGTAAGCTCACCGCCACCATCGACCTGGGCAAACCGCTGCGTCCGCATCGCGCTGAATTTGGTCCCGACGGATTGCTCTATGTCACCGCCGAGCTGGCGAATGCCGTGGATGTGATTGATCCTTCCACGCGCAAAGTCCTCGCGGAAATTCCCACCGGCCAGCCGGAATCTCATATGCTCGTCCTTTCTCCTGATGGCCGGCGCGGCTACACCGCGAACGTGGGGGCCGGCAGCGTCAGCGTGGTCGATCTGGCGAAACGCAGTCTCATCGCCACGATTCCCGTGGCAAGAAGGGTCCAACGCATTTCCATTTCTCCCGACGGCGCCCGTGTCTTCACTCACGATCAGGATGCGCCGCGCATCGCCATCATCGACACAACCGCCAACAAAATCGCCAGTTGGATCGAGTTGCCTGATTCCGTGTACGCCTCTGAGCCGACTCCCGACGGGGCCTGGCTGCTTGCCGTCAGCCAGCGTTCGAATCGCATGTTTGTCATTGATTTGAAATCGCTGAAGCTTTGGCGTTCCCTGGAAATCCCAAAGAATTCTTCGGAGATTCTGATCCGCCCCGGAGGAGACATCGCTTACATCAGCGGTACCGACGACGGGAAGATCGCCGTGCTCGATCTGCGTTCCTGGAACATGCAATCGCCCATCGAGCTCACGCCGGGCGTCGACGGCCTTGCGTGGGTGCCCGTTCACCAGAAGTAGCGTTCCGAATTCGAGGGAGCCCGCGATCAAGGAATACTCAGCTGGATTGACTCCGGCCGCTCGCGTAAGTCTTCCTTCTCATCCGATTACTCATTCGCGACAGTACTATTCTTTCCGAGCGCCAGCCTGCTGAAAATCGAGTTGTACGAACGTCCAGCGCGGAACTCGATCTGTGATCCGAGGCAAGTTCTGCTTCTACGCTCGCACTCTGGACAGCAACTGGAGGAAGATGAGATGAAGTTGAACAAAATGATTCTGACGGGTTTTCTACTCTGTGCGGTTTGCGGGGCCCAAGCCAAGGACAAGCCCGCGTACGAAAAGGGCGTCCTCGTCCAGATGGAATCCACTTCGTGTGGGTACGCCGAGAAAGACGGCAAGAGTCTGACGGGGGAACTCATCGGCACGGACAGTCAGCACAAGAAAACGCAGGAAGTCCTATGCCAAGAGTATATTCTTCAGAGCGATCGCATCGTCTATCGCATCCGCCCAAAGGACGACAAGCACCCAGTCCTTCTCCCCATTGGAGAAGCGGCCGAATTCCGCATTCACAAGGACAAGCTATTGCTCCGGGTCCCCGAAGCCGACGACAAGGAAAGGGAATACATCGTCGTGTCCATGACCCCGCGCGCGGATGCCGCAACGAGCAAACCTGCCTCGGCTTCGGCTTCTGTTAAGCCCTAGCTCAGGTCTCTTGGCCAGTCACAGCGGAATCGAAGAATGAACGCCCTCTCTCTTTAGGGGGGCGTTTTTCTTGAGGGTCTTCGCTTGGGTAAGGAAGAAGCAAATTCCTGGCGGTTTTCAGACCTTCTGTTACTTTTCGTCCAGATACTCTCCGGGAACATCATCCTCGAGCACTTCATGAGTAATCACTTCGTTCTCGTCCGCCCTATCGGCGTCTTCCACTCCTTTAACCACTTCCGCTTCGAACGCGTTCCCTTCTTCGAGCAACTCCTCGACGCTCTCCGAACCTGCACGCTCGATCCCGGATAATCCTTGCAAGTCTCCCGACTGGCCAGCCGAGCGCGCCCCTAAACCCTGAGGCTCGAACACGACGCTGTCCACACTCATGTTCTTCCCCCGGACTCTCTTTTTCCTCGGAGCTGCCTTTCTTCTGGAAGGCTTTCTTCTGGAAGCGGCCTTCTTGCTCGCGGTTTTTTTCGTCTGTTTCTTCTTGTTCTTCTTCGGGGACATAGACGGAGTTTTACCTCTTTCGTGTTTGCCGGTTTACCTCAACGCGCTGGCTTAACCCCTCAGTCATGGACGGTCGAAACGTTGGAGAATATCCGTTCGCTGAACTGCAAAATCCTCAGGCCCGGACAGCGCTTTAAGAGATATCGCCGGTCTTAATGGTAAACCTTCAGCTCCACGAACTCTACCGCATAAGGCGTCGAGCTTAAATTCAGCCGCGCGACAGTCACGGGCAGTCGGAATCTGCGAGGCCCGGCACTTCCGGGATTAACGTACAACACGCCGTCGCGCTGCATCTTTCCAGGCTTGTGGGAATGCCCGCTCAGGACAATCCGAAACCCAGCGGTTGCCGGATTCAAATCCATCTCCTTCACGTCATGAATCATATAAACCATCGCCGCGCCCGCTTCCGCGATGGCCGTCACAGGTAACGCGTGCGCCCACGGTTCCGTATCCACATTTCCCCGCACCGCCACAACAGTTGCAATTTTTCTCAGCGTCTCCAGAATCTCAGGCTTTCCCACATCCCCCGCGTGAAGAATCAGTTCAGAGCCGCGCAGCGCTTCGACCGCTTCCGGGCGAAGCAAACCGTGCGTATCAGAGATCAGCCCGATGCGCTTTGGTTTCATTGGTACACGCGAATACTAACGCACTTCGTTGCCACGGGGCGCACAAATCCGGAACTGATGGAGGATTCTGCGTGGCAGTTTACGCTGATGCTTTGGTAGGAACCGGACGGCGCATCGGTTTTGCCCCTGGAAGGGGAAACTGCATGTGCCAGAAGTTCGTTTCGGGCGAGAGGAACTCCACTCCCAGATATTGCCTGCTGTCGCGCGCCCGGTGGATGGAGACAACCCGGCACTCCATCGACTGCGAAGTATGGTCATTCACCAGGATGAGCGTTTGTCCCATCAGCACGATCTCTTCGAGATGAAACAACGCCCCGTGCCGGTTCACCGACTGCGTATGGGTCTGGACACTGAACTTCTCACCGGCATCCGTTTTTCCGCGGACCGTCAGCGGCACCGTCAACGCTACCCGCTGCGTCCGCCGGCGTTCTTTGCAGCGAAAATGAAGCAGGGACATTTGGAAAGACGTCCTCAAAAAGCTGATTTGTGAATCCTCGGGGCTTTCGACCAGCTTCAGTCGACGCGTTCTTGCCTACCGAGTCGTGTCAGCAGGGTGCCGAAGCGACGGAGCAACAGAAGAGAAGTGACGAGCACGAACCTTGCCCACACAGTCCCAATACTGCCTGCTTACCCCTCACCGGACAATGGCGGAACGGTACCACAAAATCGGATCCAATAACAGTACCCTCGTACTCCCTTTTTTGCTCCCTTCGGTTCATTCTGCATTCGAAACAAATCTCAGTTTCCCTGAGCAACGATTCTCCCGTCGTTGAATTCGAGCGCCACTGCAAAATGGGCCATCAACTCGTTGGCGCGGGGCATCGATTCAAACGGCGCGGCCAGCGTCCCAACGCACTCCTCCAACACGACACCGCAACGTCCGTTATCTCGTGTTTTATCAAATACTTCCGCTAGGCCTCGCGTTCTTCGTCCGCCCGACGGCCCGCGAGTGACCTTCAACTCTGGAATCCCGACCGGTTTGCCTATCCTCACCTACGGGAACCTCTTCCCTTACCTTGTGTCTCGGACGATGGTTTCGTTTCAACTCGTTGCGGGCATAGTGGAGTGTTCCCCCGTGCCGCCCTCAGTTCTCGAGCAGCCTTACGATCTGCAGCGGGTTCACCCGCGCTCGTTCCACCGTTAAGCCCCAGTGCAAGTGCGGGCCCGTGACGCGTCCCGTTGCTCCCACTTTGCCCAGCACTGCGCCCGCCTCCAAATCATCGCCCACTTTCACATCAATCTCGGAAAGGTGCCCATAGAAGGTGTAAATCCCCAGGCCGTGGTCCACCACCACGGTGTTACCCGAAAAAAACAATTCTTCGGCCAGCGCCACACGCCCACGCTGTGCCGCATGTACGGGCGTCCCCGTAATCGCGGGAAAATCCACGCCGCCGTGCGGCGACCCGGGCTTGCCATTCAGGATTCGGCGCTTCCCGAAATTCCCTCCCGTGCTCACGCCATCCAGGGGCACGCGAAACTTTCCATTCCACAAACGCTCGGGCGTCACTCGGTCGAAGATTTCCCGCAGCCTTTGCCGCTCTTCGTCCGCGCGTTTGATTTGTTCGGGGTTGGGCTCAACGAACTCGTTTTCCACGTGCAAGCTTTCGGTCGCAAACCGCCCTTTCCTCACCGCAACCATGGCGCGGCAGCTGATTTTCTCGCCGCTGGCCGTCTGCCCCGTCAATTTCAACTCATAGGTTCCCGCCGCTTTTTCCAGGTCCACTCCCACCAAGCCTCTTTGCACTCTTTCGCGCCCGGCGTCCTGCCAGAACGGAACGCTTCGCCCTCCCCAATCCCCCTTCAATTCCGCCAATGGCTTTGCACTCTTCACGTCCACCAGCAGCAAACTTCCCTGGCTCGATACCGGCGCGCTCAATCGCAAGGTTGCCCCCGCAGTGCAATTCCCCGCTTCCTTCGCCATCGCTCCAACCGGAAGCAACCCCAGCGAAGGCCCAAGGCATACCGCCGCGAACCACATCCGCCACGTTCGAATTGGATTCACGCTTCGCACTCTTATCGCTGCTGCCGCATCGCCGCCACACGCGACTCGACTCTTTCAAATTGCGCTCGCGCCACCTTCGATCCCAGGATGGCCTTTTCCATCGTTAGAAACAAATCGGGGTTATTCATCTTTTCGCGCAGCTCTGTCAAGAAGGGCCGCACTTTTGCAAAGATAAAGTAGAGTTCTCCGCAAAATGCCAGTTGAAAGAAAAGCTTCTCACTCACGACGCCGTTCAAGACAAAGGAAACGGCAATTCCCCAGTAGCTGCCCACCTGCCGCAGCCAGTTGTTTTCTTCTGACCCCATGGCCGTTGCCACCTTCACGAAGTCATCCGCATTTTTGGGCCAAAACGTAATCAGCCACCATTGCCGCGCCTTCCGAAGTTCCGGCTCGCGCCTCAGGTCATAGAGCTCCAGAATCAACCGCGCGTCATCTGCCGTCGGTTTCTTCGCCATGGCTTCCTCCCAGGACTTTCCAGGTGTGATTCTACCTTCCGCCTGCACGTTTCCGCTTCCGCTTTCTTTAGCTTGCATGACCCAAGAACTGTCCGGCAACGCGACAAACGCATCCCACGTTCGGACGCGAATGGCTCACTCTCTTGTCCTTGCCTTTCGCGCAAGTCCTTATCCTGCTACGATTTCTGTGTCATCCGCGAGCGGCACTAGAATTGCCCCATCTAAGGCGGCTAAGTCTATCCGCCTTATGCAGGGGAACGTCAAGGAGGCGCTGTGAAAAAGATCGATCGGATGCGAGAGAAAGTGAGCGTCCTGCCGACTTCCGCTTACCTGTCGAAGATGCACGACGCGGGTTGGAGCCTTGTGGCCCTCGAATGGGAACGCGAAGTCGAGCCTTCTGCCGAACCCGAAGAGCGCGAAGCTGCCGTCACTTCCGAGGAAATCCCTTTCGGCCTTCGGATCGCCTCCGACTGCCGCCATTTGGAAGATGACCCCCTGGAACTGCAAACGCTCAAGTTTCTCGCCGAAATGATCGTCCAGGACGTTTCTTTCACCAGCATGGCCGACGCCCTGAACGTGCGCGAGTATCGCACGCGCGACAGCCGGCCCTGGACCGCCGCCAGCGTCTTCAAACTCACGCCGCGCCTCATCGAGGTGGCCCCGCGCATCCTCTCCGGCGCCGAATGGGAGTCCCGCAAGAAACAATTGTCCCGCGTCACCTGGAACTCCTGACGAATACGCTTTCTCGGTCCGTTATGGAGGCGCGGTCCTCAGTCCGCCGTTCTCGCGCCCGCTCGTCCGGTTCACGGCGAGCCGGCCGTTGATGCCTCGGCGCGCATTTCCGAAGCGCGCCACTGCACGGGCTCGATGCGCCCCAGCACAAACACCCAGCTCGCCGCGCCGAGAATGGAAATCACTCCCGTTATCACCAGAGCCCACACGAAATTTCCGGTGTGGCCAACCGTGAATCCGGTCACCGTGGGCGCGGCCACGCCCGCCAGATTCCCGGCAAAATTTTGCAAGCCCGTCCATTTGCCGGCAGCCCGCGGCCCCGCCAGTGTTTGCGTGATCACCCATACGTTTGACGTGTTCAACCCGTACGCCGCGCTCGCCATCAGCAGAAATGCCACCGCAAGGTCCGGGCCCGCCAAGGCACAAGCTGCCAGCAAGACTCCTCCCACCAATTGTCCCGTCCCGATCATCGTTTTTCGCACCAACGTCGCGCTCCACCCTGCGGCAATCCACCGATCCGAAGCCGCACCGGAAATCACGGACACAAACGCCATCAGCAGATACGCCAGCGCGCCGATCTTTCCCATGCGTTCCAGCGAAAATTGCCGCTCCCGCACCAGGTAATACGGCAGCCACGTCAGCAGGTAATAGAGCAAGTAGTTCCCGCCAAACATTCCAAGAAACGTTCCCCTTGCTTCTCTCCGCAACAGGATGTCTGTCATTCCCGGGCCGGGCTCCGCCTTTTGCGCCAGCTCCGTCGCGGCGCATCGCGGCATCTTCTTCAGCCACACTGGCAGCCACAGGAACCCCGCGCAGCCCAGCCCGATGAAATACGGCCTCCAGCCGTATTTCGCCATCATCACTGCTCCAAGCAGCAATCCGAACGCCGGCCCTGCCCCGATTCCCACGCTGATGAGCGCGTTCGCAAATCCGCCATGCCGCGCCGGAACATGGCGCACGATGAGATTCGAGAAGCACGGATATGCGGTGGACTCACCGGCTCCCAGCAGCAACCGCATCGCGAACAGGCCTGCGAACCCCTGCACCACACCTGTCAGCAGAGTCGCCGCCGACCACACGAAGAACCCCGCCGCCAGCACCCGGCTCGCATCAAAGCGATCCGCGAGCCAGCCGGAAATCAACAGAAAACTCGCGTACGTCCAGAAAAACGCGGAAAGCAGCACGCCCAATCGCCCGGGGGACATGCCGAATTCGTCTTTAATCATCGGCGCGGCAATCGAAAGCGCCCCACGATCGATGTAGTTAATGAAGAGAGCCA
>Ga0137372_10006913_pt1 | contig 10984 bp, 10 predicted proteins | sample SagtaG_6_FD_104911 | JGI IMG/M metagenome (GOLD analysis project Ga0137372, IMG submission 104911) | Vadose zone soil microbial communities from Sagehorn Ranch, Mendocino, California, USA - Sage1_R_60_16 metaG | ecosystem: Environmental > Terrestrial > Soil > Vadose zone | place: USA...
CGTCGCGAGTAGCTAGCTGCTGCCGTCGTCGGACCCGGACGAGTCCGGCGCGTCGTCAGCGTCGTGCCGCGGCGTGTCGGCCGGGGCCGGCTCGGCCCGCTGGCCAGTTGTGTCGGCGGGTAGCAGCGGGCTCAGCGCGGCGCCGGTGATCCGCTTGAACTTGCGCGACGGACGTGTGCGGTCGAGGACGGCAACCTCGAGTTGGTTGGCGGGCAGCGTGCGTGGCGAGCCGTTGCCGCCGACTGACCCGAGCGCGCGCACTGTCACGGCCAGCGCCTCGGCGAGCGGCAACCCGGCCTGGTAGGTCCGGCGCATCTCGGTGGTGACCGCCTCGGCCTGCCCACCCATCACGAGGAAGTCGGGCTCGTCGACGATCGTGCCGTCGTAGGAGACGCGATACATCTGGTCCTCGTCGGACGTGGCACCGACCTCGGCGACGCACAGCTCGACCTCGTAGGGCTTTTGCTGATCGGTGAAGATCTGGCCCAGCGTCTGCGCGTACGCGTTGCCCAAGGCTCGGGCCGTGACGTCGCGGCGATCATAGGAGTACCCGCGCAGGTCGGCCAGCCTGATGCCCGCGACGCGCATGTTCTCGAACTCGTTGTACTTGCCGACCGCGGCGAACCCGATGCGGTCGTAGATCTCGCTGACCTTGTGCAGCGCCGAGCTGGCGTTCTCGGCGACGAACAGGATGCCGTCGGCGTACGTGAGCACGACGACGCTGCGGCCACGTGCGATGCCCTTGCGCGCGTACTCCGAGCGGTCGCGCATGATCTGCTCGGCCGACGCGTAGAACGGCATCGTCATGGTCGTGGTCTCCGCAAGGTCGAGGTGATCGGGACGGGGGTCAGGAGCCGGGCTGGTCGCGACGCTCGTCGAGGATCGCGCGGACTATCGTGTCGAGCTCGGAATCGCCGACGCGCGCCGTGCCTTCGGCGGTCGCCAGCATGACGACCGGGAAGATCTGCCGGTTCAGGTCCGGACCGCCGGTCGCCGAGTCGTCATCGGCAGCGTCGTAGAGAGCCTCGACGGCGACGCGAATCGCGCCGGCGCGGTCCAGGCCAGGACGCCATCGCTTCTTCAACGATCCCTTGGCGAACAGCGAGCCCGATCCGATCGAGTCGTAGTACCGCTCGGGGAAGCGCCCACCGGCTGGATCGAAGCTGTAGATCCGTCCGGCGTTCGCAGGATCGTCGGCGTCGATGTCGAAGCCGGCGAAGAGCGGAACGACGGCCAGCCCCTGCATCGCCATGGCGAGATTGCCTTGGATCATCGTGGCCAACCGGTTGGCCTTACCGTCGAGGGTGAGGTGGGTGCCCTCGATCTTCTCGTAGTGCTCCAACTCGACCTGGTAGAGACGCACGATCTCGACAGCCAGGCCGGCCGTTCCGGCGATGCCCACCAGCGAGTACTCGTCGGACGCGAAGACCTTCTCCATATCGCGCTGCGCGATGAGATTTCCCATCGTGGAGCGCCGGTCGCCGGCCATGATGACGCCGTCGGCGAATGTGGTTGCGACGATGGTGGTGCCGTGCGCTGCGAGCTCACCGGCGGGCAGCAGGCGCTGGCGCGGGAGCAGATCCGGCGCGGCGGCGCTGAGGAACTCGGTGAACGACGACGATCCCGGTGAGGTGGCGTGACGCAGCACGCTTTGGATGGCGGCTGCGCCGGTGTACCGGTCGATGCTCACGACGCTCCCTCAATGTCGACTGCTGGCCACGACCCTACCGATGCGCGCGGGAGTCATGTCACGCGCAGGATGATGATCGCGGTCAACCGGAGCGCGCCGTCACTCGCCTCCCTTTTGCACGAAGGACCGGACGAAATCCTCGGCGTTTGTTTCGAGCACGTCGTCGATCTCGTCGAGCAACGCGTCGACGTCCTCGGTGAGCTTCTCCTGCCGTTCGGCGACATCAGAGGTGGCGTCGACATCGACCTCATCGGCATTTTCGGGCTGGCGCTGTGGGCGGCTCTGGCCGCTGTCGTGAGTGGGCATGTCGACTCCCTGTGCTGGCCGGTCCCGGTCGAACTTCACCCTAGCTCGACAAGGTGACGTATCGATGACAGTTTGCCGAAAGCCGTCCGGCAACGGCCGATATCGCCGCCAGCGCCAATCGCACATACCCGGCGTCGGGTCAGGCCGATCGTGGCATCGGAGTCGGCGCAAGGCGCACGACGTTGCGCCCCGCGTCCTTGGCGGCGTAGAGGGCTCGATCGGCGGATCGGATGAGCGCGTCGAGTTCGGTGCCGTGCCCGGGATAGACCGCAACGCCGACGGAGGCGCTCAGCGGCACCTGCCGACGGTCCGCGCCGCCGTCGACCACGCGGAGCGACTCGATCCGCCGGCGCACCCGCTCGGCGACCCCGGGCGCATCGTCGACGCCGACCTCGGGCAGCAGCGCGACGAATTCCTCACCGCCAAAGCGTCCGACGGCGTCGTACCCGCGAAGCTCGTCGGCAAGGGCTTCACCGACCGCGTGCAAGGCGTCGTCTCCGGCCAGATGACCGTGCGTGTCGTTGATCTGCTTGAAGTGGTCCATGTCGATGAGCAGGATCGCGGCGCTCTGGTCGCCACGCTCGGCCCTGGCGAGCTCGCGGCCGGCGAGCTGACGCCACGTCGTGGCATTGAGCAGATCGGTCTTCACGTCCATCGTCGCTGCCTCGACGAGCTCCTTGATCAGGTTCTGGTGCTGGAGCAGGAACACCGCGGGCAGCACCATGACCACGAACCACGGCGCGTACGCGACGCATCCGGCGGTGACCGCGCCGAGCGCAAGCGTCGCCAGCTCGAACGCGTGGTCAGACCAGCGCCCGACGAGTGCCGCCCGAACCGGGGCACCCGTGCTGGCAATCACCGCGATCGCGACGATGCTGCGGTTGACGAGCCGGTACACGCAGATGCTGAGCACGATGAGGCCGGCTGCTGCGATCGGTGTGGACCAGAAGATGCCGGCCGGGTCGATGTGCCGCAGCATCGTCGAGACGGCGAAGCAGGTGAGCAAGACCCCAGCGGCGCTGTAGACGGCACGGTAGGGTCGCGCGCCATCGACACGACTCCACGAGCGGGCCCAAAGGTGAGCGAAGCTTGCGACTACCGCAATCACGGCGAGACTCGGCGGAAGAATCAGGGCTCCGGCGAACAGCCAGACCGAGGTGACGTCGACATGCGCTGAGCCGGCGGCGATGAGCCGGCGCTGGAACTCGATTTGCCGAGATACCTCGATGTACGCGACGCTCAGCAAGACCAGCACGCTGAATCGGACAAGGTCTGCGTTCGTAACCGAGTCGGTGACAATCGCATATACCATAAGTGCTACTGCAACAGCATCAACCGACACGACAAGGGCGACGAGCCGGCGCGGCAGGCTCCAGAGTGCCCATCGTCTGGACACTGCCGATGCTCTCCGCTCCGTCGACACTTCGCTCTCGGTCACGCCGGCCCCCGTACGCCCCCCGATGGCGCGAGACGAACGCTATCCCATCCGTCCGTCTGTGTCATTACCGGACAGAACGATCCGTATGCAGAACGTGGCAGGTCATGAACCCGTCGACCAACCGTGAGATGGCAGCCAAACCTCCATCGGGCGGGAGGTGAGCCTCGATGTCGCAGAGCGAGAGCTGGATCTAGACCGCGGTGACCATTCACACGGCGGGAAGGCGGTGAGCTCATGACGCAGAGCGAGAGCTGGATCTGAGTTCGGTCGGGCGGGTATTGCTACCGCGGGCCGACCAGGGCCTCGATGAGTGAGGCAGCCGTCGGGCACCGGTCGAGCAGTTCGCCGACGTGAGCTCGGGTGCCGCGAAGCGGCTCGAGGGTCGGCACCCGCACCAGGGATTCGCGCCCCACGTCGAAGATGACCGAGTCCCACGACGCGGCGGCGACGGCGGCGCCGTACCGCTGCAGGCACTCTCCACGGAAGAACGCCCTCGTGTCGTCCGGCGGCGTCGACATGGCCGTTGCTGCGACCCCCTCCGGTAGCAACGTCTTCATGGCGCCCCGGGCGACGAGGCGGTGGTAGAGGCCTTTGTCGGGACGGACGTCGGCGTATTGCAAGTCGACGAGCTGAAGACGCGACGAGTCCCAGTCGAGCTCGTCTCGGTCGCGGTAGCCGTTGAGCAGGCGCAGCTTGGCGACCCAGTCCAGTTCGTCGGCGAGCTGCATCGGATCGGCCTCGAGCCGGGTGAGCGCCGACTCCCACCTGGCCAATATGTCGCGCGTCTGGCTGTCGGCATCCTCGCCGTAGCGGTCGTCGACGAACTTGCGGGCGCGGTCGAGGTATTCGCCCTGCAAGCCGATAGCGGTGATCTTGCGCCCGTCGGCCAGCCGGATGAGGTGCGTGAGTGTCGGGTCGTGCGAGATCTCGTGCAGTTCCCGCACCGGCTGTGCAATGCCGAGGTCGTCGGGCAGGAACGCGTCCTCGATCATCGCCAGCACCAGCGACGTCATGCCGACCTTGAGGTAGGTCGAGATCTCCGACAAGTTGGCGTCGCCCACGATGACGTGCAGGCGGCGGTAGCGGTCGGCGTCGGCGTGCGGCTCGTCGCGCGTGTTGATGATGGGGCGCTTCAACGTGGTCTCGAGGCCGACCTCGACCTCGAAGAAGTCGGCGCGCTGGGAGAGCTGAAAACCGGCCGTCCGGCCGTCCTGACCGATACCGACCCGGCCAGCGCCGGTGATCACCTGACGCGAGACGAAGAACGGGACGAGGTGGCGCACGATGGACACGAACGGCGTCGAACGGCTCATCAGGTAGTTCTCGTGGGCGCCGTAGGACGCGCCCTTGTTGTCGGTGTTGTTCTTGTACAGGTTGATCTGCGTGCCGACCCCCGGCATCGACGCCACGCGCCGCGCGGCATCCGCCATGATCAACTCGCCCGCCTTGTCCCACCGGACGATGTCGAGCGGCGTCGTGACCTCCGGCGTCGAGTACTCCGGGTGGGCGTGGTCGACATACAGGCGAGCCCCGTTGGGCAGGATGACATTGGCCATCCCCGCGTCCTCTTCGGCCTCGATGAACTCCTGGGCGACACCAGCCCCCCCGCCGAGCTCGAAACCGCGGGCGTCACGGAGCGGTGATTCCTCTTCGAAATCCCAGGCAGCGCGCCGGGCCCGACCGGCCGGCAGCGTGCTCGCGTAGGCGTTGACCACCTGCGCCGACAGCAGCATCGCGTTTGCCGACGGCTGGCCGGGCAGGCTCACGCCGTACTCGACCTCGGTGCCCATGACCCGACGAACGCTCATTCCCCAAGGCTACGGCCCCGGCCTTGTTCGCGAAGGATGTGTCCGAGCGCCTGCCCGGCCCTCCGTTGTTCTGGCAGCAACGAGTAGCTAACGATGTGGCAACGGTTCGGGTCTGGACGCATCGGTTGGGGTGCCCAGAGCGTCATTACGGTTGACGCGCAGATGTTCGCGGCCGCGTCCGGCAGGGATGGAGGGGCCTCGTGAAGAGCAACCCGCTACGCACCGGTGTTGCGCCGGCGCACGTGTCCGCGCGTCCTGTCGCGCCCGCCGCCCGAGCCAACGCCGACGACGTCGTCGCCTGGCTCAACGACGCGTCGTTCCGCCTGCTCGAGGCGCGTCAGGCCCGCGCCCGCAGCCGCGCCGCCACCCGCCCCCGCAGCGACTGACTGCCCCTACAGGTACTGGCCCGTGTTTCCGACGGTGTCGATGGAGCGGCCGGCGTCGGGGCCCTTGCCCGACACGAGGGTGCGGATGTAGACGATCCGCTCGCCCTTCTTGCCGGAGATCCGCGCCCAGTCGTCGGGGTTGGTGGTGTTCGGCAGATCCTCGTTCTCGCGGAACTCATCGACGCAGGCGGCGAGCAGATGCTGCACCCGAAGCCCACGGGCACCGGTGGTGAGGACGTCCTTGATCGCCATCTTCTTGGCTCGGTCGACGATGTTCTGGATCATCGCGCCGGAGTTGAAGTCCTTGAAGTAGAGCGTCTCCTTGTCGCCGTTGGCGTAGGTGACCTCGAGGAAACGGTTCTCCTCGGTCTCGGAGTACATCCGCTCGGTTGTGCGCTGGATCATCGCGTCGACGGTCGCGCTGATGTCGCCGCCGTGCTCGGCGAGATCGTCGGCATGGATCGGCAACGTGTGCGTGATGTACTTCGAGAAGATGTCACGCGCCGCCTCGGCGTCGGGTCGCTCGATCTTTATCTTGACGTCGAGGCGCCCTGGCCGAAGGATCGCCGGGTCGATCATGTCCTCGCGGTTGGACGCGCCGATCACGATCACGTTCTCGAGCCCCTCGACGCCGTCGATCTCGCTCAGCAGCTGCGGCACGATCGTGTTCTCGACGTCTGAGGAGACGCCGGAGCCGCGGGTGCGGAACACGGAGTCCATCTCGTCGAAGAACACGATGACCGGCGTGCCCTGGCTAGCCTTCTCGCGAGCGCGCTGGAAGACCAGCCGGATGTGCCGCTCGGTTTCGCCGACGTACTTGTTCAGCAGCTCAGGGCCCTTGATGTTGAGGAAGAACGACTTCGCGGTCGAGCCGTTGCCACGCACCTTCTCGACTTGCTTGGCGAGCGAGTTCGCGACCGCCTTGGCGATGAGCGTCTTGCCGCAGCCGGGCGGGCCGTAGAGCAGGATGCCCTTCGGCGGGCGCAGTTCGTGCTCGCGGAACAGATCGGCATGCAGGAACGGCAGTTCGACCGCGTCGCGGATCGCCTCGATCTGGCGGGTCAGGCCGCCGATGTCGGTGTAGTCGATGTCGGGGACCTCTTCGAGGATGAGCTCCTCGACCTCGCTCTTCGGGATCCGCTCGTACGCGTAGGACGAGCGAGTCTCGAGTAGCAGCGAGTCGCCGCTGCGCAGTGGCTGCTCACGAAGGATGTCGGCGAGGTGGACCACGCGCTCCTCGTCGGCGTGCCCGATGACCAGTGCGCGCTCGCCGTCCTCGAGCAACTCCTTGAGCATCACGACCTCGCCGGCCCGCTCGTGACCGCGCGCCGCGACGACGTTCATCGCTTCGTTGAGCATGACCTCCTGGCCGTGACGCAGGTCGTCGGTCGGCACCTCTGGCGAGACCGCGACGCGCAGCTTGCGGCCGCTGGTGAAGATGTCGACGGTGCCGTCGTCGAACGCCTCGAGGAACACGCCGTAGCCGCTCGGCGGCTGGGCGAGTCGGTCGATCTCCTCTTTCAGCGACACGACCTGATCGCGCGCCTCGCGCAGCGTCTCGACGAGGCGGTCGTTGCGCTCGCCCAGGCTTGCTACCCGAGCCTGCGCGTCGGCCAGCCGCTCTTCGAGAATGCGCAAATGCCGCGGAGACTCCGCCACTTTGGCCCGCAGCAACTCGACCTCTTGCTCCAGAAATGCCGTGCGCCTGCGCGCCTCGTGCACCTGGTCGTCGCCGGGGTCATTCGAGCGGATCGTCTCGTCGGGCTCGTGAGCCATGCGGCCACCTCCACTCGTGTGGTTCGCGAAAATCCACCCTACACAGGCGGTCGAATCGTGGCGGGATCTACGCTCGATTGCGAGGGCCCGCCGCTGGCGTTGCGGCGGCCGACGGATCAGAGAGGATCTCGCAGACCTTGAGTCAGCCGCTTCGTGTCTGGATCGATCAAGACCTGTGCACCGGTGATGGTCTGTGCGTGCAGTACGCCCCCGAGGTGTTCGAGTTCGATGTCGACGGCCTCGCCTACGTCAAGGACGGCGACGGTGCCCTGCTGGCGCAGTCCGGAGCGTCCGCCGACGTGCCCGAGCGACTTCGCCTGGACGTTATCGACTCGGCCAAAGAGTGCCCCGGCGCGTGCATCCATGTCGTGCGCGCCTCTGACGGCGGCGAGGTCGCCGGCCCGGCCGCCTGACATCGCACGATCGCCCCGCGTGTCTTGCGTGGATATCGCCGCGCCATCGCTGATACTGATGTGTTTGGTGAGGCCCTTGTGAATATTGGGGCGTCGACGTACGGTGGTGCGCGGTCGCGCTATCCGGCGGCCACCCAGGTCGGCCCAGGCTGACACCGATGAGAGCTCCGCGCTGTCAGCCGAGGGCATTTCCTCCTCGGGCACGGGGAAGGATCGTCCATGGCACGCCTCAGCACGCCTCGTCTCACGGCGCTCGGCATCTGCGCCGCGCTGATCACCGGCATCCTCATGGTTCTCATGCCGTCGTCCACGGCGTGGGCCGACCCGTCCGCCGACGCCTGGCACCAGCTACGCGTCTGCGAGTCGGGCGACAACTACTCGATCAACACCGGCAACGCTCACTACGGGGCTTACCAGTTCGATCTGGCGACCTGGCGCAGCGTCGGCGGATCGGGTTACCCGTATCAGGCCTCCGCCGGCGAGCAGGACGCGCGGGCGCTGATCCTCTACCGGATGCGCGGCTGGCAACCGTGGCAGTGCGCGAGCATCCTCGGGCTGCACGAGGACGCCGATGCGCGGTCCGGGCGGATCAGCGACATCCAGGTGCCCGGCGGCGGCCTTCCCCCTGCATCGCACGCGTGGCCCGGTACGTACTACACACTCGGCGCCCACAGCGCGGGCCTGCGGCAGTGGCAACTGAAGATGAAGTCGCGCGGTGCGCCGCTGACCGGCACCGGCCGGTTCGGCACGAACACCCTGGCCACGGTCAAGCGAGTCCAGCGCCTCAACCACCTGCCCGTCACGGGCGTGCTGGGCCCGAGGACGTGGGCACTCGCCTGGACGGGTAGGTACACGACGGCAGTAGCGAAGCCGAAGCCGGTCACCGCTCCGCGCTGGCCCGGCACGTATTACTCGATCGGCGACCACAGCCTGAACATCCGCACGTGGCAGCTGCGGATGAAGGCCCGCGGCGCGGCGCTGACCGGATCCGGTCAGTTCGGCACGAACACCCTGGCCGTGGTCAAGCGGATTCAGCGCCTCAACCACCTGCGCGCGACCGGCATTCTCGGGCCGGTTACCTGGCCGCTCGCATGGAAGGGCAAGTACTAGGCGTCGTCGGCTTCGACAGGTTCGACGGCCTTGGCCGGGCGACGCTGGCGAGTCGGCGCGATGACCCCGGGTGCCAGCCGGCGGGCGGTCGCGAGGAACGCCGTATGCCCGATCATCCGGTGCTCGGGGCGTACTGCGAGACCTACTACGTGCCATCCGCGCACGAACGACTCCCAAGCCGAGGGCTCGGTGTAGCCACCCCGTTCGCGCAGCGCCTCGACGAGCCGCGACAGCTGCGTCGTCGTCGCGACGTAGCCGATCAGCACGCCACCTGGGCGCAGGGTCGCGGACACAGCGTCCAGAACCAGCCACGGCGACAGCATGTCGAGGATGACCCGGTCGGCGACTTCGTCGGCCGGGTGCTCGGCGAGATCAGCGACGCGAAAGGTCCAGTTGTCCGGAAGTCCGCCGAAGAACGTCTCGACGTTGCGCGTTGCCACCTCGGCGTGGTCGGCGCGTATCTCGTAGGAGATCACGCGGCCGGCCGGGCCGACCGCGCGCAGCAGGGAGCACGTGAGCGCGCCCGAACCCGCCCCGGCCTCGACCACGGTCGCACCCGGGTAGATGTCGCCGAGCATGACGATCTGCGCCGCGTCCTTGGGGTAGATGACGGCAGCACCGCGCGGCATCGACAGCACGAAGTCGGCGAGAAGCGGACGCAGCGCCAAGTAGTCGGTGCCGCCCGTCGACGTGACGACACTGCCTTCGGGCAAGCCGATCAGCGCGTCGTGGTCGATCGCCCCGCGATGGGTGTGGAACTGTTTTCCCGCCGTAAGCATGACGGTGTGCAGGCGCCCCTTGGGGTCGGTCAGCTGCACCCGCTCTCCCTCGGCGAACAGCGCGCTACTCATGCGGCCGGACGGGTCAGCGCGGCGACCAGGTCGGCCGCCGCCAGGATCCCGGCGAGCGAACCATCGCGGTGCACGACCAGGTACTCGTGTGCGGGCGTGTCGCGCAGTGCGCCGAGCAGCCCGTCGCCGGACAGGTCGACGCCGAGCACCATGCCCGGCTCGATCGGCCGGGCAACCTCGGACACCGCGACCCACGGGCGGCGCTCGGGCGGCACGGCACCGATACGCGCCTCGTCGACGATCGCGCGTGGCTCGTCGGCCGAGTCGACCACCACCAGGCCGCGCGCCTGGGCCTGCCAAACACGGCGAAGCGCCTCGGCAACAGGTACGTCGGCGTGCACGAGCACACCGGGACGTACCAGTCGGCGCATCGACACCCGCGGCAAGCGCTCCTGCAGTTCGGCGTACCGCAGCGACTGCGTCGCGCCGATCCAGATGAAGGCGCCGAGTGCGAGCCCGAGCACCCCCGTCCCGACGCTCCAAGCGCCGCCGCCGGCGTCGAGCAGCACGGCCCATCCCGCCACCAAGACGGCGACGACGCGGCCACCCCAGGCGGCCAACCTCGTGCCGGTCAGCCGCGACCGCGTCAGCCGCCAAATGCCGGCACGGAGGGCGCGTCCGCCGTCGAGCGGCAGGCCAGGCAGCAGGTTGAACCCGGCGACCAGCAGGTTGCTCAACGTCAGCAGGAGCAGCAGCACGGACAGCACCGAATCCGTTGGCGCGAACCCGTGCGCGAGCCAGCATCCGCCGCCGATTGCCAGCGAGACGAGCGGCCCGGCGATCGCGATCAGCAGCTCGTCGCGAGCCCGGCGGATCTCGCCCTCGATCTCCGAAACGCCACCGAGCAGGAAGATGACGACGCGCCGCACGGGCTGCCCGAGCGCGAGGCTGACCGCCGTATGACCAAGTTCATGGGCGAGCACGGAGAGTGCCAACAGAACGGCGAATCCAAACGCCACGACATACGACGTCGGACGGCTAATCCGGTCGACCCGGTCATAGATGTAGCCGTTGTACGTGACCGTGATGAGTGCGGCAATCAGCACCCACGAGGGCGCGAAATACAAGGGAACCCGGCGAAAACTGCCGACATGCAGCAGCCGCCGTGGCACCGGGCCGGGAGGGTCGTTCGCACTCATCACCGCGATGCTACGGCGCGCTGCACAGCTCGCCGGGTTAGCGTATACGGGCAGTGAGCGACACCGA
>Ga0137372_10006914_pt1 | contig 10983 bp, 6 predicted proteins | sample SagtaG_6_FD_104911 | JGI IMG/M metagenome (GOLD analysis project Ga0137372, IMG submission 104911) | Vadose zone soil microbial communities from Sagehorn Ranch, Mendocino, California, USA - Sage1_R_60_16 metaG | ecosystem: Environmental > Terrestrial > Soil > Vadose zone | place: USA: California...
CAATCCCCAGCAGCGCCATCGTTAGCACCGCGCCGATCACGACGACGGGGTCTCGCGGGTTCGCCTGATACACTATCTGCCCCAGTAACCGGCTGGCGAAGACGCCTAACAACAGTCCGCCTAACGAGCCGATCCCAAGCAGCACGATTGGCCGCCCCACCGCTGCGCTCATCAAGTGTCTTTGGCGCGCGCCTAGCGCCACGCGGATGCCCAGCTCTTTCATTCGTCGACTCACGTTGTAGGCCGCCATGCCGAAGATGCCCGTCACCGCCAGCATCGCCGCCAGCAGCCCCATCACGCCCAGCGTTACTGTCGCCGCCCGTGCCGGGAATAGCGCACCCGCTATGGTATCGGGCCAGCTCTGCGCCGTGATTTGCGCATTCGGTTCGAGCCCGCTCAGCGTGCGTTCGAGCACCGCCGCCATTTCGTTCTGCGCCCTCTGCGACCGCACTACGAACGTCAGCCAGCTCTGCTCGTTTTGCGATAATGGCACATACACCGCTGGCTGGGGCGACTCCATCATTTCATGATATTTGCCGCCCTCGACCACCCCCACGACTTCCCTCAAGCGATCCAGGAAAATAAATCGTTGTCCAATCGCCGGCGCATCGCCCCACATCTTCCGCGCGAATGTCTCGTTCACGACCGCGACATGCGGCGTTGTTGTCGTATCACGCCATGAGACATCCCGGCCACGCAGGAGTCGGGTGCCAGCAGCTTCAAGGTAACCGGGCGAGATCGTGAACCCGTAGGGCGCTAGCACAGAATTGTTGAGCGTGAACTCGGTCGTCCCGGGCGGAAAAACCGGAATACCACGAATCCCACCCGTAAAGGGCGACTTACTCAACGTTCCCGCCGCCGTCACCCCGGGGATTCTTCGCACCGCTTCAAGCATCGCTTTCTTTTTTTCGAGCGGCACGTTCTCTCCTTCTACCAGGCTAAAGTCGACGTCGGCTAGCATTGCGCCTTGCGGCTGGAAGCCGAGCGGAGCGTGCAGCATGCGCGCCATGCCACGCACCGCGACCAGCGATGCTGTTACCAGGAGCATGCAGATGGCGATTTGTGCGCCTAACAACAGGTCTCGCAGGGCGAACCGGCGCCGGTGGACTGGATCTACCGGTCCGCTCTTTATCATCTGCAATGGACTGCTCTGCGAGATCTGCCGTGCCGGAATCATCCCAAAGAGTAGCGCGCTTATCAGGGTGAAGATCAGAGCCGCGAGATAGACGCTCGCATCTACAGTCACTGCGAGATGGCCATAGGGCGACTGCCACCGGTTCAGCGCACTCAGTAGCAGACTCGCGGTTACTAGTCCCCCGGCTCCACCCAGCAGGGACAACACCATCGCCTCAGTCATCAATTGCCGCACCAGCCGCCACCGGCTGGCTCCCAAGGCTACTCGGAGCGCCAGTTCCCGGCTGCGATCCGCCGCGCGCGCGGCAAACAGACTGGCCAGATTGGCGCACGCCGCGAGCAACACCAACAGAGCCAGGCCGGTTACGCTATAAAGAAATCCGCGAATGACGTCACCGTCGTCCGCGTAAAGTCCGGGACGGATCAGCCGCGGCGGCACTCCGGTGTCTGTCTTTGGATACTCTTTGGCAAGCTGGGCCGCGATTGCATTCAGATTTTCCGTCGCCTGCTGGGGCGTCACGCCTGGCTTCAGCCGGCCAAGCATCACCAAAGGTCTCCCCGTTCGATCCGCCAGGTATTTCGCGTCGAAGTAGTTCACGATCGGTATAAAGTAGTCTGGCCAGACAAATTGCTCCGTGCCGTGGAACTGCGCCGGTGCCACGCCGACCACGGTGTAGGGATCTTTATTGAGCCGCACCGTTGTTCCGATCACGCCCGGATCGGCGTTAAATGCGCTTCGCCAAAGACTATCGCTTAAGACCACGTAGGGCGCTGAATTCGGGCCATGCTCGTCCGTCGCTTGAATGAACCGACCTATCTGTGGTTGCACTCCGAGCATTTCGAAATAATTGCCGGTGACCGCATAGCCGTAGACACTCTTCACCGATTTACCCCAGCTCAGTCTCTGCTGACAATATCCGTAATAGCCGGCCAGAGCGATAAAGATGGTGTTTCGCCGCCGATAGTCTTCAAGCGCAGGATACGATGTGGTGAGTAATTTGAAGTTCGTCCACGGCCCGAGGCGAAGCTGGTAGAGATTCTGCGGGTCGCTCACATCCAGCGGGTGCAGCAGTACCGCATTCACTATTCCGAAGACCACGACGTTTGCCCCAATCCCCAGCATGAGAGTGAGCAAGGCTACGAGCGTGAACGCGGGCGACTTCCAAAGCACGCGAAGCGCATAACGAATATCCAGGAGCACGTCCCCCATGAATGGCAGGCCTCTTCGGCTTGGTAGTCTTGCCGAATCGTCAGGTAACATGAAAGCAACAAGAAGTATAGTGTGCTTTGTGCACTAGACGGGTGAGACGGGAGTTGCGCATGTTAATAATGTGAAAGACACGGCTGACGGAGCGCCGGGGCTACAGCGCTACAGCATTACTTTGGGATCTGCGGATTCGTTCCCCACTTGCCTGGCTCCGGCCCCATCTTGAACGTGACAATTCCTCCGGCGCTGACAGCGCTATATGGAAGAAATGGGTTGTCGATCTTCTTCCCGTTCAGCTCGACCGATTGCACGTAAATGTTTTTGTCTGAAAGATTGTTCGCGTTCATCACGAACGTTTTTCCATTCGAAAGATGCATCGTTGCTTTTTGTATCTGAGGAGCGCCGATCACGTAGTAATCGCTGCCCGGACAGACCGGATAAAATCCGAGGCAGGTAAACAGATACCAGGCAGAAATCTGACCGCAGTCATCATTGCCGCTCAGCGAATTGGGTTTGTTGCCGTATTGCGTTTTCACGACCTCGCGCAAACGCTCGGCTGTTTTCCAAGGCTGGCCCGCATACGAATAGAGATAGATCACGTGATGACTCGGTTCGTTGCCGTGCCAGTATTCGCCAATCCTACCCTGAATGTCGGAGACGCCTTTGCTCTGATCGGCCTCGCGAAAAGTAAAGAGCGCGTCCAATTTCTGCGCGAATTGCTCTTTGCCACCCATTAATGCGATCAGACCGGGCACATCGTGCGGGACGTACCACGAATATTGCCAGCTGGTTCCTTCGGTGAAGTCGTTCACGCCAGTGGTCTCATCATAAAAATGCGGATTAAAGGGAGTGTGCCATTCACCTTGCGAATTCTTCCCGCGCATCAGACCAATTGACGGGTCGAAGAGATTTTTGTAATTTCCGGCGCGTTTCGCGAAATAGTTCGAATCCTCTTTTTTACCGAGCGCCTTAGCCATTTGCGCGATGCAGAAGTCGTCATAGGCGTACTCGAGCGTCTTAGAGACGGATTCATTCTCTTTTTCGAACGGAACCCAGCCCAATTTAGCATAGGTCCCCACATTGTCGTAATTCGGATTCATCGCCGTGGTCTTGATCGCTTCGTAAGCTCTGCCCGGGTCGAATCCCTCTACTCCCTTGAGGTAGGCGTCCACGATGACAGGCACCGCGTGGTATCCGATCATGCACCATGTTTCATTGCCTTGGAGAGACCAGATTGGAAGCATGTGCTCGATGCTTTGATCGTAATGAGCCAGCATCGAATTGATCATGTCGGCGTCGCGTGGCGCTTGAATCAAGGCGAAGAGCGGATGGGTGGCGCGATAAGTGTCCCAGAGTGAAAAGACGGTGTAATTAGTGAAGCCTGCGGCGCGATGAATGTTTCGGTCGAGGCCGCGATATTCGCCGGTGACGTCCTGATAAAGATTGGGCGCGAGGAATGCGTGATACAGTGAAGTGTAAAAGGTTTCGTTCTCCTCTTGCGAACCTTCGATCTCGATCCGCCTTAATTCGCGCTCCCATTTTGCCCGGGTTTGGTCGCGAACATCCTCGAAACTCGACCCCGGAATTTCCGCATCCAGGTTCTTCATCGCGTTCTCAGCGCTCACCGCGGAAATCGCCACCTTTACGGTGATGGATTCATTCTCTCGCGTTTTGTATTTGGCGATAAATTGCAGATTCGCTCCACTAGCCTCCCTATCGCTGCGAAACCGATAGGTGTTGTAGATAACCGGCTGGCCATCGCTGATGATTTCCGCTTTATCGAAAGGCCGTGAGTAGCGCGCCGCAAAATAGAGGGAGCGTTCCTTTGCCCAGCCGTTCACCAAATGAAAGCCGATTATTGTGGAATTGTCCTCCACGCGAACGTGCGACCAGATCACTTTCCATTTTTTTCCGGTCAGGACGTGATGCAGATCAGTGAGAATGGACGCTTCAGCATTCGCCGGGAATGTCATCCGGATCATGCCGGCCCGCTCGCCGGCTGTTAATTCAACCGTGACGCCGGACTTTTGCAGCTTCACTTTGTAATAACCGGCGGAGGCTTCCTCCTCATTGTGCGAATAGGGCGAGCGATAACCAGACTCAGGATCAGCTTTGGTTCCGGGGACAAACTTCGGATTCCCAATCTGAGGCATGAAAAGGAAATCGCCGAGATCGGGAATACCGGTGCCGGTCAGATGCGTCAGACTAAAGCCCATGATCGAGGGATCGGAGTACTCGTAACCTGAAGCCGTCTCCCAAAGTTCGTTGTCCGTGTCTGGGCTGAGTTGAACCATGCCAAACGGCGCCGACGGACCCGGATACGTGTTCCCTTCTCTCTGCGTACCAACGAAGGGCCGGACGTAATCCACGAACCGGGCAGACTTTTTTGGCGGTGCTGATTTAGCAGAAGCGCTTATCTGCAGTACCAATATAAGAAGCAGCTGGAAGAACCGGGTCATCGACACAATCGCGCGATGCTCACTTAACGGCGTTGTATTTCTTAAGGATCTTGATGGTCTTGTCGATCGGAAGTTCATCAATTGTGTGCGCGCGTCCTGTCGTCGTTTTCGCTTTGAACAAAGAATTGTAGACGGCCTCTTCGGTTGCCTCGATCGCCGCCAGGAACAATGGAGACATATCGTCATTCGAAAGCAGCGTGGTGGATTGTCGGTTTGTGGAAAACGCGATCGCGTAGTCTCCGCTTCCATTGGATCCTGCGGACCCGGTTCTTGCCAAACCCATCATCGTTCGTGCGGCGAGGCGGCTGAGATTTCGGCTGTCCACAGGCGCATCGGTTGCAACCACGATCATGCACGATCCATCCGCACGGTTGCCGCCGCCGACGCCTGCTTGGTCAAGTTGTTCCTTCAGATAGTATTTTCCCAATTCCCGTCCGACTGGCGCGCCGTTAATCGTCAGCACACCGCCAAAGTTCGTTTGCACCAGGACGCCGACAGTATATTCACCAAGGTTGGCGGGAAGTTTTCGCGAGGAGGTTCCAATCCCACCCTTGAATCCGAACGCCACAGTGCCAGTACCAGCGCCCACGGCACCTTCATCAACCGCACCGCCTTTCGCGCCACGGATCGCTTCGGCCACATCGGTTGAGGTAATGCGACGCGCACGAATGTCGTTTAGCCATCCGTCGTTTGTTTCGCCCACCAATGGATTGATCGACTGCACGTCCTCGTTGCCCGGCAATGCCAGCATGTAGTCGATAACGCCGTCGGCGACCCTGGGAACCGCGAGAGTCGAAGTGAGAAGAATCGGAGTTTCAATCTCGCCGAGTTCATTCACTTGAGTCGAGCCGAATAATTTGCCGAACGCGTTGCCCACAAAAACGGCGCCCGGAACCTTCTCCGGAAAGAGATTACCTTTGTGCGGGAGAATCGCGGTGATTCCGGTCCGGACGTTGTCTCCCTGAATGATCGTTTTGTGACCAACCATGACTCCTGCTACATCAGTAATCGCGTTTTGCGCTCCGACAGGAAGGATGCCCACAACCACTCCTGCTTCTCTCGCGCGCGGACGCCTCGCTTCCTCCGCGATGAGCGGATTGCAACAGAGCAACGTAAAGAGCGCGACAAGTTTGATGCCCATCATGTGCTACAAAATCTGAGTGTCCATCGATTCAATACGAAAACCGACATTTACCAGGTCCGCCTCAGCGGATGCGCTTCGGTATTGAAGACGATCTTGTCGAAATCCAATGTTCGAGGCAGCGCAAAGAGCAGGTAAAAATATTTAAATGTCTCGGCCAGAACGAAGCTCTCCATTTCATCGCGTTTTTGTTTGGTAACGACGTCGGCAAGCGCAGCATAGCCGGCTTCAGTACGGCAGTATTTCACGAAATCGTCGAAGAGCTTCTCGCCCATTCGCTGATACTGCGGATTGTCCGTGAAGTGATACAGGTAATAAGTCGATTCGACAATTTCCGGGCGCAGATGGTAGGCGCTGGAAATCACGCGCATCGTTTTGTAATCGAGGATTTCAGGTTCGACTCCGTGAAGGTTCCACATCTTGAATGATGAAGCTTGCAGACGACGCGCGCGTCCGACATCACCCGAGAGCGCGAGAAGCGCGGGGAAAAATGCGTCGAGGGCGCCATAGTTGGTTTCGGTGCGCGTGCCTGTTTGCATGTTGGCGTGCCCGTACCACAATTCGCCCCTAGTGTTGTCCGCGAGATATTTGTTAACAGGCGGGATGCTCGCGTTCCACATGTCGCGACACTCCTTATCGCCGAACAAAAGCCAGCATTTCCACAGATACTCGTAATAAGAATCGATGCCGCCGCTGATGTGACTGTCGGTGTCGGTCCACACGCCGGTTTCGACATTAATACCCTGTCCGACGAGTCCGAGCGGCGAGCGGCGTCTGTAAGTTTCGACGAGCGCGCGTTTGGCTTTGTCGTAGAACTCCGGCCTTCCGGTGAGTTTGCTCAGTGTGCCGAACTCAAGCAGCAGTGTGCCCGTTTCCGCAGGATTAGTTACTGGATCGCGCACCTGACCCGTGCGCAGGTTGACATAGACATAAGGGAGTCCGGTTGGCGAATTGAAAACGGGAAGCAATCGGTTGCCCAAATCTTCAGCCAGATCCAAAAGACGTTGGTCGCCCGTCAGCTGATAGCTGGAAAGCAATCCGCCAAGCAGGCGAATGGTCACCTCGAAGTTTTTCACGTAAACGTCGCGATCAAACGAAAGATCGCGCACGATGAGCTCCTTCGTTTTAGCGACGTCGGCATCGAGATGCATCAGAACGAGCGTGTCGAGGGCATCAACCGGAGTCATCAAAAGAGACTGCCCGTACCAATCGTGCGGAGTTTTACTCAAGGGCCGCAGCGCGTCCTGTCCCCACGCGTAGCGCTCGTAATTGCGCCATGCGTGCAGGAATTCCGCCTTCACACTTGCGGCTAATCTCTGCGACTGCAGTTCTTCATGAGACCGGTTGCAACCATGCCCACCCAATGCAGCGAGCGTGACCAGCCAAAACCCGAATACGAGCCTGCGACGTGCATGTTTGATTGCCATACTGAGGCGAATCGGTTTGATGCTCATCGGCTGGTGGTGATTTCCGGGACAAAAAAATCGGAGAAGATTCGTTCATTCATGCAACTGTGAAATGATAAACCTTTCTAGCTCGCACTTTACTCGTCAGATCCATCCACGCGCGCAGTGGACATGCGCGTCTTGCGAGATCGCACTGTCTCGCGCAGGCTATCCTTTTGGTTGAATCTTGTCTGCCCAGCAACCCTGAATCCCCTCGAGGCCGCAGATCGGTCGAAATTTGCTTCAGCAGAACGGGGGAAATCGTGGTATACACTTGCTCAATCTTCGGGATCGCGCCACGAGGTGGTTTACTGAGTTAAACGCCGGCATAGCTCAGCTGGTAGAGCAGCTGATTTGTAATCAGCAGGTCGTCGGTTCGAATCCGACTGCCGGCTCGCTCTGTTTTAGATTTTCGATTGGCGATTTTCGATTTAGGCCGCGGTTTCGCCGACGCGCAGACTCATGCCCATGAGGCGGAAGACGGTCGCGTTTCTCCAGATCGCCGCGCGAATCGAGATCGCGTGGGCGCGGAAGATCGACATCGACGATTTCCTGAATGGTCGCAGGTCAATTGCTCATCAGAGCACACGATCGGCAAGGTGGATCGCCTCTTGAATGTCGTGGGTAAGGAAAAGAATTGTTTTTTTCGCTTTGCCAGATTGCGCATGAACTAGCGTGATGAACGCCAGCTACGGAACCGCGCTCGGCGAAACGGCGGGTGCTAAAGATGCCAGCGGCACGTATCTCGACATCTCCGGCGAGATTGTTGATGGCGGTGAACAGGGATTGCTTGGCATGGCGTTTGATCCGAACTACGCGACCAATGGCCGCTTTTATCTCAACTACACAGCGCCCGGTGGGTCATTTGGCGCGGGTGTTAGTCATATTGCCCAATTTACCGTCTCCTCCGATCCGGACGTGGCGGACCCGGGCAGCGAAGCGACATTGCTGACATTCGATCAGCCGCAAACCAATCACAACGGCGGCTGGATCGGTTTCAGTCCGAGACCGGGTGATGAGGGCAATCTTTACATCGCCACGGGCGATGGCGGCAGCGCCGATGACGCGGGCCCGGGCCACATCGAACCGGGCGGCAACGCGCAAAATACGACAACTTTGCTCGGCAAGATGTTGCGCATCCACATCGAGAACGCTCCGGGCACCTACTCGATCCCGCCGGATAATCCCTTCTACGGATCGGACACCGACAAACAGGAGATTTTCTGCTTCGGCCTGCGCAACCCTTTTCGCAACAGCTTCGATCGCGTCACCGGCGCGATGTTTATTGGCGATGTCGGGCAGTCTTCGCGGGAGGAGATCGACGTGCAAAAACCTTCCAACCCCGGCGGCGGCGAAAACTATGGGTGGCGCGTGCGGGAAGGCTTTATTCAGAATCCTGCTTATCCCGACGATCCGCCACCGCCCGATGCGGTCGATCCAATTTTCGATTATCCGCACACGACGGGTCAGACCATCATCGGTGGTTACATCTATCGCGGGAATCGGATTCCGTCGTTAGGCGGGATCTATGTGTTCGCCGATTACCTCGGACCGGAAGGTGGTGACAATACCGGAAGAATTTGGATCTTCCACTATAACGGCCGGAACGTGTCCGGATTCCGGGATATCACCTCGCAGTTGTTTCCGACGCGCGTTGGTAATTTCCCGTTGAACAACCCATCCTCGTTAGGCGAAGATGCCAGCGGCGAACTCTACATCTGCGACATCACCAACGGGAACGTCTACAAGATCATCCCGGCACGTTGACCTGTTTAACCTTTCTTGTCGCCGGCGCGTGCTCTCGCACGTCCCACAAATCGGCAAGACTAACGCCGCATTAGGTTACCAAAGCTGACCATTCTTGCCGGTTTCAGTGGGGATAATGACCATATTCGATGTAGCGCTTGACTTCCCCGTTCGCATAATGTCCATATGCAATGTAGCGCTTGACTTTTCCATTCAAGCCGATCACCACCCAAAGTTCCCATGCTTTTACCTGCGCACCGCCCAAAGCCGGGCCAATGATTGGAATGTAGTTCTGAGGGCTAATCGGCCTCACGTAATACCAGTCAAGTGACCTGTCTGCTTCTGGACAGACCGTTTCTGTTGCGGGCGAGCCGAAAATCCGAATAAGATCCTCTTCGGTCGTCTGGCCCGGTCTGATTTGGTTAACCTTCTCTTGTGTGATCGATTCAGCAGCCGTTGCGTAACTCGTCAGGCAGACGAGCGCTACGAATGCGAGTATCGAGTTGATAGTTTGACCTTTTTTGTTCATTGGATGAATTGCTTGCGATAGAGATTTTGCCAAGTTCCTTTTCCAGAATCTATAAAATTGCTACCGGTTTGTCGAGAGGGTAATTCGCATTTCCAGCGCTTTGAACTCGTGCGGCTGCTCGTGAGCCTCCAGCACATTGCCGCTTCATCGAATACGCGAATCACAGCATCATGTAGACGGCTGAAAAACCGGCAGGTAACGTTTGCACTCGATTATTTGCCTCGTTGTCTCTGTTTTCTCCGTTTTCTGATTGGTGGGTGAGCGGCGCGCCATTCCCGCTGCTTCCGGGTATAATATTCGCGCCAATATTCGGCCGTGCGTATTCGTGGCCGGCCGCGCTTTTTTATCTTACCCATAGAATCAAGATAACTGATCGCGCAGCTTAACCTCAATGACAAAGTCGGTTCAATGATCGATGTTGAAGAAAGCTTTTCCTAACAACGTTGAGGAGAACAAAGTAGCTTCTTCCGCCGAGAGAGGTGAACTTACGGCGTGAACTTGTAAATCGCGCCCTCGTCGTCATCGCCCCCATGGGTGGTGGCGCCGTAGAAGCTACCAGCTCTGTTACTCATGCCGCTATAGGGGAATGCCGCGTCGGGAGGCCCTTGGAAAAGATGAGGCAAGCTCTCGACCCAGTTCCCATTTTGCCCTGGAGTTAGCTTAAAGATAGTCCCGCTGCCCAAGCCACCTTCACTGGTTGTCCCATAGAGGTTACCAACCGAGTCAAAGTTCAGATGACTGATGGGGCTGTTACCATCTCCTCCGCCTGCGAAGCTGTAGAGCACTCTTTCCCTCCATTCGCCTGTTGGCCGGGGTGCCAACTGGTAAACCGCGCCGAGCCCATTAACGCCGCCGTAGTAAGTGGTGCCGAAGATATTGCCCGATCGATCGAACAACAAAGCACCGTAGGGAAATACACCGTCCGGTTGACCTTGAAACGAATAGAGGATCTTGAAGTCCCATTCGCCAGCCTGAGTGGGCGTGAGCTCAAAAACAACTCCGCTTCCGAATGCGCCGCCCGTCGTCGCCGCGCCGTAGAGATGGCCGTTGCGCAGAATCATTTTTCCCGCCGACCCACTCGACCCATCTGCCCCGCCTGTGAAGGTGTGAATCACTTTGAAGGCGTAATTGCCGTTTGCGCCCGGGTGAAGCTGGTAAATGGTGCCGAGCCCCAAAGCCCCACCGATCGGAGTCATTCCATAGACATTGCCCCGAGGGTCCACAGTCACCCTTGCACCGGGACCAGCGCCATCATCGCCCCCGGTGAAAGCGTAAATCACCGTTTGCGTCCAGGTTCCCCCAGAGTTAGTCAACTTATAAAC
>Ga0137372_10006919_pt1 | contig 10977 bp, 19 predicted proteins | sample SagtaG_6_FD_104911 | JGI IMG/M metagenome (GOLD analysis project Ga0137372, IMG submission 104911) | Vadose zone soil microbial communities from Sagehorn Ranch, Mendocino, California, USA - Sage1_R_60_16 metaG | ecosystem: Environmental > Terrestrial > Soil > Vadose zone | place: USA...
AAGCGGCCTGCCTGCCGCCATACATCGAGAAACACCTCGCTGATCAGATCCTCCGCAAGGCTCTCGTCGCGGACGAGGCGGAGCACGAACCGATAGACCCGCACGTGATGCCGCGCGAACAACGCGTCCACGGCGGCTGGCAGAAAATTCGCCACGTAGTGCAATGGGGGGATAGCGGAACCCGGTATGGCCACTTCAGGAAGTCCGCGAAAAGTCCGCAGAACCGCCGCCAGGATGGCCCGCCACGGCCCTACGGGGCTCGCTGGCGCCGATTTGAGTGATTAGGTGGGGCCCCCCCCGCACAGCCTCAAGCATCTGCTCACGCACGCGCCTCTCCTCCGCCGCGCGACCGGGGCCGGGCCAGCTTGCGCCACCCGCTACTGGTTCCCCCGCGCATACGTGCCGATCGTATCGGCCTATATCGAGCGGCTGGGGCGGCGCCTCGCCGAGCATGACATCGCGGCATCGTTGCTGCTGATGAAATCCAGCGGCGGCGCGACCAGCGTCCGCACCGTGCGACGTTCACCGGTGGAGACGGCGCTGTCGGGCCCGGCGGCAGGCGCGGTGGGAGCGGCATTCATCGGTGAGAGCGCGGGTTGCGCAATCTCATCGGCATCGATATCGGCGGCACCTCTGCCGACATCAGCCTGATCAATGATGGCAGGCCGGGCCTCACGACCCACGGTCATATCGGCGACTGGCCGCTCGGGTTGCCGATGGTCGACGTCATCACCATCGGTGCCGGCGGCGGCTCGCTGGCGCACGTCGACGGTGGCACGCTCCGCGTCGGCCCGCAGAGGCCGGCGCCGAGCCCGGGCCGCTCTGCTACAAGCGCGGCGGCGACCAGCCGACGGTTACAGACGCCCACCTCGTGCTGGGGCATCTGCCGCCGTACTTGATCGGCGGCAGCTTCCCGCTCGACGCCGCCGCCGCGCGCCACGGGATCCGCACGGTAATCGCCGAGCCGCTCGGCCTGAGCATCGAGGATGCGGCGCGGGGCATTCTGTCGATTGCCGATAATCACATGGTAGGCGCCATCCGGGTGGTCACCGTGGAGCGCGGCTATGATCCACGCGACTTCACGTTGCTCGCATTCGGCGGTGCCGGTCCCCTCCATGCCGGAGCGCTCGCGCGGCTGCTGGGCATCCGCACGATCTTGATACCCCCGGCGCCGGGCGTGCTTTCGGCTCTCGGCCTGCTCGTCTCGAACCTCAAGGCGGAGTTTACGCGGACGTGCCTGCAGCCGTCGGGCGCGCTCGACCTCGAGCGTATCGCGAGCGCCTTCGCCGAGCTCGATGCTGAGGCGACCGCATGGCTGCGTGCCGAGCACGTGCCGCAAGCGGCGCAGCGCATCGCTTGGAGCGCGAGCCTGCGCTACCAACATCAAGGCTTCGAGCTATTCGTGCCATGGTGTCGACGCGAGGTGAGCGCCGCGACGGTCGCAGAGACGATCGCTGCATTCCACGAGGTGCACGAGCGCTTGTACACGTTCGCGCAGCACGATACTCCGGTGGAAATCGTGACGTTGAGGGTCGATGCCGAGGGCGTTTTCGCCCGGGCGCGGCTCGAAGAAGTCACGGCCGCCGGCTCGCTCGCCGCCGCGCTCATGGATCATCAGGAGGTCCATCTCGATCATGGGCCGACGCAATGCCCCGTGTACGATCGCGGGCGCCTTCCTCGAGGCACGCGTATTGATGGTCCCGCAATCCTCACCCAGCTCGACACGACGACATTGATCCTCGCCAATCAGATTGCGCAGGTGGATCACGTCGGCAATCTAATTATAACCGAACAGGCATAAGCCACGCCATCCTTCGTCTATACAGTGCTTGATCGAACCAGCGGAGCCCGCCGGCTGGCGTGCTCATTCGTATTTCGCCGCCTTGTTCTCAAGCCTTAGAGGCCGAAGTGTGCGCTATACCTGCGAGCACTCCCGGGACACACGCTCGGCACCACGGGCGCGCTCGTCAGATCGCGCCACCGGCCAGCGCAAGATGATCGTGCGGCTCGACGTTAGCCGCAAATCGATGAACGCCGCCGCCCGCCGTCGCGCCTTCGTCAGAAATGATGGCGCCTCTCGGAAGATAATGGGCGATGACCTGGCCGCATTCCGACGTCGCGATACTCCCGATACCGGCGCCGGCAGAACGCGACCGGATCATCAGGAACGTACGGCTTCGATCGCGCGACCGCCTGCGGCTTCGGACGCAACGGCCGCGGCGGTTCGCGCACCACGGCGCCCGAGCTCAACAGCACCGCAGCGTTCGCCATGTCGAGCAACTCCGGCTCCGGGATCGTTGCGCCGTACGGATAGTGCTTGCCGTTCGCGCTGATGCCGCCAGGCTTGCGCACGACCAACGGCCAACTCGGATCAATCTGCGGCTTCGGCCTCGGAAACATCTCCCCTCCTACTGCCGGTTGTCGAAACGCTGCCAGCCCGACACGCCGCGCGGGTTGTCGCTGTCGCCCACGATCGCGCCGTACCGCTCCGAGGCCGGCGCCGACACGGTCGGCGCCTCACGCTCCGCGCGCTGCCGCGGCGACAAAGGCGCCACGTTCGCCCACTCCCCCACACCCGCCGACGTACGATCGCCGCCCTTGCCCGGACCGGCGACCGTGGCGAGGCCGTCTACTGGCGACGGGCCGCCCGGCTCCACGGCCGGCCCGCCGCCGACGCCAGCCGCCGCTGATGAACCAGCGGCCGGCGATCTCGACCTCAGCGCTTCGTTCTCTTCCCGCAGCCGCGCATTCTGCGAGCGCAACTCGATCAGCTCCTCGCCGACCCGGCCCGGCGAGCAAATTCCGCACGAACACCCGGACTCGCCCGGCGCATGTGCGCCTTGCCGCAACGGCGGCAGCTCCACCCGCAGCGCCTCGACCTGGTCGCCGCGCTTGGCCCGATCGACCAGATACCGCAGCACGTCGAGTTCCCCCTCGCTCATGACTGCCGCGCCAGGATACGGATCGGCCTCAACCGCAGCCGCGGCGACCTTCGGCGGCAGTGCCTGTCGCAGCCTCAGCACTCGATCGACGTCAGGCGAGGACGTCGCCAACTCGCCCGCCAGCATCCTCGCGAGCGACACGTCCACCGCGCTGTCCGTGATCCCGTGCTCGCGACACAGTTCGTCGAAGATCGCCAGCGCGTCAGCCATGGGCGCGGCTCCGGCGGATCAGGTCATGCACGTCAGGCAGCCGCGGCACGTAGTCCTCGCCTGCGGCGGCCTCGCCAGCCTTGGCGGACAACGCCTCCACGGCCCGCCGCAGCTCGGCTTCGGCCTCCCGAATGCACAGACTGTTGAGGTAAACGGCTTGGCTATGCACGCCGCGGCCGCGATCCCGCACGCCCAGCATCCGAAGGTCGATGACCTGGCGGACTAGGCGCCGAATGTGCATCGGCGCCCCATGCTGGCGCAGGCCAGTACTAGCCCACACAGAGCGCGCGAGCGCAGCGCGAGTGAACGGAGACCGAGGCATTGCCGACACACCCTTCGCGCGACACCAAAAACCCGTCGCCAGGCTTCCCTCCCGCTTCCCGAGCGCGACGCAAGCATAGGACGAAATGTCGGGAAACGTCAATATCCCCTTGAACCGCAATATATATTTAGAAAATGCGCCTGGCCGACACCCTCAGTCTCACAGACAGAGACTCGCCGAAAATTCAGCGGCCTGGCAGCGACCTGGCGGCGAGCGCGACAACAAAACGACGCCTTACCCTGGTATGCCGTTAGACAATAGGCCGCCCGTGCGTCAATACGCTTGACCACAACGCGGTCGTGAAGGGGGCGGAATTTCATTGATTTCCTCCTAGTTTCTCATCGGTTTGGCGGGTCGCCACAGCTCAAAGGGCATCGGTCGGTTCAGTGGGCTAAGTTGACCGACGTGGCGGGTCGCGGCCCGATAGATGCCCGAGCGCGAAGGCTCTTGCGAACCCTGCGCCCGGGTCGAGGCGTCGAGGTCGTTGCGGGCTCGCCCCCGGCAACCGGGATCGAGGCTATCAGATCAGAACTCGGCTGGCAGGTATCCGTTGATCTCCATGCCAATGCAGATTTCGACGAGAGTCGGGGTTGTCCAGGCCATGAGCATCTCCTTTTCGGTACGGCCGTGGAACGACCGTTCCCGGGACGTGTCGGCATACGATCTGAATGTTCGTGATTACAACTATGTGGTGGATATAAGCCTGAATCTCGCAGAAGCTAGGATCATAAACAAATAAATGTGCCTCCGGCGCATCCGCGGCAGCAAGAAATCAGGGCGCCAATTACACGCCGGTCGCTCGACATGGACCGCATTCCCAAGCGAGCAACAGGTAGCCGCCCCTGTCCCTATCGGAAATCTCGCGCGGGTGGCGAGTGGCTGCGAATCCCGCGATGCTGTTGTCCGATGCGGGACTTTTGCAGTCTGACCTGGTGGGCGTTTGTCGGGCTGCTCCGATCGAGCGCTCGAAGCGGAGAACCTGGTGCTGCGCCAGCAGATAAACGTCCTGCGGCGGACCGCGCCAAAAAGGCTTCTCATCAGCAGCATGGACCGATTGATATTGGTCGGCCTTTATCGGCTGTTCCCCGATGTGCGGGGCGCGCTGACGATCATCAAGCCGGATACCGTGCTCAGTTGGCACCGGGCAGGGTTCAGAGCCTATTGGCGGTGGAAATCGAGAACCCGCGGGGAACGGCCAAAGTTGCCGAGCGCGCGACGATTAACGAGCTTTTTCTCAGAGTTTGCTATTCTCAACGCCTCGTCTGCGGCGCAATTCGCGCAACATGCGAATGATCTGCTCAACATTCGGTGGCCGGTGTTCCTCTTGGTACGCCAACAAGATGGCCTCAGCCAGATGCGCGCCGAAGTAGCCGACGAACGGTGCCTCCTGCACCGCCGGGATACGAATATCCCGGATGGCCGTTTGGCCGCTCGAAGTAGAAAACTCAATCCGAACGATCGGCTCTGGTTGACGGACAAGTTGGAGCGACATCACGTCACTCCACGGTGCGAACCACTTCTCCTCAAAACCTAGTCCTCGCATGAAAGGATCGGGCTCAACGCTAATGCCAGTATCGGAGAGAGTAAGCAAAATGAAGCACATGCATTCTTGTGTCCAGGGCGTCATGTAGGCACGGAATCCCAGGCTAAATCCGTTACCCATTTCGGCTGTCCGTCCGCACCATTTTCGGTGTTGGCCGCCCAAATGCCGATCTGATTCGCGGCGACGATCTTGGGCGCAATTGGCCACGGACCGCTCCGCGTCTTTGGTGTATTCCCTCTCTCGTAATCGAATACATCAGAATATCCCCATCGCCAATCCGGTGACGAGCGCTGCCCCGGAGGTGCGTGATCCTGCCGCCTCATCGCCAACCGGGCGAGATCGCGTCTAGCGCCCGTGGGGAGTGGGTCGCGTCTGATAGGGACCGTCAGCTGACCTGACCGATGCGCCTCTTGGATGGACTTTGCTCGGCTACTGCATCATATTCCGTTCATGATCGGCAAAAAGCCAACACGCCAGAAACAGAGCGCCCAACTGACCAGAGCCCTTGCCAGATGGGAAGGCGAAGGTGGAGCTCCACTGCCGAAGTCAGAGAACGACCGCGAGACGCGTGCCGCCCTGGCCAAGGAGGAGGAGCGTGTTTTGCGATGCCTAGGCGCCGCAGTGATCATGCAGTGGAATGATCTACCGACGAAGATTCAACGGGACCTCTTTGACCACGCGATTTCTATGGGTGAGCCGCGTTACACGGCTCAGCTGAAGGAGCGGATCGCACGCTTCCTTCACAGACATAAGAATGACGCACACGGTAAATAGACATCTCGCCACCACCGAATCTAAACGAGCTGGCCTCACTTCACGAGGGATCCTTCCAGGGAACCCAGATGGCGATTGTGACGCTCGTCACCGACGTTCATCTGCAAAATGTCGGGTGATTCGTCTCTTGATACTGCCGCTGCTTTCTTGACCTCATCTTCTGCCATTAATTTTCTGATCTGGTGTTTAATCGCGATTGTTGACGGAAGCTTGAGTTTTCGTCCGAACCGATGCGTGTGCATTTGGGCCCTCTGTGGCTGACTGGATACGCGAGAGGTTAAGGCGACCCACCTTGAGGTCGTTGAATGGCGCATGACAAATGCAGTCAGCGGTAATTTAATTTTGTTGATTCACAGCACGCAATGGCCTCTCGTGCATGGCTTTTTGCGGGCGAATGCGTCGTGCGGTTCGGCGCGACGTTAAGGCGACGCGTCGCACTTACCCGTGATAAACCGCGACTGCCGCGACCAATAGAAGTAGGCCAACCGGAATGACAATCGGGGGAACGAACCGGCCACTCATTTCTGTGCGTCCTCTGCCGGGCAGGGAGTCTCAATCCCTAGCATTTCGGTCTCCAGCAGAGTACGCCGCTTAGCTGAGACGTCTGTATAAAAGTGAACACCCAAACTGACCTACGCAGTAGGCCGCTTAGCACGTTTTTATAGTGACGATTCCACTTGGCCGGCCGTCGCAAGTTCTCCGCCAGTGCTGATTGAGGACGCAACATCAACGACGGGGTTTTTCGTCGTCGTGATGCAGAACGGCCGTCTCTCTCAAAACATCAATCATTGCCCGGCGGCGCACACGAGCGGACGTGGCCTGTTCCGCTCGCTGAAACCATCGGCGATCAATTTTCCTTTGCAAGTGCAGTGGATAGATTGCGGACATTGGACTCACCGATCTTTCAAGGGACCCGATCTCATCAGACACAAGAGGCTCGATCTCTCCAGCGCCAAACAAGTGCGACACAACTGGTCCACCCGGAACCGAACGTCAAAGTTCCCCAACTTTATTGTCCCGGGCACCGGGATTCCCGACGCGCATGACACTTTCGTTCCGCGCGCCAAGCGACCCCCGGGACTGCAATATGGCTCCGAGGGGCCTGGCGTCAGTACTAAGGGGGCGACGTATCGCCCCGCGTTGTTCAACATGCGGCCATTTCGGAAGCTCGTCTGTATAAAAGGGAACAGCGTCGAAAATCCTCAGATGCTGGCGGATTAAGGCCACCAAGAAAATTCACTGCGCCTAGGTGCGCCTCGCTCTTGGATACTGATGTGAGGAAAACTTTGCCAGTGTTCAATTTTATACAGCTCCCTTGTGGCCATGAGCGCAAGCTCTTAAGCGTGCGAGCCGCTACCGAACGTCGGATTGGCGCTTTGGTCGTGATGGATTCTTCTAACCGCCTTGCCGGCATCCTGTCCGAGCGCGACATCGTACGTGCGCTCGCCGAGCGTGGCGCGGCTGCGCTGGATGAACGCCTCGATCAAGCGATGACCCGCAGCATCGTCACTTGCACCGAAGCGATGACCGTCAGCGAAATCATGAAGCGGATGACGGCCGGCAAGTTCCGGCACGTTCCGGTTGTCGAATTTGGCCGGCTCGTCGGCATCGTGTCGATCGGCGACGTCGTGAAATACCGGCTGGCGACGATGCAACACGAGTCCCAATCGATGCGCGAGTACGTCTTGGCGGCCTGAAAAAAGGCCGGTCAAATGTGGAGGCCGAACGCTTTGCGTATCGGAGGGCGGATTCCACGCCCATTCCTACAAAAGTCGAGAGTAATCGCCGATTCGGTATTTCCTTCCGCTTAGCCGGTTCCGCCAGGAGAAGGTTCCCGAATTGAGGAATTGGAGTGCGGCCCGACTCTGGTGAGCAATTTTGCTCAGACTCCGCTCGACTAATGCGCGTAACAATCTACCTCTCTTCTGTAAACCGGAGGAACGCCTGTGAGAATCAATTGGGAAGTCGTAAAGGCCTCTCTGTGGACCGGAGCGGGTGGTGTGGTTGTAGGAATGTTGCTGCTCTCGTACGGTTTCGGCTTCATGAGCCAGAAGACGGCCGAAAAATTGGCAAGCACAAGATCTGAAACGGCGGTCGTCGCTGTGTTGGCGCCGATCTGCGCCGACAAGTTCCGTGCACTCCCGGATGTCGCAGCACGAACAGGGACCCTCGTAACCGAGAAGGACAACTCCTATAGGATGCGCGAGGCATTCCCGGCAGATCTAATCACCTTGCCGGGCAAAAGCTATCCGGATTCGGACCTGACCGCCACATGTGCAGGCCTGATTCTCGCGCCGCCAAAGGCTGCGAGCCTCAAACAGTAGTGGCCGAAAACGTCAGCGCTCCGACACCTGTTGCCTCGGCTTGCGCGTCCCCAAGGCCCCTGCTGAGGCGGCTTACTTTTCTTCGAGACTGCTTCTCTTAGGGCGGCCTCTTTCTCGAAGCGTTGCCGGGGAGGCCCAAGGCTCGCCAGCGTCTCGAATACCGCATCCCACACCCCGAGCTTGCTCCAGCGGCTGAAGCGCACAAAGGCCGAATTCCAATTGCCATATCGTTCGGGCAGGTCGCGCCACGGCGCACCCGTGCGCAACACCCAGAGAATGCCGTTCATCGTTCGCCGCTTGTCTGCAATGGCCGGACCACGCTCGCCCCGATCCGGTAGCAACGGATTGAGAATGCGCCATTCCGTATCCGTCAGATCGCCCCGACTCACGGCTGCCCTCCCTCAGAAAGGCAGCCTTGAATCATTCACCTATGAAAAAACCGTCAACACCGCCTAGTTAGTGGACAATTCTGACGCATGAAGGACGTGGTTGAGGACGATTCAAGGGTTTTCGCTGGAATGATCGAGCCCGAATGCCCATATTGAAGAGAGGGGGAAATGAAACAATGACGGAGAAATTGGTTTGGCACCGGATCATGGAGGGCGACGAAGACGAAATTTATAGTACCCCTGGTGGTCAGGACTTTCGCGCCGAGGGAGGTCGATCGACGCTATCTTCTCAGCTACGACACCAAGGCCCCGCTTTGGGTATGCTCCTGCGACGACGGGTGGTTCATCGAGGTCCGAACCGTTGGCAAGGCGATGGATTGGGCGGAGGAACATGAGCGCAATCCTGATGACGCAGCCGAGCCCACTCAGTTGCGACGTTGATTTCCAGCATCAACCTGCACATAAGGTCAGGGTCGCCAACGGTCGGCGAAGTTCCTCCTGGTATGCGGCCACGTCGTCCGGGTCGATGTCAGGCGCATTCTCAGGTCCGCCGTCATCGTACTGATCCTCGTTGCCGCCAGCGGTTACCGACTTCGCTCGGTGACCACTCGGGCCGCCTGCTCTTTGCAACCAACGCCGGGATGTACCATCCCGATTACAAACCGGTCGGCCTTTACGTCGAGAATGGCCGAGAACTGGTGCAAGCCAATACCAAGTCTGGCCCGGGCAACTTCCACATGAGGCCCAATGGTGTGCTTTACGTGCCGGGGAGTTTGCTGGAGTCGCGGAAACCAGCTCGTTTCTCAAGCAGAAGCCTCGGGCAAACTTCGCCACCCAGTCCGGACCGATGCTGGTCATTAATGGACGTCTACACCCGCGCTTCGCTCGGCACGGCGGATCGCGAAAGTACCGAAGTGGTGTTGGCAGCCGAGAGCCGGGCACCTTGGTGTTCGCCATCTCGGAGGCCGAGTCTCGTTCGGCGAGTTCGCGCGTCTTTTCCGAGACAAGCTGGGTTACAAGAACGCTCTGTTCCTAGACGGCGAAGCGCGACAAGCTTCTATTCAGTCCTCTATCTTTGCGCCGCTGCTGTCCTGGCTGGATTTGGTCTACTAGCTTCGGCGGTTCACGGTTAGGTGTCGCGGCACAGCGGTTCTTAACGGGGCGTCTCACCCTCCTCCGAAGAGCACTTGCTGAAAATTAACGGACAGATGTCTGGAGTCGAAACTGACCGCCCTGCTCCGAAGTTGCAGGGGGCCGTGAACAAGTCGGGAACTCTCGGGGCAATCAGGGAATTGGCGGCAATCCGTGTGCCCCCAAGCACCGACGCAATGCCCCGCCCTTCGTGTTCGTGTTGATAGAGGGGTCCCCATGACTAAGCCCACGAGGAGCAAAGAAGAATTGAGAAGTCTGATCTTAAGTAAGATCAGGCTGGACCCAGTTTGTCCCGAGGAAATGGATGTATCTGTGAGGGCGAGGAAAGGGGGCGACTGGGTGGTGGATAGCATTCCGCCTCGGGGCCAGCACAGGGCCTACGCCGATTGCGTTAAGCGGATCTCGCAAATTGTCCAATACCTTCGGTCAAAATATGATTTAGCGACGTGATCAAGGTTTTTCGTTTCATGCCGGATTTCGATCCCAGTTCGGTCCCCATCGGCGTTGACGAGGAGGTTGGCGGCACCTCTCCCAGCACAATCAGGGCTCGCGTAAGATCGAGCGACGCGGTCACCTTCAGGCGCAATCCGAAGAGGGCCTGGGCGACGCTTGGATTCTCATCGCATTCATCGTCGTGCTGGGATTGATATTTGTCGTGGCCGCTTGGGTATTCGCAGGTTCCGATGTCCCGGCTGAGCGAGAAAGTAACGGCCAAAGGCTAAATTGGGAGATTTCGCGGGTGGTGTCATGCGCTTTCAAACGTTCGGCGATCTAAACAGTGATATGCAGAGGGTGACTAAATGGTTCACGATGCGGCGAACGCAGCGGCTCATGCATCACGCTGAGACACAAGGTTACGTCAATTGACCGTTCCACAGGTCATAGCCATATCCTCTGGACCGTAGGGTTCACACATCGGCTCGAAACCTACCCCGGCCGAGAGGTGCCCAACCCGATTCCTGGCGCGGCCCCAAAACCCGAGTGTTAGGGAATGGCCTTAGCTCTCTTCAAAGGTGCAGCATGAAATTTCCCCAGACTGAACGGGTGAGGTGGGCCATGTCTGACCTCGCTAAATCTGCAACCAATTGCAAACCGGGGACGGGGGCAAAGCCTCCGCGCTATCGCGGCACGCGTCAGGCGAAGGATCGGTTCGCACCACGACGATCCCCTCGACACCGAGCCGGGTGATGACCCCCGGCCAAGGGCCTCGGGTGCTCTTGGTCTGCTTCAGCGTGCCGGACGGCCGCCAGGGGCGCGCGGAGGAGCGTCTCTGGACCCAACTACTCCGGCATCCCCGCTTTTCGCAGGCCCTCTTCGTATT
>Ga0137372_10006921_pt1 | contig 10976 bp, 7 predicted proteins | sample SagtaG_6_FD_104911 | JGI IMG/M metagenome (GOLD analysis project Ga0137372, IMG submission 104911) | Vadose zone soil microbial communities from Sagehorn Ranch, Mendocino, California, USA - Sage1_R_60_16 metaG | ecosystem: Environmental > Terrestrial > Soil > Vadose zone | place: USA: California...
TAGTCGAATGCCTATGACGAGGCGGGAGTATCAGATCGTCCCGAATAACAGAGTTATTACCTTATTCGCACTTAGCTCAACAATAGAGGCGACACTCGTTAGGGTCGCCTCTTCTTGTATTTAGGGGTACCTTGGAAAATGCGTTGTGCTAGTTTTGGGTAGTATTCAAATCCTGAGCTGAACCTGATCAATCTCACTAACGAGACTATTAAGTGCGAGAAAACAGCAGGACGATCTTATGGCTCTTAGTTCACCATTTGGGAACTAGCCGCTCCTCAACGCAAATTAGAATCATTTAGCTTCCAGGACCCGTTCGAAGCCGGCGCTTGCGGCGGGCCGATCAGCGGCGTGCGGACCGGCTTTGCCAGGCCGAAGAAGACCACGGTGCCATTGCCGCCGAAGCGGCTGGCTAGGGCTGGCTCCGGCACTTCCTTGAAGCCTTGCTCCGGCATGTCCCAATTGTTCGCCACCCACACGTTACCGGCGGGATCAATGGCGACGTCCGTGATGATCTGCAATCCGCCGATGTAGCCGCCAGGCGGTGAAATCGGGTCGCCGGTCTTCGTGCCGGCCGGGCAGTTTTCGGGACGCGCGCCGCAGAGCTGCGTGACCGAGCGGCCCATCGCATTGGCCACCCACACGTTGTCGTTGCCGTCGATGGCGATGCCCCAGGGCCCATTGATGCTCTTCCCTCCATTAAACGGCGGCAAGACCGTGCCATCGGGCCGCACCATGGAAACGTCGCCACCGGGATACTTGACCAGAAGTTCATACAGACCAATCCACATCTTGGCGGCGTCGTCGGCCTTCGACGCTGAGCCTAGGCGGCTCTCAACCTTCGACTTGAGCATGTTCTCAACCAACGCCAGCTTCTCCTTCGTGCCGGGATGGCCGACGCTGTTGGCGACCCAGGCGTTGCCGAGGCTATCGATGGCCACGGCATGCGGGCCGAACCCGACCTTAATATGCTCGGCTTTGCCGGGATCACTCGCCGGGAAGCGCGTGACCGTGTTGGAGCCGCTATTGGTGACCCAGATCCGATCCTGCTGATCCACTGCGAGGTGGAAGGGCCCCTTGACCTGGAGCGTGCCGTCCACCGGTTTGCCATTCACGGTGCGGCCCAGGATGCGCCCCTTGGTGGCGTCTCCCTTCGGCAGATACACGATCTGGCTCTTTTCATTGTCGAGCGCCCAGACGTCGCCATTCGGCGTGGTGATGATCCCCTGCATCGAGCCGAGCTGCCCGTCGAAGTTGTAGCCTGTCTCAGGTGAAAGCGGCGCGCCCGTCTTCCGGTCGAACACAGAAATGTTCTTGGCTACCAGGCTGGTGGCCCACACCCTGTCATCGGCGCCGATGGCGATGCCGAAGCCGGGACCGTCGATGCCGCCGCCGCGATACCCGACCGTCATCGGCGAAAGAGGCTGGCCATTCGGCGCCATTTTCGAGATGCCGCCACCAAACTGGCTCCAGATCGTGGACTGCGCGCCGGCCAGGAAGTTATCGTCCGCCCACATGTTGCCTTCGCCATCAATGGCGATGCCGCCCAGCGAGTTCAACCCGCCGCCGGTATAGACCAGCGAAAGAGTCCACGCACTCGGCGCAAAACTGAGGTAAGGAATGAAGGGCACCGGGCGCCAAACCTTTCCGGCAGGTACTGGAAAAAATTCGTCGAGCAGCGCGAAGAGTTTCTGCGCTTGATGCGCCGGATTGCGCGCGATGTTCTGCGCCGCCATCAGCGTGTCGGTCGGCGCAACCCCAGCCGGAGGCGTGGCTACTGCAAAGAGCTCGTTGCACGCGTCGCCGTGCACTCGCGTGATACAGCCGGCCAGCAAATTCGCCAGCGTATTGAATGTCGCCAGCGTCGCCGTCTGCGAACTATTGAGCGGATCTTGAATCACCGGGCCTAGCCCGCCCGTTTGGAGGTCCACCAAGTTAGGCACGTTGCCGGCGGCGATACGCAGACCGAGTTTGGGGCCCTTTAACACATCGCCCTGGAGAAACTGTGCCGAGGTCCATACGGATGCAACGGTCGATAACTCATTCACCGTCACGGTCGTGGGCAATGAGGTTCCCAAGACTGCGAGGAGTGCGATGGCATCGTTGGGCGTTTGATTGGTTGATGCCTTCGGTGTGCCGCCCTTAGCGATGACATAAAGCACGCTATCGGCGGGCACTTGACCAACGTCCAGTTTGAAGGCGCCGCCATCGTCAGTCTGGCCCCGTGCCATTTGCTTGAGCGCACCTTCGCTCGCCGCATAAAGCGTTACGCTCGCTCCGGCAATCGGCTGGTTCGCACCTTGAACCCTGCCCGTGAAATCAGCACCGGCAGGGGAAGGGACCAAAGCCGGGCGTGATGAGTTGGTCTTCATGGTTTTGCTCCTCTTAACTTCTTACTTCATCTAGATCGGATCTCTGGGGCATCGAAGAAAAGTCCGCTGAAGCATATCGGGCAACAATTAAACGGGGAACTGTCAGTTTTGACAGGATAGGAGGTGCAAAGCCTGAGAAGCAGGTAAGCGCGTAAAGTCTTCAATGAGTGCCGGAGGGATCGCGGGGACAAGAAAAGAGGTGGCTTTCGATTCGTGAGAACGTCAGCCCAGCCGTGATTGCGGCAGCCGTGTATAACGCTGGTATTCCCCAGCTATTCAAGTGACGCTTGTAACGCTTATCGAGCATGGTGTGCAATTCTATTGCCGAGAGGCCGCCCCGAGCCGCTTGGATTTTGTCCCTCGATTTGATCGCTGACGACGAATGGTCATTTTGGTGCGCTTCAGGCCCTCACGGATCACGGTTTCATCAGTTGGTCGTAAATCAGTTGATATGGATCGGCGCGGATTCCAAGGTCGCCACGGAAGGGACGGTCCAGCGCGAAGATCATGAAGATGGGTTCCGGTGATCACAAAGTCACTAACCAACACGCTGTGATCGTCAACGTTCACGATGGTGAGCGCATGCATATCCACTACCCCAACGACTGCCTTCGCGCCCGCCGGTGCGAGCGAAAACGCCATGCTGAAAGTCAGCTCTTTAAAGTTGTTCCATTCGACGAACTGCGGCTGGTAGCAAACCAGCTTTCCCGCCGGAGCTGATTTCTGGCGCGGCCAACCTGGATCCTGCGCCAGGCTCGGGCCCGCGAAAACGAATAGTAAGATCGAAATGAATATGGACTTTCTCATGGCAATTCCTCCGTGCTTGATCTCCATCGCCGCTCCCGAGCTGCCAGCAAGCCGCAGACGGCGAGTCATTTCAAGGCAAGAATGAAATTCAAGATCCAACCGTCCAGCGTATCGACGGCGACGGCCGATAGTAGCTGTAACTTTTACGGTGCTGCCTGGCTTACGGCTTCGTCAGGGCGCGAACTGTCGGGCTGGCCCCCACATGACTGGCAGAAACGGGCGTTTGCGCCAGTGCTCTCACGATTTGCAAGACCTAAGCCGCGCCCTGATCTAGACGCTCGGACCACCGGGAGGACCGAGCTTTCATTCCTTGACCTGGCATCAGGAACTGGTTGAATCATGATCACCTCGCGGGAGCGGGACGGCCAGCATAAAGCCTGGGGAGTAAGCCTCAGGAAGAAATAGCACAAGGAATCTCAAGCCCGCGAAGCGTGCGACAGCTGCTGCCGCCCGGTCCGGCCGCTACGTGGGCGTCTTCGCTGACTGCTGAAGTGTGAAGGGCCATGTTCAGCAGTCTCCAGGCAATTTATTTATGCTGTGGATACACAGCGCCAGCGTGCACTGTTTGTGCTCGGTCTACAATTCACCGAACGAGCCGGGCGCACAGGTCACAGTCGCGTTCACTTTATTGCTTGCTCTCTTTCTTTGCGAGCGAAATAAAAGTAGGAGCCAACGCTCAGGAAATTGATCACTACGGCGATCACGTTCCATAAGATCACCGGCCGCGAGGCAATCAACAAGCCGTAGTAGACCCACATAATTTGAAAGACGCCCATGATTCCTGCCATCCTCGGATTCATACCTGCGCTTGACCGCCGCTTGAGCATTGCCACCAAGTCTGGCACTGCGGCAAAGGTGGTTCCAAAACCTGCCACAAAGCCGAGGACCTCAGAGCGACGAAACTCGGGGATGAGCAGACTCTGCGGGTCGGGTATGACCATATCGGCACAACCATAGAGGGTGATCAGACTCAGCAAGAGAAGGCCGAGCACCACCCTGTTGAAGTAATCCTTTCTCACTTCTGCCACCTCCGTAGCTTAGGAACCGCCGACTGAGGCACTTGGACAGCCCGGTCAGCCATACGCGCGTGTTGTTCTGATAGAGCGAGGGCTAAGCGGGTAAGCCCTTCATTTCCGACCTCCGCTCGCGTCACGGACGAGGGCCATTTCCTTGCCGGCTTCAAGCAACTTCTTCGCATCGAGCATTCCGAAAAGCTGGATCAGCTTCGCCACCAATCCTGTCCATCCAGTCTGGTGACTCGCGCCGAGCCCGGCGCCGTTGTCACCGTGGAAGTATTCATAGAATAGAATCAGATCGCGCCAGTGCGGGTCGGTCTGGAATTTCTCCGTGCCACCGTAGACAGGCCGCCGGCCCTGCGCATCCCGCAGGAAGGTCCCGATGAGCCGGTCGGAGATCTCCTTGGCCACCTCGAAGAGGTTCATCATCTTGCCTGAACCGGTCGGGCATTCGATCTTGAAGTTGTCGCCGTAGTACAGGTAGAAGTTCAGCAGCGCCCTAATGAGCATGGCATTGACCGGCATCCAGACTGGCCCGCGCCAGTTGGAGTTGCCGCCGAACATGCCGGTGTTGGATTCTGCCGGCAGGTAGTCCACGCGGTAGTCCTGCCCTTGCACGTGGAATACGAAAGGATGCTGCTCGTGGAACTTGGAAAGCGCGCGGATGCCGTAGGGGCCCAGGAACTCATTCTCGTCGAGCATCTTCGTAAGGACCCGGCGGAGCCGCTCTGGATTGAGTAGCGCGATTATCCCTCGCTCGGCCACACCAAGGTGGCCGGGACCCGTGGGGTGTATGGTCTCCTTGAGTTCGGGAATGCGGAGCAGGCGTCTCTGCATCGCGGCCAGTGCGCGCGGAACGAGCTCCCGCTGCCGCTTTTCGACCACCGTGGTAGCGCACAGGGGCAGGAGCCCCACCATCGAACGCACCTTGAGCCGCGTTGCGCTGCCGTCGGGGAGCCGCAAGAGGTCGTAATAGAAGCCGTCCTCCTCGTCCCACATGCCGTCCTGCCCGGGCTTGTTCATCGCCGCGGCGATAAAGTAGAAATGCTCTGCGAACTTGACGACCATGTCCTGGTAGGTGGGGTCGTTGACAGCGAGCTCCACCGCGAGCTCCATCATGTTCTGGCTGAACAAGGCCATCCACGCGGTGCCGTCCGCCTGCTCCAGGTGACCACCCGTGGGCAGTGGGGCGCTGCGGTCGAAGACGCCGATGTTGTCGAGGCCGAGGAAACCTCCCTCGAAGACGTTCTTGCCGAAGCGGTCCTTGCGGTTCACCCACCAGGTAAAGTTTAGCAAGAGCTTATTGAACGTTGTCCTGAGGAAGTCCAGGTCCACTTCGCCGCGCAGCGCCTGCCCGGTGCGTTGTAGGAACAGGGTCGCAAAGGCGTGGACCGGCGGGTTCACATCGCTGAAGTTCCACTCGTAGGCAGGCATCTGACCGCTGGGATGCAGGTAGGCGCCGCGGAGCATCAGCTCCATCTGCTCCTTAGCGAAATCGGGATCGACGATCGAGAGCGGCAGCGTGTGGAAGGCCAGGTCCCAGGCCGCATACCAGGGGTACTCCCACTTGTCGGGCATGGAAACAATGTCCTCGTTCAGCATGTGGAACCACTCCGAGTTCCGGGCGTTACGATATCCGGTATGCAGAGGATTGGAGTTGTGCTCGTCCAGCCAGTTGTCACCGTCGAAGAAGAAGAACTGCTTGCTCCAGAGCATGCCGGCGATCGCCTGGCGCATCACGTTGGCCGCGTCTTCATTCACAGATGGCGGCGTCACCGACTTGTAAAACTCATCGGCTTCACGAAGCCTGGCGGCAAAGACGTCATCGAATGGTTTTCCGAAGGGGTTGCCCTTCTGGTCCGCAGAACCTTTGGAGAGCCGCAGGCGAATCACTTGAGTCTGACCGGCGCTGACATTGACTTGGTAGTGCGCCGCGACCTTGGTGCCCTGCTTTTCGGGATTCACTGTGCCTTGGTTGCCCTGCACTACACAGTCGTTGATGCCGTCCTTGACGTACGGGCTCTCGTTCTTTTGCCCGAACAGCCGCTCGTGGTTTGTGGTGTTATCGGTGAAGAGCAGCGGCACCTCGCCTTCGCAGGAAAAGATGAATTCACCCAGCAGCGAATGAGCCGCCGCGACCGCGCTCGTGCCCGCCGCTGCCTCGATCTGCCTGAGGTTGGGTTTCGCGGCCGCTCTGTTGGATTCGGCAATCCACGACGCCCAGTCGTTGCGGAACCACAGCGTCGGCAAGAGGTGCAGCTCGGCCGCCTCCGGTCCCCGGTTGGCTGCCGTGATCTTCACCAGGATGTCTTCCGGACCGGCTTTGGCATACTCCACGAACACATCGAAGTAGCGATCCTCATTGAAGACGCCGGTATCGAGTAGCTCGTACTCCATGTCGTTGCGGTTGCGCCGGCGATTGGTCTCCAGCAGGTCGGCGTAGGGATAAGCCGCCTGGGGGTACTTGTAGAGATACTTCATGTAGGAGTGGGTCGGCGTGCTGTCAAGATAGAAATAGTACTCTTTCACGTCCTCGCCGTGGTTGCCTTCGCTGTTGGTCAATCCGAAGAGCCGTTCCTTGAGGATGGGATCCTTGCCGTTCCACAACGCAAGGGCGAAACAGAGCCGTTGCTTGTCATCGGAAATGCCGGCGATGCCGTCCTCGCCCCAGCGGTAGGCCCGCGATCGCGCATGATCGTGGGCAAAGAAGTTCCAGGCGTCGCCGTCCTCGCTGTAATCCTCGCGGACGGTGCCCCACTGCCGCTCGCTCAGGTAGGGTCCCCATTTCTTCCACGGGATGCCCGTCTCGCGCGCCTCGTTCAAGCGTTTCTGCTCGGTGACATCGATAGTTCTAGTGGCCATTTCACTCCTCCTCCGTCCGACTCTTCGTCGATGAGCTCCACCGTTAACTCTCTTTGCTCGTGTAGTACCAAAGGTCGAGTGTATCGAGTGGAGCCCCACTTGATTACTCAGGAAGCGGCGATACGAAATCCGCTTGTCTTGGATCGCCAGTTCCTGAGAAGGGTGGGCGACCTGACGCGCCCTACGTCGTTGAGCCCTTCTTGTCTAATCCTTGGCGGCGGTCTCTGCCATTTGCGCCTCAGTTACCATCTCGACCTTCTCGGCGTCCTTGGGTGCCGCGAATGCAAAGATGCCGTCGTCGAGCGTCGCCGCCAGATTCCAACTTGAAAAGTCTGCCTGCAGTTTCGGATTGCCCTCGCGGTTCTTAAACGTCGCCACCAGTTTGTGTGGCAGCAGATCTGCGGCGCCGATCCAGACTTCTGAGTCAGCCACATCGCTGCCTAGACTCAGGTGATGACACTCGACGCCGGCGATCGTCTCTTTGCCTTTGTAGTCCTTGCTTTTGATTCTCGGACCCAGCGTCCCGTAAGGATCACTGAGAATGAATTCGACCAGAGGCGGCGTGAATCCGAACTTCTCATCGACCTTTGCCACCACTTCATCAATCGAGCCCTGTACCGGCACAGTGGCATATAAGTTCATTGTCTGATCGTAAATCGTAAGGTTCTGACCATCGAAGATAACGCTTCGCATGTTGTCTTTGCTGTTGGACTTTGCCAGAAACTTATTCGGCCGAGAGACTGAGAATTCGATTTGCGCATTCTCGGGAACGTTTCGTCCGTCAACCAGGGCCGCGTCCAACTGTCGTTCAACTTTGAAGCTCAACTTCTTTGCGTCAGCGAGCTTCGCGGACATTTGGCGTAAGAGTTGATCGGGATCATTAGTGGCAACGGGAGTTTCTGGAGCCCGGTTGCAAGCAGTGGCGAATGATAGCGAGATAACTACGATGAAGAGCAGCATCAAATGAGACCAGAGATGGCCAAGCTGCCAACAGAACAGAGTGTGCTTATTCATGGAGATCCTTTCTTATATGACCGAACACGATTCGAGTTGTTAACGAGCCCGGTAACATCGATATTGACAGTGCCGGGGTAACGCAGAGCAGAACTTTTGGTCCTAATTCAAATCATCATCTTTGTAGTACTTCGTGCCCTTGCCCGTGAGCTCGAGCGCCAGGCCCTTCTCTGTGAGCTGATACATCCAGACGCCGGGCATTACCGACACGGCACCCTGGTAGGCGCCACCCTTGTCACCTGTGGTGGCCGCGGCGGTAGCTTGACCGCCGAACTCCCAACCACTGTTGACGAATTGGTCCATCGCGGCTTTGGTTTCGAACACAAAGATGGTGCGAAATTTCTTGACGCCCATTCCCAATCCCGCCTGGACCTCGATCATCTTCATATACGTGACTTTCTTGGTCCGGTTATCGACGGCGATACCCTGTCCTTTTCCTCCGCCGGCGATCAGGATCTTCATGCCGAAATTGCTGAAGGCGGCATATCCGGCCGCGGCTTTGATGTTGGCCTTCGCAGATGGTCGCACCTGGTAAAGTTGGGCCAGCGCCTCCTGCGCCCGCTGGCGCGCGTCAGCCTGCTTCTGCGCCTTTGTCTTCGCGAAAGAAGGCGTCACTATCAGCAGGATCACAGCAAACATCATTAAGATCGACACTCTATGTTTATTCATTTCAACTCTCCTCCCAAGGTTTCGGAAAAACCCGAAATCGGCGACTGTGTCTCCGTGGCGCCTCTTCGGAAACGACCTTCAAATCTCAGCCTTCACTGCGAAGCAGTCTTCGTTGTCGCCGGCGTTGTTCCCTTTGATTTCTTCAATGTCTGATGCACCAGGAACTCAATGATTATCGGCTTCATCAACTCCATCAATAGCGGCAACCCCGAAGTGCCACGCTTGAAAGTGTCGTAGTGGCTGCGCGGGGTTGGCAGAGAAATCTGCTTACGAGTTTCCTGGGATGGGCTTTTAGTTTCTGCCCGCGAACTTGGACCAAGTTGCGTTATTGGCCCCAGAAATAGAGCGGCGGCAATCAGCAGAACGCTAAGGCTGTTTACTCGCACGCCAGAGAAATATCGGCTGGGTCTTGAATTCAGGGGAAACATGAAATGAAATTCTCCTTGCCTTTTGACCAAGGCTGTTGTTCCTTTCGCTTCAATGAAGAAAACTAAACAATCTAGAAATTCGGCTGCCCTATCAATCGTCGCCCACTCTCCGCTCAATTAACCCAGTGCAGTACATTGCGTACGACTGACCACCGTTTTTTTGGAGGGCTCGCATCTCTTCCCAAAATCCAGTGGTCGTAGAGTGACTGGATCGTGCCGTCTCCCTTCTGGATGTCTACCCATAGTTCCATGAATCGAGCGAGCTCGAGGTCGTGTGTAGCCACGGGATAGGCGAGGGGTATCCGCCACGGTGAAGCTCAACAGATGTGTACCCAGTGCTTAACGAACACCCATCAACTCCTTCAACCGTCCTAAAGCCTCGCGGTATGCCAACTCAGCTCGAAACACCTCAGCTTCAGTGGTGGCCCGCGCTTCTTTAGCGTCAAGGCTGTCAGCCTGGTAGCTCGCATTGACAACCAGAGAGGCTGACATCATCCGTTGTGTCATTTCGCTGAGTGTGCGTGAGCGTTCCATCTCGAAGTAACTCGTATTTACACCGGCCGACACTTTGGCTTTCGTCAATGTCACCGCCAGTTCGGCCATTTCAACCTGCGCGTTGCGCTGTTTCAAAGTGTGCTCACGTTTACCCCCATCAAAGATGGAGTAAGTAGCCATCAAACCGATGAAGCTGAAATCCTTTGGCAAAAGGGGAATCACACTATTCTGGTAGGCGTATCCCCCCAGCACTACAACGTCCGGCACATAATCGAGCTTCGCCAGCTTGCGACCCGCTCTTGCTTTGATCGCAGTCTGTTCAGCCTCGATGACCTCCGGATTAGATTCGAGTGCCTTCTGGCTGGCTTCGGCGACAGAGACTGTTCCAACTTCCGGCGGTGGTGGCACAAGTTGCAGTTCTGTGTCTGCGGGGAGTCCAAGCATACCGTTGAGAGAAGCTGACAGTTCTCGCATTTTGCTTTGGGCGATCACCAACTTCTGTTCGGCCCCAATCATCTCCGTCTGCTGCTCTGCGGAAAGCTGAACCGACGGTGAATTGCTGGCGATCAAATATTTTTCCTGCACTCGTTGGGACTTTTTCTGTGCGAGGGTCAACTCCCGCTGTGCGATCAGAAGGTCAAAATAGTTCTTCTCTACATTCCTCGCCGATTCGGAAATTGGCATCCCCGCTTTGGACCTGGCGATGTTCTCGTCGGCGCGAGCGATCTTCACAGCTTGCCGGACTTTTAATAATGGCGTGAGAGGCTGCATTAGAGTAAAGGCCGCGAGCGTTTGATCCTTACCTAACAGAGGCAAACCGACAGCGGCGGTCCCCAAGACCGGACGACGCAACTGAATCTCTTCGCCCATAAACTTATTGAAGTGCAGGTTCGCAAAGGTGCCGCTGATCTGCGGAAAGTACGACGCTTCGAAAACTTGACGATTTTGCTTCGCGGCTTCCACTTGTAATTGCCCGAGGCGCTCCATTGGATTCTGAGCAGCTGCTGCCTGCTGTGCCTCCTCCAATGTGACCATGCGACGCGCGCCAACAGCCGTTTTACTTGGGAGGCCCACGAGATTGAACCCGCGAGTGATCGGTATTTTTGGCTGAACGCTCTGAGATCTCGGCGGCTGTGGAACAAATTCAGAAAGGATGTTGGTTGGATCCTGGGCGAAGACTAATCCCGCAGCGCCGAGAAAAACTATGACAATTAGTCCGCCGCGTAGCAGTCGGGTGATCATTCGCCTGGTCCTTTGAGTTTCAAATGCAGTGTTTGTCATTTCTTTGCGCCTCCTCGGTGATTCAAGTTTTGTGA
>Ga0137372_10006928_pt1 | contig 10972 bp, 9 predicted proteins | sample SagtaG_6_FD_104911 | JGI IMG/M metagenome (GOLD analysis project Ga0137372, IMG submission 104911) | Vadose zone soil microbial communities from Sagehorn Ranch, Mendocino, California, USA - Sage1_R_60_16 metaG | ecosystem: Environmental > Terrestrial > Soil > Vadose zone | place: USA: California...
CGCGAACTGCACGACGTGATCGAGCGGCTGAAGCGCGAGAGCAAGACCGTTATCCTGACCACGCATTACATCGAGGAGGCCGAACGTTTGTGCGACCGCGTGGCGATCGTCGATCACGGGCGAGTCATCGCAGCCGGGGCGCCGCGCGAATTGATCTCCGGGTCGCGCGGGCAGTCGCGCATCGAGCTTCGCACGGCCAGACCGGTCGAATTGGCCGAATTGCGATTGATCCCCTTCGTCGAAAGCGTAACGGAATCGGGCGGGGCTTACGCGCTGCGCAGTCCCGACGCGCCCCGCGCCCTGGTCGAATTGGTCAAGTGGATGGAGGCGGAGCGCCACGAGCTTCTCGACCTGCACGTCACCCGGCCCACGCTCGAAGACACCTTCATCGAACTTACCGGAAAAAGGATACGCGAATGAACATGCTGAACGCCTGGGTCAACAACACTCTGATCGGATTGAAGCTGACGTTCCGTGATCGCCAGGCGATCTTCTGGACGTACGGGTTCCCAATCTTCTTCCTCTTCCTGTACGCGAGCATCTTCGCGCGCGGGCGGGCGGGGGCGCTCCTGGCGATGCTTCCCGGATTGTTGTGCATCAGCGCGATGTCGGGGGGGCTGTGGGGGGTGGGCGTCGCGCTGTCAGCGATGCGAGAACGCGGCGTTTTGCGGCGCTATCACCTGGCCCCGATCAGTCCCTGGATGATCATCACGAGTGGGATCGCGTCCAACCTGTTGGTCTCGCTCTCGACCTTGCTGATGCAGATCGCGCTGGCGAAAATCGTTTACAAGATCGAGATCGCGGGCGGCGCCATTGCAACCTTCATTATGCTCGTTGTGGGAGCGCTGGCGTTCTTTTCGCTCGGCTTCGTCGTCGCCAGCGTGGCCGATAACGTGAAATCGGCCGTGGTCTTGTGCAACCTGCTCTTCTTCCCTCTGATGTTCCTGGGCGGCGCGGCCTTCCCGATGGAATTGCTGCCGCCGAAGTTGCAAGACCTTGCGCGCGTCTTGCCGTCAAATTATATGGTCGACGGACTCTACCGGATAATGAAAGAAGGCGAGGGCCTGGTAGCAAACCTGAAAAATCTGGCCGTGCTGCTTCTGTGTTGCGCCGTGTCGCTGTTCGTCTCGGCGAAGCTGTTTCGGTGGGAGGCCGATGAACAGCTGCCGTTGAAGCGGAAAGCCTGGGCCGCGGCGGTCGTCGTGATCTTCGTCGGCGCCGCATTGTTCGTGAAACGCTGATGAAGATCGACCTGTTATGACAAACAACCTACAGCGGTTTTCAAACGGATGAAGATTTTTAGCCACAGAGCACACAGAGGGCACAGAGGGTATTGATGACTTCTCTGTGTTCTCTGTGAACTCTGTGGCTAACGATCTTCATCCGTTTGAAAACCGGCATAAACAAGGAGACATTCAGGATGAACCAGATATCGTGGGGCAGAGCTGCCGTATCGGGAGCTATCGGAGTAATCATCGGATTGGTCATCACCTGCGTTGTGAACCTGATCAATCCTACGGCAAACTTGCAGTGGAGCCTCACTGCGGTCGGTTTCGCGTCATTTTTCGCCTCATTCGCCGGCTATATCGCAGGGGCAAGACGGAAGAGCCAGTAGATTCAACCAGAAATCCTTAGGCGCAAGGACGTCAGGACGATGATCATCAATTTGCCGGAGCGGAAACAGTGGTCGTATTGCGAAAGACCGGCGCCTTTTGCCTCGGCCATCGCCCCATTTCTCGCGCTCGCCATCCTCTGCGGCGCCGCTATCGCTCAATCGCCCGCCGACGTGCGTTCGCCGATGGCGTTGTTGGAACAGTCGCGCGAGCGGCAGCGCAATTACGTCGAATATCTGAAAAAGCAGGCCTCCGCCGATCCGAACAATCGCGGGCTGCGGCTCGACCTGGGGCGCGGTTATTACGCGCTCGCCCTCGGCTACGACGCCGCCGCGATCGCCGAGGCCGAGGAACTGTTCGATCAAATTCTCGCCGCCGAGCCGGAGAACGCGACGGCCCTCGTCTATCGCGGCTCGTTGCTGGGTTTGAAGCTCGGATTCCACCTCATCCCGCCGAATCAGTCGGCGGCAACGCTGCGACACTCGAACGCCGACCTGGACCGCGCCGTCGCCCTGGCGCCCGACGACCTGGAGGTTCGCACCGTCCGCGGTTACACCAGCCTCTACACGCCGTCGTTCGTGGGACGCGATCGAATCGCCGTCGAAGACTTCTCTCACATCATCCAATTGCTCGAACGCCAGCCGGGCGCGGAGCTTCAGCGCGCGGAGTGGCGCCTCGCTCTCGGCGACGCCTATCACAAGGCCGGCGAAGACGACAAAGCGCGCCGGAGTTGGCGCCGCGTCATGGAATTGTCGCCCGGCGCGTCGACGGCCATCGCCGCCGAATCGAAGTTGCGCTTGGTCGCCGGACAAAGCTCCTCCGGCCCGAATTACAAAGAAGTCGTCGCCTTCTTCGGTTTCGCGATCGGCGCGGCGATCTTCGCGATCCTGTCAGTTTTGTTGTTGCGCGACGTCCGGCGCGCGCGGCGAAGGCGCGCGGGGATGTGGGCGGCGTTGCTCGTCGCGTTGGCCGCGCTGGCGTGGAATGGATTGAATCTGTCGTCCTTGATTTTCGACGCGCTCGGCGAACACAGCCTGGCCAGGCTGGCCAGGCTGGCCAGGCTGGCCAGGCTGGACGGATGGCGGATGTGGAGGGAGAGCGAGATCGCGCTGGTCGTGGCGTTCTCGCCGATTCCGTTCGGGTTGATCGCGGCGTACAGGTTTTACAAAGCCACGTTCATGGACATCGCGCTCAAACGCGGCGTGGCGCTGCTCGTATTGTTCGCGCTCACGGCGGTCTACGGGCGGCTCGTCGCGCTGCCGGCGAGCCTGGCGCTCGGGCGCGTTTCGAACGAAACTCTGCGAGGGATCTTTTACACGACCGTCTGGTTGTGGCTCTACGCGCTTTACCCGTCGCTGCGCGATCGAATTTACAGACTGGTCGACCGCCGCCTGTTCAAACGCCGCGACTATTCGCGCCTGCTCGATTGGTTCGGCGAGCGATTGCAAAAGGCGAACGACGAGGCGGCGTTGATCGCGGCGGCTTGCGACGGGGCGCGGGAGGCGTTCGCGGCCGAGTCTGCGCGCTTCGTGCCGTCGACGGACGACCTGGCGAAGCGGCTCGCGCCGATCTTCGCGGAAAGAAGATCGAGCGTGTTGCTGCCGTCGCAAGTCAACGACGACAAGCTCGAACGCGAATTGGCCGGGCGGCGCGTCGAGCTTGCGCTGGCGATACGCGCGGGCGCGGAACCCGTGGGCCTGATCTTAGTCGGGCCGAGGGCTTATGGGCAGAGCTATTTGAGCGAAGAACTGAGCGTGTTGCGCGCCGTCGCCGCCGAGACCGGGCGCACGCTCGACAACCTGCGCCTGATCGAGGCGCGGCGCAAACAGGCCGTCGAAGAAGAAGAGCTTAGGAAGCTCGTGGCCCAGTCCGAATTGATGGCTTTGCGCGCGCAGATCAACCCGCACTTCTTTTTCAACGCGCTCAATTCGGTCGCGTCGCTGATCGCCGAAGACCCGCCGCGCGCCGAACGGTTGATCGAGAACCTGGCCGAGCTTTTCCGCCACGCCTTCAAACCGAGTTCCGACATTATCCCGCTCGAAGAGGAGCTGGCGCTGGTCGAAACCTATCTCGAGGTCGAAAAGTCCCGGCTCGGCGACAAGCTGCGGTTCAGGAAATTCGTCCTGCCCGAGGCGCTGGGAATAAAAATCCCCGCGCTGACCATCCAGCCGCTGATCGAAAACGCGGTCAAACACGGGATCGGGCAGTCGGACGGCGGCGGAGCGATCACGCTCTCGGCGAGTCTGCGGGACGGCGGTATGAGCGTGATCGTCGCGGACACGGGCGCGGGCATCGCGCCGTCGGAGATGGACGACCTGTTGAATCGCGGAGTGGGGCTGTCGAACGTCAACAGCCGCCTTGTCAAACTCTACGGCCAATCGTCGCGGCTGCGAGTGGACAGCGCCGCCGGACAAGGAACGACAGTTTCGTTTTCGATCCCGGCCGATATGGCCACAGAGACACAGAGACACAGAGACGAGTAGAAGGAGGGACAGAGGGACGGAGACACAGAGAGACGGGGAGATTGAGTCTCATCATCGCTGCGGCCCTCCCTTCTCTCCGCCTCTGTGGCTGCGGTGGCTGCGGTGGCAAACCAGGTGATGAATATGATTCGGACATTGATCGTCGATGATGAAGAGCTGGCGCGGAAGCGGCTGCGGCGCATGCTTGCGCCGTTCGGCGACGTCGATGTCATCGGCGAGGCCGAAAACGGCGCCGAAGCTGTGGCGAAGATCGAATCGGAGCGGCCCGATCTGGTCTTCCTCGACGTGCAGATGCCCGACCTCGACGGGTTCGGCGCGCTGCGGATGATCGAGCTTGACCGTATGCCTATGGTGATCTTCGTCACCGCCTTCGATCAATTCGCCGTGAACGCGTTCGAGGTGAACGCGATCGATTACCTGCTCAAACCCGTTCACCGGCAGAGGCTCGAACAGGCCGTCGCGAAGGCGCGCGAGAAGGCTTCGTCGCGCGATCAGGCAGGCGCGGCGTTGACGCAGTTCCTGAAGGGCCTCGCGCCGCCGACGCGCGCATACCTGCAGCGGTTGCCAGTGCGCTCGCAAAATCGAATTCTGATTTTGAACGTCGATCAGATCACGTCGCTGAGGGTTGACCGCGGCCTGGTCTGCGCGGCCACGGCGGAGGGTGAATTCTGGACGAAGTACACGGCGCTGACCGAACTCGAAAGCCAACTCGACCCACAGGTCTGGCGCCGAGTTCACCGGCAAGTCATCGTCAACCTGAACCATGTCCGCGAAATCAACGCCTTCGACAACAGCACGGCGCGATTGACGCTGACCGGCGGTCAGCAAGTCAACGTGAGCCGCAATCATTTGCCCGGTTTACGCCAGTTGCTGCAGTGGTGAGCGCGTTTTACTTAATCCCAGTCTTGAGTTGAACTCAGAAGATGCCCAACCACGGGGATCACGGGAGACACGGGGATAAGCTTGGTTGTAAGACATGCTGAACCTTTCTTCCATAAAGCCTCTTACGCTTTTGTCCCCGTGTTCCCCGTGATTCCCCGTGGTTCTTTTTGCTCAACTTTTCATCCCGGAGGGACATCGGCGCCTATTCGTGTCGCAGCGCAATCATCGGATCGACTCGCGCGGCCCGGCGAGCGGGCAGCCAGCCGGCCAACGCCGCCACAGCCAATAACAACAGCGTCGCCAACGCGATGGTCAGCGGGTCATTTTGTGACTTGAAGCATCGTTTGGCAGTAAATGGAAGCATCCGATGGCAGTAGCCCTGACGGTAAATCAATGACTTACGGCGACGCCATCTTGACTCACCGGAAGCATCCGGTGGCAGTAAGTACAAAAATGGAAGCATCCGGTGGCAGTAAGTACAAAATGCATTGCTGCCCCAGATTGCCCGCCGCTGATTATTTTCCATGCGTCTGCAATGCGCTGGAATTGTGATTTTGGACGACTGTGTCGGGTTTCGTTTTAACGGCCTTCCACAATTATGTCGCTGTCCTTCTGCCCTTTTAAGTCCCCTTACTTATGAGATCAGAGCCCGATCCCGAATACTGAACTTTCAACTCCCTCCACACCCCGACTCCACTTTTACACCGGTTGATTGGTTTCTCGCCTTCTAATGTTGACTACCTACAGGGATTGGCTTAGACTCCTGTTGTAAATCAACAGGAGTCATATGGAACAACAGAAAAACGGGCTTCTGCCTGGGACGCTCAACCTCATGGTGCTGAAAACCCTCAGCACACTGGGATCACTGCATGGGTACGGCATTGCCAGACGGATTGAGCAGATCAGCGGCAATCAGCTCCAACTCAACCAGGGGACGATTTATCCAGCTCTGTTGCACCTCGAGCAAATGGGCTGGATCAGCTCTAAATGGGGCGTGTCGGAAAACAACCGGCGCGCCAAGTATTACTCGATTACACGGGCCGGAAAGAAGCAGCTTGCAGCCGAAGAAGAGAGCTGGCGGCGGGCGTCGGAAATCATGATCCGCTTTCTTGAACCGTCAGAGGGAAACACATGACTTGGCTGCGAATCTTCATCCACCGCCTGTGCGGGCTGTTTCTGAAGCGAAAGATGGAGCGAGACCTGGAGGACGAGATCCGTTCCCATCTCGACATGCAGATTGAGGACAACCTGCGGCTGGGGATGAGTCTGGAAGAGGCGCGTTACGAGGCGCTGAGGAAATTCGGCGGAGTTGAGCAGGTGAAAGAAAGCTACCGGGACCGCCTCAGCCTGTCGGTAGTGGACTCAACGCTCCAGGATTTACGCTACGCGCTACGGATGCTGCATCGTAGTCCGGGCTTCGCGGTCGTCACTGTGCTAACGCTCGCATTGGGAATTGGGGCCAACACGGCGATCTTCAGCCTGATTGACGCCGTGTTGTTAAAACGGCTGCCGGTCAAACAACCGGAGCAATTGGTTCTGCTCCGGCACGCCGACAGCCGCGAGACAGTTACCCCATTCGGTTATCGCACCTACAAGCAGTTCCGCGATCAGAATCAGGTCTTTTCCGGCGTGTTGGCCTATCAGCCGTTGCGGCTGACTGTGAGTGTGGATGGACAGCAGGAGTCGGCTGTAGCGGGTCAACTTGTAAGCGGGAATTATTACTCGGTGTTAGGCGTGAACGCGGCGCTTGGCCGGACGATTCAGCCGGATGATGACCGTGCGCCGAGCGAGTCGCCTGTATGCGTTATCAGCTACAACTACTGGCGGCGGCGCTTCGCTGGCGATCTGGCGGTGGTGGGGAAGACCATTCATTTGGGCGGCGCGCCTTTTACCATCATCGGTGTGACTCCGCCGGAATTCTTCGGCCTGGAAGTTGGCGCCTCGCTGGACATTTCGGTCCCGCTGATGATGCAACAGCAAGTGATGCCGGGGATTGAGTCGTATGTGGGGAGCGACTCAGGCAGACCCGTCATCACTGTTATGGGGCGGCTCCGGCCTGATGTGACAATGCCACAGGCGCAAGCCAGGTTGAGTGTGCTCTATCAGCGACTCGTCGCCGAATATGCTGCTCGTGGTGGCAAACGGAGCCGCGAATCCTGGCTTGAGGAGAAGTTGGTGTTGGAGTCAGGCAGCCATGGCTTATCCGAATTGCGTCGTCAGTTCTCGCTCCCCTTGCTGGTGCTGATGATCGTCGTGGCGCTGGTGCTGCTCGTGGCCTGCGCGAATGTGGCGGGATTGCTACTCGCGCGCGCCGTCGCACGGCGCAAAGAGATTGCGATCCGTCTGGCGCTGGGTGGCGCCCGCTTGCGCCTCATCAAGCAACTGCTCACAGAGAGCGTTTTGCTCAGCAGTCTGGGCGGTTTACTCGGGCTGATCTTCGCTGCCTGGGGGACGCGGCTGCTCTTGCCATTGCTGTCGCAGGGGGAAATCCCGGCTCAACTCAATCTCCGCCCCGATGCCCGCGTGCTCGGCTTTACGGTAACGGTGTCCGTGCTGACCAGCCTAGTGTTTGGCCTCGCGCCCGCGTTCCTGGCGACGCGCGTGAATCTGAACTCCGCGCTCAAGAACGACGCTGCAGGTCTCGCCTCCAGTACTGGCAGCCGCGGCGCTCATATGAGCTTCGGCAAACTGTTCGTCGTCTCCCAAGTCGCGCTGTCATTGCTGCTGTTGATTGGGGCCGGTCTGTTCGTACGGAGCCTTCAAAAGCTGCAGCAGGTAGATGCCGGCTTTGCCCGTGAAAACGTGTTAGCGCTGAAGCTCGAACCGGTGGGCAGTGGTATCAAGCAACCCTGGCACGCGGCGCGCTACGACGAGTTGCTCAGGCAGGTGAAGGCGATTCCCGGCGTTCAGGCAGCGAGTTTTGTCGGCTACAGTCCGATGAGCTGGCGTGAATGGTTAGTGATGGGGCAGAACCCGGAATATAGCGGCCGAATAATTATCCCGGGTTATACGTCTCGACCCGGAGAAGAGCTGTCCATTCACTATATGCAAGTCTACCCGGGATCCTTCGCTGCGCTAGGTATCCCTCTCATGGCAGGCCGCGACTTCGGTCCCCAGGACACTCAAGTGTGGATACCGAGTATACAATGTCCAAAAACGTCCGCCACGCAGGTGGCAATCATCAACGAAAGCATGGCGCGTCGTTTCTATGGGAATGAGAGCCCCATTGGGCAGCGTTTCGTTCTTCCCATGCCCTACGGCCGCTGCGGCGATGGCTCCGTCAACGCCGGCCCTGCCGAGATTGAAATCATCGGCGTGGTCAAGGACGTCAAATACACGAGCCTGCGCAATAAGGCGCGCGCGATGTACTACCTCCCTTTCCATCAAGCCAACGGGGGCGGAGGGCAGATGACATTGGTTGTGCGGACATCGGGCGACTCCAAATTAGTCGCCGCAGGGATACGGCGCGTGGCGCGGACGATGGACCCGAGAATGCCGATGTTTGAAGTCGAGACTCTGGCTGCGCAAGTCGCGGCTTCGCTCCGTGAAGAGCGTCTCCTGGCGATGCTTTCGAGCGGCTTCGGCCTGTTGGCGCTGCTGCTCTCCTGCCTCGGTCTGTACGGCGTCTTGTCTTACGCCGTCGCGCAACGCACAAAAGAAATCGGCGTTCGGATGGCGCTCGGCGCTGATCGTCGAGACGTGCTTTGGCTGGCGCTGCGTGATGCGTTGCGGCTGGTATTGCTCGGCGCCGCGCTGGGCATCCCGGCGGCTTTAGCAACCTCGCGCCTCCTTGCCAGTCAACTTTTCGGAATCAGCGCCGCCGACCCAGTCGCCTTTGGTCTGGCTGTGCTGGCGCTGTTGGTCGTCTCGGCTGTGGCGGGCTATCTGCCGGCGCGGCGGGCGACGCGCGTGGACCCCTTAGTGGCGCTCCGGGATGAGTAGTCATTGCTGATAAATCAACCTACTTAAGGAGGAATGTGTGAAGTATCAATTGCTGATCGTAGTTTTGCTCGGCCTATCGCTAGTAACCGCCGCCGCTGGGGCAGGCGCCACTGACATCTCCGGAACGTGGGGAATCACCATTGAGCGGACGGCGGAGCAAGGCGGAACCGTCAACGACACGCTCGTTTTCGAACAGAAAGGCGAAAAGCTAAGCGGCGCCTACTCCGGGTATTTCGGCAAGCACAAATTCAGCGGTACAGTGAAAGGCGATAAAGTGGAGTTCACTTGGGAGAAGCCCCCAACCGATGGCCCGAAGCAACCTATCACAGTCACCTTCGAAGGCGCGATCGAGTCTCCGACCAAGATGACCGGCACAGTCGTCGCTTTTTGCCGGGAGGAGAAGTGCAAGTGGACTGCGACTAAGAAGAAGGAATGATGCAGTAGCGCGACCGTTCTGAAAGCTCCTTAGCCGCGTTCGCTCCTCCATCACGCGGCGCCAGCATTCCGCTTAATATTCACTCTCGCCATCCGGCGCGTGGCTCTCCCACTCAAGGCGCGTCTTGTCAGAAGGAGTGTGCTTTGTGTTCGAGCAGGACCAGTTTCTCAATTGGCGCCGAAAGCTCAATCTCACCGAACGCGCCGAGAGTTTGATCCAACGGATCAGGTCATCAAATCCTGCGCGTCTCGTACAGAGTGGCCGCGGCAACGTGAGCGGTCGTTATCCCAGCCGCAAAATGGGCGTCACCATTCAGTTCGAGAGCCACAAGAATGAACTGGCCCGCATTCAGGAGTTGGAACACGCTTCGGACGTGATTGAGTTTTACGATCAGCCGCCTTCCATCAAGCTTGAATATCAGAGCGCGGCAGGAAAGAAGCTGGGCGTTTTGCATACGCCGGATTTCTTCGTCATTCGTGAGACTTCGGCAGGGTGGGAAGAATGCAAGATGGAAGAAGACCTCAACCGCCTGGCCGAGAAAAGTCCCAACCGCTATTGCCGCGATGAAACCGGCCGATGGAGATGCCCGCCGGGGGAAACCTATGCGGCGCAATTCGGGCTCTACTACCAGGTCATCTCCTCAGCCGCGATCAATTGGGTCTGGCAGCGCAACATCATTTTTCTGGACGACTATCTGCGCGCCGATTTGCTGATAATCAGCGAAAGCGTATCTACAGCCGTGCGTCTATTGCTCGCTAACAATCCCGGGCTCACGTTGGAAGAGCTATTTGGTAAAACGGAAGGGATTGCCACCAGAGACGATTGGTACCAGATGATCGCCTGCGGAGATGTCTACGTTGACCTTCACGCTGTTTCACTGAATGATCGCCAGCAGGCGAGGGTCTTCCCTGATCGAGAAACCGCAGTCGCTTACGGCCAGATTGTTCAGACATCTCCCCCTTCTCCGCATTCCCTGCCCGGATTGATCAATCTTGTACCCGGCAATTCGCTCAACTGGGACGGCAAAAACTGGACGATCGTTAACGTCGGCGATACGAAGATCGGTTTGATCAATATTGACCATTTCTTCACGGAACTGCCCATCGCGGCTATTGAAAAGTTGATAGGAGAGGGGCGGATTACTGGAATGGCCGGCGACTCCGCGCCATCTGTCAATCCGAAAGCCAAAGAACTGTTCGCCACCGCGAGTCGCTCCGACCACGCGACCGCGAATCACCGCTCGGAGTTGGTGCGCTCCTATTTGAAAGATGAACTGTCGTCAAACGAGTTTCCGGTTCCCGCACGCACCTTTTATCGCTGGGTAAGGCGGTATCGCCAGGCGCAGGAAACGCTGGGCAGCGGGTATCTCGGATTATTGCCACAGCCAAACACCGGAAACGGGAAAGACAAACTGCCGGCCCCCACCAGGGCTCTGCTCGATGAATTCATCCAAAATGATTACGAAACCATTAAGCAGAAGAAAGTGTTTGAGGTCAATCCTGTCCCATATGGGAGCTACTCGTAAATTACCGTCAAGTTTGCCCTTGAGGTGAAGCTTCAAGTAGCTCAAGTGATACGGCCGCTGCCATCAGAGCTTGACGCATGTGGCCAATAAC
>Ga0137372_10006931_pt1 | contig 10970 bp, 8 predicted proteins | sample SagtaG_6_FD_104911 | JGI IMG/M metagenome (GOLD analysis project Ga0137372, IMG submission 104911) | Vadose zone soil microbial communities from Sagehorn Ranch, Mendocino, California, USA - Sage1_R_60_16 metaG | ecosystem: Environmental > Terrestrial > Soil > Vadose zone | place: USA: California...
CTGTGCGAGGGTCTCGATCAAGTTATACATCGAATCACATGATGAGACAACATCTTCACGGGTCTGAGGAAATCATCGTCAGGTCGGTTTGCGCCCGACCTCGTTGGGGAGACCGCATTCCACATAAACATCATTCTATAGAGCATCGAACAATCCAGGTGCCGCTCCTCCGGATGGCTCTCTATCTATTCATTACAACGCCCGCACCTCAAATTTCATTCCATCACGGATAGATGCTTCCTGGTCACTGGGCACTGGATTGTATAAAAAGTAACGTTTCTCTTCTCCTGGAAGGTCTTTCCTGGTGCTTGCCAGCGCCTGGCACTAGACTTCTCAAAAGTCGCGAAGCTCATCTTTCTTTGGCAATTCGTCCCCACCCCAGGAAGACAGAAACGAGAACATTTGCGAAGCCTGTCCACGTGGACAGGAGGCAAGCAAACGACCTGGATTTGTGCTAGAATGGCACGTAGCACAGCAATCCTACCCAGAGCAAGCGGTACGGGCGCAGAGCGGGCTAAAGTGAAGATGTGGCTGGATGTTGCGCGGAATCGTTTCCCTCCCCCCAACTCTGGGTCTCTCGTACAGCAGGCGCGTTCGATAGAACACCCCGTAGGAGGAGACAGATGGACGAGTACACTCCGATAGACCTGATGGCGTTCCAGAACGCCGGGCTGGCGCTCCTAGGAGAGCAGGGGACGGCCCCCATTGGGCCGCAGCAGTTTCGTGGCTTGCCGTTCCTCGTAGGCACCGACCCGCAACGCTGTTTTGTCGCGTTTGGAGATGGGCTGCAGAACGATCCCCTGAGCATCCCCATCGATGAGAGCGCGCGGTCGATCATCGTGGCCCACCGCCTGCTCGCGTCGAGCATCTCCGCTGGTGGCCCTGTCGGTGAGCCCATCGCCGACTATGTCTTCACCTATCAGAGCGGGGACGAAGTGCGCGTGACGATCCGCGACCGCTTCGAAATCACCGAGATCCCGACCGCCTGGGGACAACTCCCTTTCCGCGCCGTCCCCGATCAGAGCGACAGCCTACCGGCGCGAGACGTCGGACGCTTTGACGAGACCGGCCAGCGCCAGACAGAGGTGAATGAGGCGGCAGCGCGCGGCTACTATCTGTGGGCATGGCAGAACCCTCGGCCGGAGCAACCACTGGCCACGTTCACCGTGATCCCTACCGAGCCACGTTTCCTCATTGCTGGCGTGACCGTTGGCCACTCCAACGAATATCCCTTTGTGCGTTCGGGCGCAAAGCCCCTCAAGATGACAATCACTGATCCTGCGGCGGCAGCACGGCCGTTCGATCTCGCGGTTGCGGTCGACCGCGGCGTGACCACGTTTCCCTATCCGCTGCCCCGGCAGTCGCCCGACAAGTTCCTGGTCGATCCCCTGGCTGGCTGGGGTGAGGCACTCAATGTGCAGAGTAGCCCCGCCTCGGTCGAGATCGCGGCGCTTCCCTCGGCGACGGTCACGGTGACACAAGGCAGCGACGTGCTTGGGATGGCGCGGTGGGGGGAGATCGAAGAGCAGAAAGTCGTAGACCTGCCACGCATGCGTCTGGAACTACTGGACACTGGCCGGAACTGGGTCCGCACGACGGTAGTCGACGACGAGACCGGGCAGCCCGTGCCCTGTCGGGTGCATTTCCGATCCCCGGACGGTATTCCCTACCAACCGCATGGCCACCAGCAGCGGGTCAATGCGAATATGGACACCTGGCATATCGACGTCGGCGGCGACGTCCGTCTCGGGAGCATCAGCTACGCCTACATCGATGGCACGTGCCAGGGCTGGCTGCCGCGTGGCGAGGTGATGGTCGACGTGGCCCGCGGCTTTGAATACGAGCCGGTACGGACGCGGGTGACGATTGCGCCAGGTCAGCAAGAACTGACGCTGCGACTCAAACGCTGGTGCAACATGAACGCCCGGCGCTGGTTCAGCGGAGACACGCACGTCCACTTTCTCTCCACGCACGGGAGCCACACCGAAGCCCAGGGCGAGGATCTCAATGTGGTGAACCTCCTGCTGTCCCAATGGGGCCATCTCTTTACGAACACGGAAGAGTTCACCGGCAGTCCCAGCGTCTCGCGCGATGGCCATACGATCGTCTATGCCTCCCAGGAGAACCGCCAGCACATGCTCGGGCACCTGACCCTGCTCGGCCTGAAGCAACCCGTCATGCCCTGGTGTACCGACGGTCCGGATGAGGCCGAGATGGGCGGGACACTGGAGGCGACGATGTCGGACTGGGCCGACCGCTGCCACGCCCAGGGTGGGACGGTGATTCTGCCGCACCTGCCTAACCCGAACGGCGAGCCCGCCGCCATGATCGCAACGGGACGTGTTGATGCCGTGGAATTCCTCCGGCATGGGGCCGAGCCCCCGTGGTTCCGTGGCATGTACAACCACATGGAGTATTACCGCTACCTGAACGGCGGGTATCGCCTACCGCTGGTCGGGGGCACCGACAAGATGTCCAGCGAGGTACCCGTAGGGCTCTATCGCACCTATGTCTACATTCCGCCGGACCAGGACTTCACGCACGAAACGTGGTGTGTCAACCTGGCGGCAGGACGGACCTTCATGAGTGGCGGACCCATCATCTCGCTCAGCGTGGACGGCCACGCGATAGGGGACACGGTACGCCTCAGTGGTAACGGCGGGACGGTCGAGGTGGAGGCGTGGGCAGAGTCGATCTTCCCGATCCACACCCTTGAGATCGTCCAGCAGGGGCGCGTGGTCACCGCGACAGAGGATCGTACGGGCGCGCGCCGACTGGAGTTGAAGACGAGGATCAAGGTGGACGGCCACACCTGGCTTGCCGCGCGTGTGAGCGGCCCCGGCTACACCAACCCGATCCTGCATCACGATAGCTGGAGGCGCGGGGTGATGGCACACACCTCGCCGATCTACGTGGCCTGCGGGGGTGATTGGTGGCTCTTTGACCAGGAGACGACGCAGTACATGCTCACGTTGATCGACGGCAGTCTGACCTACATCCGCGAGCTGAGCCCACGGGATCAACCGGGGACCGTGACGCACCACCACGGAGAGGAGGACCATGAGGCCTATCTGGAACGGCCCTTCCTGGAGGCGCGAGCGACCATCCATCGGCGTATGCACGAGCTGGGGATCGCATAGTAGAGCCAGGAGTTGGTAAAGAGGAAACACAAGCGTTAAAACTTTGCGGCTGGTGGCACGGTCTCTCGTTCTGTGCCACCATCTCGGCTGACATCAAAGATCGCCAATCGCCTGGCGACCTATTTTTACCAGGATCTTAGACCACCTGGCCTCTCAAAAGTTCCCGTTTCTGTTTCCCCAGAGAGAAAAATGAGCTTCGCGACTTTTGAGAAGCCCTGCCCCTGAGTAGTTACTTCTTGACAATGATTGACCTTGCAGATATACTTTTTAAGTACATAATGGGGTTACTATATTATTTGGGGCTAAACATACGCTAAGGGGACTGAGACTCAGAAACGTGCAAAATTTAGGTGCGGAAGATATATTTCTGTGGATATTTTACCAGCAAAAGAGGTGAAAGCGGCAAATATTGGAAGGTGAGAGGATCTTTCACCTTCTTTATCGTCATGCTGAATGCGCTCTGCAAGCGGCTTTAGCTCTTAGCGTATGTTTAGCCCCAAGGAGGAGATCAGCTATGCAGGTAGATCAAAAGACGGCTCTCTCGCTATACCAGCAGATGCTGGTGATTCGTAACTTTGAAGAGACCATGGCGCAGGTGTATATGGAAGGCAAAACGCCCGTTTTCGACATTGGCGGGGGCACGGTGCCCGGGGAGATGCACCTGGCCGCCGGCCAGGAGCCCGTGGCCGTTGGCGTATGTGCCCACCTGCGCTCTTCCGACGCCGTAACCGGCCCGCATCGCGCCCATCACTTCGCCATTGCCAAAGGCGTTGACCTGAAGAAGATGGCGGCGGAGATCTTTGGCAAAGAGACAGGCCTGGGCAAAGGCAAGGGCGGCCACATGCATCTCTTCGATCCGGCGGTAAAATTTGGCTGTTCCGGCATCGTCGCCGCAGGCATGCCGGTCGCCGTTGGCGCCGCCCTCGCCGCCAAGATGCAGCATCGCGATGACATCGCAGTGTCCTTCTTCGGGGAAGGCGCGGCCAATCAGGGCGCTTTCCATGAGTCGCTCAATCTCGCCGCCCTCTGGAAGCTTCCCGTTGTCTTCGTCTGCGAGGACAATAGCTACGCGATCTCGGTGCCCAGGGGGCGGTCTACCGCCATCGCGCGGAATGCCGATCGCGCCCAAAGCTACGGCATCCCAGGCATCTCCGTGAACGAGAATGACGCCATCGCCGTTTACGAGGCTGCGGGCGAGGCGGTGAGTCGCGCGCGTCGCGGGGATGGCCCATCGCTCCTGGAAGTGCATACTGACCGTTACTTTGGGCATTTCCAGGGCGACCCAGAACTCTATCGCGACCCCCAGGAGGTGCCACACCTCAAGCAACACGATCCCATTGTGCGGTTACGCCAGCAACTGCTGGAGCAGGGATGGCTCACGCCCGAACAGGACACGGAGATACAGCGGACGGCAAAAGCAACGGTGGACGAGGCCATCGAGTTTGCCCGCCAGAGCCCATCCCCCGCGCCTGAGGAAGCGCTTGAAGACGTATTTGTCCCCGTTGGTTGACCAAAGCTGATCAGGAGGAAATGCTCATGGCTGTGCATGTACGTGAAATTACCACGGCTCGCGCTATTTCAGAGGCGATCGCCCAGGAGATGGCACGTGATCCACGTGTCTTTGTGATGGGGGAAGACATCGCCAGGTATGGCGGCATCTTTGGCGCCACACAGGGGCTGCTCGACCAATTTGGCGAAGACCGCATTCGTGATACCCCCATTTCCGAGACGGCCTTCATTGGCGCCGCAATCGGCGCGGCGCTCGAAGGCATGCGCCCAATCGTTGAGCTGATGTTCGTTGACTTTTTCGGGGTCTGTATGGACCAGATCTATAACCATCTGGCCAAGAACACCTACATGTCGGGCGGCAACCTGCACCTGCCGGTCACGCTCATTACCGCCTTTGGCGCCGGCTACAATGATGCGGCCCAGCACTCGCAGTCACTGTACGGCGTGTTCGCGCACCTTCCGGGCATGAAAGTGGTCGTTCCCGCCACACCCTACGACGCCAAGGGCCTGATGATCCAGGCCATCCGCGACGACAATCCCGTGATCTACTTCATGCACAAGGGCGTGATGGGCCTTGGCTGGATGACGATGCTCACAGCCGCAGCCGGGCCGGTCCCCGAGGAGCCCTACACCATCCCCTTTGGGGTGGCGGATGTAAAGCGCGAGGGCACGGATATCACCATTGTGACCATCGGCATGATGGTACACCGCGCGCTCGAAGCCGCGCAAACGCTGGCTGGCGAGAGTATCTCCGCCGAGGTGCTGGACCTGCGCACGCTGGTGCCGCTGGATCGCGATGCTATCGTTCAGTCGGTGCGGAAGACCCATCGCTTGCTGGTGGTGGATGAGGACTATCGCAGCTTCGGCATGAGCGGCGAGATCATCGCGACCGTCGCCGAATCGGCGCTCGACTACCTTGATGCCCCCACGCGCCGCATCGCCGTGCCTGACGTGCCCATCCCTTACAGCCGCCCGCTGGAGCAGTTCGTACTCCCGAACGCCGCGAAGATCGCGGCAGCCGCGCGCGAACTGATCCAAGGGGCATAACGAGAAGCTAGGGCATATTTGGGGGCGGACCTCACCCCCTAACCCCCTCTCCCTTTGGGAGAGGGGGACCGGAGGCCGAGCGGCTAAGAGCGAACCGGAGCAAAATCCATGACCATCCAGGTCGTTATCCAACCATGGACCGAGACGAACGTTGAAGAAGGCTCCATCGCCAACTGGTTCGTGCGTAGCGGTGACGCGGTTCGTACGGGGCAAGCGCTGGGCGAGTTGATGGTCGAGAAGGCAACCATTGAGATTACCGCGCCACAGGATGGCGTGGTTCAGAAGGTGTTCATTAAACGTGGCGACGTGGTAAAGCCGGGAGCCGTGGTCGCCGAGATCGCCCTGGCCAGCGAGATGGCAGCAGTGCCACCTGGCGCCAGTGCCGAATTTACGCCCGCATCGCCTGCCGCCCGCCGTCTCGCGCGCGAGCGGGGGGTAGACCTGGCGCGGGTAACCCCTGCGGATGGGCGGCGCATCACTGAGGAGGATGTGCGCCGCTACCTCGCCACTGGCGCGCCTGCTACCGCCGGCGTGGCGACCATCGCCCCCGGCGAGCCACTCACCGGGCGCCGCAAAATAATTGCCGAGCGTATGCTGCGGAGCATACAGCAGTCGGCTCAGCTCACGCTCACTACCGAGGTAGATGCCGCTGCCCTCGTGGAGGCGCGCGCACGGTGCCAGGCCCGCATGGAAGTCAGCTACAATGATCTCCTCGCCTGGATCATCGTGCGGGCGCTCATGCAGCATCCCGCGCTCAACGCGACGCTAGAGGGCGATCGCCTGCGCCGTCATGAGGCGATTCATCTGGGGCTCGCCGTTGCCGTGGAGGATGGTCTGCTGGTGCCGGTGCTCCGCGATGCCGACCAACTGACACTCGCGCAGATCGCCGCGCAGTCGCGCGCGCTTATTGAGCGTGCCCGCAGTGGCGCCGCCGCGCCGGGCGAGCTGAGCGGCAGCACCTTTTCATTGACGAATCTCGGCGCCTATGATATCGACGCATTCACCCCTATTCTGAATCCGCCCGAGGTCGGTATCCTGGGTATGGGTCGCATACGCGAGGCTATCGTGCCCCGGAATGGCCAGCCAGCGCTGGGCCATCTGATGGTCTTGAGCTTCACCTTCGACCATCGCGCCGTGGATGGCGCTCCGGCCGCGGCCTTTCTCCAGACCATCAAGCGGCTGGTTGAGTCGCCGGCTACCTATGAAGGAGCGTGCTGAGAGTGGCACGGGTTGGAATCATCGCCAACCCCGCCGCGGCGCACGATGTGCGCCGGATCAGCGGGTATGGATCGGGCGTGGATAATCAGGAGAAGATCCGCATTATCCGGCGCATTCTGCTTGGGTTGCAAGCCGTTGGCATTGACGAGGTGCTGGTGATGCCCGATCACTACCAGCTGGGCCAGCATGCCGCCGATACAAGCGAGCTGCATCTATCGATGCATGAGCTGCCTCTGCCATGCGCCAACAACGAGACAGACTCGACGCGCGCGGCCGAGCAAATGGTGGCGGCGGGTTGCGCCTGCATCGTGACGCTAGGGGGCGACGGCACTAATCGCGCGGTGGCCAAGGGCAGTGGCAAGACACCGCTCCTGCCGATTTCCACGGGCACCAACAATGTCATTCCCAGCGCCATCGAGGGCACCATCGCGGGGCTGGCGGCCGGCATCTTTGCCCGTGGCCTGGTGCCCGATCCGGCGCCCATCCGGCGCACCAAGCGCCTGGAGATCGTCCGCGCGAACGAGATAATTGAGAGCGCACTGGTGGATGTCGCCATCTCCACCGAGGTGTTCCTGGGGGCGCGGGCTACCACCGATCTCACTACCTTGCGCCAGCTCTGGCTGACGCAGGCGGTCCCTGGCTGCCTGGGGCTGGCGGCGATCGGCGCGCACCTGCACCCCCTGTCGCCCGCGGCGGATGAAGCGCTGGAGCTCGACCTGGATCCGGACGGTATGGCCAATGACGTGGTGACGGTGCTGGCGCCCATCGCGCCCGGACTCATCCGCCCAGCGCGGGTTCGCGCCTGGCGTGTGCTGCCGGTCGGTGAGACCATTCCCATCAACTGCCACCCCTGCACCCTCGCCCTCGATGGCGAGCGCACCCTCCACCTGCCCACTGACAGTGCGCCCATCACCATCCGCGTCCACTGGAGCGGTCCCCACCTCCTCGATCCAATGGCCGTGCTGGATTATGCGGTCAAGCGTGGCTTCTTTCAGAAACATTCTCTAAGGCAAGGTGTAAATGGCCTATCGGTGTGATACTTTAAACCCACCTCGATAACATTGGTGGATTACATCACAACTCTTAGATATTTTTTGTAGGAGGAAGATCCGTGTCGATTATACAACAATAGGTTCATGTAAACAAGGTAGATAGTGAATGTATTTAGGGCAATCGCATTGTAAGCGGTGGTAACTCAACTTGGACCATCCGTTCAGAAAAAAGGGATAAAATAGAACATCAGCTTTACGTCAAGTGGAGTGGCCGCACCACTTTCAATTTCATTCTGTCTCTATCTACTTGCAAGTCAAGAGGATAGAGGAGACGCCGTTTCTTTCTCGAGAGTCTATAGTGAGTGCAAAAAGAAACAGATTGATCGATCTCATTTGTCAGTCATCACAGTCATTGAGACCAACCTAAAAATCACGACCAAGATGTTTCATCAGGCTTAGAATGATTGTCCCAGCTACTCGGGTTATCCTTTCAGACACGCGCTCGCTTTCTTACGAGCGAGGTGTGCTCAACATCCTGCTCAGCAACTCTTCTGAGAAATGTGTTCCGATCTTCTTTCAGGGTATCAAGCACATCAGCGACTGTTTCGGGAGGGACACGATCTGTTTCTCCTCTCCCGTGAAATACCTTTCTTAGCACAAGCTCTTTGCATAGAGTATCTGTTCAGAACAGAAGAGAGATGATATGGTAGACATGATTGAGAGTTGCCATAAGAAAGGAAATCAGAGAAAGTGAGAGGTAAGCGAAAGAAGCACCGTGGGCCAGGCAGAGGAGCCAGAGGAGCCGATCAGCCATATGTTGAGGGGACAACATACAATCCTCACCTGAAAGCAGCGATCCTGGAGGTAGTTGAGAACCAGATTCGTGATGACGATCCTCCCGAAACGCGGCAGACGCTTGAGCGCCTTCTGGCGGCAGGATACTCGCGGCAACAGGCCATAGAGATGATTGGATCGGCGCTGGTAGAAGAAATCTGGGCCATACTGCATGACCACAAGCCATTTGATCGGGTGTGTTTCACTGCGTTACTCGAGCAGCTAAGCTAAAGTATTAGCAGGAATACGTTTCGCTCAAAGGCGGGCACCGTCCGAACACCATCAGGACGCAATATGAGAGGCAGGCATCCTTGAAACGGAAAAGCCCCCTTTCGGAGGTGACAGAGTGGCCTATCTAAATGGCAGGAGGATTCCGTTGCGTGATGACCAGATATTTGTGACAATCTGTGCCAAATTTTGGTGATAATCTGACGATTATTTATGAAAATCTACAGCAGCTGTAAATTCTCACAAATATTGAGCCAAACCGTACTCTTTTTCCCTGTTTCTCTTCCCTCGAACGTTGCTCGACGAGGGTCTTTAAGAGAGAACAGTGAGAAATCGCGGGTACAAACTGTATCCCCCACGAAAGTGAACTATGCCCTATTTCTAAAAGATACCTCTGGAGCGAGAGTATAAACTGTCTCTTTTGAGAACGGACGAACTAAGTAGCCAACGCAAGTCATTGCTGGCCTTACGTTTGAAGCTGCCTCTCCTTTTTTGCGGTTTACATGAGTACCAATCATCACGAATGAACTTGTCACAAATCTACACCCTCTTTCGTCTCATTTGCGGTCACAAAGTAGCGGGTTTACCGGGGTATCCAGGTGTCCCCAAATAATCACATGAGACGGAGACAAACCATGAACGAAAAACTTTCTCACCCTTTACACAATCCATCGTATGCAGACATCATCATCGTTGGCGGAGGTCTCTCAGGCCTGGCAGCCGCGACATATGCAGCAAAAAGTGGTCGCACAGTCACGCTTTTCGAAAAAGCCTCGGAGCCTGGTGGCCGGGCCATCACGAAGCAACACAATGGATTCTCCCTGAATCTTGGCGCCCACGCGCTCTATTATCAGACTGAGGCGGGGGACGTACTGCGCGAACTGGGCGTACCCTATAGTGGCAAGGAACCGCCACCACTATTCGCCCTGGCACATGATAAACTACATATACTACCCCAGTCTCCCCAGGCCCTAATGCGCACAACGCTATTAGACGCCCCGGCGAAACTGGAACCAGTGCGCGTACTGGCTACCGCTATGCGCTTAAATTTGCTCACACTTCAGAATGTGAGTCTGTCGGAATGGATGGAGCAACATGTACGGCATCCGCAGTTTCGTGCGTTATTGCTGATGCTTGCTCGCGTCACAACATATACCAACGCACCGGGGATACTATCCGCCGCATTATTCGTAGAAATACTGCGCAAAGCCCCGAAAGTCCTCTACCTCGATGGCGGCTGGCAGACCCTCGTCAATGGTCTACACCGGGCCTCTCAGCATGCAGGCGTTCGCATTGTCACCGGCGCACGAGTAGTGGCCATCGAGCATGAAGAGCTCGTACAAGGAGTGCGACTTGCAGATGGTGAGTTCTACCCGGCAGAAGCCGTGATCATGGCGACCGACCCAACAACTGCCTCTGCGCTGGTGGATAATGGCAAGCACGCAGCCCTGCGTCGTTGGGCACAGGAAGCAGTGCCTTCCCACGTAGCCTGCCTCGACGTCGCATTGCGGCGCCTGCCCGAACCACGACACCTGGGTGCCCTGAGCACCGAGCGACCGCTGTATGTGGTAGTACACTCAGCCTCTGCCAGGCTGGCACCAGAGGAAGGTGCTCTGATCCATACAATACGATACCTGGAGCCAGGCGAGAGCCTCGACCCGCAGGCTGTCGAACAAGAACTGGAAGCCCTACTCGATCGCCTCCAACCAGGCTGGCAACGCGAGCTCGTCGAACGCCAATTCTTGCCGCACATGAATGCAACGAATGCCATTGTGCAGGCTCGGCTAGGCAGCCAGCCTGGCCGCCCCGGCCCCGCAGTCCCCGGCATTCGCCATCTATACATCGTCGGCGACTGGGTCGGCCCAGCAGGCCAACTAACTGCAGCAGGCCTTGCAAGCGCCCGTCAGGCAGCCCACCTCGCTTGCGAACAGACCCTACCACAATCAGGAGCCGCCGAAGCAGAATATAGTTATGTAGGAGAGTGAGCAGGCGCAGGCAGCGA
>Ga0137372_10006932_pt1 | contig 10970 bp, 5 predicted proteins | sample SagtaG_6_FD_104911 | JGI IMG/M metagenome (GOLD analysis project Ga0137372, IMG submission 104911) | Vadose zone soil microbial communities from Sagehorn Ranch, Mendocino, California, USA - Sage1_R_60_16 metaG | ecosystem: Environmental > Terrestrial > Soil > Vadose zone | place: USA: California...
CGGCGCACACGATCGAGCCTCGCGCTCGCGGCCGTCCTTGTGGCTCGGCGAGCGCCGACTCCTGCCGGAGGATCGCCCGCTCGAGCTCCTGCAGCGCGGGGCCGGGCTCGATGCCGAGCTCCTCGACGAGCAGCGCCCTGCCGTCGCGGTAACGCGCGAGCGCCTCGGCCTGGCGGCCGCAGCGGTAGAGGGCAACCATCAGCTGGCCGCGAGGCCGCTCGCGCAGGGGTTCCTCCTCGACGAGCGCCTCGAGCTCCGGGACGAGCCGGGCGTGCTCTCCCAGCTCGAGGTCGGCGTCGATCCGCTCCTCCAGCGCATAGAGCCGCAGCTCGGCAAGCCGGCGGCCTGCCGCCTCTGCGAACGGCTCTTCGCGGAACTCGGCCAGCGCAGGACCGCGCCAGAGGTCAAGCGCCTCCCGCAGAAGCGCGGCCTTCCGCGCAGCCTCGCCCGTGGCGCGCGCCTGATCGGCCAGCTGCTCGAAGCGGCCGAGGTCCGACTCGTCCGCGGTGGCGCGAGCCAGGTAGCCGGGCGCGCGCGTCTCGATCGCGTCGGGCCCGAGCGCCTTGCGCAGCTGGGAGACGTAGACCTGCACGACCTTGTGCGCGCTCGCGGGCGGCTCGCGCCAGAGGTCGTCGACGAGCGTGTCCACGGGGACGACGCGGCCCGGCTCGAGCAACAGCCGTGCAAGCAGCGCGCGAGGCTTGCCGCCCGGGAGCTTCGCCGGCGCCTCTACCGGCCCGAGCAGCCGAAAGCGGATCATGATGCGGCCATGAGCGAGCTCGCCGCTCCGGGGGAGGTGGTCGGCGGGTACCGGCTGGAAGAGCCGCTCGGCGAGGGCGCGGTCGGGGTCGTCTTTGCAGCGCGGGACGAGGAAGGCCGGCGGGTCGCGCTCAAGCTCCTGCGGAGCGAGCTCGCGGAGGACCGAGTCATGGTCGCGCGGTTCGAGCGGGAGGCGCGGCTGGCACGGGACCTCGGCACCCCGCACGTCGTGCCGATCCTCGAGCTCGGGCGCTCAGAGGGCATCGAGTTCCTCGCGATGCCGTACTACGCCGGCGGCTCGCTCGCGCTGCGGCTGCGTTTGCTCGGGCCGCTCTCGGTGGACGAGACGGTCGACCTCGCGGCGCAGCTCGGGCGCGGGTTGGATGCGCTTCACGCGCGCGGGGTCCTGCACCGGGACGTCAAGCCGTCGAACGTGCTGCTCGACGACGAGGGCACCGCGGCGCTGGCCGACTTTGGGCTCGCACGGGGGCCGGACTCGACACGGCTCACCGCCGAAGGCCAGCTGCTCGGGACGCCGCACTACCTCGCCCCCGAGCTGATCGAGGGGCGGGACGCATCTCGCGAGAGCGACGTCTACGCGCTCGGCTGCGTGCTGTACGAGTGCCTCGCCGGCGAGCCGCCGTTCGCGGGGCGAGGCGCGGCGGAGATCGGGTTCGCGCATCTGACCGAGCCTCCGCCGGATCCGCGGGCGCGGCGTGCGGAACTTCCCGAGGGCCTGGCTCATGCGGTCCTCACGGCGCTCGAGAAGGACCCGGCCGCGCGGCCGACGACCGCAACGGCGCTCGCGCGGATGCTCATGATCGGCGGCAGGTCTTCTTAGCCTGGTTGATCCGCCGGCGCACGAGTGCCCGCTGGTCTTTCGGCTCGTTCGGCAGAGCGGCGTTAAAGAGTTGAAGGCTCCGCGTGCAGTTCCCGAGCTTCAGCAGGACGTAGCCCAGATTGAACGTCGCAAAAGCGTGGACCGGATTCTCTCCGCTCGTGTTGCGATATGCCTTCTCCGCGATCGGCAAGGCGTCCTTGAAGCGGTGCTCGCGGATCAGGATGAACGAGATGTCGTTCAACGACCTCCCGTCCTTCAGCTGCAGGAACTTGCTCAACTCGAAGCCGGGCTTGGAGACCGTGACGGTGGTCCGGTGCCCTGGGAACGCGACTGACCTGACGCCGAGAGCGATCGCCGCCCCGAGCAGCCCGACCAGGACCAGCAGGCCGAGCGAAAGTGCGAGCCTGCGCAGATCGACTCGGTGCTCGGCGGCTGCCGCCCGGGCCGCAGCGACCAGCTCGCCCGGCGTCGCGTAGCGGTCGAGCGGCGACTTCGAGAGCGCCTTCTGGATGACGTCTTCGAGCTGGTGGGGCAACCCGGGAGCGGCCTTGCTGAGCCGCGGCGGCGGCGCGTGCAGGTGCGCGTTGAGGACCGCGACCTCGGAGGGGCGGTGGAACGGTGGCGTCCGGGTCAGCGTCTCGTAGAGGACGCACGCGAGGGCGTAGACGTCGGTGCGCGCGTCGACCTCGCCGCCCTCGATCTGCTCGGGAGCGCAGTACTCGATCGTGCCGACGAAGGCGCCCGTGCGGGTCATCCCCGCCGACGCGAGCTCCTTCACGGCGCCGAAGTCGGAGAGGTACGCGCGGTCCTCCGGGCCGACGAGGATGTTCGCGGGCTTCACGTCCCGGTGGACGAGGCCGCGCGCGTGGGCCGCGTCGAGCGCCGAGGCGATCTGGCCGAGAATGAAGAGCGTGCGGCGGAGCGGCAGCGCGCCCTCGTCTTTGATCAGCGTCTTGAGATCGGTGCCCTCGACGCAGGCCATCGCGATGTAGAGCAGGCCGTCCTCCTCGCCCGCGTCGTAGACCGGGACGATGCTCGGGTGGTCGAGCGAGGCGGCCAGGCGGGACTCGCGGAGAAAGCGGTCGCTGAAGTCGGCTTCGCCGAGGCCGGGCGAGAGGAGCTTGAGCGCGGCGGCCCGGCCGAGCCGAACGTGCTCGGCGCGGTAGACGACGCTCGTGCCGCCGCGGCCGAGCTGCTCGAGGATCCGATAGCCGCCGAGCTCGGTGCCGATGCGCTGGTCCAGCTTCACGCGCACCAGTTCTAGCGTGCGGGCTGCTTCCATGCCTAGCGCGCTATCTGCTGACCGCGAAGGTGGCCGTGACGACCGCATTGACGTCCTTCTCGCGGCTGGTCGTGTCGTTGATGCCGTAGTCGCTGACCTGGGTCGAGTCACGCGGGGTGATCTGGTAGACGCCCAGCTGTGTGCGGCGCATCGGGCCGAGCTTGCCGCCAAGCCCGTGCACGAGGATCTCGGCGCGCTTGCGCGCGTCCTCGGTGGCGGCCGCGAGGGCGTGGAGCTTCGCCTCGGTGAGCTCGGTGGAGATGTACGCGGGCGAGTCGGCGGAGACGTCAATTCCCTGCGCGATCAGTCCGCCCACAGTGGTCGCCGTGCGCTCGACGACGTCGAGCTTGCGCGTGCTCACGTCGAGGCCCTGCGAGACGCGGTAGCTGATCTTGCGACGGTGGTGGCCGAGCGAGACGACCTGTTCCTGGCTGGAGACGACGCCGGGCGCGATCGCGTTGGACGGGACGCCCTGTTGTTCGAGGAAGTGGCGGACTGCGGCGACGTCGCCGCGCAGGCGCTTCGCGGCGGCGGCCGCGGTGGGCGCTTGGCGGCTGACGGTCAGCGACCAGCGGACGAGGTCGGAGCTGATCGGCTTCCGCGCGGAACCGGTGACGCTGAGCGTGTCGCGGATGTGGCGCGCGTCGTGAATCGTCCCGGAGACGATCTTGGCGGTCAGGACGACCGCGATGCCGATCGACAGAAGGCCGAGGAAGAGCTCGGGGAGGGCGAGACTGCGCCCGCGGATCGGCATGGACCGGACGATGCGCCGACCCGGTAAAGCGGCGGTTCATCGCAGGTAGATCCAGGTGTCAGACACCCGCACAGAAGTGTCACGCGAACGTCACGAGAGTGTGACTTCCCCTGCAAAATGGGCGCTCGTTCACGCGCGGCCGGTGTCAGACACCGTCACGGAAGTGCGTCGACGAGCTCGCGGTAGCTGACGCAGCGCACGTCCGGCAGGCGGCACGTCTCGAGCAGGAACCGGGCCAGCGCGCGGTTGTACGCCCAGTGGTTCCAGGTCTCGAAGTGGCCGGCGTATACGAACGGCACGCGGCTGCCGCGGTACAGCCGGCGAAACGCCCCGCGCAGCGTCAAGTAGGTCTCGCGCTCGATCCGCGGCTCGAGCGACGCGGGCCCGCTGACCCCACCCGTCTGGTTCGCGAACAGGTTGTAGTCCATCGAGATGACCCGGAACGAGTGGCCCGGGAACGGGATCTCGAGCAGCGGAACGCTCCAGATCCCGAGCCGCCGCCGCGGTCGCGAGCCGAGCGGCGCCAGAGCGCTCGCGTCGTAGCGGAACCCGCGCCGCGCGAGCACGCGGTAGAGCACCGGCAACCGCCCCTGCAGGCACGGCGTCCGCTCGCCCACGATCTCGCCCGGCCCGAACGGCAACGCGCCCGGCGCATGGAAGAGCAGCGCATCGAACTCGTCGAGCTCCCGCGACCAGTCCGCGGCAGTCCACTCGTCCACGTTCCCGCGGTACGGCTCGCAGAAGTGCCCGTTGAAGTGCGTCCCGATCTCGTGCCCCTCACGGTAGGCACCCGCGATCTCGCGCAGCGTCCGCCGGACGACCTGCGCGGCGGAGAGCCCGAGATCCGGCCGCGCGAACCAGATGTCCGAGACCCCGGCCGCATGCCGGGGCGCGTGGTACCGGCTCCGCTGTCCATCCGGCAGCAAGTAGACACCGCTGACGAAGAACGTGACGTGCGCGTGCGCCCGCCGCGCGACCGCCCGCCAGTATGGCCAGAGCCGGATCCCGCCCGAGCCGTCGAACGAGACAACCACGAACTGCGTCCGCTTCCGCCGCACGTGCGGCCGCGCGTGCCGCACCACAGGAGGCGGAAGCCGCGGCGCCGCGACGGGCTCCCGCGCCCGCCCCGGCTCGACCCGGCTGACGACGACGAACGCCACACCGCAGACCGCAGCCAGGACGAGAGCGACGCGCATGCCCGCATCGTCGGCGGCGCCGCTTCAGATCCGGCTCAGGACGAGTCGAGCGCTTTCGCGTACTGCACGTCGAGAGGGTTCGGCGGGTACGGGACGACGCGCGTCTCGTCGGTGAGCGTCCAGCCTCGCCGCTCGTAGAAGCGCCGCCCCGACGCGTTCCCGTCAAGCGTCCAGAGCCGAGCCTGCTCGAAACCCAGCGCGCGAAGCCGCTCGAGCGCGAGGTCGTGGAGCGCCGACCCGACGCCGCGCCCCTGGTACGCAGGCAGCACGTACAGCGTGCTCAGGAACCCGCGCCCCACCGAAACCGCGCCGACCGCCGCCCCGTCCAGCTCCGCGACGTAGACCTCAACGTCAGCGTCGGCCAGCGCCTCGGCCCAGACCTCCCGGATCGCCTCGTCCGGGAACGGATAGCGCTCAGGCGGATAGACGTGAGCGAACGCAGCAACGGCCGCCTCCCGCTGGATGACGAGCAGCGTGTCGGCCTCGTCCGCGCGAGCCGGGCGCAGGATCACCCGGACAGTGTGGCGGAGGGCGAAGCCCAGGGCCCGGTAGGCCGTTGGCCATCCGTTGGTCGCGGCTGAGTGATCGGTTACCGGCGCCTTCGACCCTCGGTGCGTGATCCACCGAGGGAAGGAGGTGAAGAAGATGCTTTCCAAGACGCGCATGCGCCGGCTGCTTGCGGTCGGCCTCGTCCTTGGAGCCCTGGCCGCGGTGACGCCTGCGGCAGGCCTCTCGGCGAATGTCGGGGGTGGGCCTGTTTCGATTGGGTAGACCCGGTCCTTCACGTGCTCCACCAGACACGGAGAGCCCGAAAGGGTTTTCCGTGTTGCGCAAACGCCACTCAGACGCTTGCGAGCTCGACGAGGAGCGAGCGTGCTTTCGTGATCGCGACCCGGTTGTCCTTTTGCTCCAGGAGACGGACGGCGTCCGCGACGGCTCCGGCGGCAATTTCAGGGCGATTGGCGAGACGCAGGACCTCGGCGTAACTCAGGAGGACGTTGGCGTGTTGATTCACTGCGTCTGTGGCCGCCGCGAGCTCCACTGCCTCGTGCGCGAGAGTCTCGGCCTCGCGGCACGCACTCCTGTGCGCGAGCGCCTTCGCCCGAAGAGCGCGCCAGGAGAACTGCGCCCCCACGTCATCGCTGGCCGCACACCCTTCGGCGATCTCCGACCAGCGGAGAGCGTCCCCGTAGCGACCCTGCTCATAGACGGCCTCACCGGCTTGTGTCGCCTGGGTCGCCAGGTGGGCCTGCTCACCCCATGCCTCCAGTCGCTTGCAGCTCTCGTCAAGGAGGCGTTCCGCCTCGTGGTGGTTGTCGGCGAGCAGCTCGATGTCAGCGGCGAGTGACGCGTAGTTCGTCGAGACGTTGATCGTCCAGGCGAGCTCCTCGTAGATCTTCTTCGCGCGCAACGCCGACTCCCGAGCCGAGTCGAAGCGCCCCGCCATGGCTTCGAAGCCGCCGAGAAACGCAAGGAGGTGTGCCTCGCCGCCGCGGTCGGCCTCCTCGACCAGGGCCTGGCAGCGCTGGATGCCGCATTGGACGTCAGTCGGCCCGTAGTAAAGGCTGGCGGCAAGCTCCTGAACGCACGGCGTGACCGGCCAGCCAGAGCGGCGGAAGTAGCCGAGTGCCCGTTCCGCGGCCTCCTCTGAGTCGCGGTAACGGCAATGGAGACCACCGAGAACGAACGCCTGCGCGTACGAGATTCGGCCCAGCGCCCGGGCATCGCCGAGCCGGTCGAGGATCGGAATCGCCTCCCGGGAGAACGCGAGAAGCTCGTCGGCACCGCCTTCGGGAGCGCGAAAGAGGCGAAGATTTGCGAGCTCGACCTTTGCCCGCAGCTCGGCGCGCAGGTCGGGTTGCGCCCTGGCCAGGTCGAGCGCCTCCTGCAGCAAGCGCTCGGCACCGTCGACGTCGCTACTTCTCCAGAGGACGAGCGCAAGCTCGGTCAGGAGATCGCGCCTGACGACGTCAGCCCTGTCGAGAAGCGAGGAGGCCCGGGTGAGCAGGTTCGACGCAGCATGCGTGTCACCACCCTTCGCTGCGCGAAGACCCGCCGAAGCGAGGCGATCGCCGGCGTCGGCGGCGAGGCGGCGGGCGCGCCTGTCGGGCGGACCGGCGCCCAGTCGGCAACGGTACGCGTGCTCGAGGTGATAGCCCGCAAGCTCGTCCTGGCCGGCGCCCTGGAGATCGAGCCAGTCGGCGACTCGTTCGTGCAACTCGGAACACAGCTCGTTGGGGATCGAGTTGTAGGCGACGTCTCGAATGAGGACGTGGTGGAATCGAAACCCGTCGTGGCGGGGAAACACGGAGCGGGCAGGCTCGACGAGACCCTTCCGCCTCAGCTCGAACAAGTGGCGGCCGACCGAGGGCACGTCGAGCGGCGGCGACAGGTGGAGGATCGCCCCGTGCCAGAACTCGCGGCCCACGACAGCCGCGCGCTGGAGCACTGCTCGCTCTGCCTCGTCCAAGAGGTCCAGCCGACTCGAGAGGAGCGCCTCGAGAGACGGCGGCACGGTCTCGAGCTGCGCGAGCTCCTCGCCGTCGGCGTACGCGACGAGCTGCTGGGCGAAGAGCGGATTTCCGCCGGCCAGCTCGGCGACATGTGCTTGCTGCTCGGCTGGAACGTTCTCACCGACCTGCTCGACGAGCTCGAGCATCTCGTCCTCAGAGAGCGGCTCTAGGCGGATTGCCGTCGCATCTGCGCCCCAGGAAGGTCGCTCCTCTCGCAGCTCCGGCCGGGCTAGGCAGAGCAGGAAGAGCGCCGCTCCCCGACTCCATTGGCCGAGGTATTCGACGAGATCGAGGAGCGTCGGCTCGGCCCAGTGAATGTCTTCGAAGAGCAACACCACCGGCTGCTCATGCGCGAGTCGCTCGAGGAAGCGCCGAACGGCCCAGAACGCTTCGCCGGTCGCGCTTTCGCCCCCGCCGGCGCGGACGAGATCGACCAAGCGTTCGGCGATGATCCCTGCGTCTTCTTCTCCGGCTAGAAGGGTCTCGACCTGCTCGATCGGTCGACCCTCTGTTGCCTGCGCCACGATCTCTGCCAGTGGAAGGTACGTCGCGCCCTCGCCGTAGGAGATGCAGCGTCCGATGAAGACTGACGCTGTCTCGGCAATCAGAGAAGTGAATTCTCGCGCGAGCTTCGACTTGCCGATGCCGGCCTCACCCAACACCGTCGCGACGACGCAGCGTTGCTCGCTTCTCGTGCGCTCGAAGTCGTCTTTCAGCTGGCGCAGCTCTCTCCTGCGCCCCACCAGCTTCGCGCTCGGCCCGCGCTCGGGAGGCGGTTCGTCGAGAACATCGAGCAGCAGAAAGACGCCTACCGGCTCGAGCCTCCCACGAAGCGACCGGTCTTCGACGGGTTGGGCCCTCAGCGAGCTCCTGCCTCGGCTCAGCGTCGCTTCGTCGAGCAGGATCTCTCCGAGCGCCGCCGTCTCGGCAAGACGTCCGGCCAGGGCGATGACGGCGCCGGTGAAGTGAGCCCTACCGGCCTCGCCCATGACCGTCACCGGCCCCGTCGCGATTGCCGAGCGGGTTTCGATCCGGAACTCCCCGTCGAGCGCCTCGTTCAAGGAGGCGAGCGCCCGGCGCAGCTGAAGGGCGGTCCGTGCCGCGCGGACCACGTCGTCCTCGTGTCCGGTCGGGATCCCGAAGACGGCCATCAACTCGTCGCCCGTGAGCCGTTCGACGGTGCCGCCGTGATACTCGACGGCCGCCCGAAGCTCGTGGGATGCGCGAAGGCTCACCCTATGGAGCTCGTCGGGATCGCCACCACCTACGCCGCCGGCAGACACCGATGTGATCTCTGAGAAGAGCACCGTCGCGGTCGTCTGCCGTTCTCGCGATTCTCGAAGGGGGGCGCCATCGGGAGCTGCATCCTGGAAGAGCCCCGGATCCTGGCGGAGAATCGCCTGCTCGAGCTCGCGAAGCGCCGCACTCGGCTCGATCCCCAGCTCCTCTACCAAGGTGCGGCGTGCCTCCTGGTACGCGTCCAGCGCTTCAACTTGCCGCCCGCCGCGGTAGAGGGCGAGCATCAACTGGCCACGGAGGCGCTCGCGGAGGGGATCCTTTGCGATCAACAGCTCGAGCTCACGAACGAGCTCGGCGCCCGCGCCGAGCGCCAGCTCCGCGTCCATCAAGTCCTCAAGCGCGGCGGTACGTAGTTCCTCCAGGCTCCCGATCACAGGAGGGGCGAACGGCTCGAAGGCAAGGTCCGCAAGCGGCGGGCCGCGCCAGAGCTCGAGCGCCTCCCGCAGCTTCGCGGCTCGCTCTTCGCCACTGGCGGCGCGGCCCTTACCTGTCAGGCGTTGAAAGCGGCCGAGGTCGACCTGTTCCTCCGCCACCTCGAGGACGTAGCCGCCCCCGCGCGAGAGCAGGAGGTCCGGCCCGAGCAGACTGCGGAGCTGGGAGACGTAGTTTCGCAACGCAGGTATCGCTGTTCGTGGCGGTTCCTCGCCCCACAACGCGTCCACGAGCACATCAACGGAGAGCACTTCTCCTCGACGGAACACGAGAATCGCGAGCAACGCCCGCTGTTTGGAGGCGCGCAACTCGAGCGGCCGTTCGCGATCCCACACCTCGAGGGGCCCGAGGATGCGGAAGTCGATCACAAGCCGTTTGTACCACCGACGGACCCGCGCGAACAGCCCCCGCTCCTCTTGAGCATCTCGCCGTGAATTAGGGCGGCGTTATGCCCCCATTACTCGGCCTCTGCAGTCTCGATGCCGCAAAGCAACAAGTACCGAAGGGAGGAGCAATGACCAGCACCATTCCAACAATCCACGAGGAGCTCGGCCGCCTGAGGCAGGCCGACATTCTCCGCGAGGCTCGACGGTGCGCGCTCGCGCGAGACGCGGCAAGCGCGTCGAAGCGCCGGCGGGCCAGGAGGGTCGCGCGGGTGCTCGCGCTGCCCTCCTGGCCCGGGGCTCGGCGCTGGCCGCTGCTGGTGGGAAGGAGCCAGGGATGAACACCCGGACAACTCTGCTGGTCTCGGCGGCTGCGGTCGCGGCCGTTGCCCTGTTCCTCGCGGTTGGCACCTCCGCACGGGCGTCGGGAGCGATCCTCTACGGGTCTGGCACGGCAACGGTCGACGGCATCCTCGGGTCGGGCGAATGGCAGAACGCTCGAGCGCTGACATTCCAGGCGGCACGGCCGCCATATGACGGGGCCGGCACGATGCCGGTGACGGTCAGAGAGATGAACGACGGCGCGAACGTCTACGTCTCCTTCGAGGTCGGCCGCGGCACCTACGGTCTGACACAGGCGCTCCTCTACTTCGACAACGATCACGATGGCACGATCGCCGAAGGGGACGAGCATTTCGCCGTCGACGTCGGCACCTTCTCGCCGGTCAACTTCTTCGATGGTTTCTGGACTGGTTGCTCTCCAGGCGGACCGCCTACTTGCCCCAGCGCCGATACCACTTACGGAGGCACGAACGACGGGATGGCGGCGGCCTCCGCCAATGGAACCACGACCGTGCTTGAGATGTCGCATCCCCTCGACGACGCGGACAGCGCACACGATTGGAGCCTCTCGCCGGGGCAGGCCGTGGGCTTCTCGATCCTGATGAACCTCTTCAGCGAGACGCCGAGCTGCAACTTCGGCCCCGAGTGCCAGACCTTGACGAACTTCCCGGACCAATCCTTCAACGGCGAATTGGCGACCGGCTACGCCGACCTCGTCGTCGCCCCGGACACGATTCCGCCGGAGGCGGAGATCTCGGACGGGCCGCCCGTGCTGACGCGCAGCACCACTGCCGTGTTCGAGTTCTCGGGCAGCGACAACCTGACTCCACCCGACCAGCTCAGCTTCTCCTGCAGCCTCGACGGATCTGCCTATGCGCCCTGCTCGCAGACTCTGAGAGTGTCGGGCGGAGTGCACCGCCTAGCGGCGCGCGCCGTTGACGAGCTCGGCAACGTCAATCCAAGTCCGGCCGAGTACCGCTGGCGCGTGGACCTGACCAGACCGCGAACGCCGAAAATCGTCCTCCGGCTGGTCGGCAACCGCATGCGAGTTGCCCTCAGCGCTCGCGACCGCGACGACCCGGCGCGAACGCTGAAGTTCTTCTGTGCGCTCGACCGATCGCGGCTGCGCCACTGCCCGACGCGCTTCACCCGGGCCGTTCGCCCGGGAA
>Ga0137372_10006950_pt1 | contig 10955 bp, 9 predicted proteins | sample SagtaG_6_FD_104911 | JGI IMG/M metagenome (GOLD analysis project Ga0137372, IMG submission 104911) | Vadose zone soil microbial communities from Sagehorn Ranch, Mendocino, California, USA - Sage1_R_60_16 metaG | ecosystem: Environmental > Terrestrial > Soil > Vadose zone | place: USA: California...
CAGCACCGCCGCCACCGCCAGCACCAGCCCGACCGGGCGCGTCAGCGCCGCCACGCCGATCAACACTCCACCGATCAACAGCAGCCACCAGCCCGCTCGCTCGATCGAGAGCGCCAGCCAGGCGACCGCGAGCATCGCCAGCGGGATGAACAGCGCCTCGGCCATCACATACTGCTCGGCCACCAGCATCGGACCCGAGAGCGCCACCAGCAGGCCGGCCAGCAGCCCCGTCCAGGGCCCCCAGAAGCGGGCCGCCAGCCACGCCGCCAGCAGCGCCGTCCCGACGCCGAGCACATGCTGCGCCAGCGCCAGCGCCGCCAGATCCTCCCCGATCTGCCTCACCACGAACGCGATGAACAGCGGATAGACCGGCGTCCTCCGCAGCTCCAGATCGAAGCCGATCTCGCGGGCAAGCTCATAGCCCGGCCAGAAGTAGTTCTCGCTGTCGCCGATGATGAAGACCGGCGCTCGGAACACGAACGCCAGCCGCAACGCCAGCGCCACCACGACGAGCAGGCAGTAGGCAGTCGGCAGGAGCCAGGAGAGACGAGTAGGCAGTAGGCAGTCGGCAGTCGGCAGTAGAGATCTTCCCCCCCTCTCCCGCTCGGCGGGGCCGTGGGGATTGAGGGGCCCCATGGTAGGGTGTGAGGGGGTCGGGGGGAGGGGGCTGTCGCGGCGATCGGAGGCCGATGGGAGGGGGCCGGTCTGCATGGCTCCGAAGTGTACCAGCGAATCAGGGCCGGCCCCGGCGCTCCTTCCAGCGCAGATAATCAGCCTGGATCTCCGGCTCCCAGGTCTGCGTATCGATCTGCGACGACGAGTAGGCGCCCTCAGCCAGCCGCATCTTGCCGAACTCGTCGCGCAGACGCGTCTCCTCCGAGTGCACCACGATCTCCTCAGCCAGGTGCGGCGGGATGAACGTCACCCCGGCCGAGGTGCCAAGCACCACGTCGCCCGGCAGCACCGTGGCCCCGCCGATCCGAATCGGCACGTTCACCCCCACCATCGTCACCTCGGCGATGGCTGACGGGTCAATGCCACGCACGAAGGCGTTGAACCCGTCAAGCTCGGCGATCTGGCGCGCATCACGAATCGCGCCGTCCACCACCAGGCCAGTGCCCGTGCGGGTCTGGATCGCCGTCGAGAGGTTGTCGCCAGCGAAGGTGCCATCCTTGATCTTGCCGAACAGGTCGACCACCACCACGTCGTCGCGGATCAGGCTGTCGATCACCCAGGTGTTCTGCCTCGGCGACCAGCCCTTGGCGGCACCCAAGGCGTTCACGACGTCGTTGAGGTCCGGCCGCAGCGGCATGAAGACAGCCGTGACCGCCCGTCCGACCAGCACTCGGTCGGGATGGAGGACGTGCCAGCCGCCAGTGAACTGGAAATGGTAGCCGTGCCGCCGCTCCAGGACGCCCCAGGCCTCTTCCGGCGAAACCAGCCGCATCCGAGCCAGCAAATCGTCCGAGACAGCCGGGCGCCCGTCGTCGAGCCGCCCGAACGGGTTGAGCGGCGTCAGCTCGACGATGCGCTCCGGTGCGTTGAACACCATCTGCGTCCCCTTCCGTCCGCGCCGAGAGCTCCCGCGTGGGACTGTGAGCGCGGTCTCACCGGGATAGGTTACAGGTGATAGGGGACAGGTTCCAGGAGACGAGGGGCGAGGGATGGGGGCAGGCAGCGAGGGAGACAGGCGCGCTGAGGCCCGGAGCGCACCCTCGCGCTCCGGGCCCCCTCACCGACTATGCGTCGTCAGGATGATGTACCTGCTCCCCCTCGCCTGCTTGCGGGAGAGGGGGCTGGGGGGTAAGGGATGCTTCCTCTCCTGACTCCTGTCTACTGACTACTCGTCTCAGGCCACCACCGCTTCGCGGCCCTTCACCGCCTGGCCCTGGCCTCGCTCGGCCGCGATCTCGTTGCCGACCTCCACCAGATCGCGCCCGTCCGTGTGCGCCTGCGCCAGCCGCTCGATGACGTCCCCGACCTCACTGGCCGGCACCGCCGACACCACCGGCACCGCCGGCCGCGCGCCCGGGCCCTGCCGACCGCCGGCGTACACCTGGTACACCTCGATGACCTTGCCGCCCACCCGCGCCTTGCCGCCTTGCAGGCCGATGTCCGCAACGTGGTGGCTGCCACACGCGGCCGGGCACCCTGACCAGTTAATTGCGATCGAGCGGCCCAATGGGACCGTCTGCTCCAGCCGGCGCGCTACCCGCAGCGCGTCGCCCTTGGTATCGGTCAGGGCCAGGTCACACAGCCCCACGCCGATGCAGCTCACCGTGCCTCGGATCGACGGCGACGGGTCGGCACGCAGGTCACGCAGCAGCGGCTCGGCCAGCAGCGCCGGCAGTTGCGTGTTCGGCACGTAGGTCAGCATCACGTTCTGGCCCGGCGTCAGGCGGATCTCGCCATTCCCGTAGCGCTCGGCCAGGTCAGCCGTGGCGATCGCGTGATCGGCCTGCCAGCGACCGACCGGCACCGCCAGCCCGACGCTGTACAGCCCGCGCTCCTTCTGCGGTGCCACGCCCAGGTGATCGGCATGGTAGCTGTTGCGCGCATCGCGCCCGGCCCGCTCCAACGAGCGCCCCAGCCGCGACTCCAGCTCCTCGCGGATACGCTCGGTGCCCCACTCCTCGACCAGGAACGCCATTCGAGCCCGGCTCCGCGACTCTCGCGGGCCGTGATCGCGGAAGATCAGCGTGATCTCAGCACAGATCTCGGCCGCCTCCTCGCGCGTCACGAAGACGTCGAGCGAGCGCGCCGCCGTATACCCACCCGAGCCCTGCTTGCCGCCAATCGCGACGTTGAAGCCAGCCACCGCCTCGCCGTCGACGTGGCGCACCGCCGGGCTGAGCGCGATGTCCTGGGTCTCCAGCAGCACACAGTTGTCCAGGCAACCGGTGATGGCCACGTTGAACTTGCGCGGCAGGTTACTGAACGCCTTGTTCCCGACGAAGCGGGCCGTGTACTCCCGTGCCACCGGCGCGGCGTCGAGCAGCTCGTGCGTGGTGATGCCGGCCAGCGGGCAGCCCATCACGTTCCGGATGTTGTCCATACCGGTCTGGCGCACGTCCAGCCCGACCGCCGCCAGCCGCTCGAACATCGCCGGCACGCTCTCGATGTGGAACCAGCGAAGCTGGATCTGCTGGCGTGTCGTCAGGTCGAGCTCGCCCCGCCCAAACTCGTTGGCCAGCTCTCCGATCGTCCGGATCTGCTCGGCCGTGGCGATACCGTTCGGAATGCGGATCCGGAGCATGAAGTAGCCGGGCGTGTGCTTGCGGAAGAACAGCCCGTACCACTTCATCCGGACTTTGTCGTCGTCGGTGATCGCTTCCCAGCCCTGCCGCGCGTAGCGCTCGATGTCGGGCAAAACGTCGAGCCCATCCTTCGCGGCCTTGATCTCCTCGAACTTGTTCACGCCCCGCTCCTGTCTCTAACGGCCGGACGGCCTCGCAGGCCGACCTGGCAATCCCGTCTAAAGTCGAGAGGTCATCTCGCTAGCTCGCCTCAACCGCCATCCCTGCCGGGACCCGTGCCGGCGACTCCGCGGGCGCCTCACTCGCCCGAGGCGCAAACGCCAATCCGCGCGCTGTGAACCAGTACAACCCGCCCACGAACAGCGCCCCGCCGATCACGTTGCCGATCGTCACGGGCACCAGGTTCATCACGTAGCCAGTCCAGGTCACGGCCTCGCCGTGCTGCTGGAACAGCGCAATCGCCAGCAAGGTCATGTTCGCGACGCTATGCTCGAACCCGGCCCCAATAAACGCGAACAGGCACCAGAAGATCACGACCAGCTTGGTGACCTCGTTGGTCGTGCGCAGCGAGCACCAGACGGCCAGGCAGACCAGCCAGTTGGCCAGGATCCCGCGTGCGAGCGCCGGCCAGAACGCCAGCCCCATCTTGGTGGCCGAGACGCTCTCGATGAAGCCGCGCTGCGGGTCGCCGCCGAGCGCGCCCGACTGTGCCACCAGCCAGGCCAGCGCGACCGAGCCGATCAGATTGCCGAGATACGACCAGGACCAGACACTGACCAGTTGCCGCCAGCTTGAGCCGCCGTCGAGCGCGCCGACCGCCAACACGAGCGCGTTCCCAGTGAACAGCTCCGATCCGGCGAACATGACCAGCGTCAGCGCGACGCCGAAGGAGGCGCCCATCACGACCTTGAGGAACGGCGATTGTGCCGCCGCGAGCGGCGCGCCAATCGCGAAGATGAGTACGATGCCCAATCCGACGTAGGCACCTGCCAGCATCGCCAGCACGAGATAGCGCGCCAGCGAACCCTCCAGGAGGCGGCTCTTCGCGCCAGCGGCAAGTGAAACAGCCTCAATCGTGTCGTCGACCACCCTCTCTCCCTTACGGCGTGGTGAGACCGAGGGGCTCAACGCTTGGGACGCGCCACACTGCCGCCCGGCCGGTTAAACCCCGGCTACGAGAGAGAATCTCTCAGGCAGCGCACGTTCACCACCGGCGGGCTGCACAAACCGACAGCCCGCCGGTTTGTGCAGCCGGTCAGGTGGACGCCGGGTGCCATCCCGGCGAGGAACGATCGACCTGCCCGTCTTATCTGGTACTGACATCGCGGTCTGCCGCGCAGCTCCCGTGCTACATGGCGACTGTTCGCTGCCGGCAAGTTTGGGCCAGGCTTTGCCTGCTCCAACTACAACGTTTCGGTCCGGGCCGAAGCATCCACGTCAGCAGCCGCGTATCCTTTGGGTATGCTTGGAGATCCAGACGTGGCCGCCCTTGCTGCCCTGATCGGCGAGCCCGCGCGGGCGGCGATGCTGCTCGAGTTGATGACCGGGCGCGCGCTGACGGCGTCCGAGCTGGCAGTGCGTGCCGACGTCTCACCATCGACCGCGAGCGAGCACCTTGCCCGACTCGTCGATGGCGGCCTGCTAACCCGCGAGGTGCAGGGCCGCCACCGCTACTACCGGCTGACCAGCCCCCGCGTCGCGCGGGTGCTGGAGTCGCTGGCGACCCTGGCGCGCCCGGCGCCTCCGCCCGATGCGCACAGCCACGAGCTTGCCCAAGGCTTCCGCCTCGCACGGACCTGCTACGACCACCTGGCCGGTCGCCTGGGCGTGATGGTGCTCGACGCGCTCCTGGGGCGCGGGCTCCTCGCCGAGCAGGACGGCGGCTACCGGGTCACTCGGGGCGGGGAGGCCTGGTTCACGGCGTTTGGCATCGACGTCGACCAGCAGCGCCGGGCCAAACGGGCGTTCGCTCGACGTTGCCTGGACTGCACCGAGCGCCGACCGCACCTGGCCGGAGCCCTCGGCAAGGCGTTGCTGGGCCAGTTGCTCGACCGCCGCTGGTTGGAGCGCCTCGACGGCGAACGGATGCTGCTGCTGACCGCCGCTGGCGAAGCTGGCTTGCGCACCGAGCTGGGGCTACACGTCCGCATCGAGAGCGGAGCCCTGGCGCGCGCCGTCCCCTGACCGCTCGCGAACCGCGAACCAGACGCTTTGATCTGCGTTGAGGGCCTCGCGCCCTCGCTGGCACCACGCCGGCACCACTCCTACCTGCTCCGTCGGGGCGTGGTTTGCCGCGCCCCGCCAGCTCCCCCTCTCGCCAGGTGTGAGGGCTGGCCGAAAGGTTGAACCGATGCTCCGTGCGCCCATCGCCCACGAGCAGCACACCGAGCCAGCCCCACTGTCGACCACGCAGACCGTAGCCCTCGTTGCGATCTGCCTCGGCTACTTCATGACCATCCTCGACGCCACCATCGTCAACGTTGCGCTGCCGAGCATCGGTCAGCGCCTCAGCACCGACGTCAGCGGCCTCCAGTGGGTCCTCGACAGCTACCAGCTCATGTTTGCGGCCTTCTTGCTGACCGGCGGCTTGCTCGGCGATCGCTTCGGCAGCCGCGCAGTGTTCGTGGCCGGGCTGGCACTGTTCACGATCGCCTCGGGCCTGTGCGGGCTGGCATCCTCGCTCGGGATGCTGATTGCCAGTCGGATGCTGCAAGGCGTCGGCGCGGCCCTGGCCGTCCCGACCTCGCTGGCGCTGATCCGCCACACCTTCGCCGACGAGCGCGATCGGGCCCGTGCCATCGGGTTCTGGGGCGCCATCGCCGGGATCGCGGCCGTGGCTGGCCCGGTCCTGGGCGGCGTGCTGACCGGTCTCCTCGGCTGGCCCAGCATCTTCCTGGTCAACGTTCCGATTGGTCTGGCGGCCATCGTGCTGACGGTGCGCTTCGTCAGGCCAGCCACCGGCGTTGCCGACCGCGCTCTGGATCTGATTGGCCAGGCGGCAGGCATCCTCAGCCTGGGCCTGTTCACCTTCGCGATCATCGAGGGCGAGCCCCAGGGCTGGACCTCGCCGCTCATCCTCGGCGCGCTGGCGATCTGTCTGCTTGCGACAATCGTCTTCCTCGTCGTCGAGCGCCATCACCCCAACGCGATGCTGCCGTTCGAGCTGTTCCGTGGTCGGGCGTTCTCGGCCGGCACGCTGGTGGGCTTCCTGATGAACTTCGGCTTCTACGGCCAGTTGTTCTGGATGAGCCTCTACTTCCAGCAGATGCGCGAGTACTCGCCGGCCCTCACCGGGTTCGCGCTCCTGCCAGAATCGGGTGTGGTGGCAGTCTCGTCGTTCCTCTCAGGGCGCATTGCCAGCCAGACTGGCGCGCGCCTGCCGATGCTGATCGGGCTCGCGAGCGGCGGCATCGGGCTGCTGACCCTCGCCACGATTGGCGAGTCCACACCCTACCCGATCCTGGCGCTCGTCCTGGCAGCCATCGGCTTCGGCATCTCGTTCGCGATGCCGGCGATGACCGTGGCCGTCACCAACGCGGCCCCGCGCGAGCAAGTTGGCATCGCCTCGGGGGTGCTCAACGCCAGCCGACAGGTCGGCGGCACGGTGGGCGTCGCGCTGCTGGGGGCACTTGTCGGACGACCCACGGTCTCGATGTCCGGCCTGCACATCGCCTCGATCATCGCCAGCGCGGCGTTCCTGGCCGGGGTGGTACTGACATGGCGCGGCATCAATCCGCCCTCCGAGTAAGGAAGGCTGGACCTGAGCGGCGCCCCTTATAGACGGAACGGTTCCCTCAAAGATGCTTTCGGTAATTGAAGACTGTGTAGACCAGGGTTGCCGCCCCTCCGATGACCAGAACACCCAAAATGACGTCCTGGCCAACACCCGGTGGGAGATTCTCCTCAATGAGGCCACCCTTACGTGACATCGACCACAGCAGGTAGCCGATCGGGTAGGCGCTCACGGAGAGGGCTGCGCCCAGTTGGATAGCGTCGAAGACCAGCTCCATCGTGTGCCCGCTGTCGACAGGCTGATGCCGCAAGACCCTACGGACGAGCCCGACGATGATGAGGACAACGCTGCAAATGGCACCGATGCCAATCAGCGCCGCCACGTCGCAATACTATCGCGGCGTGGAGGTCGCTGCGTCGTGCACGAACCGCTGGACGACCTGGGCGATCAACGCACCCGCCACCATCCCGATAGCCGCGCCCGCCGGTCCTGCAAGTCCAGCACCGATCAACCCGACGCCCAGCGCCCCACTAATGGTGCTCGCGGATGGCATCTCAGACACCTTCGACTGACGCGCTGGCGGCGTCGCCTTGCTCGGGAGAGCGGCCGGGGCCCGCTCGATATCCTGCTCGGACGACGACACAGTCATTGCAACTCTCCGCGCGAGGTAGGCAGTAGTCTTCGAAGTCACGCCCCAGGAACACCTACCACGCACCGAACTCTACACCGAATAATGCCATGCAGTGGAAACTTTGTAAATTAGGCTCTTAGGATGGATGTTCAAGGCTCTCCCTCCTGCTCGCGGGGGAGGGAGCCAAACCCCTCCTGACTCCTGACTACTGTCTCCTGTCTACTTCCGGAAAGTACTGCGGCGCCTCGCGACGGTCGCGCATGCCATAGTCGCGGATGATACGCACCTGGCGCAGGCGGAGCCCCGAGCCGCCGGCCTGTCCGCTCCAGGCAGTAGCTTGCTCGGGATCAGCCCAGGAGGTCAGCAGCAGCCGCTTCCCTTCCTCAGTGATGCTCTCGAACCACTCGCCATCGACCAGACCGGGACTTCCGTCTGCTGGCGCCTCGAACGACGCGGCGCCAGCAGCGTTCGGGGGCAGCTCGACGATGGCGACCGCCTTCGCAACCCCAACCTCGGTGGCGTCGAAGCGCTGCTCGCGCAAGGGGATGCCGGCCGGCGGGCGGGTGTCGGCTACGATCTCGCCGACGCGCAGGTGGTAGTCGGCGAAGATCTCAGCTCGGCCGGGCTCCTGGCCCTGGGTGTGGTGGGTCGCCTGGGTGCGCCAGCGGACCAGCGCCTTCTCATCCTGCCAGGTCGACAGCGACAACACCCGGCCTTCGGTGCGCTGGCTCCGAAACCGCTCGTTGTCGATGAAGCCCTCGATCCGTTCCAGCTCTGGACGGAGCATGCGGGCCGTGTCCAGGTAGTCATTCCAGCGCTCCGGCTTCGGCTGCACCTCGAAGATGACGGCGAACATAGCTACGCCTCCTGAATCGTAGTCGTCTCAGCCTGGGGCGTGGACGTGGACACGTCGTGGCCCGCCAGGAACGTCTCGATCTCGCGGTGGAGAGCGTACCGACTCTCTTCGAGATGCATCAGGTGGGTCGCCGCGCCGATCTTCACATCTCGACGGATCGGCGAACCAGTGAACGCGTCGAACAACCAGCGCGCATCAACGTCAGCACACAGGCTGTCCCACTCGCCGCGCACGATCAGGACCGGCGCCTGAACAGCGGCCGGATCGTACGGGAAGTCGCCGTGCCAGGCCGCCTCGATGTCGGCGAGCGGTCCGCTGGGGGTGCGCACCGTCGGCGGGGTACGCTCGGCACTGGTCGGATCGGTATCCAGGTACGCAGGCGCCCAGCGCGCGAAGTGACGGTCGAGCAGCACCATCAGATGGCCTTGCGGCACATCCTCGACGAAGCGACGATACTGCGCGTCGGTCGTGAGCGGATACCAGGCATCGAACGACGGCGGATCGCCCGCCTCCGCACGTCGGGCAATCGCCCCGAAGAGGACCAGCCGGTCGATCACGTCCGGGTGCTCGGAGGCGAAGCGCCCGGTCACGAGCGAGCCCCAGGAGTGAGCCACGATCGACAGACGCGGCTGCTCGGTCCGATCCAGGATAGCATCCACAACCTCGGCAAGCTGGCGCGCAGCCATCGGCACGCGCCCGAGCGGCTCACCGCCCGCCGGCGACGCGTTCATCGCTGGATACCGCCCCGAGTGGCCGAAGCCGGCGAAGTCGAAGCTCCAGCAGTCGAAGCTGGCAGCGACAAGTTCGTCCATCCAGGAACGGCCGTCGAAGCGGTAGGCGATCGAGAGCGCCGAGGGGAACGTGGCGCCGTGGACATAGAGGACGGTGCCGCGCGGGGTCGTTTCCTGGGACTGGCGGCGAACGAAGATCTCGGGAATCTCGTCCCGGGCGGGGAGCGTGAATGTCTCGTCCATACTCGAACCGTATCGTCGTCCCCGGGCCGATGCTTCGGCGCCGGCCGAAGCATCTCGAAGCGCGCTCAGGGGAGTCCCCGCCGGAGACACCCGACGTCAGCGGAGACGGTAGATTCGGGCGTAGTCGACCCCGCCGATCGTCACGACGGCGTCCGGCGTCCGGCTGACAAGCTGGCGCGGCGTCAGCCGCCGCTGCCGAGAATGGACGTAGTCGACGTAGAAATCGGCCTCGGCGATCAGGAGATGCGAGACCACCGGCCCGGGCGCATGGGCCCCAAAGTTGACCCGCAGCGGCGACCAGATCGACGTGACGACCTCTCGCCCACCAGCAAGTTGGCGGAGCAGGTCGCCGGCCACGTCCAGGCCGTCGCCCCAGCCGACCGGGATCGCCTTCTCGGCCATCCTCACCCCGCCGAAGAGCGGGTTGTACGCCGACAGCGGATACCGTCCTGCCGTCAGCAATGGCCAGACCTGGACCCCGAACGCCAGCACCGCCACGGCGAGTAGGCAGTAGGCAGTTCGGAGTTGGACGTTGGACGTTGGACGACGAATGATCCCGGACGTTGCCTCGTCCAACCCGGAACGTCGAACGTCCAACTCGCCCCTGACTCCTCGCCGCGTCAGCCACTGCCCGGCCTCGTACCAGCCAACCGCCGCCAGAATGCCGAGCGCCGGCAGAACTGGCAGCAGGTAACGATCCACCTTCTTGGATGCTGTCGTCAGCAGCATCACAAACAGCACCACAAAGCCGAGCACCGTCCAGGCCGTTCGTCGCCAGGCCGGCCGGGTGCCGAACGTGAACAGGAGCAGGATGCCGACTGTCGTAGCTGGCCCCATCCGCAGCGCCAGCGCCACCGGATAGAAGCCGGCGCCAGGGTCCTCGATCGGCTGGCCCAGGAAGAAGTTGCCCGGCCCATGCGGCACGCTGCCAAGCTCGGCGCTGAACGTGAGCGTCGCGATGGCCGTCGCGACTGGTGTCAGCCAGGCCGCCGGCCAGACCAGCCAGATCGTGAGCAGCGCCGTCAAGCCCCAGGCAACAACCACCATGAGCGGCATCACCCAGAAGAGCAGGCGGTAGGCGGTTCGGAGTTGGACGTTGGACGTTGGACGTTGGACGGAGCGACGTGCAGGTCGTTCCTCGTCTAACGTCGAACCTCGAACGTCAAACTCGTCCCTGACTCCTGACTCCTGACTCCTGACTCCTCGCCAGGCTTGCCACGCCGCCAACGCCGCCAGGGCCGGCACCATCGGACCAGCCAGCAGCGCCGTCGTCTTGGTCAAGCAAGCCAGCCCAAACGCCAGCCCGGAGAGCACCGTCCAGACGAAGCGTGGGCGGCGGCCGGTGGTCTCGGCGAGCGCCAGCATCAAGCACAGCAGCGAGATCGTCAGGAAGCCGCTCAGCGGCCCGTCCATCCCTACGATCGGCCCGACGCCGGCCCAGAACGGCTCGTCGGCGAACACGAGTCCGGCCACCAGCCCCACCCCGACGGTCAGCAGCCGCATC
>Ga0137372_10006955_pt1 | contig 10950 bp, 10 predicted proteins | sample SagtaG_6_FD_104911 | JGI IMG/M metagenome (GOLD analysis project Ga0137372, IMG submission 104911) | Vadose zone soil microbial communities from Sagehorn Ranch, Mendocino, California, USA - Sage1_R_60_16 metaG | ecosystem: Environmental > Terrestrial > Soil > Vadose zone | place: USA...
ACGAGCACTGCGACGAGGCCGCCCTCGCGGCCGCAGCCCACTTCGAGCACCCGACCCGGAGGTGGAGGCAATTGATCTAGTACGAAGGTGGCGAAGTCCGGCACGACCGTCAGCCTCGCAGAGATCCGCCGGCGCGTGGTGGAGGCGCAGGGCTACGCCTCCCGGCCGCGCAGCGGCACCGCCGCAGAGGTGCTCACGGCGGTGCGGCGGCTCGGCTGCGTGCAGCTCGACTCGATCTCCACGGTCGAGCGCAGTCACCGGATCGCGCTCGGCGCGCGCGTCGGCGCCTATCCCGAGCCGGCGGTCTCGAAGCTCATGCGCGAGGGACGGATCTTCGAGTACTGGGCGCACGAGGCCTGCCTCATCCCGATCGAGGATTTCCCGATGCACCGCTGGCGGATGGCGCGCTTCGCCGAGTCGCACCCGTGGCGCGGCAACGTCTTCGAGCGCGAGCCGGAGCTGACCGAGCAGGTGCTGCGCGAGATCGCCGAGCGCGGCCCGCTCGGGTCGCGGTACTTCGAGGGCTCCGGCCCCGGCGGGATGTGGAACTGGAAGCCGGCGAAGATCGTGCTCGAGGCGCTCCATTCCGCAGGCCGGCTCGCGATCGCCGGGCGGGACGGCTTCCAACGGCTCTACGACCTGCCGGAGCGCGTCTTTCCCGAATACGTCTTGAACGGCCACATTCCCAATGACGACGCCTACGTGCTCTGGGCGACCGTGCGCGGCGTCGAGGCGCGCGGGGCGCTCACCGAGGCGGCGATTGCCGAGATGTGGCGGCTGCGCGGCGGCGCCGCGCGCATCCGCCCGTATGCCGAGGCACTCGTCGCCGAGGGAAAGCTGCGCCTGCTCGAGGTCGAGGACGGCAAGGCGCCGGTCCTCGTCCCCGCGAACGCCGAGCCGGGCGGCGGCGCGTTGCCACCGGCCATGCTGCTCTCCCCGTTCGACAACCTCGTCTGGGACCGGGTGTTCCTCGAGCGCGTCTTCGGCTTTCGCCACGTGATCGAGGTCTACAAGCGCGAGCCCGAGCGCATCTACGGCTACTACGTCCTGCCGCTCCTGCGGCGCGACCGGCTCGTCGGCCGCGCCGACCTCAAGCACGAACGAGCTGAGGGCGTCCTCCGCGTGAAGGCGTTCCATCCAGAGCCCGGGATCCGCGGCAGGCTCGACGACTCCCTCGACGCAGCGCTCGCGCGGCTTGCCCGCGTGCTCGGTGCCGAGCAGGTCGTACGTTCGTAGACTTCAGGCGTGGACTTCGAGACCAGAGCAATCCACGAGGGCCAGGAGCCGGATCCGGCGACCGGCTCGATCATCACGCCGATCTATCAGACCTCGACATTCGTCCAGGACGCGGTCGGCGAGCACAAGGGCTACGACTACTCACGCGTTGCGAATCCGACGCGAACCGCCCTCCAGCGCGCGCTCGCCTCCCTCGAGAACGCGGAACACGGCGTCGCCTTCTCGTCCGGGCTCGGGGCAACGACAACGATCATGCATCTCGTCGATCCGGGACAGCGCGTCGTGCTCATCGCCGACGTGTACGGCGGCGTGTATCGGATGACCTCGCAGGTGTACGAGCCGAAGGGCTACATCTTCGACTACGTACCGGCAGATCAGTTCCCGACGCTGCGCGAGCACCTCGACGACAACACGCGCATCGTCTGGATCGAGTCGCCGTCGAACCCGATGCTCAACGTCGTCGACATTCGCGCGGCCGCGGAGGCCGCGCACGAGGTCGGCGCGATCGTCGTCGTCGACAACACGTTCGCGACGCCGTATCTGCAGCAGCCGCTCGACCTCGGCGCAGACATCGTCGTCCACTCGACGACCAAGTACCTGGGGGGACACTCCGACACGGTGGGCGGCTTCGCCGCGACGAACGATCCGACGATCGCGGAGCGGCTCTATTTCCTCCAGAAGTCGCTCGGAGCCGTTCCCGGCCCGTTCGACTCCTGGCTCGTGCTGCGCGGGATCAAGACCCTCGCGGTGCGCATGCGCAAGCACTGCGAGAACGCGATGGCGGTCGCGCTCTGGCTCGAGCGGCGCCTGAGCGTCGAGCGCGTCCTCTACCCTGGGCTGCCGACGCACCCGAATCACACAATCGCGGCACGGCAGATGCGCGACTTCGGCGGGATGGTCTCGTTTCTCGCGTCGTCGGCGGAGGAAGCGGAGGCGCTCGTCACGCGCACGAAGCTCTTCCAGCTCGCGGAGTCGCTCGGCGGCGTCGAGAGCCTGATCGAGGTGCCGGCTCGAATGACGCACGCATCGACCGCGACCGCACCGTTCGCGGCACCGCCGAATCTCATCCGCCTCTCTGTGGGGATCGAGTCGGTCGAGGACCTCATCCTCGACCTCGAGCACGCACTGAGGCCGGCGCGCGTGCGTGCGTGACGGGCGACGGCGCAGACCGCGCAGTCGTCTTTGTGGAGATTCCGTCCGGGTCACGGAACAAGTACGAATACGACCGGGAGCTCGGCGGCATCGTGCTCGACCGGCGGCTCTTTACGGCGATGACGTATCCCGCGGACTACGGGTACGTCGAAGGGACGCTCGGCGAGGACGGCGACCCGCTCGATGCGCTCGTGCTCGTCGCCGATCCGACGTTCCCCGGATGTCGGATCCGCGTGCGTCCGATCGGCGTGTTCCACATGACCGACGAGAAGGGGCCGGACGAGAAGCTGCTCTGCGTTCCGCTCGGCGATCCGAGCTTCGAGCGCGTGCGGGACATCCACGACGTGACGGGCGAGCTTCGCGACGAGATCGAGCACTTCTTCCAGCGCTACAAGGACCTCGAGCCGTCGAAGCGCACCGAGACGCGCGGCTGGGGGAACCGCAGTGAGGCATCGGAGATCCTCACTGCGGCACGCGACCGCATCGCTTGAAGCTGCGCGATCACGCAACCAGGTTTTCAACCTGACTGACTGAAGTCAGGTTGCGGACTACGTAGGATCCCCGCGTGCCGCAGCCGGAGCCGATCGATCTCCACCACCAGGGCCACGCGCGAGGGATCGCGTCGTATCTGCTCGACACCGACGACGGCCCTGCGATCTTCGACTGCGGACCAGCGACGACGGTCGAGGCTCTGAAGGCCGGGCTCGCATCCCACGGCCTCGAGCTGCATGACGTCAGGCATCTCCTGCTCAGCCACATCCACCTCGACCACGCCGGGGCCGCGGGCACCCTCGTCCGCGAGCATCCCCACCTGCAGGTGCACGTGTCGGGGATCGGTGCGCCGCACCTCGTCGCGCCGGAGCGACTCGAGCGCAGCGCGCGCCGACTCTACGGCGACACGTTCGACACGCTGTGGGGCGAGCTCGCACCCGTGCCGGCCGAGAATGTGCACGTCGTCGGCGACAGCGTGCTCGGGCTGGCGTGCTTCCCCACACCGGGACACGCGTCGCACCACGTCTGCTACCTCGACCGCGACGGGACTCTCTACGCGGGCGACGCGGCAGGCGTGCGACTGCAGCCGAGCCGCTTCGTGATGCCGCCGACCCCGCCCCCCGAGTTCGACCTCGACGCGTGGCAGCGCACGATCGAGGAGCTCGAGCGCCGCGACCCCGAGCGACTGGCTCTCGTTCACTTCGGGATCGCCGAGGACACGCGGCGCCATCTCGCCGAGCTGCGGCTCGCCCTCTACGACTGGACGGACTTCGTCCGCGGCGGCGCGAGCGAGGAGGAGTTCGTCGCGTATGTGCAGACCGAGATGCGGGACGCGGGCGAGCGGCCGGAGGACTACGCCTACGCGATTCCCGTCTGGCAGTCGTATCACGGCCTGAAGCGCTGGGCCGACTTGTCGGCAGCCGCCTAAGCGAGTAACCATCCAGTCGTGGAGGCTCTCCGCGACCGCAATTTCCGGCTGCTCTTCGCCGCCCGCGGGATCTCCTACGTCGGAACGTATCTCACCCCGATCGCGGTCGCATTCGCGGTGCTCGACCTCGGCGGAAGCGCGACCGAGGTGGGCCTGAGCTTTGCCGCCTGGACGATCGCCCAGGTGTCGACCCTCGCGTTCGGCGGCGTTGTCGGAGCATCGCCGGACTTCGCTTCCGGCCGCGTCGCCCGCTCGTCGCCACCGGCCTGCTGTTCGTGCCAACGTCGATCCAGAGCGTGCTGCTCGCCTACCACGCGCCCGTCGAGCTGCTCGCACCGGCGGCCGCGCTCGCAGGCTTCGCGTTCGCCTGCGGCTCCGTCGTCTGGGACAGCACCGTGCAGCGGATGATCCCGCCCGACAAGCTCGCCCGCGTCGCGGCGTACGGCTGGATGGGCGCAATGGTGTTCCTGCCCGCGGGGTACGCGCTCGCGGGGCCGATCTCGTCCGTCGTCGGGATGCGCGGCTACCTCCTGTTCGGCGCATGCTGGCTGGTCGCGAGCACGCTCGCGGTTGTGCGAGTGCGCAGTGTGCGAGAGGTCGCCGCCGAGCCCGCCGTCGAGGCGGCTCCCGTGGCGGCGTCGGCCTGATGCCGCGCGTTCCCGTGCCGCCGGAGGTCGTGGCCGTGCTCGCGAAGCCGTACCTCGCGGTCGTCGCGACCGTGCGGCCGGACGGCTCCCCGCACACCGCCGCCACGTGGTACGAGTGGGCGGACGGACGCGTGCTCCTGAACATGGCCGACACGCGACGCCGGCTCGAGCACATGCGCGGCGAGCCCCGCGCGGCCCTGACCGTGCTCTCGGACGGCGACACGTACGACCACGTGAGCCTGCTCGGCCGCATCGTCTCGATCGAGCCCGATCCGTGGCTGCTCGACATCGATCGTCTCGCCCGGCGGTACACCGGTGAGCCGTTCGGCACGCGAGACCAGCAACGCTTCAGCGCGTGGCTCGAACCGGAACGGTGGCACGCCTGGCCGCTCGTCAGCTGAAGTCAGGCTGCCGCGGCTTCGGTCTGCACGAGCCAGAGCGGCCCGTCGCCGCACTCGACCCGCCGTGCGCCCTCGACTTCGACGAGCGACGAGGCCAGCACACGGACGGTTTCGCCGTCGACCTCCACGAGCGCGCCGCGCAGCTCGCCCTTCGGAATCGTGTAGCGCCAGGCCCAGACGAGGCGATGCACCTCTGCGCGCGGGCGCGCGAGATCGAGGCGCGCGTCCTCGTCGGTGAAGAACGTCTCGTACTCGCCGCCGGCGGTCTGCGGCAGTCCCTCGTCGCCGGCCGCGAGCTTCGCGATCGACTCCCGAAACGCGTCGATCATGTACGGGCCCATGCGCGGATAGAACGCGTCGGGCTCGACGTACTCCCCGATCTCCATCGTTCGCTGGGCCAGAATCGGTCCGGTATCGAGCTCGACGTCCATGCGGTGGAACGTGATCCCGGTCTCGAGCTCGCCGAGCCGGATCGCCCAAGCGACGGGCACGGGCCCACGGTGGCGGGGCAGGAGCGACGGATGGCCGTTGAGCCAGCCGAGCCGGGGCACGGCGAGCGCCGCCGGTGGGATCTTCCAGGGAAAGCCGATGCACGCGACGAGATCGGGCTGCACCGACTCGAGCAGCGGCGCAATCCCCTCGCGGCGTGCGGGCATCAGCACGTCGAGATCCGCCGGCACCTCGTTCAGCATGCCGCCGAGATCGAAGTCGCCGTAGCGGCCCTGCGCGTCGCGGACTGTCAGGAGCGCGACCGGCTCGTGCCCCGCCTCGCGCAGCGTTGCGTCCAGCCCGAGCACGACCGGCAGGACACGATTCACGATGACGACGCGCCACCCCATCTACGGCTCGCGGAAGACGCGCGCGCCGGACGACTGGTTTCGCGCCTTCACGACGATCTCGTCGATGTTCACGTGCCAGGGACGCGTGAGCGCCCACATGACGCAGTCCGCGATGTCGTCGGCGACGAGCGGATCGACTCCTTTGTAGACGGCCGAGGCCTGCTCGGTGTCGCCCTTGAAGCGGACGATCGAAAACTCCGTCTCGACGAGCCCTGCGTCGACGGTGGTCAGCCGGATCGGGCGCCCGAGTAGATCCTCCCGCAGGGCGTACGTGAAGCCGCGCACCGCGAACTTCGATGCGACGTAGCTCGCGCCCTTCTCGTACGCCTGGCGACCGGCGATGGAGCCCATGTTGACGATGTGCCCGCCGTCGCGGATGTGCGGGAGGCAGAGCCGCGTCATGCGAACGAGCCCGTTCACGTTCGTGTTGAAGACTGCGCTCTCGTCCTCTTCGCTGGACTCGTCGAACAGGTATCGGCCGAGTGCGAGGCCGGCGTTGTTGAAGAGGATGTCGATGCCTCCGAGCTGCTCGACCGCCTCCCGGACGAAGCGCTCGGCGCTCGTAGGATCGGTCACGTCGAGCTCGAGCGCGATGTCGGTCTCGAGCCGGTCGATACGTCGCGCGCCGCCTGCGACGCGAACACCGGCGGCGGCGAGCAAACGCGCCGTCGCCCGGCCGATGCCGGACGAGGCGCCGGTGACGACCGCAGTCTTACCGTTCAGGTCGTACGTCGTCACGGGCCGATGCTAACTCGACCGGCTGGGAGCGCCGCGCGACATGGTCGACCTGCAGCGTCACGTGGTGCAGATGGAAGCGCTCCTCGAGCAGGTGCTGGAGGCGGCGCCGCGCGGCGTGGCAGTCGGCGTCCGGCGAGACGAGCACGTGCGCGGCGAGGGCCGGGAAGCCGCTCGTCACGGTCCAGACGTGGAGGTCGTGCACCTCGACGACCTCGGGATCGTCGACGAGCGCCCGCGCGACGGCCGGCGGATCGATCCCGGCGGGCGACCCCTCCATGAAGATGCGCCCCGACTCGCGGAGCAGATACCAGCTCGAGCGGACCATGAGTGCAGCCACGAGGGCCGCCGCGATCGGATCGAAGCGGTCCCACCCGGTTGCGAGCACGAGCGCGCCCGCGATCGCCGTGCCGATGAATGCGGCGAGATCGGTCGCGACATGGAGAAACGCACCTTGGACGTTCAGGTTCTCGCGATCGGCGCGGCGGAGCACGAGCGTCGCGGCGAGGTTGACGGCGATACCCGCGAGAGCGACCACGAGCACGACGCCTCCGTGCACGTCCACCGGTGAGACGAGGCGGCGCACGGCGCCGTACACGATCCAGACGCCGACGAGCAGCAGCGTGATGCCGTTCGCCTGGGCAGCGAGGATCTCCGCCCGCCCCCAGCCGAAGGTCCACGGGCCGCGCGCAGGGCGTGTCGCGAGCCGCGAGACGACGACAGCAGCGCCGAGCGCTGCCGCGTCCGTGAGCATGTGCCCGGCATCGGCGAGGAGCGCGAGCGAGCCGGCGAGGAGGCCGGCCGTCACCTCGCCGGCCATGAGCGCGAGGATCAGCCCGAGAGCGATGCCGAGCAGCCGCCGGTCCCGGGTCCGGGAGTGATCGTGTGCGTGCACCGTCCTATCCTTGCGCCCAGGAGCGCCCGAATGCGAGCCGCTCCGGCGGCGTCGGATGCGAGAAGAGGAGGAGGTACACGAGCCGCGGGGGAACGAGGTCGCTCAGATTCTTCCGTGCGAGGTCCACGTGGGTCCGCTCGAAGGACTCGAGATCGTGGGTGAGCTCGAGCGAGTAGCGGTCCGCCACGCGCTCCCAGCGCCGCGAGAGCGCAGCGCCCGGCGCGAGCACGAGGAGCCGCAAGCCGAGCGAGACGAGAAGCACGAGCGGCAGCTCCCGTGGCGAGGCGATCCGAGAGCCGAGCAGCGCCCAGAGCGCGACGACCCACCCGGCAGCCCCAGCCATCCCGAGGAGCGTGAACTTCGCGACGTGTCCCTCCCGCCGGTGCCCGAGCTCGTGCGCGACGATCAGCTTCAGCTCGCCCTCGCCGGCGGACTCGAGCAGCGTGTCATAGAGGACGACGCGGCGCGTGCCGCCGAGTCCGGAAACGTAGGCGTTCACCTTCGTCGTCCGCCGGCTCGCGTCGGCCACGAGAACGTCTCGGACGGGCACCCCTGCCCGCTCGGCGAGCGAGCGAAGCTCGCCGGCCAGGCGCTCGTCGGCGAGCGGACGGAACCGGTTGAAGATCGGCTCGAGCACAACCGGAGCAACAAAGGAGAGAAATCCGACTGCGAGCGCGACGGCCGCCGAAGCCGCGGCCGGCCAGCCCGACGGCAGCGCCCGGGCGAGCCCGACGAGCCCGGTCCAGAGCGCAACGGTGAGCACGAGCGAGACCGCCTCGCCCTTCGTCCAGTCGACGAGCCAGCCGGCGAGCCGCTGCGTCGAGAAGCCCCAGCGCCGCTCGCGGACGTGCCCGCGCCAAACGGCGAGCGGCAGCCCGACGAGGCCGCCGAGGAGGGAGACGATCGCGGCGTAGGCGGCTGCCGCGCCGGCCCAGGCGAGGCTGTCGACGAGGCGCCACGGCCCGGACCAGGCCCACTGGAGGACGACGAGCAGCCCTGCCGAAAGCAGGAGGTCGACGACGAGCGCGACGTATCGCGGCCGGTGATACCGCGCAGCGCGCTCGACGTCAGCGTGAGAGAAATCTAAGGAGTTCAATCGGGCGTACTGAGGGTACGCTGAAGCGGGATTACACTGAGGGGCCGATGGCAACAGCGGACGTTGCGGAACTTACGGGGACACTGAGGTCGAGCCAGGAGTCGGTGGCCCTTGCGACCCAGCTTCGCAAGCTGGCGCGGATCGCCACCTTCATCGCGATTCTGACCAGCCCGGCGGCGTACTTCTGGTACCACAAGCAGGTCGGCCTCGGCACGGGTGCTGCGATCGCGGCGACCGCGGGCACGGTGATCGGCTTCCGCGGCTTCGTCGATCTGATCATCCGCCGGCTCATCCCGTGGCCGAGCCTCTTCGGCACGCAGGAGACGAGGCTCCGCGAGGAAGACGTCGCGAACCGCCGCCGCGCGTGGACCTGGCGTTTCTACTTCCGCGTCGGCATCTGGCTCACGAGCCTGATCACGATCGTCTGGCTCTTCCGTGTCCTGAAGGACAAGCCCGACGCGACGTGGCCAGGAGCGGCGACGAGCATCCTGAACGGGATCGGCCACGTGCTGAGCACGCCGGCGCTGTGGATCCAGGTCGTGTTCGTCTTCTTCCTCTTCATGGCGAACTTCCTCATCTTCATGGGGCCGATGATGCTGATGGGCATCTCGCAGATCCGCGGCTACGAGCCCGGCGACGCGGAGTGGGGCGTCAAGCTCGACCATGTCCGCGGGCAGGCCGAGGCGAAGGAGGAGGTGCGGCGGATCGTCACGCTGTGGCAGTCGGGCGAGGCGTTCGAGCGCGCGGGCGGCAAGCGCGAGCGAGGACTCCTGTTCCTCGGAGCACCAGGCACCGGCAAGACGATGCTCGCCAAGGCGATTGCCACCGGGTTCAACTCACCCTTCGTCTCGATCCCGGGCTCCGGGTTCGCGCAGACGTTCATCGGCATCGACGCACTAATCGTGCGCTTTCTCGCCCGCAAGGCGAAGAAGCTCGCCCGGAAGTGGGGCGGGCAGTGCATCGTCTTCATCGACGAGATCGACGCCGTCGGGATGCGCCGCCAGGCGCTGCAGGGGCAACGGGCCACCGTCGCTCCCGAACTGCCGCTCTACGGGCCGTTCGGGGCGCTCAACCCGAGCGGCGATCTGATCGTCGAGACCCGTGCGTGGCGGGAGCGGATGTTCGAGCAGCGGGCGCCGGAGCGAGTCTCGCCGTATCCGGCGTGGATGCACCGCATCGGCAACCTCGTCAACCAGGGCATCTTCCCCGGAATGATGGGCGGCCAGGGCCAGCTCGCGCTCAACCAGCTCCTCGTGACGATGGACGGGATCGACAATCCGCCGTTCATGCGCCGCTTCCTCACGAACCGGATCAATTCATTCCTCGACGCCGTGTACGTGGTCCCGCGGCGCATCGGGCGGGTGAGCCTGCGGCTCCGCCCGCCGCGGCCGCTCAAGGCACAGATCTACTTCATCGGCGCGACCAACGTGCCCATGGAAGTGCTCGACCCCGCGCTGACGCGGCCGGGGCGCATGGGCCGGCACGTGTGGTTCCGCACGCCGACGAAGGAAGACCGGAAGGACATCTTCGATCTCTACCTCGACCGCGTCACGCACGATCCCGACCTCGACACGCCGCAGCGGCGCGACGAGATCGCGCGCATCACCAACGGCTACTCGCCGGCGATGATCGAGCAGATCTGCTCGATGGCGCTGACCAACGCGCACCACGAGGGCCAGTTGGCCTTCAACTGGCAGCATCTCGTCGATGCGATGACCGCAATCGAGTCAGGCACGGCGATCGGCGTCCGCTACGTCGAGCACGAAACGCGGGCCGTCGCGATCCACGAGGCCGGGCACGCGACCGCCGCCCACATCTATCGGCCAGACCTCGAGTCGAGCCGGCTCTCGATCAAGATGCGCGGCGGGTCGCTCGGCCATCACCAGGCGTTCCAGAAGGAGGAGCGCTTCAGCGAGTGGCACAGCGAGGCCATGGGCGATCTCGTCCATGTGCTGGGCGCGATGGCAGCGGAGCATGTCTTCTACGGCGAGACGTCGAGCGGCGTCGGCGGTGACCTCCAGTACGCGACGGCACGGGCTGCGTCGATGGTCGGTGCAGCCGGCATGGGCCCGCAGCGGATCGACCTGGGAGGGGCGAAGTTCGCCGACGAGAGCGATGAGCAGACGCGAACGCGCGTCATGAAGCGCTTCGAGGAGATCGGTACACAGCTGATGAACCGCACCCGCGGCAGCGCCGACTTCGGCGGGGACCCGATCGCGTCCGTCCTCCAGGACCGCGAGAAGCACGCGCTGGCGGCGCAGATTCTCGGTCAGGCCTTCGCGACCGCCCAGAACTTCATGATCGCGAACAAGGAGAGCGTCGAGAAGGTTGCGGATGCGGTGATCGAGCGGCAAGAGCTGTACGGCGACGAGCTCGTGCGGCTGCTCGATCAGCAGGACCTGCGCCGCCCGGAGATCGACTGGACGAAGGAGGAATCGTGGCCGCGCATGCGACGACCACCGACGCCGCGCCGCCGCAGCCGGTCAAAGGGCCCCCGGCACCTCGCGAGGCCCGCCCGCACCGCACCCG